>WNFB01005720.1_pt1 | contig 11122 bp, 10 predicted proteins | sample 5400501 | NCBI WGS metagenome assembly WNFB01 (sample SAMN13153341, study PRJNA577476) | soil metagenome | isolation source: 200 cm saprolite under Douglas fir tree site 2 hole 1 | place: USA:California | collected 2015-04-18 | reverse complement strand
AGATCGGTTCGCTCGGGTTGGAGGTGAATCAGCCTGCTGTGTCTTGAAGCAATCTCCGCGAGAATCTCGGTCGTCCGATCAGTCGAATGATTATCGACGACGATCACATTGAAGTCGAATGGAGCTCGCTGCGAGAGCGCGCTTTTCACCGCGTCTTCAATCGTGCGTTCGCGATTGCGAACCGGGATCACGACGCTTGCCCGAACCGGAAAACGCTCTCGGCTTCGCGAAAGAGCTCGAAATTCGGGAGACAGATACGCGCCTATGCGTCTCAAGTGCTCGGTCGCGACCAGCTCCATTTCGAGTTGATAATCCCGCTGGCGCGGATCGACATAATCAAATAGGCGCTCGCCGCTCGCGCGATGGTCGTTAGGAATACGCGTGTAGAGCGGCTCCGGAATCCGCAGCAACGTCGAACCAGCCGAGAGCTTCAACCTTAGGTCGTACAATGCTGCCCAGTGTAGCTGTTCATTCACACGCCCGTGACTTCGGACCGCCGCATCGATTGCCGCCTTCGAAAAAAGAAGCATCGCGCCGAAGTCGAAGTTGTCCCGGATGCTGCCTAGTTGATAGTCGATCAAGGGATGATCGGTCACCTGGCCGCCCTGATCGTCCCTGTAATCCGAGTAGAGCAGTCCTGCGCCCGAATCCTCCGCGACGGAAAGCAATCTTTCTATCGCTCGTTGCCCCGGTTCGACCCGCTCGCCGGGAAGGATCAACAAAAAGTAGTCGGTCGTCGCGGCGGCGAGAATCTGATTGATCGCGGCGCCATTGAAGAAGTCGCTCTGAACGACCTGAGTCTTAATCCGAGCATGCGTCGAAAGCTCGGAAGGTGCGGCGGACCACGGACCGATCAGCAGAAGCCTAGTCACAGCAGGTTGCGCCGCCAGCAACTCTGCGAGAGAAGCCGACCGCGGATCCTGCTCGTACGCCAATGCCACAGTCATTGTTGACATACAGGTCTCAGCAAGACGAATCCCGCCGGTTCGTTCTTCGCGACAAATTCGCGCAGGTCCTGTTCGATCACTGCGCCGATGGATCGAGTTGCGTGCCTGAGCATCATCTGCGCTTCGCGTTTGATCAACAGTCCGCTGTGAAACACATCCAGATCGCTTCTCGTCGATACGAAGAACATCAGGTCTCCCGTTTCCACAAGCTCAGCTACGTGCGAAAGGCTTTCCTTTGGAAAGTAGTTGAAAGCCGCAGTCTTCGCCGGCAGCCCTGGGATGAGATCAAGCGTGCAGGTCTTTTCAATCGTAGCCGGACCCGCGGTTAGGTTTGCGATGAAACCCTCCGCTTCATTATTCCGAGCCCAATCGGTCATGTAGTGATTCCGATGAAACCAATCGATCTCCTCTCGTTCATAACGAATCCTACGAACCGTTACAACGAATGCGTTCAGCGTCGCAGAGCACGCGAGCGCCAGCACCGCTTCGAGATAGCTGACGCAATCGAAAGCTTCCAGAGTAATACGCAATACCTCGGGAACATCGGCGCCGCCGCCGAGCGAGCCTTCCACATATGGACGGCCAAGAAAGCGCCGTGAGATTTGTTCGAGACGCACGCCCAGATCGGCTTCACGACATATGTCGTCGAGAAGACCGATCGCCTCCGCTGGGTTGAGGCCTTCTGCTAATTGCGTCTCGTCAGGTGTCGTGCTCGGCATCTTAAAACGCTGCACTCGGTCCAAAGATTTATAGCGCGAGTTGGTTTTCACCCAGTTGTTCTTGCGTCAGCCGGGTAACCACGAGGCTCAATGTTTCACCGGCGCCAGCGAGCAAGAACTCACCGGTTTGATCCGACCAGTCGAATTTGTAGCTCCCCATGCGCGCCGAGATCCACAACTGCCGCGCCGAGGAGTTAGGGCTGACAATGAACTTGCCGGGCTCGCCCTCCTCAAACTCGACACTCAACACGCCACCCTCCAGCCGCACGTCGATGTCGCGATCTTCGGCAAGATCTCCGAACGCCCGCTCCAATCGGGCTATCGCTTCTTCAGCGCGTTGCTGGAAGTCGGCTTCGCTGATTCGTTCGGTCATTGAGACTCCGTCGACTTGCCACCCAGGTGATTATAGACGATGGCTGTCGAACATTGCTCGCGACACAAAAGCGAAATTGCGCCTTGCTTGTCCGCGTGACAACGTCTCGGCTATCATTCTGATTTCTTGCATTCGACAACAAGGAGACAATATGGAGAGGACTTTGATCTTAATCAAGCCCGATGCGATCGGGCGCGGACTCGTGGGTAAGATAATCACGCGATTTGAAGAAAAAGGCTTGACGCTGGTCGGCATTAAATTCCTGAAACTCACCGACGCGCTTTTGAATGAACATTACAGTCATCTCGCCGACAAGCCGTTCTTCGGTGGGACAAAACGTTTTATGCAAACGACCCCTGTGATAGCAATTTGTCTTGGAGGACTCGACTGTGTTGAAACAGTCCGGCGCCTGTGCGGAATAACCAAGGCGCGAGAAGCGGCGCCGGGAACGATCCGCGGCGACTGGGCGATGAGCGTCCAGGCAAACCTGGTTCACGCGTCCGACTCGATCGAAACGGCAGATAAAGAAGTTGCGCGATTCTTTAGCAGGGCAGAGCTGTTTGAATACGAATCCGCGCTGACGTCAGCAATTTACTCGGAAGACGAACTCTCCTAGTCCAACTAGTTGGCTTGTAACATGCTTTTTGCTAGCGATCAAATGGCAAGAACCCGTGTGAATCCGTCAAATCCGTGTCATCGGTGGTCTATGAGCTCGAAGGAATCCCTTTGCAGGTGCCGGATAGACCACGGATGACGCTAATTCGACGGATTTGCACGGATACTGCGCCTCACCTAGCGATATGCCTGATACAGGCCACCAGGTCCGGTCCATGTCCGTAATGATTGACACTAACGCTTAGACGAATCTTTAGGCGGCCGATGATAAGCGGCGACATAATCACCTTCGATTGCTACGGCACGCTCATCGATTGGGAGAGTGGCATCAAGACCGCCTTCCAGACTGAAGCGGCGAAAGACGGTGTTGAGCTTGAAGGCAATCAGATCATCGCGGCTTACAGTGCCGAGGAGCCTGCCGTCGAGTCTCAGCCGTATCGGCCTTATCGTGAAGTGCTCGCTGAAACAGCCCGTCGAGTTGCTGGAAAACTCGGATGGGACCTCAAGCCCGAGCGCGCAGGTTTCCTCGCGGCGAGCCTTCCCGATTGGAGACCATTCGCCGACACCAATCCCGCGCTTGAGAGACTTGCATGTCACTTCGAGCTCGGCATTCTGTCCAACATTGATGACGACCTGCTGACCGCTACGCGAAAACATTTCACCGTCGACTTCGATTTCATCGTTACGGCCCAGCAAGTCAAGTCATACAAGCCGGGTCTATCACACTTCACACAAGCTTTGTCTCGCGCCGGCTCGAGGCGCTTGCTTCACGCCGCGCAGAGCTGTTTTCACGATGTGGTTCCGGCAAACAGGCTTGGAATTCCGGTGGTGTGGGTTAATCGAAACGGTAGCCCCGTTGAACCGAATGGCTCGCTTCCAACTCACGAGGTTCGAAACCTCACCGAGTTGGCGAATCTTCTGGGAGTTTGAAGACTCTATCAGATGCCCGCTGATAGATTCGCCGAACACGCGCGCTTGCGAGCAGAAGCGATGACTGTTCGTGACACAAAAGCCGACGCCGGTGGCGTGACCGAGGTGGACTGGGCGCGAATAGACGAACTGCTTCACGCATCGTGGCAATCGCTATTCCATGCGGTGAACGGCTGAGGTAACTCTGAGCAGATCAGGGTTGTGGTGCTGTGCGTCAGCTCGCAGCCTTGCGGATAGCTTCGATCACTTCATCGTCGCCGGGCCGAAAGATCGGCAGCACCGATCTGCGATAACGAATCACGCCTTGCGGATCGATGACTATGACCGCGCGTTGCGAGCCGCCCAAAAGCGATTTCACATCGTACAGCTTGGTCACCTTTCCGCCGTCGTCCGCGAGCAACCGCTGAGGCAAGCCGTGGTGCTCGGCGAACCGTTTGTGAGACTCAACCGTGCCGACGGAAATCGCCACTACTTCCGCGCCCGTACTTTGATAGTCGGCCCAGCGGTCTCGCATGCTGCACATCTGCTTCGTGCATACCGGCGTTTCGTCCTTCGGATAAAAGACGAGAGCGATGACCTTACCGCGATGATCGGACAATCGCCAAGTCTGATTATCGGCGTCCCTCAGCTCAAAGTCGGGGGCAGGACGGCCAACTTCAATGGGGGTTTCTGGCTGAATTCCTGATGTGTTCATAGTGGTCCTGACCACAGCCCGGTTTCGTTGTCGTACTTGGTGCTTTTGTTTGCCCGATCGCTCGCTTGATCGAGATATTTAACGCCACGCTTTAGCGGCGCTTGGGATTGTAGTTGCCGATGATTCGCGCTAGGTCAGCGAGTACACGTCCAGGCTCACCTTCATCTGCTGAACATTCACTTCGCCGATTCCCACGCATTGTACCCGATTCATCCATTCATACTTGGGATTGGCGGTGTGAAAGCGCGGGGCGGCGTAGAGCTGCGCCGAAGGAGCCAGCTTCTGCTGGAGAAAATTCTGGTACCCTTCAGGTCCCAAATCCATCACGCCCGAATAAGCCATGTAGATCAAGGCTCCATCGTCGCTTTGAATCGTCGTGCGCACGTTCGGCAGTCCGACACCGTCGGTGCGAATCGTGAACCAGTCACCACCGACGTGCCGGAACTTGCCGTTCAAGCTCGGGCCGTGCACTTCTCCACCTGCAACGTAGAAGTTGACCAGAATACCTTCGGGGACCGGGCCGATCACTTCGGGCAGTTTCTCTAGTCTGGCAAGGTAAGAAAAAATGTGTTGCATCGAGTAAGGAAACAGAGCAGCAGCGCTTGACATCGTTTTTCAACCTCCTGAAATCGGTCGTTAGTCATGAGAAGCTCAAGCTTCCGAAGAAGGAGTGAGGTTCCATTGCTGTCGTAACACCTCGGGCACAGAAAACGGCGCGCGATGCCCGCCGCGAGCCACCCACGCCATCGACGACGTCAAGTCGCGACTGAAGCGTGCGCTCACCTTTGCTAACACGCGAGACCGGTCTTCCTCATCGCCGACAAGCCCGAACACCTTCCCCAGCGGCCCGATGAGCTTCTCGGTCCAATCGTAGTTTGAAACACCGAGGATGTCAGCGACTTCATCGCCCACAAAGAATCTTATCATCGTGTCTGGAAAACCATTGAAGTGAGTCCCTGGCATTGTCTCTTCAACCATCTCTTTAAGCGCGCGGGTCATCTCCACGCCGGCTTCCGAGCGCTCGAAATGACGGTGGCCTATCGTATCCAACAAGTCTTCCGCTTCGGAAAAGCTCGCAGGAAGCATCTCCGGCCGCACACCCATAATATGGCCGATGATGTTCCACGCATGAATGTAGGCTTCCGCTTCGTCGGGAGCTACCGCGATCCCGAGCTTGTTAAGACAACGAAGCGGAGTGCACGAGAAAGTCATCAGCGTTCCGCCCATGTCCTCCTGATTGATAGGCATACCCCAATCGGCGTTCCATCTTCCGCTGTTCAGGATCAGGTGCCGCACGGCCGCGTGCATCAACCGCACCTTCTGCGCATCGCGCACACCATCGCCATTCGGTCCCAAGCCACCGGTCGCCATCGCATCGAGAATCATCTGACTCGTCTCGCCGAGCCTCCGCTTCGGGTCGGTCTCGAGGCGCGCGGTGAGATAAAGCACTTGCACGCCTTTCGCACATGCGTAGCAGGAAGGCAGAGACGCGAAGAACAAAGACATGCTCATCAGCAATCCGTTGCGTCCGAAGAAGTCTTCAGCTTCGCTGATTTTCGACGGGTCGGCCCACAGAGGAAGCCCGCCGGATTCAGCCACGTAGCGCTGGATGTTTTCGGGCATCTTGGAGGGAACGATCTGGTCGTTGGTCACCAGTTGCCGCATAAGCAAGTTGACTGCGCCGACGTCACCCTGCTCGAATAGTTCTTTCACCGCGTCGTCGGCAGGCGGATCCATCACCTCACGCATTGAATCCAGAAACTCGTCTGACCAACGGCTTGAACTTGTTAAGGCGGTCATGTCGAACTCCTCGAGAATCTCGAAGGCGCTGGTGTCAGTGCAACTCATCGAGTAACGACTTCGCTTCTTTCAGACTGGGATCCTCGAAACCTTCCGTGAACCATCCGTAGATCACCGCAAGCTTCTCACGCGCTTGCTCTGGTTTGCCAATCTTCTGCCACAAACGGCTCAAGCTGATCACTGCCCGCAACTCATGAAGCCTGGCGCCTTTGCGCGCAGCAATTTCAATAGCTCGTTGAAAACACATCTCGGCTTCATGCCCTGCATTCGCCTGCCCCCCTGCCGCGTGCATCAGCAGCAACTCCCCCTTCAGACGGTGAATTTCCGATTCGTAATATCCCTCACCCGTCCGGTCGTGCATCTCGTCGGCCTCTGCCAACGCCTCCAATCCTCGATCAAGTTGCCCCACGTGTGCTAGCGCATCGGCCAACCAAAAAAGAAACCCGGTGCGGGCCATCTCGGTTCCGATTGCTCGAAGCATCGCGAGGCTCCCTTGGATCTCGGCGATCCCCGCCGCGTGATCTTGGCCCTCGACGACGACAGCGTGCCCGTGCACGACGCCGCCCCAACCCCTGGTCACCGCAAGCCCGTGTTCTTCAGACAATGTGATAATCTCCTCAGAAAGTTTCCGCGCGCGCGCAGGCTCGCCGTCCTCCAGCCAGAGCGTCGCTACTGTAATAAGCGCACACGCTTCGCTCAGCGGGTGCGCCCTGTTGGTGGACATCGCAAGCGATCTTTCCTTCAACAGTTTCGCTTGATCGGGATAGCCAAGGACCCATCGAATCCACGACAAACGCGACACGGCTATCACTCCCGGATCAACCCCAAACCGGTACGCCAGCGAACGGTGCCGGGCCGGATCGTACTCTGCGAGCACTTCATCATAATGGTTGCCGGCGCCCTGATAGTCTCCAAGGTAGTCAAGCGTGACGCCCAGCGAATAGTGCGTTTGCAGGACGAGGTCCGCATCGCCCGCGCCGCGCGCCAGCCGCATCAACTGTTCCGCAAGTCCCAGCGCTTTATCGTACTCGGCTCTATTCACGTCAACCGACCACAGACCGTATAGCACGCTGAACAAGTGTATGCTCTCGCCGAGTTGCTGGCACAACTCGCGCGCGCGGCCATAAGCGCGCTCGACCTCCGGTGCTGCAAAGCCCTGGATCGACATCAGCGAAACACCCAGCGTCATCTGTGCAGCCAACTCCTTCTGCGCTCGTTCGGGCGTGTCCGGAAGCGTCAGTAGCTGCGCCAATCCTCGCCGCGCGAGTTGAGATGCTTCCCTGTTAGCAAACACACGGCCCGCGCTCCCCGCCGCGAGCTGAAAGTACTCCGAAGCGCGCACTGGATCGCGCGCCGTCTCAAACAAAAAGGCCAGTTCGGAAGCGACCTCGGAACTTCGCGTTCCGTAATAGCCGACCAGCGCATCGGCCACCGATGCGCTAAGCGAGGCTCTTCGCGTGGGCCTCAGCGATCCGAATAGCGCGTTCTGATAGAGCATGTGCACGAAGCGGTATCGGACCGTTAGCACGCGGTCGGGATACTCTCTTTCTTCAACCATCCTCACAAACCCGTGGACCCGGTCGAGCACCTCCAGTTTGTCCTCCACATCGGCAGGGTCCATCGAAAGCGCCTTCGCGAGCACGGATGAATCGAACTCGTACCCCTGAACACTCGCCGCTATCAGCAGTTTCCGCTCATCGTCGCCAAGCTGGTCTATCTTGCGCTGGACCATGCTGCGCACGGACTCGGGGAGTTTGCCTTCGATCTCGACGACCTGCTGCGCCAGCGACCAATGGCCGTCGCTTTGCACAATCACTTCTCGATCTCTCAGATAACGTGTGAGATCGACCACGAATAACGGATTGCCCTCGGTCTTCGCGTGGATGAGCGCGGAGAAATCAGATGGGAACCGGTGGTCCGGAAACTCCAGAGCGAGGTAACGTTCGAGGTCGCTGCGGCTGAGGAATTCGAGCGGAAGCTCGTGACAGACGCCTCGAGCCTGAAGCTCGAGCTTGACCTGCAAGAACGGATGCTTGTTCAGCAACAACTCCGCTGACCGGTACGCGGCAATGATCAACACCCGCATTTCCTGCAGCTTCGTCCCAACGTAAGCCAGCAAGTCAACCGTCGATACGTCTGCCCAGTGAAGATCGTCGAAGAAAAGAACCAGAGGCCGTACCCGCGACAGCTCCTCCAACAGAGCAATCATCTCACGTTTCATTCGCTCCTGGGACGCCGTCTTTATGTCATCCAACAAACGAGCCGCGGAAGCTTCGCTGTCTGGCGGCGCTACTTGGACGTACCAGGTTGGCGCTACCGCTTTCATTATCCGCCCGGCCCCGTCGGACCCCGCTCGACGTGACAAGCCGTCCAGAGCCTCAAGGAAAGGCAAATAAGCCTCCGCTCCGGCCAATCGTTCGGAGCAACGCCCGCGGGCGATGGTACACGCCTGACCGCTGGAAGCGAGCTCTGAGAGAAAGTCCTCGACAACCGTTGTCTTGCCGATACCAGGCTCACCCGACACGCAAAGCATAAGGCCGCGCGCGGACCCCGCCAACTCGAACCCTCGGCGGAACTCCGCGAGCTGCGAGTCTCGACCCACCGTCAGGCCTCTTGCTCGCCGCTCAGCGGCGACGGGCAACCGCTGCGCCGGCAGCATCGCGGTGGCACCCTCAAGCACCGCGTTCTGAGCTGTCAAGCCGTCTAAGGCAAGTTCAACCTCGGCACAATTGGGACGACATCTTGGGTCCTTCTCGAGCATTCCTAGAATCAACGTGTCGAGACTCGCGGGAATCTCAGGTCTCAGCCGAGAAGGAGCAACCGGGTGCTCGTTGACGATCGAATGCACCATTCCGATCGCGGTCCCGGCCCTGAAGGGATGCTGCCGAGTGAACGCCTCGTAGAGCACGATGCCGAGCGCAAACACATCCGCAGCAGAGGTGACGGGCTGGCTGCACGCTTGCTCCGGCGACAGGTAAGCCGCTGTTCCCATCACGATACCTGACTCAGTAAGCGCATCTGTATGATCTGCTACGCGCTCGTCCGACAAACGCGCGAGCCCGAAGTCGAGCACCTTCACATAACCGTCGTCCCTCACCATGACGTTCTCTGGCTTCATATCCCGGTGGATGATGCCGGCCTCGTGGGCGACGGCCAGAGCTCGCGCAATCTGCGATCCTATCCGCGCGATCGATTCGAAATCCACCGGCTCCGCCATCAGAGATCGCAACGTGCGGCCTTCGACCATCTCCATCGCTATGAAGCGGCCCTCATCGGATTCGCCGATATCATAGATGGTGATGATGTTGGGGTGATTCAACGCCGAAGCAGCCTTGGCTTCGCGAATGAACCGCCGCACGCGGTCTTGGTCGCCGCTAGTTGAACTCGAAAGGAACTTTAGAGCTACTTTGCGTCCGAGCCTCGGATCTTCGGCAGCGTAGACCTCCCCCATACCGCCAGCGCCGAGCTTGGCGATGATGCGATAGTGGGATACGGTCCTTGCGGTCATCAGGCTTCTATTCTTTCGGGCTACTGAGAGGGTTTCCGCAATGGCACCAAGGCCAAGCCATCAGGGTCTGTGAATTGCCGGCTCGTTCCATTTGTCGAGAAGCTTCAGCCGTGGTTCTACTACTCGAAGTCTCCCTTGTCAATCTGAACTTAGCTCTGACCAGCAGCAAGGGGGGTGATTAGAAGTGGGACTTGTAGCTTTCAGACGTGTGAATCCCGCAGAGGCTCGGCAGTTTCGACTCTCGGCCCTCCGTTAGGAGGGCCATGTTTATAGCTGCCAAGGGAAGCGTTTCTCGCCCTCCGTCAGGAGGGCCATGTCAGCCCATGATGTGTGAACGTGGAACATCAAACAATGGCCTCCTGTCGTGGAACGAGAGCGCTTCGCAACCGCGTCAACATGGCCCTCCTGACGGAGGGCGGGAGCGCCTCGCAACGGGTCTATAAACATAGCCCTCCTGACGGAGGGCCCAACCACCAATCATCGACTTCCGTCAAGCGATGTGCTTGCCACGCGTCCCACTTTTAATCACACCCAGCGGCAATTGACTTCGAGGCGCATTCGAGGGTCCGACCTTAACGCCTGGACATCTGGCGCGCCTCCGGATGCAGCGTAAGCTTCTGGATTCGCCAGTTCAAAAGCTCCGCCACGTAGATCTCGTTTTCCGAAGGGCAGGCGATCTCGTGGATCCAGCCGAACTGCTTCGGCTGCTTGCCGGACTTGCCCACGACGCCCAGCACTTTGCCATCCAGCGTGAGCTTGTAGAGTCTGCCGGGATACGCGTCGGAGGAGTACAGAACTTGATTCGGTCCCGGCGTGATGCATATCGCCCAAGGCGCACCGTTCTGAGCCGCCGCTGCTTCAGGCGAAGGCATATTGCCCAGCGCCGGGCGCGTCGCCGGATCGAAGGGCACATCGATCGTGATCATACGAATCAATGTGCCGTTTGGATCGAAGACCTGAATGCGCCGGTTTCCGCGATCCGCCACGTAGATGTTCCCTCTGGCGTCGGCAGCGATGCTGTGCGGCGTGTTGAATTCGCCGGGCTTGTTTCCGCGATCGCCCCACTGCTTGACCCAGCTCCCATTCTTGTCGAACTTCGCAACCCGAGAATTGATATACCCGTCGCTGATGAAGATGTTGCCTTCGGTGTCCCACGTGACATCGGTTGGCTGGCGGAACATTCCATCGACGGCGGGACGCGGCGGAGTGACGCGAGTCCACGGCACCGCTTCATCGGAAGCTTCTTTCTTGCGACCGAACACCATCACAACGCGACCTTCAGGGTTGAACTTGATGACCATGTCCGAGCCTTTGTCCACGGCCCAGATGTTGTCGTCTTTGTCTATGCGCACGGTGTGGGCGTAAGACCAGGCGTAGAGGTTCTTGCCGATCTCTCGGATAAACTTGCCGTCGCGTCCGAACTCCAGAAGCTGCGCCGCCGTCGCTCCATAAGCCGGGCCGGTTGTATTGCCGCGTGAGAAGACAAAGACGTGGCCCTTCGAATTGACCGCGACCCCGGTTGCTTCCCCTAAATGC
>WNFB01005716.1_pt1 | contig 11128 bp, 9 predicted proteins | sample 5400501 | NCBI WGS metagenome assembly WNFB01 (sample SAMN13153341, study PRJNA577476) | soil metagenome | isolation source: 200 cm saprolite under Douglas fir tree site 2 hole 1 | place: USA:California | collected 2015-04-18 | reverse complement strand
AAGATGAGTACCTCACGGAAAGAGAAAGGCCGATTTCTCTGTGGTTCTCAGTGATTCTTTGTGTCCTCTGTGTTGCGCTTTTCGGAATACGACACAGTCCCTCATGACAAGGGTTGCCACCCGGAAAGCATGAAAATACGGCGGCGAGGCTCCGCTGATTCTGCGACACTTAACCGTATTTTCAGGGCAGAGGACGCAGAGTGCACTGAGACGGTGAGGAGGAGGAATATTTGCTCGCGCAGATTGATGCGGCATGAATGTGGTGGTTCCAGCGCACCGCGGATTCGCGTCACGCCGACAGCTTCGCGAGCGTTTCCGCCAGCACCAGCGTCCCTCGAGCGATGTCTTCGGGCGAGGCGTATTCGTCGGGCCGGTGGCTGTAGCCGTTGCGGCACGGAATGAACAGCATCCCAGTGGGAGCGACGCGAGAGAGAAACAGGGAGTCATGATAGGCGCGACTGACCATGGGGAGAAACTTCAGCCCGCGCTCGCGGCAGGAATCGGAGAGAGCCGAAATCACGGCGGGAGCGCAATCGGCGGGAGCGTCCGCGTTGAGCAATTGGGAACGCACGGATACCTGCCGCTTCGCGCCGACGCTCTCGGAGGCGCGCTCCAGTGCCGAGAGGACGGCGTCGCGACGCGCCCGGTCCGTGTCGCGGACGTCCACGCTGAGGGTCACGCGGCTGGGAATGCTATTCACCGCGCCGGGAAAGACGTCGCAGATGCCAACCGTGGCGACGGTGTCCGCCGCGCCGCTCGATCGCGCGGCGCTTTCGGCCGCCAGGATCAGCTCGGCTGCGGCGCAAAGCGCGTCTCGCCGGTCCGGCATCAGCACGCTGCCCGCGTGGCCTCCCGCGCCTTCGACCACGACGCGCAGGCTCGCGGGCGCGGCAATCTTCGCGACCACCCCGAGCGGAATCTGCTGTTGCTCCAGCAGCGGGCCTTGCTCGATGTGCAACTCCACGAAGCCCTTATAGTAGCCCTGCGGCAGCTTCACGTTTTCCAGGTCGCCTGCCATCCCCGCCTGCCGCCGCACTTGCTCAAGAGATATTCCGCCGCTGTCCGTCAGGCGCCGCGCAGCATCCGGAGAAAGCATCCCGGAGAGCAGCCGGCTGCCGAGACACCCAATGCCGAAGCGCGTCGGCTCTTCTGAGGTGAACACGAGCAGCTCCATCGAGTGCTTGGGCTGGAAACCGCTGCGCCGGAGCGCGCGGATTGCCTCCAGTCCCCCGAGCACGCCGACGACGCCATCGTATTTCCCGGCGTTGGGGATCGCGTCAATGTGCGAGCCGGTGCCCACCGCTGGGGCGGCGGGATCAGCGCCCACCCAGCGCGCAAATGTGTTCCCGACCGGGTCCACCCGGACAGCGAGTCGCGCTTCTTGGCACCGCGCTTTCAGCCACGCACGCGCCTGAAGGTCCGCAGGCGTGAAGACAATCCGGGTGACGACCGGCGGTTCCGCTTCGGAGAATGTGGCGAGCGTCTCGATTTCCGAGACCAGCCGGTCGCGGTCGATGGTGAGGTTCATCTTTGCGCCGCTGCCAGGGGATGCCGGTTCCAGTCTTTATAGATGAGGTACTTCGCGGGCGTTTTGCCGATGGCCCCGAACCACTGCGGGCACCACGGACCCATCCAGATGAAGTCACCGGCGGCGACGGGGTACCACGAGTCGCCGAGCCGGTAGACCCCTCCTCCCTCGAGCATCAGCAGGCTGTGCTCCATCGCGTGCGCCTCGACCATGCTGAGCGCCGCGCCCGGCTGGTACACCATCGTGTTCACCGCGAAGTCGAAGCTGAAGGTTTCCGGGAGCAAGCACCTCACTTGCAGCGCAGGGTCGTCGTTCAGGGGATGGGAAGCGACCTCGTCTTCGCTCGACACGACCAAGCGCGGCGGCTCAAACCCCGGCGCGGTCACGTAAGCTTTCTCTATCACCGCAACACGGCTGGTTTGCGCCGCCGCAACGCGGTGGATGAGGTCTTCCGGCAAGTACGCGAAGTCGCGTGCGACGAGGCTGTGGCGCTTGCCCTTAGCTTCCAGTGTCACTCCGCCTTCCAGCACATAAAGGAAACGCTGCGCCGCCGTGCTGCCGAGTTCGCCGCCCGCTTCAAATTCGGCGGTGTACTGCGTGAACGCTGCGCCCAGCGCCGGGCCCACATGGACGATGGCCGTGGCGGCCTTCATGCCGGGGAGCGGCGCGCGCACGAACGTGTCGGGTGTGAGCAGCATGTGATCGCGCTGCCGGGAACTGCGTGTTTGACCGAGATTATGCACGGCTCATCCTTCTCTTGAGCACGGGCGAGGCGGCGAGTTGCTCGAGGAGGTGGAGACCGCACTCGAGAGCTTTGGCCACGTCTCCGGCTTCTACCGACTCGGCAGGGTTGTGGCTGATCCCTCCGGGAGTCCGCAGAAAGATCATTCCCGCGGGGACCTTCTCGGCCAGGATCATGGCGTCATGGCCTGCGCCGCTCACCATGCGGTGCGGTTCGCAACCCGCCGCGCGAATTGCTTCCTCGATCTGCTCCATGAGAAACCCATCCATCGCGACGGCGCGCTGATCCATCAGCGTGTGTCGCTCCACAGACAAACCGCGCCGCGCCGCAATTTCCTCGGCCTGGCGAGCAAGATTCTCGCCGATCCGGCCTCGCACGTCATCCGAAGCGTGGCGCACGTCGAGCGTTGCTCGCGCTTCCATGGCGATGACGTTCGAGGCGCCGGGCTTGGCTTCGAGCGCGCCGACGGTCGCGACCAATCCCGGTATGCTGCGCCCCTCACGCTCCACTGCGACGACCCACTCGGCGGCGGCGGCCAGCGCGTCGCGGCGAAGGTGCATCGGCGTCGTGCCCGCGTGGTTCGCGCGCCCGGTGAAGATAAACTCCATCCGGGTTTGCCCGGCAATCGCTTCGACGACTCCCAGCGGCCGCCCAAGATTCTCCAGCACTGGCCCCTGCTCAATGTGAAATTCCAAGTAGCCCAGAACGTCGCCCTTGAGCGCAGCCGCCGCAATTTCGCCGGGGTTGAGGCCAAAATGCCGGATGGCGTCGCGTACGGAAATGCCCCGCTCATCCTTGCGCTTGAGCAGCTCCTCGTCAATTCGGCCCACCAGCGCGCGGCTGCCGATGAACGGCACGCCGAAGCGAACCCCCTCCTCATCTGAAAAACCCAGCACTTCGATCGCGAATCGCAGCCTCCGCCCTTCGAGGCTCTCCAGCAACGCGACCGCAAGAACCACGCCCAGAACCCCATCGTACGCGCCCGCGTTGGGCACCGTATCGAGATGCGAGCCGAGCAGCAGCCGGGGCGCTTGCGGGTCTGCGCCGGGATATAGGCCGCGCAGATTGCCTGCTGCATCCACCGTCGCCGAGACGCCGAGCAGCTCGAGCCACCCAGCCAGTTCGCGGTGAACGTCGCGCATCGGCGGAGAGAGAAACGTTCGCCGCGTCCCACCCGTGTCTTCGCTCAGATGCGCCAGCATCCGGCATCGCGCGATGACTTGCTCCGCCCAGGCTGTGCTGCCTCTCTTCATCGCCAAAGAGTATAGAGAGACGCGGCGCCCCACGACAACCACCTCTACGGTTACATTCTTAAATGCCGCGACATGGCACAAAGCATCGCATGTGAAGGTTGAAGCAGATCATTCCGAAGTGGTAGGTGGAACTGCCCGCCCGGTGGAATGGATTTACCGTGAAAGGTCCGCGTTGGCGTTGTCTGCAACTTCGGCGCTTTGCCACGCCAAAGTTTGAGAACGATCTTACGTGACCGAAGGCCCTCAATACATCATTTCGCGCATGGAAACCATTCGGTACTCGGACAAGCCGGAGGCTTGGTTAACGCAACCACTGCTGTAGTAGACGCCGTTGCCGCCGCCACCGCTAAAACTGAATGTAGCTGCACCGAGCGAGGACAACGGATTTCCAACGGAATCAACCGTCTTGGCGACAACAAAGGCGCCGTCATATTCGTTATTGCCACCGCCATTTCCCGTCACAACGCCCTTTCCGACCACCAATACAATACCCCTCCATCCTATGTTGCCGCCGGGAGAGAAGGTGCCTGTCACGACCAGGGTTCCGTATCCGGTCAGGTTGCCATTCAGTGACAAATCCCCATCCACATAGATGATCTCCGGCGATGTGGCCGTACCCGGGTTGGAGAGACCGCTTTGGTTACCCGTAAGCACTTGGGTAGCATTACTTTTAATCGTAGTCAGCAAGTCCCGGAGTGAGTTTACCGATTGCATGTTGCCAGGCAAGGTGGCGGAGATATTCTCCACGTCCGGAGCGACGCCGCTGCCGGTGTAGTGACTTAAACGATTACTGGGGATTCCAGCGATCACGGTCGCGATATCGGGAGTGTCCGGCACACCGATTGCCGGCCTCGCTGGTTGTGTAGCCGCACCCCCGCAACCCGCATGGTCGGCGCCAGACATATTGAATGGGTTCGAGTTGGGCCCGGACATCGAATCGCCGGTCCCGTCCAGAGTTAACGCGGCTGCGAAGGACAAGTTCAAGGAATCTTGCGTCAGCTCGTATTGCAACATCCGCCGGGTGCCGATGGTTGTGATGGCCAAGGCGGTCATCGTGTAAACGGGTTTATTGGGCGCCGCGCAGGCGGTCGATTGGGCAATTTCATTCGTTCCATTCCAGCAGACATAATAGTTGGCGTTCGCGGACTTGCCGTCCACGTACATGAAGTTTTGCGTTGAACCCGACCATCCGGAAGCCGACCGATCCATTTTCAGACTGATCCGCATCCACTTGTAAGGGAGTACCGGGGTGGCGGCATAGGTGCTACTGGCGGTGGTGGTTGTGTACCAGCCCGAAGTCGGCGGCACCTGCCCGCCCGAACAATTCACCTCTTTGCAGATTTCATCGTCGAAATACTTGTTTGCTGTATTCCACGGCGCCACCGTCTCGCTGCCGGTGGGATTGAGGATGTAAAGGACCCCGCCGACTGCGCCCGGCGTGTTGGTGGGAACGCTGCTATTGATGGAATTGGCCGCGCCTGGTCGCATGCGGTCGCGGGCTTCCTCCAGTCCGGCCTTGGCGGCATAATATGCGGTTTGTTCGTCTCGGTAGTTGCTGTTGATACTCGTTTCGGTATCAGCCATGAACATCATGCTCAGCCCGATCGATGTCACGATCAGCAGAGCGATCAGAGCCATCACCAAAGCCATCCCGCGTTCGTTTTGCTTCTTTCGGTCCATGGGTTTCCCCCGCATTGTGTCGAAGAGTTCCTCGGTCATCTAGCGCCACTCAGCAACTGTTGGCCTGTCCTGTCGCGGCGAGCGAGCAATTTACGATAGTGGCCTGCCCACTGAGCGTGGTTTCCGCTGCCTGTCCAGTCTGGGGATCCACGGTTCCGGCTTTCGTCTTGAGCCGGATGAGGACCGTCTTGATGGTTGCCAGGGCCTGTCTGCCTGTGAGCGTCGTCGTGTCGGCAGACGTAACCGCGGTCCCTGTCGCCGTGTATCCTATGAAAATCGGGTCCGCTGTGGTACCGGCGCTCTGGACGTTCTGCACTTCGTTTGAGAAAACAGCCGAGCCGCTGGCCTTGTCCACCGCGCCGCGCTGGAGGCAAGGGCAGTTGTTGCCGGTGGCCAGCAGGTTGTAATCTACAAGGTCCACTTTGCCGTCTCCCTCCACGTCCCCTTCGAACTTAATTTCACTGGGCCCAATGAAGGTGATTCCCGCGGCGAGCTTGGGTTCGGTATAAATCGGCGAAAGCGGGGCGGTTGGCCAACTGGCCGTATCAAACATGCGGAGGCTGGGGTAGCCGGTCTCGTGTGCGTCGCGCACAAACTGGTCGACGAAATCTCGGGACTCTTGAAAAATATCCACTTTTGTTTGCTCGGCCCGCGACCTTTGCTGCATCACCGCGATCTCACTCAATACCGCTCCCAGAAGGATCGACATCAGGAGCGTGACGACCAACAGCTCAAGAAGGGAGAAGCCTTGGAGGCTCATTTTCGGTTTTCGTGTCAGTCGTTTCACCAGAGCCTCATCAGAGTCCTACGATCATTTTCAAGGAGACTGGGACGGCGAGAAAATTCGCATGTGTGTTCGTCCCGGTTTGCACCGCCGCTACGGTGACGAGCTTGGCGTTGGAGCTGAGCGTCTTGATGTTCCAGCGAACATCGTACAGGGCCTGCCGGTCGCCCGTGGAGGCCTGGCAACTGTAGTAGGTCATGGAGTAGCCGGTCACGGTGGACTGTGTGAAGTCGATGCTTCCGCCGGTCGTTAACGGGGCTCCGGCTCCGCTGCTGCTGCCGGTGGTGTAGATGGTATGGCTGGCGGAGCCGCTATTCGGATTGCAATCCACAACGGTCATGTTGGTCGTGGCGTTGGCGGGCACTGCGGCGATCATTTCGATGGTCATTTGCGACAGGATCGTGGCAGTGCTATCCATCTTGCTGCGGTTGTTATTGGCCATCGCGGTCAAGATCAGCAGCATCCCAGCCGTCAAGCCGACGAGCAGTACCAACGCCGCAAGCACCATTTCCACCAGCGAAAAGCCGGCCTCTGGATTCCGAACCGCGCCGTTTCTGTGTTTAGGCGCTTGCATACCGTCCCTATCCGCTTACGACAGCTCAGCTTATCCAGCTCGAACCGTTCCACCACCAAACCTTCGCACGGGCCGCAGCCGTGATCGAAACCGCCGCCCACCCATTGGCTCCAAATGCTCGAGTGTCCTGGAAATAAAAGATGTAATTGACGTTGGTGCCGCACGGAGTCACTCCCGAGTTGCACGGCAGCCCCCGCGCATTGAAGGAAATGTTTCCGCTAGTCGCAGTCCACCCGAGGGGGCCACCCGAGGCGTCCAGGTTCGTCGGCGCCCCAGGCGCGCCGCCCGGCGCGGCAACTTGATTGACGTTGCCGCCGAACTGAATCATCGGTTCGCCGGAATCAAACGAGCCATTGCCGTTCAAGTCTGTATAAGCGCCATTTCCAGTTGGCAGGCCGAATAAAATCGTTATCGTTTTGTTATTCTGAACCGCGGCAATTCGCGTCTGCTGCACCAGCCCGGCGAAGTCGGAAGCCGAACCGCGTAGCTTAAGGTTAGCAAGTGCGGTGGCAGTGTTTGGAATCGCGAATGCCGCCAGTACTAGGATAATGACGATGGCGATTAGTATTTCGACTAACGAGTAGCCATGCTGTTCTTTGCGCACGTTAGTGGTGGACCTCGTCTTCGCGCAGGCTTCGCGCAAATTGAAGCGTCCCCCTGAGTGTTTGGCGCCCTAGTTTCATGCGCATTCTTAAGGGAGGAAATGGCTCGCTATTCCAACCGTAGAGACGTCCCCAGGAATCATGGAAGGGTTCTGCCCATTTGGAGGGTGCAAACCTCAACCTCCCAGAACGGGCCAGCACAATCAGGCTTCCCCTTGCATCGCCTCCGAATCCGTGTTGCTTAGAGCAACTCTCCTGCCACACTGGAAGTTGCTATCTTGCGCGTATTTCATGGCTTAGGAGCGGCCCACGCACGCTATTTTAGAGTCCCCTACCGAATGGAACCATCCTTGACCATAACGGAACTGCCGCCCTCTTGCGCTATGAATCACATTCGACTTAGGGGGCCCGGGGATTGAGCTGCAGGGACCAGAACGGTGGAGCCTGTCCCTTTAGGCGGTTCCGCACGACGTGGCCGGGGAGACAGCATGCGCCAGAAGACTTGATTCGTTTCTGCTTCGGCCACCCAGACCCGGGCGTCATTGACGGCTACTGCAAGTCGAGAAACGACATGACGTTTCGGAGGAACGGTGCGGACCAAGCGGGGCAGAGTGCCTGACACAACAACGCCCGTCGGCTCCTTGACACGGAAAAACCGCGTTGTTAGTCTGGCGCGCCACACGAGAGGACTCGCGCAAATCATGCTGACAACACTCGTGCCCTGATTTAACAAGCCTTCGGGGCTTACCGCGTGCCGGAATTCATGGGTGCGCATCGCGCTTGCCGGTCGTAGCGAAAGGTCTGCCATGAAGATTGACGTCTATTGCCATATCTTCCCCCCAAAATTCTATGAGCGAATGCTGACGCTTCCGGAGAAGAGCTCCACCATCAAGAAGCGAGTGAGGGAGATCCCTTCGATTGTGAACCTCGACGTTCGGTTTCGCATGATGGATTTGTTCTCCGACTATGTTCAGGTGCTGAGCCTGCCTGCGCCCCCGATCGAATCACTCGGGGACCCCCAAAAATCGCCGGAGTTGGCCGAAATCGCCAATGATGGGCTGGCGGAATTGGTCACCCAACACCCGGATCGCTTCGCTGGTTTTGTGGCCGGTTTGCCCATGAACAATCCGGACGCCGCGGTGAAAGAAATCGAGCGCGCCATCCTCAAACTGGGCGCCAGCGGCATTCAGATGCACACCAACGTGAATGGCCGGCCTCTGGACGAGCCCGAGTTTCTGCCGATTTTCGAGAAGATGGCCGAATTGAATCAGCCGATTTGGGTGCATCCGAACCGTCCCGCCAACTTCCCCGATTACATGACCGAGAAGAAATCGAAGTACGAGCTGTGGTGGGTTTTCGGCTGGCCATACGAAACAAGCATCTTCATGGCCCGGATTTTATTTGCCGGCTATTTCGATCGCTTCCCGAATTTGAAGATCATCACGCACCACCTGGGCGGAATGGTTCCTTATTTCTCGGGGCGGACAGGGCCGGGCTTGGATCAACTCGGCTCCCGCACCGAGGAGGAGGACTTATCTGTGTATGCGCGCCGCTTGAAGAAGCGCCCCCAGGAATACTTCAAGATGTTCTATGCCGACACGGCGACCTTCGGTTCCCGGCCGGCCATTGAGTGCGGGTTGGATTTCTTCGGCGTGGACCACGTTCTGTTCGCCTCCGACTCGCCCTTCGATCCCGAAAAAGGGCCGGGGTACATTCGTGAAACCATCCGTGCCGTGGATGAATTGTCCATTCCGAGCGAGGATCGGAAAAAGATTTACGAAGGCAACGCTCGCAAGATGCTCCGGCTAAAACTCGCTTAACCCTGCGCGATTTCAATCCGGTGTGACCTCCTGCGAAGGCTCGGGCAGCCAGAAGCTTGCTACGAACCCGACTGCGTAAGCGGCGAAGCCCACGATGCCCGCGGCGTACGCCAGTTGGCGGCTAGGGGTGCCGCCCGGCATGATTCCGACCAAGGACGTAACGACCAAGGCCGCCGACGTGCCCAGCATCCGCCCGCCGATATTCGCGGCGAAACCCTCGCCGGTTCCCCGCAAGTAGGTCGGGTAGACTAAGGGCAAGTAATTCCCCCAAAAGCTAAATTGCGCCACCGTCAGCACTCCCAGGGCGAAAATTCCCAAGGCGGACATATCCACATCGCGCGCCGCGGGGATGAACATCACGAATGGAATCACCAGCAGGCCGGGCACCTGCATGCTCCGCAGCAGGCGCCTGCGGCTTAGCACCCGCACCGCGAGAAACGCCATCAGGAAGCGGCCCACCAGGCCGCCGAATTCCTGCCATCCTTGGAGCGTGCTGACCCTTTGTTCCTGCGCGGCGTGCGGCAGCACGCGGACTCCTGGAGTGCCAGGAATGATCCTGGCATAATGCTGCAGCATCCCGAAGGAGGCCGCGTAGGAGCACGCCATCATCAGGCACGTAATCAGGGCCGTCTTGCGAAACGCAGGACGGAAAAGTTGGAGGATGCTGGGCCGGGTCAACGTTCCCTCGGCGCGTTTCCGCCTCCAAATCGGCGATTCGGGCAGAAACGGACGCACGAGGATGAGAGGGATCGCCGGAAATAGGCCCGAGATCGCCGTGTAACGCCACGCCTCGTGGCCTCCGTGGACCACGGGCAGGCGTTGACTGAACGTGACCGCCAGGTAGTAGGCGCCGCTGACCAATAGTCCGCCCGTGGACGCGAATCCCTGCGTGTACCCGATGACGGCTTCCCTTTGTTCCCGCTCCGGAAATAGTTCGGCAAGCCAGGCGGTGGCGGCGACGAATTCCACCGATACGCCGACGAAGGTGCCGCAGCGAAAAATCAAGAACTGCATGGGGCTGTTCACGTATGCCGTCGCGAAGGTGGACACTCCGAACAGGAAAATGCTCCACAACAGGATCCGGCGCCGGCCCAGCAGATCAATCAAGTATCCGCCGAGCAGTCCAAAGATGCCTCCCGCAATCGCAGGAACGTAAAAGAAGATCCCGACCCAATGATTGAAGACGGCCGGACTCACGTCGCGCGGAAGCAGCTCCGTCAAGGCCGGACGGACAATCAGCGTCAGCACCAGGAGCTCGTACGTATCGAACGCAAACCCGATGGCCGCCACCGTACAAATCAGCCACTGGAGCGGCGTCATCTTCCAGAATCGAAATCTTCCGGCAGAATCGAGCACTTTCTCCTCTGTTCAACGAAGGTTCAAATTCGTCGCGCGCCGCCGCGCCGTACGCAAAATAGGGAACCGAAACCTTGCGTACAGCGCGACGCGGCGCTTCGCCGCACGCCTTGGACCGGCACGTGAGTATCACGCAGTACAAGAGTTGGTCAAATTGATTCTGCCCACGTCCAACTCCTCCGCGGCCACGTGTTTCAGAGGCGCTTTGGCTCATGCTGAAGACTCCGCGCCAAACCACCGCTTGCGCATATAATTGCTCAAGAGGATGCGGATAAAAGTCCCCGGGTGTCATTCCGAGCGCAGCGAGGAATCTCTCTGCACGAAGGGCCAAGAAAAAGAGAGATTCCTCGTCGCTTCCCTCGCTTTGCTCGGGACAAGCCGCTCCTCGGAATGACGCGTTTGAGGAGTTTTTCCGCAGCCTGTAGAGTAGTTGCCGCCATGGACGCCCAAAGCGGCAAGAGGTCTTAGCGTGGGAATTGAGATCGGCCAACTGAAGAAGTTGGACGAGTACCGCTGGCTGGTGCCGCGCACGATGAAGCCCGGCATGCGCACCGACGCGCTCATTTACGCTGATCGCGCCCTGCTCGAACAGATCGTGGGCGACCTTTCCATCGAGCAGGCAATGAACGTCGCGTTCCTGCCGGGGATCGTCGGCAGGTCGCTTGCCATGCCGGACATTCACCAGGGCTACGGATTCCCGATCGGGGGCGTGGCCGCCACCGACGCGGAAAAAGGCGTCGTGTCGCCCGGCGGCGTGGGGTTCGACATTAATTGCGGCGTGCGCCTGCT
>WNFB01009676.1_pt1 | contig 11132 bp, 10 predicted proteins | sample 5400501 | NCBI WGS metagenome assembly WNFB01 (sample SAMN13153341, study PRJNA577476) | soil metagenome | isolation source: 200 cm saprolite under Douglas fir tree site 2 hole 1 | place: USA:California | collected 2015-04-18 | reverse complement strand
GCCCGCGAACTTGATCAGCTTGGCTCGTCCCGTGACGGCGCGCGCGAGCCGCACCGCGGACATGGCGGCCTCGGTTCCCGAATTGACCAGGCGGAGCATCTCGACCGCGGGCATCCGCTCGGATACCGTCGCGGCCAGCCGCAGCTCGCCCTCGGTCGGGGCGCCGAAGGTCCATCCGCGTTCGAGCTGGGCATGCAAGGCCGTCAGGACCTGCGTCGGACGGTGACCGAGGATGAGCGGGCCCCACGAACCGACGAGGTCCAGGTAGCGGTTCCCGTCGACATCCCAGATCCATGGGCCGTTACCGCGCGCCATGAATCGCGGTGATCCACCGACGGCGCGATAGGCACGAACCGGGCTGTTGACGCCGCCCGGAATCAGGTGCTTCGCCTCCTCGAAGAGGGCCGAGGAACGCTCGATGCCTACGATGGCTCCCGGTCAGTAAGCGGCCCCGGTGTGGAAAGGCCGCGTGTCAGGTCGAAGGCGTCGGTCATCACGGCCGCATCGAGGGTTGGATCCGGGCTTTCGCGCAGCGCGCGCACGGGACCGTGAAGAAACCTGGCGGTCAGGGCATCCGCGAGCTCACGCATCGCGTCCCGCGTCGCCACTTCGTCGGACGGCACCCGCGACAGGTGCCGTTCGAGAACGCTGTCCCGTAACTGCTCGACATGGTGGACGAGCGCTTCGACCGTCGGCGCCGACTCGCGCGCGTCGAGCGCCAGTCGCGTCGCCCGCAGCTCGTCGTCGACGATCCGCTCGGCGGCGGGCACCCAGGCTTTGCGCTCCTCGCGGTTGGTCTGCGCGATGGTGTGCAGGTCATCGATGTTCAAGAGGTGGACCCCGGGAACCTGGCTGACCTGTGGATCCACGTCGCGGGGAACGGCCATGTCGATGATCAGCAGTGAGCGACCGTCGCGCCGCGATTGAAAGCGCTCGACACGCTCGGCATCGAGCACGTGGTGCGGCGCGCTGCTCGAGGTCAGGATGATGTCGACCTCGGCGATGATCTCGCCGATGCCATCGAAGGGGACCGCCTGGCCACCGAGCGGTTGCGCCACCTGGTCGGCCCGGTCGAAGGTTCTCGAGGCGAGGTAGACGTCGCCGATCCGCTGCTTGCGCAGGAGCCGCAGTGCGACCTCGCTCATCTCGCCGGCGCCGATCAGCAGGACGTGGCGGCCAGCGAGGTCGCCCAGGACGTCGGCGGCCGCCGCCACGGCCGCGTGGCTGACGGAAACCGGGTGTCGCCCGATCTCGGTCTCGTGGCGAGTGCGCTTGGCCGCCCGGATCGCGCCGCGCGCGATGATCTCGAGCCGCGCGCTAAGTCCTCCGGCCTGCCGCGCCGCAACCAGCGCCCGCTTGATCTGGCCGAGGATCTGGGCCTCGCCGATCACCATGGAATCGAGGCCGCTGGCCACGCGGAAGAGGTGCGCCACCGCATCCTCGCCGCTGAGCTGGTAGGCATAGCGTCGCCATTCATCAAAGGGCAGCGCATGCGGCCACAAGCCAAACGATTCGAGCAGCCGATCGGGGGCCGCCTTGGGCGAGGCGACCGCATACAGCTCAGTCCGGTTGCAGGTCGACAGCAAGATTCCGCTCTCGATCAGGTCGCGATCGATGAGCCGACGAAGACACTCGCCCACGCCGTCGTCGGGAATGAACACCTGCTCCCGAATCTCGACAGGGGCGGTCTTATGAGAAAGGCCGACCAGGACGAACTTCACAGCCTACCTGTCCCCAAGCATAGCGATGGAGACCGGAATAAGCGGCTCCGGTGTGGAGAGGCCGGGTGTCAGACTGGGAAGACGCCGTGCTTGCGATCGACGCGCGGCTGCTGGCTTGTTGCATAAGCGGCGAATCGATTGACGAGCTCGGTCCGCAGCTCCGTCGGCGCCACCACCGCGTCGATGATCAAGTCCGAGGCCAGCCGGTAGAGGTCGATGTCCTTGCGGTATTCCTCCTGCAATTTCGCGACGTACGCGGGACGTTCGGGCTCCGGCTGTTCCTGGATCTTGTTGTAGAAGACGGCGTTCACCGCCGCGCTCGGCCCCATGACCCCGATCATGGCGCTGGGAAGCGCCAGTGTCGCGTTGGGAGCGTACGCCGGTCCCGCCATGGCATAGAGGCCGGCGCCATAGGCCTTACGCACGATCACCGAGATCTTCGGCACCGTCGATTCTGAGACGGCCGCGATCATCTTGGCGCCGTGGCGGATGATGCCCTGCCGCTCCACGGCGGTGCCGATCATGAATCCCGGCACGTCGGCGAGGAACAGCAACGGGATGTTGAACGCGTCGCAGAGCCAGATGAAACGAGCCGCCTTGTCGGCGGAGTCGACGAAGAGGATGCCCCCTTTGTGCATCGGCTGGTTGGCGATCACGCCGACCGCCCGGCCATCGATGCGCGCCAGGCCGCAGATGATCTCTTGCATGTTGAAGGCGCGCCCCTCGTCCTCGGGCACCAGCGTGTCCAGCGACACGAGCGGCCGGGCGTCCGCCGCGAGCCCCGGAGCAGGCATCTCGGCCCAGTTCTGCGGGAAATAGGAGAGGTAGCGTCGGCCGGCGGCGATCGCGTCGTCGTCGGAGGCCACCAGCAGGTCAGCGAGGCCGCTCACCGTCGCGTGCATTCGCGCCCCGCCCATTTCCTCCAGCGTCACCTTCTCGCCGATCACCATCTCCGCCATGCGCGGCGACCCGAGGTACATGCTGGCGTTGCCCTCGACCATGATCGTGATGTCGCAGAAGGCGGGGATGTAGGCGCCGCCGGCGGCCGAGGGACCGAACAGCAGACAGATCTGCGGCACCACCCCGGAGAGTTGCACCTCCTGGTAGAAGATGCGCCCCGCGTGCCGCCGCCCCGGGAACATCTCCACCTGGTCGGTGATCCGGGCCCCGGCCGAATCGACGAGGTAGAAGATCGGGACCCGCAGCCGTTCGGCGGTCTCCTGGATGCGGACGATCTTCTCGACCGTCCGGGGTCCCCAGGACCCGGCCTTGACCGTCGGGTCGTTCGCCATCACGCAGACGGTCCGGCCCTCGATCCGGCCGATCGCCGTGACGACCCCATCGGCCCCGAAGCCCGGCTCCTCGCTGTGCGCCAGCAGCCCGTCCTCGACCAGAAAATCCGGGTCGAGCAGCAACTCGAGCCGCCGTCGAACCGGCAGCTTGTGCTCCTGGCGGAGCTTCTCGGCGTACTTCGCCGACCCGCCGGCGCGGGCGGTGTCAGATCGAAACTTCAGGTCATCCTCGGCGTCGCGATTCTTCGTCGGCTCCGGCGCGCTCATGCCGAGACGATCCCGGCGTCAGACTGGGTGAGCGCGTGCACCCTACCGGGCAGCGGGGCGCCGAGCGTCCGCTCGAGTCCGCGGGCGACCTCGACCAGCCGGCCGACGTCGACCCCGGTCACGATCCCCATCGCCTCGAGCATGGCGAGCGCGTCTTCGCTGCAGAGGTTGCCGGCCGCGCCCGGTGCGAAGGGGCTGCCGCCAATGCCGCCGACCGATCCTTCGAACAGATTGACCCCGGTCTCGAGCGCCGACAACAGGTTGGCGAGGGCCGTTCCCCGCGTGTCGTGGAAGTGCGCGCCCCAGCGCACCGACGGCAGCCGCTCCTTCATGTCCTGGAAGAGGTCTTCGACCTGCGCCGGGTTGGCGACGCCGATCGTGTCGGCCAGCGAAATCTCCTCGATATTGTCATCGGCCAATGCCTCAGCGACATCGGCCACCCACTGGGGCGACACTCGGCCCTCATAGGGGCAACCGAAGGCCACGCTGATGCTGGCGTCAACGACGACCCCGTCGCGGCCGGCCCGGGTTGTGATCTCCTGGATCTCCCAGAGCGTGTCTTTGACGCTCCGATTGAGGTTGTGCTGGTTGTAGCCATTGGTAGCCGCCACCGTGACCGCGACATTGCGAATCCCGGCTGCAAGCGCCCGCTCGAGGCCTTTGCGATTGGGCACGAGCACGCGTAACTGATCGCGCCGGTCCTGGAGCGCCTCCAGCACAGCTTCCGCATCGGCCAGCTGCGGCACCCAATTCGGGTGCACCATCGAAGTGGCTTCGACCCGCCGAAAGCCGCAATCGAGCAGGCCGGTGATGAGCCCGACCTTGGCCGGTGTCAGCAGCGTCGCCGGCCAGCTTTGCAGCCCGTCGCGCGGACCGACCTCCACCCATTCAACCGACGGCATGGTCATCGGCCGGTGAATCTTGGTTCGCGTTTTTCGAAGAAGGCGGTCACCCCTTCCTTGAGGTCGTCGCTGAGGCTGAGGAGGGCGAGCTGGTCCTGCAGATAGGCGATCGCCGATGGGAAGCTCATGTCCTGCATCTTGTAGAAGGCCTCGAGGCCAAGCTTCATCCCGATCGGGCTCTTCTTGGCAAGCTCGTCGGCGAGCGTGTCGACCTCGCTGTCCAGCCGCTCGGCTGGGACGTGTCGGTTGATCAATCCCAGGCGGGTGGCCTCCGCTGCATCGATGCGTTTGCCCGTCAGCATCAATTCCATGGCGGCCTTTCGCGGGAGGTTGCGAAAGACGATGGCCATGATCAGCATCGGGAAGACCCCAACGTTGACTTCGGGCATGCCGAACTGCGCGTCGTCGACGGCGATGGCAAGGTCGCAGGATGTCACCAGCCCGAACCCACCAGCCAGCGCGTGGCCGTTGATCCGGGCGACGGTGGGCTTGCCCAGCTCGGTCATCTCGAGGAAGAGATCGGCGAGCTGGCGCCGCTGAAAGTAACGCTCCAGCTCCGGCTGTTGGCGGCGGAAGCTGTTGAGGTCGGCGCCGGCGCAGAAGACCTTGCCCGCGCCCGTGATGACGATGACCCGCACCTCCGAGTCGCCTTTGGCCTGCGCCAGCGCCTCTCGCAGCTCGCCAACCGTTTCGGTGTTGAGGGCATTGCGGTCGTCGGGGCGGTTGATGGTGATCGTGGCCACCGCGCCGCGGCGCCCGGAAAGGAGGTGTTTGAACGCCACCTCCGCAAGTATATGGCCCGCGATTTGGCCTCTCGAGGTGCTTCTAGAATGCAATCGTGGAGGACGTCGTGCTGGTGGCGGCCGCCCGCACCCCGTTCGGCAAGCTTGGAGGCGGGCTCTCCACGCTAACGGCACCCGACCTGGGTGCGGTCGTGATCAAGGAGGTGCTCGACCGGGCGCAGATCGACGGCGCCGAGGTCGACCAGGTCATCATGGGCACCGTCATCACTGCCGGCATGGGCCAGATCCCCGCCCGGCAGGCCGCCATCAAAGCCGGGTTGCCGACGAGCGTTCCGGCGCTCAGCGTCAACAAGGTGTGCGCCTCCTCGCTCAAAGCCGTGAACCTGGCGGCCCTCCTCATCCGAAACGGCGATGCGCAGGTGCTGGTCGCCGGTGGGATGGAGAACATGAGCCAGGCGCCCTACCTGCTCGATAAGGCCCGCTTCGGTTACCGGCTGGGGGACGCGGTGCTCGTCGACAGCATGGTGCGCGACGGCCTGATCGATCCGGCCAACGGGTGCCACATGGCGGTCGAGGGCAGCAACGTCGCGAAGGAGTTCGAGGTCTCGCGCGAGCGGCAGGACGAGTATGCGTTCGGCAGCCAGCAACGCTACGCCGCGGCGCTGAAGGCCGGCCGCATCAACGATGAACTGGTTGCGGTTGCGGTGCCCAACCCCAAGGGGACGGCGACCGTTTCAGCCGATGAGCAGCCACGCCCCGACACGACGATCGAGGGACTCGCCCGCCTCAAGCCGGTGTTCCAGGCGGACGGCACCATCACCGCCGGGAATGCGCCGGGCGTGAACGACGGCGCCGCCGCCATCCTTCTGATGAGCGCGACCGAGGCCAAACGGCGGGGTCTGCCGGTGCTGGCGCAGTGGCTCGCCTATGGCGAGTCGGCGGCCGACACGCCGTACCTGGCAACCGTGCCGGCGTCATCGATCCAGGCGGCGCTGAAGAAGCTGGGGCGTCGCGTCGACGACATCAACCTCTTCGAGATCAACGAGGCGTTTGCCGCGGTCGCCTGCACGGCCATGGACCTGCTCGGGATCGACGAGGAGCGGGTCAACGTCGACGGCGGCGCGCTCGCGGTCGGCCATCCGATCGGTGCCTCCGGGGCCCGCATCTTGATGCACCTCGCCTATGCACTCCGCCGGCGCGGCGGCGGCCACGGCGCCGCCGGCATCTGCTCCGGGATGGCGCAGGGCGAGGCCACCATCATCCGCGTGAGCTAGATGGACCTCTCGCTCAGCCCCGAACAGCAGGAGATCCGCAAGCTCGTTCGGGATTTCGCGCAGCGCGAGGTCAAGCCCCGCGCCGACGCAATCGATCACAGCGGCGCGTTTCCTCGCGACCTGGTCAACAGGGCCGCCGAGCTCGGCCTGCTCGGCATCCTGGTCCCGGACGTCTTCCAGGGGGCTGGGCTCGATCACCTCTCGTTCGCCATCTTCGTCGAGGAGATCGCGCGCTACAGCGCCAGTACCGCCGGCATCCTGGACGTGCATGGCTCGGTCGGCACCGAGCCCATCGTTCTGTTCGGCACCGAGGAGCAAAAGCGCCGCTGGTTGCCCGACCTCGCCCAGGGGAGGAAGCTGGCAGCCTTCGCGCTGACCGAGCCGGAGGCCGGCTCCGACGCCGCCCACCTCAAGACCACGGCGACCCGCCGCGGGGATGGGTATGTTCTGAACGGAAGCAAGATCTTCATCACCAACGCCGGCGAGGCCCAGCTCTACACCGTCATGGCCTCGACCGGCCCCGGGTCCGGCGCCGAGGGCATTACCGCGTTCCTGGTCGGCGGCGACAACCCGGGTCTGAAGGTCGGGCCCCAGTTCAAGAAGATGGGCCTGAACGGCTCGGCGATCGCGGAGGTCCACCTGGACAACTGCGCGGTTGACGCGGCCGATCGCCTGGGTGACGAGGGTCAGGGCTTCCGCATCGCCATGCGCGCGCTCGACAGCGGACGGATCGGCATCAGTGCCCAGGCCGTCGGGCTGGCGCAAGGCGCGCTCGATGACGCCGTCGTCTATGCGAGAGAACGCAAGCAGTTCGGCAAGCCCATCGCCGAGCTCCAGACGATCCAGAACAAGATCGCCGACATGGCGGTCAGGATCCGTGCGGGGCGCTGGTTGACGTGGCAGGCGGCCGCCCTCTGCGACGCCGGCCGGCCCTTCACCAAGGAGGCGTCGATGGCCAAGCTCTTCAGCACCGACGCGGCGATGGATATCACGCTCGACGCGCTGCAGGTGTTCGGCGGCTACGGCTACCTCGAGGACTACCCGATGGCGCGGCGGGTCCGCGATGCGAAGGCCTGCCAGATCTACGAGGGAACCAACCAGGTGCAGCGGGTCGTCATTGCCCGCGAGCTGGTGCGCGCCTGATGGACTTCAGCTTGACCCAGGAGCAGCAGGAGATTCGCGAGATGGTGCACGACCTCTGCCTGGAGCGGGTCGAGCCGCGGGCGGCCGAGATCGACGAATCCGGCGAATTTCCCTGGGACATCAAAGATCTATTTGCCAAGCACGACATCCTCGCCATCCCGTTCACGCCCGACTATGGCGGGGTCAGCGGCAGCGCGCTCACGCTGCTCGTGGCGATCGAGGAGATCAGTAAGTTCTGCGTCACCTCCTCCCTGATCCTGAGTGTCCAGTCTCTCGGCAGCCTGCCGATCTGGCTGGCTGGCACCGACGAACAGATGCGCAAGTACTTGCCGCCGCTGGCTCGCGGCGAGCAGCTGGCGGCCTTCGCCCTGACCGAATCGGGCTCCGGATCGGACGCCGGGGGGATGCGTACCCGGGCCATCAAGCGCGGCGATACCTACGTCATGAACGGCTCGAAGACATTCATCACCGGCGGGAGCGTGGCGGACACGATCGTCGTCTTCGCGCGCACCGACCAGGATGGCGATACGCCGGCGCGCGACATCTCCGCCTTCATCGTCGAAAAGACGATGCCGGGTTTCAAGCTGGGCAAACTGGAGAAAAAGATGGGGATCCGGGGATCACCCACCGCCCAGCTCTTCTTCGAAGAGATGGCGGTGCCGGCGGCGAACCGCCTGGGCAACGAAGGTGAGGGATTCAAGCTCGCGATGCAGGTGCTCGATCACTCCCGGCCGGCGATTGCGGCCCAGGCGCTCGGTATTGCGGAGGGCGCCTTCGACCTGGCTCGGCGGTACGCCGGCGAGCGGCGGCAGTTCGGTAAGCCGATCATGGAATTCCAGGGCATCCAGTTCATGCTGGCCGACATGGCGACGCAGATCGAGGCGGCTCGCGCCTTGACCTATGCCGCGGGGGACGCGCTCGACCGCGACTTGCCCGGCATCACCGCCGGCGCGTCGATGGCCAAGCTCTTCGCTTCTGACACCGCGATGCGCGTCACCACCGATGCCGTGCAGATTCTCGGTGGCTACGGCTACCTTCGCGACTTCCCGGCCGAGCGCATGATGCGGGATGCGAAGATCACCCAGATTTACGAGGGGACCAACGAAATCCAACGATTGGTGATTGCCCGCGAAGTGCTAAAGGAGAAGGCGTGACGATCAGACAGCTCTACGTCGCCGGGGCCGGTCTGATGGGAGCCGGCATCGCCCAGACCGCCATCACGTGCGGTTTCGACGTGACGCTCCGGGAGGTCGACGACAAGCTGGTGGCCCGTGGCGTCGAGAACATCAAGAAGCGGCTCGACAGCCTGGTGCAGAAAAGCAAGCTCGACGCAGCCCAGCGCGACGCCGCACTGAGTCGCCTGCATCCGACGACGTCACTCGAGGCCGCCGGCCGCGCAGACTTCGTGATCGAAGCCATCACCGAGAACTTCGAGGTAAAGCAAGACCTGTTCAAGCGGTTGGACGGCGTCTGCAAGCCGGAGGCGATCCTCGCCAGCAACACCTCGTCGATACCGATCACCCGGATGGCCGCCACCACCAAGCGGCCCGACCGTTTCATCGGCATGCATTTCTTTAACCCCGTGCCGGTGATGCCATTGGTGGAGCTGACGCGCGGCCGTGATACGTCGGACGCGACGCTGGCGACGACCCTCGATCTCTCGCGCTCGCTCAACAAGACGCCCATTACGTCGCTCGACTATCCCGGCTTCATCGTCAACCGGATGCTGGTGCCATTCATCAATGAGGCGATCCGTGCCCTGATGGAGGGGATCGGAACCCGTGAGGACATCGACCAGGGGGCCAGGCTCGGTCTGCACCACCCGATGGGCCCGCTGGAGCTGGCCGACTTCGTCGGCCTCGACACGCACCTCTATATCTGCGGCGTCCTATACGAGGGCCTGCACGATCCGAGATTCGCCGCGCCGCCGTTGCTCCGTCAGCTGGTCGACGCCGGCCATTTCGGGCGCAAGACCGGTCGTGGCTTCTATCGCTACGGCCCCGACGGCAGCCGCTTAGCCGACTGATTTATCGCGCTGGGCTTACATGCAGAGGCCGGCGATCAGCGCTTTGGTGCGGCGCGTGTAGCGCGCAACCCCGCCCGCCGACGAGTGGAATTCGGCGGTGTCCGGCGACACCAGGATCATGTATCCGACGTCCTCTGGCTGGGCAAAGCCGGGTGGGGGATTCGTGAGCTTATCTCGCTGCGTCGAGTCAACGGCGTCCCAGAAGCTGCCATCGAAGTCCGGTCCGGTCGGGTAATCGAGGCCGCAATGGGTCAGCAGGACATAGCGGTACTTCAGACCGGCCGTCACTCGGCCGGAGACCGGGAAGAACAGGAAACGATGGCCGGGGCCGAGGACGGGTATCCGGGTATGGGTTCCGTCGCTGGGCGGCAGCGGCTCGATTCGGCCGAACGGGCCGGCCGGGTTGCGAACGAACAGGACGCTCGCGATGACCAGCAGCACGACGATCACGCCTGTCACACCAGCTTTGGCCTGAGTCGGCATCCGCCAGACCAGCCCGGGTACCCGGCGCAACGGCGACAGCCGGCCGATCAAGGCGGCGGCGATCCGCCGCCAACGATCGATGCCTGAAGGGGCGAGCCGGCGCCAGCGATCCATGCTTGAATGACGAGAACGGCAGGTCGTTTCCTGTCGGGTTGGTCAGCCGCTGGAGCGCTGGGTAGCCGGGGCCGCGGGCGCGGCTTTCGACCCGCGGGGCGGCATAACGGCGAGGGCGAAGAAGACGAGCGCCGCCAGGAGCGACGCCGCGGCGAGGACAGCAACCGTGACCGCGATGACCGCCCAGATCAGACCGCTCTTGGTTGCGATCAGGCTCAGGCTCGTTCCACCTTTGGCCAGGTGCAGCGTGACAAAGGAATAGCAGACCCCGAAGGTGGCGATCGCGATCAAAACGGCGCCGGTGCGACGCATCCGCGCGATCCACAGACCGCCGGCCAGCCATAGCGAGGCGGTCAGCGTCGCGACGAAGGCACCATCCTCGGCGGATGTCTTGCCGAACCCGGGCAAGGCGTTGCCCGCGAGATGCACATTATCGGTTGCCTCCAGGATGGCCAGCACCGTGCCGATGACGGCGACGATCAAGAGCGGCAGGGTCTCGCGTTGCCTGGAGTACTCGGCGGTGTGGCCCCAACCAGCGATCGCGGCCATGATCGCGAGGACGCACGCGAGCACCAGGCCCATCAGGGCGGTCGCGACCGGAAGTCCCTCCAGTCGCACATAGCTGCCGATGGCCCCCGCGCTGGACGAGAAATGCCCCTGGCTGATGACGCCGAGCTCCGCGAAGGCGATCAAAGCTGTACCGAAGACACCGATCGGGTTGCCGCGAAAAGCCACGACGATGCAGGCCAGCCACACAACGCCGACGACGATGGCGATGATGCCGTACAGCGCATCGACTTGCTTGGAATGGAGCTCGTGAAACAGGTTGAAGGCCCCCAGGACGACCGCGAGCAGCCCGAAGGTCAGCAAGAGCACTCGCGGAGGGACGAGGAAGAGGCCGTGGCGCCGACGAAGCCCAGGAGCAACTTGCATCGTCGACCATCTTACGGAGCGTCTTCACAAGGCGGCGCGCTCCGCCGTCAAATTTTCGCTAGACTGACGGCTGCTCTTGGGAAGTGAACCACGCCGCCGGCGCGCATCGGTTGCGCTCGGCCCGGCACGCGGGTGGCGATACGCCCGCTCCGCAGTGGCCCTGCTGGCCGGGGCCGCCCTGCTGATCGCGGGGCTCGGCGTTTTTCGAGTCTGGTCCGCCATCCATGCCATCTC
>WNFB01005709.1_pt1 | contig 11136 bp, 14 predicted proteins | sample 5400501 | NCBI WGS metagenome assembly WNFB01 (sample SAMN13153341, study PRJNA577476) | soil metagenome | isolation source: 200 cm saprolite under Douglas fir tree site 2 hole 1 | place: USA:California | collected 2015-04-18 | reverse complement strand
GACAGGAGACCTGCGGAGGACTGCCCGGCTACTTAGGCCCGGGGACAGGGTCAGGGTCTTCGGCGGGGTCCGTAGAGCCACGACATTGCACCCGAAGGTGCTCAATCTGGAGAAGCTCGAGGTGATTTCCTCCGGGGGAAGAAAGCCACTCCTCCCGAAAGGGACGTACATTTCGTCCCCCCGTTCGAACAGGCATCTGACCAAGCCTCTGATCAGATACGGCCGAGAGAACCCCGGAAAAGTGGCACTCGCGGATGACTGGCTGGAATCGGCATTCACACGACCGAGAGTGCGCGTCGAAAATCGCTGACCAGGTCCTCTTCGTCTTCGATCCCTACCGAGACTCTCACCAGAGTCTCGAGGATCCCTGTCTTCGCCCTTTCTTTGGCCGACATCTGGGTGTGAGTCATGTTGAAGGGTTGTGCGACTAGGGTCTCGACCCCGCCGAGGCTCGGGGCAAGGGTCGCCACCTTCAGAGATTCCGTGAACCTCATCGCGTCCTTTGTCGAGCCCTTGACCTCGAAACTCAGCATCCCCCCGAATCCCTTCATCTGTTTCTTCGCCAGGGCGTGCTGAGGGTGGGACTTCAGGCCCGGGTAGTGGACGGCGGAGACTTTCCTGTGTTTTGAAAGGAATTCTGCCAGGGCCATGGCGCTGCTGTTCTGCTGCCTGACGCGGATGGCCATCGTCTTCATCCCTCTGAGCACCAGCCACGCCGGCAGGGGGTCGAGCGTCCCTCCCAGGTCCCTTCTGAGCATCTTGATCTTGTGCGCGTTCTTCTTGCTGGCGACAGCGGCCCCGGCGATCAGGTCGGCGTGACCGTTCAGGTACTTCGTCGCGCTGTGCATGACGACATCGGCCCCCAGCTCGATTGGATTCTGGTTGATGGGAGACGCGAAGGTGTTGTCGATCAGGAGCATGGCCCCGTTCGCGTGGGCAAGCTTGGCGGCCTTGGCTATGTCGACGAGCTTCATGGTTGGGTTGGTCGGGCTCTCAATGTAGACGATGCTCGTGTTCTTTCTCAGCCCCCTCGCCATGGCTCCGACGTCGGTGGTCTCGACCAGATCGACCCCTATGCCAAGTCCGGGCAGGACTTCGTGCAGGAGCGCGAAGGTCCCTCCGTAGAGGTCTCGTATACCCAGGACGTGGGCCCCTTTCCTTAGAAATGAAAATACGGACGTCGAGATCGCAGCCATTCCAGAAGAAAAGGCCGCCCCATCCCCTCCATGCTCGAATGATGCGAGCTTCTTCTCCAGCCTCACCACGGTGGGGTTTTCCCACCTCGTGTAGAACCATCTCTCCCCGGCCACAGCCTTCGGGACATCCTCGGCTTTCCTGAAACCAAATGTCGAAGTCTCGTAGATGGGGGTGATTATGGAGCCCGTCTGCTCGTCGGAGGGCTCGGCTTCGTGGACCGACCTGGTGGAATCCCCTACCAAGTGACCATCGTCTCCGGAGGCCTTTGTAAATACGTAGCGCAAGCAGGGATTCTTGATAAGCAACACCTCCGCAAAAAGCAGGAATGCGCGACTGGGCGCTCGTCGGAGTCCCACTCTACACACTTGCTAGCTACAGGGGGATGGGTGAGGCCCCCACATCCCTTCGCAAGGCTGGGCTGGGCCGAGTGCTTGATGGGGCAACCGACTTGGGCAACATCGAACTGCCCCCACTGAAGGAGGACGCGACCGAAGGGAAGGTCAAGAACCTCTCGAACTTCAAAGAAGCAACCTCGAGAATCTACAATGCCACGAAGTCCGTCCAAGCGGAACAGGTCTTCGTCCTAGGGGGCGAGTGCTCGGTTGCGGTCGGCGCGCTCGCAGGGCTTTCAGAAGTTTTCAGCGGAAAGCCCGGGATGCTGTGGATGGATGCCCACGGCGACTTCAACACCCCAGAAACCTCGCCATCCGGCTACGTTGGGGGCATGTGCCTCGCAATGGCCTGTGGCCGGAGCCCTGGATTGGGCCTCGCAATGGGCGGGAGTGGGTATTCACTCGGAGAGGAGCGCCTTGTCCTAGTCGGCTCCAGAGCACTCGACCCTCCTGAGGTTGCTGCATTGAGCGAGTCCCCGGCCAAACTCTACACATCCCGGCAGGTCAAAAAGGCTGGAGTTGCTGACGTGGCTGAAGAAGCAGCCAGACACCTTGACAACAGGTCGGATTGGATTGTTTGCCACCTTGACGTTGACGTCACAGACCCCGAACTCATCCCTTCAGTGAACTATCCGACACCTGGCGGACTCACCCTCGAAGAGGCTACTCTGATTGTGAGGACCCTCCTCAAGACCGAAAAGATGAAAGTCCTGGAGCTGGCGGCTTACAACGCGGCCAAGGACAGGCGCGGTACATCCGCGAGAAAGATTGTAGATTTGATCAAAACAGTATTCAGCTGATTTTCTAAGCAACGGGTTCTAACTGGGAAGGAGTAGCGAGGGGAGGACATTCAGGAGAATTCTCTCCTTTTGAACCTCCGCACTTCGCCGATAGGTTGAGGACAATACTTTCAACAAACTCTCTGTCCAACTTTATCAGAATACCTACTTCCACAAATATTCCTTCTCTTAGAATCGTGCCATATTGACCAACGCTGGCCTAACCCCCGAGAAGGGAGAATTGGTGGGCGCGCTAATGGGTGACAAGGGCACTTTCAAGATACAAAATCGGCATGGGCGCTACCATGGATATGATCTGAGCAAGTACACTCGATGTTCAATGTCGATATGTCTCGGGAAAGATAAGGAATGGGGCGCTCATCTCGCGAGTCTCATGATGATTTCATATGGTGTTCACGGGTCCACCTATTTGGACGGACGTGAATGGCGCTTCTGGAGCTCTTCGTCCAAAGCTTTTCGCGATTTGTCTCTCTACTATAATCCGAATTGGAACTGCCATCTTTGGAGGGTGACGGAACCTATATTCGAAGCGAGCCCCCTGGTCAAAGAAAGGGTCATCAGGGGCTATTTCGACGCCGATGGGTATCCAAATTTCTCCAAGGCCAGACGTCAGGTTTCAGTGAAGGCGACATCTGTCAACAAGCTCGGAGTTGAATCAATGAAAACACTTCTTGAGACAATTGGCTATGGTCCTGGGGTCTACAGAAGGTACAATGACGCCGAGGTCTGGGAGCTTTGCATAGGACGTCGGGATGAGGTAGTTCGTTTCCATAATCGAATCGGATTCAGCATCCATCGGAAGCAAGAGAAGCTAGGAAAAATGATGACTTGGAACGAGCCTCCGACTAAATGATTCTTGAATAGCGAGGGGAGGATTTGAACGCACGGTCGGGTTTGGGCCCGATCTCCGCTCTGCGGGTGTCTAAGCTTTCGCTTATGAGCCCGCCGGGATGATCCTTACCCCCACAAGGGGTCTGGCTTCCCCACCTCGCTGCAGAGAAGCCCGTGATGTATGGCCCTTAAATCTTCCTTGCCGATTAACTAGAAACCAGAATCTGCATGCAGGCGGCCCGGTTGTATTTGCAGCAGGTGCACTTCCCGCAGCTTTCGTAGTCTTTGTGCCGGCACACCTTGCAGATGCAGGAAGCCATGAAAACGCTCTCGCTATTGTGACGCTTTAAGCTTCTCGAAGATCAGCTTCTCCGGGTCTTCCCCCAGCTCTTCTTGCAACGACTCCTTCAGGGCGAGGAGCCTCCCGACGTCGTGTGATTTGATTCTGAACCTGCGAACTTCTTCCTCGAAGGGCCTCACCATGTTCCTGTCGACCATCTTATCGGCGAAGCAGACGATTCTTTCCTCCAGAGTGCGAGGGATATAGTCGAGGTCGGGCAGACCCAGCCGAGTTGATTCCTCGGGCGCGATCCCGGCTCCTACGTGCTTCCGAACTATCTCCACAACCTTCCTGTCCGCCCCTTCTTTCTCTACGATCTCTGATCCTTCTACGCCGTGCGTGATCGTATGCGTCTTTGAGCGGCCGATGTCGTGGAGCATGGCAGCCGCAATCACAGCCTTTACGTCCACGTCATGTCCCCTCCTTGCAAATTCCTCGGCAAGTACCTTGGCCACTCCTGCTACTGTCTGACAATGTTCTATTATGATCTGGGTCGACCCGTACTTCCTGTGCAGTGCTATGGCCTCCCCCTCGGAGGGGATCACTTGGCCAGTTCCTCTTCGAGTTGCTTGATTTTCCAGCGAAGCGCGTCCTTCAGTTCCGCGTTGTCCAGCCGGTTGAGAGGCTTGCTGCACGTTGGGCATTTGAAGAAGTTCTCCATGGCGTCCTCGAAGGTCCTGGTTAGGCAGGTCGCGGTGCCGCAATGGTAGAACTCGTGGGTTTCTTCGTAGTCCAGCCTCTGCCTTAGCCTGTTCAGCACCTTCCTCCTCTGGGTCTGTATGAACCCGTCCGTCTGGTCCCGCTGAGCCTTCCACCTATAGACGAACCATCCTCTCTTGGGGTCTCGCACCCTCACCCCTGTGATCAGACTCCGGCCGAAGAGGTCGTAGAGAGACTTCCTTACGGTCTTGATCTTCAGCCCTGTGGCTGACGCGATTTCCTCGTCGGTCGCGTTTTCGTTGTTGAGAAGTGCTCTCGCTACTCTCACGTAGTCGGGACCTCCGATTAGTCCGGCTACTTTTACAAAGGTGTCTTCATATTCAATTTTCAATTTTCTACAACCCTCTTGCCCCGGGCCGAAGGCAAGATTCGAAGTCTACTTTTGTGAAACGTCCTCTTAAGTTCTTCCCCGCTCTGAATCTCATGGAGGGCGATTGCCAGAGCAGCTATCTCTGAATGAGGCTGGGAAGTCACAGACACGTTGTAGTCAGCCTCGTGGTATACTTTCCCGGGCACCTTAGGCCCACCCACCACCAGGAGGATTTTCTCCAGACTGCGCAGGTCATCTGTTACCTCCTGAATCGGCAACCCGTACATCGTTAGATGCACGATCTTCCATCCGTCTTTCCTCGCCTCTTGAATCACCTTCCTCCACGGCGTCCCCAGGACCGCTTTGAACTCCCCACCCCATGTTCTGTTCACCTCCTCAAGGGTCCCTGTGACGTCCTTCTCGGCGTCCTGAAGGTAGATCGACTCCGCCCCCAAAGCCCTAGAAACAAGGCAGAGATGTGTGAGTGTCCTGTCGTCCCTGACGTATCTCTGCCCGACCCTCAACACTCGAATCGTTGCCAGTCTGTACGACCCTCACCGTCCCCGCGCCGGCCACTAGATGAACGATTCAGAGGGCCCTTCGAACGCTGCGCGCGAGCACTCTTATCTAGCTAGGGCGGGGACCATGACAGCGATGGCGGACCCGACGGTAATAGCGGTCCTTACCGTTCTTCACATCGCATCCGCAATCGGCTGGATGGGAGCGGTCGTTTTCTTTTTGTCCGTGATCGGGCCTTCGGTCCGGAAGTTCACGCCCGCTGCCTCGCTCGAATTCCTTACCAAGGTCGGCCCTAGGCAAATCAGGTATTTCGCGGGGACCGCGACTTCGACGATAATCTTCGGCCTGGCCCTGCTCATCGCCGCGTTCGGGACCGATTATTCTGTTTGGCCGAGATACATCGAGGTAGGATTCTCGTTGGGGCTGCTCGCCTACCTCATCGCCTTGCTGGTAGCCATCCCGAGCTTCCGCGGGGCAGACAAAGTCGCCCACCAGATCATGAGCAACCCACAGGCTGGGCCTCCACCTCCGGAACTCGCTCGGTACCTCAAGAGGGGGAACCAGGGAGCGATTGCCGTCGCAGTCATTCTTCTGCTCGCCTTGGTGTTCATGGTCCTCAGCGCCGTTTTCGCATAGCCAGACCGAGTCTGGCCATACCTTTTATCGAACTTCCCCGCGCCGCCCCAGATTTGTCTTCTCCCGGAGACTTCAGGCGCATTTCAATCATGGTCGATTACCTTTTCGGAAAGGGAGTAAGCAGGGCCTTGCCGGAGAAGGGCTTCCGACTTCGATACTCGCGTCGGTCAGGCCGAGTCAAACTCATCTTTCATGACGAAAAGCTCTTCGCAACGGTCAAACCCAATGGGGCCATGGCCCTGTCCATATACGGTGCCTCGACTCTTTCGAGGAGCCCGAAGTTCAGGGAAAACTGCGTACAGATCTCCGACGACGTCGTAGAGTTCGTCAGAGGAAACAAGTCAGTATTCTGCAAGTTCGTGGTACGGGCGGGGAAGAACGTCTATCCGAAGAGCGAGGTTGCGGTCATCGACGGGAGGGGGAAGGTCGTCGGCGTGGGGATGGCAGTCCTGAATGGGGCGTTCATGCGAGAATTTAAGACCGGGGTCGCCGTGAAGGTAAGAACAGGTCTCAGAAAATGAAGATGGACAACAGGAACGCCAGGAGGATGATGGACCGCCTGGGAATCGACATGAAGGAGATACCGAACGTCCAAGAGGTGGTCATCAAGACCCCGGACAAAGAGCTTCACATCACCAACGCTTCCGTCTCGGAGGTAAACGCCCAGGGGAACAGGGTCTTCCAGGTGGCAGGGGATGTGGAAGAGGTCGAGGTCGAGAAGAAGACCTTCAGCGACGAGGACATCCTGCTCGTCCAGCAGCAGACAGGCGTCTCGAGGGAGAGGGCGATGGCCGCCCTGGAGGAGTCGGACGGCGAGGTCGCCAGGGCAATCCTGAAACTAACATCCTAGCACGAGCAAGATGATTGGTCTGCGCCGATTGACTAGGCGCCCAGAACTTCCAGGGCCTTGGTCGTGAGCTTGCGATCCTTGGTCAGGTAACCGTTGGAGGTCAACGACGAGGTCTCGGATTCGATGGCATCTTTGTCCATAGAGAGCGCTCTGCCGATATCATTCGAGCTTTTCATGCCCTGTCTGTAGAACCGGAGAACGATGAATTGCGAGCGTGAGATGTCAGAAGGAAGAGTCGCGGGTATGCTGGCCTGAGCTCCCATTCCACCCATCCCTCCCATCATGCTCATCATCCCTGGAAAGTTCATTTTGCTCATCATCTCGTCCGGCGAGGGCATGGTCGCCGCTGACATCACGCTGCTTGCAGAACGCCCCACCCTGCTGAGAACTTCGTAGAGGACAAAGCCTGTTGCTCCACCTGGAACCAACGCTGCAAAGGGACTGCCGCACCATATGTTTGAGTGAGAGAAGTCATGTCAAAACCCAAAATTGCCTGCGGATCCAGCCCGATGGGCTTGAGGTATCCATAGATGAAAAGTATGACCAATATTGAGACAGCTGCGGATATTGAAGCTCTAGCGACCCTGCTGAGCTTTCCCAACATGCAAACTGACGAGAGTCCCAAATTTATCCGTTACGCCCGGGCGCTGACGGCATCTATCTTGGATCCGCTCTAGAGGATTCGGCCTTTTCGCTTGAGTATACGTTTAATTACATAAATCCGAGGCAGACGAAAAACACCTTACATGAGTTCTGCGATTGAAGAGACAGTCAAGGCCCTCGTCGAATTCGAATCAGAACTCGACGCTGCAAAGGTTGAAGTCTCCGAGACTAGGAAGAAGACGATGAAGGACGCGGCAGCCTGGGCGGAGGCCGCCAAGGCGTCTGCCATCGCGAAGGCGCAGGACATCGCGTCCAAGACGGTCTCCAAGGCCAGGGAAGATGCCGAAGCCGAGGCTGCAATAATACGGAACAAAGGCGAATCAGACCTGAAGGCGTTTGAAGTTTCAATCTCGAAGCACAAGTCAAAGGCGGCAGAGCTGGTTGCCTCTAGGCTCTTGGGTGAGGCCGAGTGAAGGTAGTGGCCGTCGGCGGAAAAGCGTTCGTCACAGGTTTCGTCCTTTCGGGCGTCAGTGGGGAGTACGTGTCCAATTCTCCGGCCGCCCTGGAGAAGATCGTGGCACTCTCCAAGGACCCTTCAGTGGGGCTCATCATGGTGAGCGACGAGGTGTCCAAACCCATAGCCGACCAACTTACCGCGATCCGCTCCAAGAAGGCGATCCCTCTGATCTACGAAGTCCCAGGGCCCGGGAGCAAGAAGGAGAAGGTGGAGTACAGGGCGATGCTGAGGGCGATTCTAGGAGTTTGATGAAATGAGCAAAGCAGCGTCGGATACTCTGGAGAAGGTCTCCGGTGAGTTCGAAACCGAGGTGATGGCCGACCTTGAAGCAGGACGGAGGGATGCGCTGACGAGAATCGAGTCGGCCCGAAAGGAGGCCACCGAGGCTGTGTCCAAGATTCTGGAAACAAGCGTCAAGCAGGCCGAATCCACCAGGAGACAAATAATCGGAGCCGCGGAACTCGCTGCCCGCAACTCGCAGCTGAAGTCCCTAGAAAAGGCGGTCAACGAAGTGTTCGACCTCGCAACGAAGGAGATTTCAGACGCCTCAGGGCCATCCTACGAAAAATCAATTGCGGGCCTCATCAGGGAGGGAGTCGGAGTTATCGGCCAGAAGGCGAAGGTCCAGTGCTCTTCCAAGGACAAGAAGGCGGTCGCGTCGGCAATCAAGAAGCTCGAAGGGGGACCGACGAAACTCGCGATGGATGAGATGCCAGTCGAGACCATGGGCGGGGTCGTCCTGACCACATTAGATGGATCGATAAGATTCGACAACACCTTCGAAGCGAGGCTCGAGCGAATGAAGCCGACGTTGAGGAAGGACGTGGCAGGAATCCTCGCCGGCGCCTGAAAGCCGACGTCCAAAATCATCTAAATCATTCTAAACGTTATAAGCCCCACAAATTTGACGGTCGAGCAGGTTCTGTCTTGCCGGTCAAAGGAAAGATCGAGTGGATTTCAGGGCCCGCGGTGAAGGCCTCCGGCATGGCCGCGGCACAGATGTACGAGGTTACTCAGGTTGGGGAGGAGAAGCTTGTCGGAGAAGTCATCAAACTCACAGGCGATATCGCCTTCGTCCAGGTCTACGAATCCACCAGTGGACTCCGCCCGGGGGAGCCGGTCCTTGGCACGGGGCAGCCGCTTTCAACAACGCTCGGGCCCGGAATGATAGGGACGATCTATGATGGCCTCCAAAGGCCACTTGACCTGATTGCGAAGAAAGCAGGGTCGTTCATAACAAGGGGGGTCACCGCTGACTCAATCCCATTCGACAAGGAATGGGAGTTCGTACCCTCGGTCAAGAAGGGAGACGAAATAGAAGGCGGTAGCATCCTGGGTACGGTACAGGAGACGCCGCTTATCGACCACAGGATACTGGCACCACCGTCCACGCCGAAAGCCAAAGTGAAGGATGTCGTCAAGACGGGGAAATACAAGATAGACGAGACCGTTGTCACGGCGGCTGACAAGTCTGGCAAAGACCACGAGCTGATGCTCTACCACAGATGGCCGGTGCGGAGGCCGAGGCCGATTCGTGAAAGGCTTGACCCTGAGATTCCTCTTTTGACGGGACAGCGCGTGCTCGACACTCTTTTCCCGATGTCCAAGGGAGGAACGGGCGCGATACCGGGTGCGTTCGGAACGGGCAAGACCGTCACCTTACACTCAGTGGCAAAATACGCCGATGCGAAAGTCGTCTTCCACATAGGCTGCGGTGAGCGAGGCAACGAGATGACCGAGGTCCTGGTGGAGTTCCCCGAACTGATAGACCCTCAGAGCGGCAGGCCGCTCATGGAGAGAACGATACTCATAGCCAACGTCAGCAACATGCCGGTTGCGGCGAGGGAGGCCAGCATCTACACTGGAGTGACGATGGCTGAGTACTACAGGGACATGGGCTACGACACGGTCCTCGTCGCGGATTCGACCAGCAGATGGGCCGAGGCACTACGCGAGATCAGCGGGAGACTCGAGGAGATGCCCGCCGAGGAAGGCTATCCATCGTACCTCGCCTCAAGGCTGGCGGAGTTCTACGAAAGGGCAGGGAGGGTGGATGTCCTCGGGACGCCCGAAAGGACGGGTTCCATTACTCTCATAGGCGCCGTCTCCCCAGCGGGCGGAGACTTTACCGAGCCAGTCACGTCGCAGACCATCCGCTTCGTGAAGAACTTCTGGGCCCTCGACGCGAGGCTCGCCTACTCCCGTCATTATCCTTCCATAAACTGGATGAGTTCCTACTCAGGCTACATCGAGTCGGTCAGCAAGTGGTGGGGCGAGAGAGTCGACAAGGACTGGCTCGCCATCAGGGCAGAGGCCTATAGCATATTGCAGCGCGAGGACGCTCTCAAGGAAATCGTCAGGCTCCTCGGTCCCGAGGCCCTCCCAGACGAGGAGAAACTCATCCTCGACGTCGCCAGGATGATACAGATAGGTTTCCTCCAGCAGAACGCCTACGACGACACCGACGCCTATTGCAGCCCACAGAAGCAGTTTGTCATGATGAAGATGTTCGTCCAGTTCCACCAGGAAGCTCTGAGGGCCGTGAGGAACGGCGTTTCTCTGACCAAGATCAGAGGCATGCAAATCATCGCCCCGATGCTAAGGGCCAAGTTCGCCATCAAAAGCGAAGACCTGGGCAAACTCGAAGCCCTGTCGAAACAGATGCTCGACGAATTCTCTTCAATCTCGAACGTCCAGGAGGTCCGGACAGCTTGAGCAAATCCTCGTCGGGTCTGGAGTATAGTAAGGTCGCAGAGATCAGGGGACCCCTTCTCGTGGTGGACGGGGTCGAGAGGGCCGCCTTCGACGAACTCGTCGAGATAGATGACAATACAGGAAACCGCAGGCTCGCCCGTGTCCTCGAGACAGGGTTCGGCAAGGCGGTCGTCCAAGTATTCGAGGGAACTTCGGGGCTCTCGATCAGCGGTACGAAGGCCCGATTCCTTGGCAAGACCATGGAGCTCCCTGTGTCGGACCAGCTTCTAGGCAGGGTCTTCGACGGGCTGGGCAGGCCCCAGGATGGACTACCAGAACCTGTGGCCAAGGCCTTCCTTGACGTCAACGGGGCTCCAATCAATCCCGAACGGCGCGAGTATCCGACTGACCTCATCCAGACCGGCGTCTCTGTAATAGACGGAATGCTCACCCTCGTCAGGGGCCAAAAGCTCCCAATCTTCTCTGGGGCGGGAATGCCTCACAACATGCTCGCAGCTCAGATCGCAAGGCAGGCCACCGTAGTGGGCGAAGGCGAGGAGTTCGCCGTTGTCTTCGCCGCGGTCGGCGTCTCCCACAGCGATGCCTCGTTCTTCCAACGTACTCTTGCAGAGTCCGGCGCCATCAGGCGAAGCATCCTGTACTTGAACCTGGCCGATGACCAAGCCATCGAGAGGATAATCACGCCGAGGGTTGCGCTCACCGCAGC
>WNFB01005705.1_pt1 | contig 11140 bp, 11 predicted proteins | sample 5400501 | NCBI WGS metagenome assembly WNFB01 (sample SAMN13153341, study PRJNA577476) | soil metagenome | isolation source: 200 cm saprolite under Douglas fir tree site 2 hole 1 | place: USA:California | collected 2015-04-18 | reverse complement strand
GCTTCGAGGGGTGACGGTGCCGGCGCCGGCGCGTAGGTCGCCCGCCATGGACCCGGGACGACCAGCGCGCATGCCGCCGACTCCACGAGGGGCGGCCGCACGAGCCAGCGCCCGCGCGCCCAGAGATCCTCGCACTCCGCGAAGGTCTCGACCGCTAAGACGAGCGCTCGCCGACACTGACCACGGCGGAGCAGGAGCGTCGCCTGCCAGAGGCCGTCGATCGTCGCGGCCGCCCCACCGATCAGGATGACATAAGGTCCCGTCAATCCGAATTCGATCGCAACCTCCGCCGGCACCGCCGACGGAGCCGTGTACGGGAAATGGAGGGTCGCCCCTGTCGTCGTGCCGGCCCCTGGAGGAACGGAGCCGGGGCGCGCCTTTCTCAGGCCACCCACGGAGTCTTCCGTCCTCGCGGTCCCCGCTACAACAGATTCCGTCCTCGCGGTCCCCGCTACAATAAACGCGCGATTCGAGGACCCGTACGCGGCCGCCGTCACGTAGACCAGCGCCGTCTCGTCGCCACGGATCGCTTCGGGCCCGAGGCTCGCCTCGCGCAGGAGCGCCTCGACGGCGGCGACGCCGAGCAGACACTCGCGCGTGGCGCGGCGGAACCTCTCACCGGCCGCGCGCGGTGGCTCGACGACGATTACACGCCGGCCCGCTGCCGCCCGGACGGCGTCTGGTGGCAGCGCGACGGCGCTCTGTCCCCAGCCCGTCACCACGCCGACCGCCGCGACCTCGGAGCCGGTCACCGGGCGTCTCCCTCGAGGACGAGCGCCGCATTGCACCCGCCGAAGCCGAGCGAGGTGGAGAGACTCACGCGCGGACGGGCCGCGCGCGGCGCCGTCGCCACGTAGTCGAGGTCGCACTCGGGATCGCGCTCCTCGAGCCCGACCGTGTGCGGCACGACGCCCTCGCGCGACGCGAGCAGGCACATGATCGCCTCGAGCGTCGCCGCCGCGCCCATCGTGTGGCCGAGGGCGCCTTTGATGGAGTTCATGGGAATCAGCGCGGCGCGCGCCCCGAGCACGCGCTTGAGCACGGCGGTCTCGATCCGGTCGTTGAGCGGCGTCGCCGTGCCGTGCGCGCTCACGAAGTCCACATCATCGGGGCCGACGTCCGCCTCGGCGAGCGCGATCCGGATCGCGGACGCGAGCCCGCGTCCCTCGGGGTCGGGCGCCGCGATATGGGTGCCGTCGCCCGCGCTCGCGTGGCCGAGCAGCCGGCCGAGGCGCCGCCCCCGCGCGTCGCGGTCACGCGCCATCAGGACCAGGGCCGCGCCCTCGCCGAGCAGGAGGCCGCTACGGCGGCGGTCGAACGGCCGCACACGGTCCCGCGTGAGGGACCTGAGCGCGTCGAAGCCCCGCATGACGAAGCGACAGAGGATGTCGTACCCGCCGGCGACGATCAGATCCGCGGCATCGGCCCTCAGGAGATCCGCCGCGACGCCGAGCGACGTGGCGCCGGAGGCGCATGCCGTCGACACGGTGAGCGCCGGCCCGCGGCAGCCGAGCCGGCGCGCGAGCGCGCGCGCCGGCCCATCGTAGAGCGCGGCCGCCGTCCGACGCGCGCTCGGGTCGCCCGCCAGCGCCTTCTCGCCCTCCTCCACGCCGCCGAGCGCGGTGCCCAGGACCACGCCCACGCGCGGAGGCGCGGCGTCGAGGTGGGCGCGCGCGAGCAGGTCGTCCGCCGCGGCGAAAAGGAGCTGGGAGGCGCGGCAGCCGCCCCGTCGCTCGCGCTTGAGCTTCTTGATCTCGCCGCCAAGACCGACGCGCAGGTCATCCACGGGGAAGCGCTCGATGCGCGAGATGGCATCCGTCCCGGTGACAAGCCCCGACCAGAACGCGTCGACGTCGCCGAGCGGCGTGACGACCCCCGCGGCAATGATGGCGACCGGCTCAGTGCGCAGGCGAGCCACTCCAGACGTCGAAGACGACGCGGAGGACGCGGGCGCCGACGACAGGTGGCGGCGCCATCAGAGGAGCCGCGAGTAGTACATTCGGAAGACCCGGATCACGCCGGGCTCGGTGTCGTAGAGCCGCGTCGCCCGGAAGCGCCGCGCCTGACGGTCGAAGGTGATGACCCCTGGCGCGTCGGGGTCGTTCGGGTCCCAGACGACGAAGTCGATGGTCGTGGAGCTGTCGCTCGACGCGAACGCGACGACGGTGTGGTTCAGCTCGGGCTTGGGCCAGTTGGTGACCAGGAGCTGGACGAGTCGCCCCGCGCGCAGCTCGCTCACGATCTCCCGAGCGACGTTGTCCTGGTGGGCGGGCGTCACCCAGAAGGTCACCCGCCAGTTGCTCCAGTGGACGAACGTCCACAAGCGGGCGCCGAGCCCTTCCTTCGCCGCCGCCTCTTCGGCCTGCGAGAACTCGCGCAGGTTCGCGTAGCCGGGGATCACGATCCGCTCGTCCTCCGGCAACGCTGGCCGCCACGGCGGGCGCGCCGCGACGCGCCGAACCAGAGCCACGTAGCCCGCGTGATCGAGCCGCGGGAGCGTGGGATCGAAGCGCGCGAACTGCTTGAACTGCCGGAGACCGCGCGCCAGCACGAAGCAGTAGTTCGCGTAGAGGTCGTCCCCATCCGGGTGGCGCGCGCGGATCAGGTTCGCGAAGGCGAACGTATCGCGCGAGAACGAGAACTCGGGCGCGGCGACCCGCGCGTCGGCCCCCCCCTCGGGCGGCAGACCCAGAAGGGGCCCGGTGGCGCACGCGACCGTGACAAGCGCAACCCCCAGGAGGACAGCGAGCCGGACCTTCTCGACTTTATTCGACTTCAATGCCTTACCGTAAATGGCCCGTCCCACATCGTCAAGAACCGTGTGCTATCCTCGACCGGTCCTGCCGGATGAACCCAGCGATCGGCGCCCTCTACCGCCTCCTCTACGACGGCGTCCTCTGCCGCCTCCCTGAGCCGGCCGCGGTCGCGCTCGGCCAGACGGCGCTGCGCCTCCTGCCGTGGGACCGGCTCTCCGCCTTCCGCCTCGACGACCCGCGGCTCGCCGTCACGCTCGGCGGCGTGAGGCTGCCCAACCCGCTGATCCTGGCGGCGATGTACTACGATCCGCGGATCCTCCGGCGCGTGATGGGCCTCGGGTTCGGCGCCGTCACCACCAAGTCCATCACGGTGGAGCCGCGTCCAGGCCATCCGGAGCCAAACCTGGCGCGCGTCCGGAGCGCGGCGGGCCCGGGGCTCGTCAACTGCAACGGGTTCCAGAATCCGGGGCTCGAGCGCTTCCGCGCCGCCATCACCGGATTGCCGCACCGCGTGCCGCTCATCGTGAGCGTGGCCGGCGAGTCCGTGGATGACTACGTCAGGCTCGTCACCAGGCTCGGCCCGCTGGGTGACCTGGTCGAGTTCAACATCTCGTCGCCGAACACCCGGCTGGTCTACGAGTGGAGCCGGAAGCCGCCGGAGCTCGTGGCCCTGCTCCGTGCGGTGCGGGCCGCCACGGACAAGCCGCTCATCGTGAAGCTCTCGCCCGACTTCACCGACGCGAACGAGTCCCAGATCATCCCGGCGGCGCTCGAGGCGGGGATCCGCATCGTCAACTACGGCAACACGCGGCGCGTGGAGGACCCGCGGCTCTCGCAGGGTGCCGGCGGGCTCTCCGGGCCCGAGCTCTTCCCCGCAACGCTCGAGACCCTGCGCCGCGCGCGCGCGCGCTTCGGCCGGGGACTCGAGATCATCGCCACCGGCGGCGTGGACTCGCCCGAAAAAGCCCGCCAGCTGCTCCGTGAGGGCGCGACCGCCGTCGGTTACTTCACCGGATTCATCACGCGCGGCCCGATTCTGGCGCGCGAGATCCTCGAGCTCCTCCTCGCCGACCGCTGAGTCCGCGACGGACCAGCAAAAAATGCTCACACCTTATCCACATTTCCACTGTTATCCACAGCAGATCAAATCGCACGGTTTGATGCGCTCTCGCAGCCGGAGCCGCGAAATATGACGATCCCTTCGTCCACGGAGAGCACCACCCCAAAGATTCGCCGATTCCACGCGGCCCGGAGCACCCCGAGCGCCCATGCGCGCGCATTTCTAGCGGACAAACGAAGTCTTGACACTGAAATCATCACGCTCGTAAGGTTGGCGAGCCATGATCGTCCCTCGTCCAACAACCGCCCCTCGGTTTCTCCCGACCGGCGCAGTGTAACAAGGGGTCAACGCAACTCTAATACGAGGTCAACGCAACAATGGAAGGCAGTCGGAAACCACTCGCGAAAGTGGAAGGTCGGCGACGCCTGCGCTTGAGCGGCGTCACGGTCGCATGGCGCGGCACGCCGAATCTCGACGATTGGGTCGCGTACATCGTCAACGGTACCCGATCCAAGAAGCTGATCCTGGCGGATCATGCCAGCGAGCGGAAGGTGAAAACGCTCCTCTCCCGCCTGCAGACCCTGCCCAAGAAAGGGATCGAGAAGCTGGGGAAGGGCTGACGCGCGCTAGAGCTCGAGCGGCGCGACGGTCGCGACGGCGGCCGGGTTCTCGCGCCAGATCGCGGGATCAGTGTCCACGAACAGCTCAAGGCCGTGGCCATCCGGGTCGGTCAGATAGATCGACTTGCTCACCCGGTGGTCGGCGAGCCTCAGCGGGGTGATCCCGTGGGCCTCGAGGTGGGCCTTGGCGGCGCGGAGGTCTTCGATCCGGTCGCCGATCTTGAGCGCCACGTGGTAGAGCCCGACCGCGTCGTCGGCAGGCGCGGCCGCGTGCTTGCCGACCTCCAGGAGCGCGAGGTCGTGGTGGTTCGCGCCGGTGGCCGAGAAGAAGACCATGCGGCCGCGGTACCGTGCCACCTCCTTGAGCCCGATGACTTCCCGGTAGAACTGCGCCGACCGATCGAGATCCCGCACCTTGAGGACGACGTGCCCCACGCCCCTGACGTTGATGGCCATGGCGGCTAGATGATACCGCGTTCGGCAAGGCTGACGAAGCGGCCGTGGCCGATCACCAGGTGATCGTGGACGCGGAGCTCGAGGAGGCGGGCGCACTCGACGAGCTGGCGCGTCAGGCGAATGTCCTCGCGGCTCGGCGTCGGATCGCCGCTCGGATGGTTGTGGAGCAGGATCACCGAGGCCGCCGACTCGAGGATCGCGGGCTTGAACACGTCGCGCGGGTGGACGAGGCTGGCCGACAGCGTCCCCTCGGAGATCACGCGGTCGCGCAGGAGCCCGTTCTGGGCGTCGAGCAGCGCCACGCGGAAGACTTCGCGCTTGAGGTCCTCCATGAGCGGCGCGAAGGCGGCGTAGACTTCGGCCGGGCTCGATAGGACGATGCGCACGCCGGGCGTGCGCGCCCGGAGCCGCCGCGTGAGCTCGAACGCGGCGACCAGGCGCGCGGCCTTCGCGGGCCCGACGCCGGCGACCCGAGCCAGCTCGCTCGCGTCGCGCGCAGCGACTTCTGCGAGGGAGCCGTAGGCCGCCAGTATCTCGCGTGCCACGTCGACGGCGCTCCTGCCGCGCGTTCCCGACCCGAGCTGGATCGCCAGGAGCTCGGCGTCGGCGAGCGCCTCCGGCCCGTTCCAGTAGAGGCGCTCCCGCGGGCGCTCGGCTTCGGGCCACCGGTCGATCGCCATGAGGTTCCGTACGCCAACGGGCGAGCCGGCGTCAACGCGCAGATTTCGATACGGCGCGCCGAACGCCCTGGGTGGCACAATCGCGGCCTGGGAGGTGGCGCGGTGAGCGAGGACACCGGGCAGACCGGGCTCGCGGCGAAGTACGACCGGGTCGCGGAGAAGTACGCGGCGGCGTTCTTCGACGAGCTCGAGCGCAAGCCCTTCGACCGCGCACTGCTCGACCGGTTCGCAGCCGCGGTCGCCGGCCGCGGCCGCGTGTGCGACGTGGGCTGCGGGCCCGGCCACGTCGGGCGCTATCTCGCGGCGCGCGGCGTCGAGGTGTTCGGGCTCGACCTCTCGCCCCGGATGGTCGAGCTGGCGCGTCGCCTCAACCCCGGGATCCCGTTCGAGCTGGGCGACGTGCTTGGGCTCGCGCTTCCCGAAGTGTCGCTCGCGGGGATCGTCGCCTTCTACTCGCTGATCCACCTCGACCGCCGAGTGGTCACGCGGGCCCTCGGGGAGATGACGCGCGTCATGGCCCCCGGAGGCCTGATGCTGATCGCGTTCCACGGCGGCTCGGGCCAGGTACACGCGGAGGACTGGTTCGGCGAGAAGATCAGCATCAGCGCGACGCTCTTCGAGCCCGACGAGATGCGCGGCTACATGGAAGCCACGGGGCTCGCCGTGGACGACGTCACCGCGCGAGACCCCTACGACTTCGAGTATCCGACCCGCCGTGTCTACGCGGCCGCGACGAAGCGATAGCGCTCAGGGACGGATGTAGACGAACCCCTGCTCCTGGAGCTCCATCACGCGCACGACACCGCCCTGCGGCAGGGGCCGCGTGCCCTGCGGGAGCTCGGCCAGCGTGATGTTGAACGCCTTCATGGTGTTGCCGCAGGCGCCGAACGCGAGCCCCTGGCTCTGCAAGCGGTCGAGCGCCGCCCTGAGCGCGGGGTCCAATCTCGCGGTGACGAAGTTCCGGAGCGCGGGGCCGTGGACGACCAGCTCGATCGCCTCGACGTGCTCCGGGCCGCCGACGCCCCGGATGTGATTCTCGACGTTCCCGAGGACGAACTTCACCTTGTCCAACCCCGCCTCGTCCAGGTGGTAGACGACCTTGTGCTTCTTCGGCTGCTCCTTGAGGTGTGAGGCCTGAACGCTCGGCGGGAGGAGCGCGACGAGCGCGGCGGCTGCGAGGGCGATCAGCGCACGCATCGCAGGTCTCCTTTCTCTCAGAACCCGTTCGTCGGTGCGAAGCGGCAGCCGCCGTCCGTCTTGACGATGAAGCCGGGCGTCGGAAAGTGCGCGGCCAGGACGAGGACGCCCGAGTCCGCGTGACGCTCGACGAATGCGCGGCGCGTGTCACGCGCCTTCGCCGGGTCGTAGCAGAAGCGGCTCGACCACTGCGGCTCGGCGACCTGCACCGTGCGGTGCATGAGATCCCCGGAGAAGACCGCCTCCCCGGCGGACGTCCCGAGTCGGACCGAGACGTGGCCCGGGGTGTGGCCGGGCGTCGGCTCGAGGCGAAGCCACTCGTCCACGACGTAGTCGGCGTCAACGAGGACCGCCTGGCCCGCCTCGACGACCGGCACCACGCTGTCGGCGATGCACTCGTCCTTCTCGTGGCGCCAGAACTCCCACTCCTCGCCCGCGAAGACGTACCGCGCGTTCGGGAACGTGGGCACCCAGCGGGCGCCCACGAGGCGCGTGTTCCAGCCGACGTGGTCCACGTGGAGATGCGTGCACAGGACGACGTCCACCTGGCCGGGCGTCACGCCCGCCGCGTGCAGGTCGTCGAGGTACGCGCCCTGGCGCATGTGCCACACGGGCGAGCCGTCGCGCGGCTTGTCGTTGCCGACGCCCGTGTCGATCAGCACGGTGTGGCGGGGCGTCTTCACGATGTAGGTCCCGACACGCGAGGCGAGGTCGCCCGTCCGGTCGTCCCAGAAGTGGGGTCTGAGCCAGTGGTGGTGACGCGCGATCGCGTCTGGCGTCGAGTCCGGGAGCATAGACGCCGTCGGGAACGACGAGCGGTCGATCTCGATCACGCGGGTGACGGTGACGTCGCCGAGCTCGAGCGTGCTCATGTGAACCGTGGCATCACTTTCTCGCCGAAGAGGCGCATGGAACGGACGATCCGATCGTGGGGGATGCCGCCGCGGTTGAACGACCCCATGAAATACGTGACCCCGAGAGCCTCGTGGTGCTGGCGGATCTTGTCGGCGACCTCCTCGGGGTCGCCGCAGATCGCCGCCTGCTCGAGCGCCTTCTCGTCGCTGAGCGAAAGCAAGTTTTCGCGCACGCGCTTGTAGAACTTGTACTGCGCGGGCGGGACGCCGACGGGATCGGCGATCAGGTCGGCCTGGGTGCGGAAGAACCAACGGATTGGCTCGCGGAGATCGTCGCGCGCCTGCCTCGAGGAGTCGGCGACGTGGATGATCTTGTTCATGGCGATGTCGCTCCCCGCGTCCGTCCCGTGCGCTTCCTGCCACGCCGCCCGGTACGTGTCGAAGTTCTTCCGGAGGATGTCCCACGGCGTGAACGAGGGCGCCGTGAGGATCTTGAGCTTCATTCGGGCGGCGAGGGCGAACGTGTCGGGGGAGACCGCCGCGGTCCAGAAGGGCGGGTGCGGCCGCTGGATGGGCTTGGGCAGGACGCGGAGGTCGCGCACCGTGTAGAACTCACCCTCGAACGTGACGCGCTCCTGAGTCCACGCGCGGCGGATGACCTCCAGGCACTCGTCGAACCGCTCGCGCGTCTTCTCCATCGAGATGGAGAACCCGTGGAACTCCTTGGGCTGGTAGCCGCGCCCGAGACCGAACTCGAGGCGTCCGTCCGAGAGGATGTCCACCATCGCCCACTCCTCGGCGATCCGGAGGGGATGGGCGAAGGGCGCGACGACCACCGAGGTACCGAGCCTCACGCGCCGCGTTTCTCGCGCGATGGCCGCGGCGAGGACTGCCAGCGACGGGCAGATGCCGTAGGACGAGAAGTGGTGCTCGGCGAGCCAGACGGCCTCGAAGCCGAGCTCGTCGGCCAGCCGCGCCTCCTCGAGCGCGTGCGCGTACACTTCGGCCTCGGTCTGCCAGTCACGGAACGTCAAGAGCTGCTGGATGCAGAACCTCATCCGCGCCTCACTCTCCTCGGAAGCTCAGTGCCCTCTCCGAGACCGCTACGCGAGCGAGCCGACGAGCAGGCGCTCGTGGAGCATGCTGAGCATCTCGTCGACGGCCGCGCACTGCCACACGTGGAAGAACGGTGAGTCCAGCAGCTCGAGGAAGAGCCGGCCGCCGCGCTTCTTGGTCTCCTCGGGCGTCTCGCCCGGCCGCGGGGCGCGTAGATGGCCGACGACCCGGTCCTTGTGGTAGATCGCCGGGTACTCGATGTAATGGTAGAGGTACTCGAGCGTCTTCGTGTAGAAGACGACGACGGGGATCGACTGCCAGACCTGGCCGTTCTTCCGGTTCAGAAACTCGGCCATGAGATCGGCGTTGCTGTCGGGCGCCTCGGCGAGCGACGGCGTCTGGCTCCGGCTGAAGCGCTGGCCGTCGCGCCGGAAGATCCTGAGCTCCATCCCTCCCGCCTCAGCGACGCGCGCCAGCACGGGAAGGTCCCGCCGGCAGTCGGACGACCACTCCTCGGCGATCATGAGGATCTTGGCGGGGCCGTTGGGCTGCGCCGCGAGCCATCGGACCGCCGCGGCCTGCGCGTCGGTGAGCCGCGCGACCTCGTACGCCTTTCGGAGGTATCCGCTCCAGTCACGGCGCGCCTCGCCCTGCGAGCCCTCGCGCTTGAGGTTCTCGGGGGTGCCGACATAGGCGACGTACTGGTCGAAGGTGAGGCCCTTGACGAACCGCGCGGGTGTCACCACGCTCTGGCTGCGCTCCACGGCGTCCTCCTCTGGTTGCTCGAGACGGATTCTGGGCGAACTCTAGCACGGGCGTACAAGGAAAAGACAACAGACGCGGTATCGCAGCAATTGATGAGGAACTCGTCGGTGGCCGATAGCTTGAGGCAAGTTTTTTGTCCATAGAACACACCGATCCGGGGACGCGTGCTCGCGAGCCCACCAGAGGAGAATCGGTGAAACGGGGAGCCCTTGACTTTGCTGATCGCCACGATCTATACATGGCGCGCTTGAGTTCTCGATAAAGTCGGTATTCGTCCAGCCTGAAGGAGGATTTCGTGCTTCAGGCGCGCGAGCCGCGGCAAAATACAACGCGCCCAGGTGATCGAGCGTGGTCACCGGGGGCGTTGGTGTCAGAAGCGAAGACAGAGTAGCCGCCGAGCAAGAGGCGTCTGTGAGACAAGGAGGACAATGATGAGCGTGTTACAAGAAGTTCTGAAGGCGAATGCGGGCTACGCTGCGGCGTTTGGCGTGAAGAGCAAGTTGACAATACCACCGGCGCGTCACTTTACGATTCTCACGTGCATGGACGCCCGTCTGGATCCTGCCAAGTACGCCGGACTCTCGGAGGGAGATGCTCACGTCATTCGCAATGCCGGAGGGCGCGCCAGCGATGACGCGCTCCGTTCCCTGGTCATCTCCTACAAGCTGCTCGGCACGAATGAGTTCTTCGTCATTCACCACACCGACTGCGGCATGCTGTTCTTCACCGACGAGGTGATGCGGAATCTTCTTGCCAGTAGCCTCGAGACCGCGGAGCTCACGCCCAACGGTTTTCGCGATGTCGGGAAAGGCCCCGGATCGACGGAGGGTGAGTTCATTGATTGGCTCACGATGAAGGATAATGCGGCGGCTGTCGTCGCCGACGTGAGGCGCATTCGCAACCACCCGTTGATTCCCCGGTCCATTCCGATCCACGGATATATTTACGACGTAAGAACTGGCAGATTGGAGGAAGTCTCCGGAGCCACGGCTGCGGGCAGAGCCATGCAGTAAGCGACGAGAGCATCAGCGATGGGCGAGAAAGTCAACGATGCCGACTCATAGAGCCGCAGATGAGTCGGGTCGCGACGTAAGTACGATATAGGGCTGTGGCGCGACGCTATGAGCCCTGTAGCGCCGCTTCCCCGGAGAAGTGCCGTTAAGAGCCTGCCAGCGCGCCGTGCAGCGGGCCGACGGGAACGTGCAGCAGGGGTCGACGGGACCCGTTCCCGCTCGCGGGCAACGGACCCCGCGTCCCCAGATGGAGCCCAGCCGCAACGGGGCAGCGCACGCATACCGCGTGGTCCCGCGATCCCTGCGCGCGTGCCCGTCGGCCCGCTGCACGGCGCGAGCGCGGCAGTCGATAACATGACTTTTCAGATCGAACACTAGCCGCCGGCGTCGATGGCGAGGCCCGAGACGATCTGCGCGTTCGGCAAGCGCGCCAGCACGTGCGGGGAGATCCGGATCTTCGACGAGCGGCTCCCGCTGCCGAGGATGATCCACTCCATCGCCAGGAGCTTGTCGTCCACGTAGACCGGCATTCCGGGCGGCAGCGCGAAGACCGTGACACCGCCGATCAGCATGCCGGTCACGACCCGCGCCTCCTCCGCGGACGCGAACGAGAGCTTCGACGCGTCCATCAGACGGCGCACGGCGTGGTTGACGTCGAGCCGCGTCGTTGCTTTCACCACGCA
>WNFB01014857.1_pt1 | contig 11143 bp, 11 predicted proteins | sample 5400501 | NCBI WGS metagenome assembly WNFB01 (sample SAMN13153341, study PRJNA577476) | soil metagenome | isolation source: 200 cm saprolite under Douglas fir tree site 2 hole 1 | place: USA:California | collected 2015-04-18 | reverse complement strand
TGGATTGCGGCGGCAGGTTCGGGACGCGGTTTTGATCGCGCGCCGTCTCGGATACCCCTAGCCCGAAGTCGCGGCCGAGATCCCCCTCCAGCTCGCGAGCCTTGTTGGCGGTCTCCAGGCCAAAGGCCGAGGCTTTCTGCGCCCGGAGCGAAGCGGTCGCGGGCAGCGTGATGGGCAGCTTGATCTCGCCGGTTGCGTCGGCAGACGCGTTGGCCGGCACGACGTCCATCGTCACCTCGAGATCTCGCTGCTGCGCTAGAGGCCCGCTCGAAAGCGCGAGGGCAAAAATAGTACCGATCGAATATTGCGTAAATCGCTTCACGACATACCTCCTGCCTGCGGTTGGACTACTAATTCCGCGAACCCGACGGGCGACATGCCCGACTCGACCGCGTTCTTGATTTCAATCTTCAGCCGGAACGTCTTGCTGCTCCCGCCGTGCGACAGGCGCGCCACGAGCTCGTCCTTCACCGTTCCGCGCGCGATCAACGGAAGCTGCAGCAGGTTCCCGCCCTCGCGCAAATCCGTCTGCCAGGTCAGCTCGCGGCGCTCGCCGTAGCCGACGAGCTCGAGGTTCTCAGGCAGCGCGAGGCTCAACGTCGCCGCCTGCAGCGGCTTCGCGCTGTTGAACATCACGCGCACCGTTTCGGGCTGCTCGAGCGTGAGTGCCACTTTCTGCACCGGCGCCGGTTGCGTGGCGAGGAATACGCCCAGGGCCACTCCCAGCACCACGCTTGCCGCGAGCGCCATGCCGAGCACGGCGCGCCGCGTGTGGCGAGCGCTGCCGACCGCCGCATGGGTCGCGCGCGATAGTGCCCGGTCCACGAAGTCCGGGTGCGGGGTCGGCGCGGTGAGCGTGCGCACAGCCGCCTGCAGCGCCACGGCGTGCTGATGCCGGCGGCGGCAATTCGGACAAAGCTCTAAATGTTCCTGAATCGAGCGCTGCCCGACGGCGTCGAGCCGCCCGTCAAGGTAGTCGTCCAATTGCAGCGCGAGGTCGTGGCATTCCATTTGATACGTTCCTAGCCGTTAACACGCTCGCCGACGCGGTGGCGGGCCCGGTGCAGCCGCGACTTGAGGGTGCCCAGCGGCGTCTCCAGGATCGTCTCGAGCTCTTCGAGGCTGTACCCCTCGACGTCGTGCATCGTGACCACCGCGCGCTGCTCGGGGCTGAGTCGCTCGAGGGCGGCGAGGATGCGCTCGCGCAACCGGCTGCGTTCGGCGTGCTCTTCCGGGCCGTCTTTGATCGCCGGCAATGTGTCGAGGGGGTCGTCGTCGCCCCCCGCGTCGGCGGCGAGCCCGGCGATCGGCGAGCGGGCCCGTTCGCGGACGAAGTCGACGTATCGGCGGTAGAGCACCCGCGCCAGCCAGGGCCGGAGCTGCTCGATATCGACGAGCTCCCGGGCACGGGGGTAGAGCTTGAGCAATACGTCCTGAACCAAGTCCTCGGCGTCGGCCACGCTGCCGGTGAAGCGCCAAGCCAGCCGATGGAGGTACTCGACTTGCGGGCGCAACAAATCCTCGAAATTCGACGCTACGGTGCGCCTTCGGCGGAAGGGCAAAACGGGCGGCATGAAAGTAACTACACGTAGTGTGGCCGAAAAGGTTCCTACCGTAGCCTGCTTCCGGGGATCGCACTTCCGCTTTCGAGCCGAGTATGTGACTTTTTGAACACCAGAGCCGGATTGGCCTTTGCCGCACGCTGACGGTTGACCGCCCACGGAACACGGCAAGCTTACGATGCTGGCCTTGGAGTAACGTGGCCGCACTTTCCGCAGGTGCGGTGCGACTCTTCCGAATAGAACTCCTCGTACACCCGCGACACCGGATCCTCGCGGTAGTCGGCGACGTGCCGCACGGCCTGGTAGAGCTCGGCGCGGCATTTCTCGCAATACCAGAAGAAGCGATCCTTCTCCTCGGGCCGGCGCTTGCGCTCGAGAACGAGCAGGAACGCGTCCGGCGAGAAGCGCGGCGAGTGCCGCACGCCGGCCGGGCAATGGATGATCTCGCCCTCGCGGACAAGCGCCACCTTCTCCTCACCTTCGGGCGTGAGGTAGTGCAGGTTCATCTCGCCCTTGATCATGTACATGACCTCGTCGCTCGGGTCCGAGTGGAACTCGCTCCTGTGCTTGCGCCCGCGGGCGACGAAGGCGATGGTGTCGGGCGCCTGCCAGAGAATGGCGACCGGCCTGACGCTCTTCCTGATGCCCTCGGACACCTCCGCGAGGCTGACGGCTTTCAGCTCGGTCATCGGCTTTCTTCCTGTCCCGAAATCGGTTTTGCGCGGCTGGGCGGCCGGCGATGCAGATTGTAAGCGCAAGGGGTGAGTAAGAGGTAAGATCGCGAATCCCTTCATGCTTCGCCAATGAAAACAACGAACGCGGCCGCGACCCTCGCCAGCGTCGTCTTTCTGAAAATTCAGGAGTTCGCCCGCAGGCCGGTCCAGGAACAGACGCGGCTGCGCGCGCAGCTCGAGGCCGTGGTGGCGGTGACCGCCGCGGAGCTTGCGCCCGCGGGCCGGATCGTGCTGGACGCCGCGGACGGGGCCGCGATCGTGGTCCTCGCCGATCCCAAGGGGGCGTTGCGCCTGGCCGAGCGCGCCCTCTCCGCGACGGCGGCAGGGCTGCCCCTGTGCATCGGTGTCAATCACGGCGCCGTGCAGCTCGCCTCGGGCGGGCGCGGGGCCGAAGGCATGACCGGCGACGGCATCTCGGTGGCGGCGAGCGTCGCCGAGTTCGCCTCGCCCACGCGCCTGCTGATCTCGCGGTCGTTCCTGGACGCGCTCGCGGATGCCGAGCCGGGGCAGGATTCCGGCCTTTTCGCGGCGGGGGTATTCACCGACGCGGGCCTGCGCACGCACGAGCTGTTCAGCCCGGACAGGCACGCGGCCGAGCGCAGGCGCAAGCGCCTGATCGCGCTCGGGGCCGCGGCCGTCATCGGAATCGTCGGGGCCGGCGTCGCCATGCGCGTCTCCTCAGGCGGGCACCCGAAGCTCCTGGACGGAATGATCGCGAAGCTCAGAATTTCCGCGAAGGACGGCGAGAGCTATCTTCGCGGCCTGCGCGAGAGGTTCAAACTCTGACCATGACGGCGAAGAAGAAGCTCGGACGCTACAAGATTGTCGGCGAGCTCGGGCGCGGCGCCATGGGGGTCGTCTACAAGGCCGAGGACCCCGCCCTCGACCGCATCGTCGCCCTCAAGACCATCATCCTCTCGGATGACGCGGCCGGGCGCAAGGACTACCACACGCGCTTCTTCCTCGAGGCGAAGGCCTCCGCGCGGCTCACCCACGCGGTGCACATCGCCGAGCAGGTGGCCGAGGGCCTGGGCTATGCGCACGAGCACGGCGTGGTCCACCGCGACATCAAGCCGAGCAACATCATGCTCCTGCCGCACGAGCAGGTGAAAATCATGGATTTCGGCATCGCGCGCATGCGCGCCTCAGACCACAAGACCAGCACGGGCATGGTGCTCGGGACGCCGAAATACATGTCGCCCGAGCAGGTGACGGGGTCGGCGGTCGACCATCGCTCCGATATCTTTTCGCTTGGGGTCGTGCTGTACGAGATGCTGACCCGCGCGCGATTGTTCTCCGGCGAGGACACGCCGCAGATCTTCTACAACGTCGTCAACGTCCAGCCCGCCCCACCGAGCCGGCTGAACCCCGAAGTGCCGCCGATGCTCGACTTCGTGCTCGAGCGGGCGCTCAAGAAAGATCCTGCGCTGCGCTATCAGGACGCGTTCGAGCTGGCGGCCGACCTGCGCTCCTGCATGATCGAGCTCATCGACCGCGAGGGTGCGTCGGGAAAAAAGGACCGCGACCGCGAAGCCACCAAGACGCTCAAGCTGGAAGCCAACACCGGTAAAGCCTCGCTCCCCCCGCCCGCGGGCGCGATCGGGTTCGACACGCGTCTTCCCGCGTCGCTCAGGTTCGACGGCTCCGCGGCGATGAGCCGGCTGAAGGCGCCTACCTGGCGGGACCGGGCGCTCCTCACCCGGCCGCCCCGGCGGGTCGGCCTCCTGCGCCGCATCAGACGCGACCCGGGGCCGCGCTGGCTGTTCGCTGCCGTCGTTGCGGCGGCCATCGTCGGCGGCTTCATCGCTTTCGCCTGATCCAGGCGCGCTGCCGCCGTCATTCCGTCTTGATGCCCGCCGCCTTCACCAGCGCGGCGTTGGCGGCGATCTCCTCGCGCAGGTAGGCGTTGAACCGCTCGGGGGTGTAGTCCATCGGCTCGGCGCCCAGGCGCGCCATCTTCTCGTGCACGTCGCCCGAGCGCAGCGCCTTCACGGTCTCCCGGTAAAGTCGGTTCACGACCTCGCGCGGGGTTTTCGCCGGCGCGAACATGCCGACCCAGAAGTTGTAGTCGGAATTCGGAACGCCCGCTTCGAGCGTGGTCGGCAGTTCGGGGAGCACCGAGGAGCGCCGCGTGCTGCCGACGGCGAGCGCGAGGATCTTCCCGTCCTTCAGCAGCGGCAGCACCGACACGACCGGGCAGAAATAGTAGTCGACGCGGCCGGTGATGATCTCGGTGAGCGCCTCCGGCGACCCCTTGAACGGCACGTTGACGGTGTCGATGCCCGCGCCGAGACGGAATCGTTCGGCATTCAGGTGCGTTGCGCTGCCGGTCCCCACCGACGCGGAGTTCATCGAACCGGGCCTGGCCTTCGCCGCGGCGACAAGCTCCCTCACCGACCGTATCCCTTTCGACGGCGCAATCACCAGCACGTTCGGCAGGAGGCCGAGCGGCACGACGCCGGTCATATCGCGCAGCGTGTCGTACGGCAGATTGCCGTAAGTCGACGGCGTCACTGTATACGAGGACGAATGCACGAGCAGCGTGTGGCCGTCCGGGTCCGCCTTCGCCACCTGGGCGACGCCGATGGTGCCGCCGGCGCCGGGGCGGTTTTCGATCACGACCGGCTGGCCGAGCTGCGTGGAGAGTTTTTCGGAAACCGTGCGCGCCATGATGTCGGTGCCGCTCCCCGGGGTGAACGGCACGATGACCTTGACCGGTTTCGCCGGCCAGACTTGCGCCCATGCCGCTGCGCCGTTCACGCACAGCGCAACGGCGGCGATCCAGATTGCGGAACGATTCATCGCCTCCCTCCATTTCGATACTTTTCCGCCCGGGACCGATTATGCCGGAACTCAGTCCTTGACGGCCTTGAGCCTGATCCGGATTTCGCTTGCGACGTTGTTGTGTCGCTTCAGGAGCAGAGCGATCTCCTCGTTGCCGAGCCTGCCCGATTGGGCCTCGCCGGCGTAGGGCTCTTCGAGAATGTAGATCGCGTCCTCCACGCTCTCGAAATCCACCCCGTGGTACAGCGCCAGCGGCGAGCTGGGGGACCCGATCTCGCGCCACCGGAGATTGGCCTTCTTAGAGAAGAGCTGCAGCATCGCCGGCGTCACCGGGCGGACATGGGTGGGGTCGCCGATGAAGTTATCGTGACGCGGGTGCGGCACGACGATGTAGATCTGCGCCCCCGGCTCGCACACGCGGTACATTTCCTTCATGATGCCGATGAAGGCCTCCGGCGACGCGCCGAGATGTTCGAGCACGTGGACCAGAAGGATCTCGGAGACCGAGTTGTCAGTCCAAGGCCAGGGGAACGATTCGAGGTCGCACTTCAGGTCCGGATCGCCGTGCTTGTCGACGTTCAGGTAGCCCGGCTGCGGATTCTGCCCCGAACCGAGATTGAGCTTGAGTCCCATGATCGCCTCGCTGCAATTTCTGCCTTGCGGACCCGAACGCAAGGCGCCGACCCGGAGTCACGGGCCTGGGATCGAATCCGGCGTGCTCGGCCGCGGCGAATCCGACCGCCGATCGGTCCATCCTCCCCTGCCGTTTGTGTATTATTCGGGCTGGCGGCGAATTCCATTCTAGGCACGCCTTGCTGGCGCTGCAACCGAAAACATCCAGAGAGGTACCGTCATCCCCATGCCATTGCCATCCGAGCTCGAGCGGTGAAGGCGGCCCCCTTCGAATACGCGCGCGCCGGCTCGGTAGCGCAAGCCTGCGAGCTGCTCGCGCGTCACGGCGATTCGGCGAAGCTCCTCGCCGGCGGCCAGAGCCTCGTGCCGATGATGGCGATGCGCCTCGCGCGTCCGGCGTGGCTCGTCGACATCAACGAGATCACTGCGCTGAAATTCATAAGGATCGAAAAGGACATCACGCGCATCGGCGCGTGCACGCGTCAATGCGTCGTCGAGCGCGACGAAGCGCTCGCCGCGCGCGTGCCGCTTCTCTCCCAGGCGCTCGCGTGGGTGGGTCACGTGCAGACGCGCAATCGCGGCACGATCGGCGGAAGCCTCGCCCACGCCGATCCATCGGCGGAGTTGCCGCTTGTCGCCCAGGTGCTGGGCGCGCGTATGGTGCTGCGCTCAGGCGGCGGCACGCGCACGCTCGAAGCCGGGGATTTCTTCGCCGGCCCGATGGCGACCGCCGCGAGGCCCGAAGAATGCCTGGAGGAAATCCACTGGCCCGCGTGGCCCGAGCGGCGCACCGGCTCCGCTTTCACCGAGATTTCCGTCCGCCACGGCGACTTTGCGATGGTCGCGGCCGCGGCGCAGGTCGCGATGGACGACAAGGGGCGCTGCGCGCGCGCGGCATTCGGACTGGGCGGAGTCGGAGGCACGCCGCTTGCGTTCCCGACGATCGCCGAGCGCCTCGTCGGCACCAAGCTCGAGGACGCGGCCGTTCAGGATGCGGCGAATACCGCCGCCGCCGAATCGGAACCGGGCAACGATCTTCACGCGAGCGCCGAGTATCGCCGGCACCTCGCCGGTGTGCTCGCCGCGCGGGCGCTGCGCGCCGCGCGAGAAAGAGCGAGCAGCCGGTGAGCGAGACGCTTCACGCTATTTCTGTCGAAGTAAACGGCAAGGCGCGATCGGCCCAGGTCCCGGCGCGATTGTCGCTCGTCGACTGGCTGAGAGAGGAGCTGCGCCTCACCGGCACGCACGTCGGCTGCGAGCACGGCGTCTGCGGCGCGTGCTCGGTCATGCTCGACGGCGAGCCGGTGCGCTCCTGCCTCATGTACGCGGTGCAGGCGAGCGGCCATCGCGTCACCACCGTCGAGGGCCTCGCGAAACCCGATGGCTCGATGAGCGTGCTGCAGGACAGCTTCTGCGAAACGCACGGCCTGCAATGCGGCTATTGCACGCCGGGCATGCTGATCGCCGCGCAAGGGCTGTTGAACGCGAATCCGGATCCAACCGAAGAGCAGATTCGCGACGCCATCGGCGGCAATCTGTGCCGCTGCACCGGCTACCAGCAGATCGTCGACGCGGTGCGGCTCGCGGCCGAGCGTTCGAGGGCGAAATGAGCGCCTCCGAGAAAAGCCCATACGGTTATCGTTACATCGGCGCAAAGCGCAGGACGAAGGAGGATCCCCGCTTCGTCGCCGGCCGCGGGCGCTACGTCGCCGACATCGCACTCCCCGGGATGAAGCATGTCGCGCTCGTCGCGTCGCCCCACGCCGCCGCGCGCATCGTGTCGATCAAAACCGAGGCCGCGCTCGCCGCGCCCGGCGTGCTCTACGTTCTCACGGGCGACGAGTTCTGCGCCGACACCGATTCGCTCGCGATCGGCGTCGACGCGCCCAAAGTGACGCGCTGGGCGCTCGCGCGGGGCGTAGTGCGCTACGCCGGCGAATGGGTCGCGGCGGTCGTCGCCGATTCGCGCGCTCTCGCCGAGGACGCCGCGGAGCTCGTCGAAGTCGAGTACGAGCCGCTGCCTCACGTGATCGATCCGGAAGCGGCGCTCGCGCAGGGCGCCCCGCTCGTGCACCCGGCACACGGCTCGAACGTGCTCTACCGCCGCAAATTCGTGTGGGGGCCGGTCGAGGAGGCGTTTGCCAGGGCCGAGCACAAGATCTCCTTCCGCGCGGTCTGGGGCCGCAGTGCCACCGTGCCGATCGAGACCTTCGGTGTCGCCGCGCAGTGGGACGCGGGAACGGGAATCCTCGACGTCTGGGCCTCGATCCAGATGCCCAAGTTTCCCGACCAGACGGCGCGCGTGCTGCGTCTGCCGGGCAACGCCGTGCGCGTGCATCACGACGTCGACGTCGGCGGCAGCTACGGCGTGAAGCGCGGCATCAAGCACACGGCGCTGGTCGGTTACCTTGCAAAGCGCCTCGGCATGCCAGTGCGCCTGATCGAGGATCGCCTCGAGAACCTGCGCGGCGGCGACATGCAGGGCCCGGACCGCTTCTTCGACATGCAGGTCGCATTCGGCCGCGACGGAATCATTCGCGCGATGAGGATCCGCGCCGTGGACGACGTCGGCGCCTACGCGGGCCGCTCGCCCTTCCAGCTCGGCAAGCCCGTGACCGCGATCTGCGGGCCGTACGCCATCCCCGCGATCGAGTACGAGCCGATCTCGCTGATGACGAACAAGACCCCCCAGGAAGCGGTGCGCGGCTTCGGCCAGTCGCCCACCAATTTTGCGATCGAGCGCGCGATCGACCGCGTTGCGCGCCACCTCGGCATGGACCGGATCGAGCTGCGCAAGAAGAATTTCATCCGCAAGGACCAATTCCCCTATACGATCCCGAGCGGCTCGACCTACGACTCGGGCGATTACCCTGCGGTGCTCGACAAGGCGCTCGCCGCGATCGACTACCCTTCGCTCGTGCGCGCGCGGGACGAGGCGCGGCGCTCGGGGCGCCTCGCCGGGATCGGCATCTCCGCGTGCCTGGAGCCGAGCGGCGGCAACTCGGCCTTCGAAGTGCTGATGAACCCGAAGAACGAGAACACGACCTGGATGGACTCGTGCCTGGTGCGCGTCGATCTCTCAGGCAGCATCACCGGCGTCATCAACAACTCGAGCTCCGGCCAGGGGCACGAATCGCTCGTTTCGACGGTGCTCGGAGAAATTCTCGAGCGCGATCCGGCGTCCATCCGCGTGGTGCGCGCGGATTCCCTGACGGCGCTCCCCTCCAACAGCCCGGTCGGCAGCCGCATGGCGATCATGCTGGGCGGCGCGGCGGCGGGCGCGGCAAAGCAAATCAAGGAAACGCTCATCGCGATCGCCGCGCACAACTTCGAATGCTCGCCCCACGATCTCGAATACCGCGACGGCAGCGTCGGCGTGAAAGGCGCGCCCTCGAAGAAATTCACGTGGGACCAGCTGGTCGAGATCGCGCACCGCAAGTTCCACAAGCTCCCCGCCGGCATGGAGCCGGGCCTCCAGGCGAAGTTCGTCTGGGAAGTGCCGACCGGCGGGGGACTCCCGACCCCCGAGGGTCGTATACAGATGTACCCCTGCTACGCCTTCGAGGCGCACATCGTCCTGGTCGAGATCGACCCGGACACGGGCAAGCCCACGCTCGGGAAATACGTCTGCGGCCACGACTGCGGCGTGATGATCAATCCGGACATCGTCCACGGCATGACCTACGGCGGAATCGCCCACGGCATCGGCGCGGCGCTCTACGAGAAGTTCGCCTACACCGAGGACGGCCAGCTCGCCGCCGGCACCTTCATGGATTACCTCATCCCGAGCGCGATGGAAGTGCCGGCCCTGAGCATCGTCGATCACTGCACGCCCTCCCCGCTCACCACCTTCGGCCAGAAGGGCTCGGGCGAGGCGGGTTATCTCGGCGCGCCGGCCGCGATCGCGAACGCCGTCAACGACGCGCTCGATCCGCTCGGCGCGGCTATCGATTCTCTTCCGATGTCGCATCTCGCGATCTGGAAGGCGATCGGCGGGGCGCGCAAGAAACGCCCGCTCAAGGACGCGGCATGAAGAACATCGTCATCGACATCCACGCGCACTTCATCCCGAGGCTGCTCTACGAGCGCTTCGACGCGAGCTCGACGAAGTTTCCCGGAGTGAAGCTGCTGCGCGATGAAAAAGGCAAGCGCCTGCAGTTCCCGGGCGGCGAGCCGACGCGGCCGATCTCGCCCAGGCTCTCCGATACTGCCGACCGGCGCGCCTGGATGGACAAGAACGGCATCGACCATCAGCTCGTCGGCGGGTGGCTGGACAGCTTCGGCTACGAGCTGCCGGCGGGGGAAGGCCTCGCCTGGAGCCGCTACTACAACGACTGCCTGCGGGAGGAGCTGCGCGACGAGCCGCGCTTCACGCCGCTCGGCACCGTGCCGCTGCAGCACGGCGGGCTCGCCGCCGAGGTGCTCGCCGAGGCGCTGGATCAAGGTTTCGGTGGCGTGATGATCGGAACGCTTCCCAAAGGCAACGCCGGCAATCTCGACGACCCCTCGCTCGACCCGTTCTGGCAGGCGGCTCGCGGACTATGACCTCGTGAACGCGATCGGGCGGCTCGCCGATACCTCGATTGCCGTATCGCGGCTGCTCTTCTCCGGCCACCTGCTGAAATTCCCCGGCATGAAGTTCGTGCTCTCGCACGGCGGCGCGGCGCTGCCCTACGCGCTCGGGCGCCTTGCGCGCAACCACGCCATCTCGCCGGGCAAGTACGCCGACCCGCGCAAGGGTTTCGAAGCGATGTATTTCGACTCGTGCGTGTTCGACGCGGATTCGCTCGAATATCTCGCGAAAAAGACGACGCCCGAGCGCATCATGCTCGGCTCGGACCAACCCTTCCCGATCGGCGACCCGGAGCCGAAGAAAGTTGTTGAAGGTGCCTACTTCAACGAGGCACAGAAAAAGGGAATACTCGGTGAAACAGCGCAGGGCGTGTTCCGCGTTAGACCGGACTGCTGGTGTCCGCGCTGAGAAGGATTGCAGGAGTAGAATCGCCCGTTAATCGACAGGGGGAAGAACCATGAAAATCCATCGTCCAGCACGTTTCGTCGCGTTGCTCGCTGCAACGCTCGTCGCCGTCGCGGACAGCGCTTTCGCGTTTCCCGACAAGCCGATCCAGTACATCATCCCCTTCGCCCCGGGCGGTGAATCCGACATCACCGCGCGCCTGCAGGCGCAGGTGTTCGCCGCCAGGTACAAGCAGCAGATGATCGTGGTCAACCGGCCCGGCGCGGGGGGCGCGCTGGTCTGGGGCCAGCTGAACAACATGCCGGCGGACGGCTACACCATCTCCGGCATCAACCTCCCGCACATCGTGCTGCAGCCGCTCGAGGGCAACGTGCAGTACAAGACCGAGGACATGACGCCGGTCTACTTCTTCCAGTACACGGCCGACGCCATCGTCGTGCCGGCAACGAGCC
>WNFB01007225.1_pt1 | contig 11143 bp, 15 predicted proteins | sample 5400501 | NCBI WGS metagenome assembly WNFB01 (sample SAMN13153341, study PRJNA577476) | soil metagenome | isolation source: 200 cm saprolite under Douglas fir tree site 2 hole 1 | place: USA:California | collected 2015-04-18 | reverse complement strand
GGGCTCCTTCTCACGCCACCCCTGCCTTGGCACCGGCCGTCAAGGCCGCGACTTTCTCGACGAACTTCCGGAGCTGGACACTAGAGCGGGCAGGGTTAAGGGGCCGGGACGGAGCTCGGCGCCACCTGCTGCTGAATCGGCGGGATCAGCGTTCCCCGGTGGGGGTAGAGGGCGATCATAAGCAGGCTGCAGGCGATCCCGAAGATCACCGGCCCGATGTGGAAGGGGGCGCCCAGCAGGAAGTAGGCGCCGGCCTGGTAGCCGAGCACGATCGGCCCGTACAGGATGCCGACCCGCACCCAGCCGATGTGTCCGGCCGGGTTCACCCCGGCGGCCATGATGCCGATCCCGAGCGCCGCCGCGGCCGCGGAGGCGTTGGTCCCGATCTGCTGGTCGAGCGGGAGCAGTGCGGTGGGCAGGATCGCGACCGCCGAGCCGGCGACCAGCGCCGCCCCCATCAGGACCATGACGAAGGTGAGTGAGATGCGTCTCAAGGCTCCACTCATGGGTTTCCCTCCTTCTGGGGCGGCTGCGATCCGGGTTTGAACCGAGGCTGCTGCCGCCCGCGGGCCGCCGGCGGCTCCGGGTGCGGCCTGGGAATCTCAGCCTCGGCGCCAGCGGCCAGCGAGGGCGGAGCCGGGAGAGGCCGGGCGGGAACGCCGGCGGGCTCCGCGGGCGGTGGCGGGGGCGCGCCGGGGACCACCGCCGGGCGGCGGGGCCGGGTCGGGTGCAGCGCCAGCAGGAGGGCGGCGGTCGCCAGGCCCCAGACGATTCCGGCCAGGTCGCGGCTGGTCCAGAGCTCGGCGGCCACCAGCAGGACCCCGTAGGCGACACCCAGGTAGACCCAGTTCAGGTTGCGGTGCGGGTTGAGCGCGGCCAGCAGGAGTCCCAGCCCGAAGACGGCGCCTACCACCGAGCCCTGGGTGCCGACATAGCGGTCGAGCGGCTGCAGCGAGGTGGGCACGCTGGAGGTGGGCAGGAAGTGGATGACGGACCCGGCGATCAGCCCTAGCCCGACGATCGCCAGCACCAGGCTGAGGCCGAGCCGTCTCACAGAGCCGTATCCTCCGATACATGCCGGAGGATGTCCACATAACGCCGGAGGGGCTGTCCGAGGTTCGCCGCGAGCTCGACGAGCTGGTCGGGGTACGGCGCCCCAACATCTCCTCCAAGATCCGGGCCGCCCGGCAGCTGGGCGACCTCTCGGAGAACTTCGAGTACCACGCGGCCAAGAACGAGCAGGGCTTCATCGAAGCCCGCATCCGCGAGCTGGAAGGGATCGTCAAGAATGCGGTCCTGATCGAATCTCCGGCCGCCTCCGACGTGGTCGCGGTCGGCAGCCGCGTGCGTCTTCGGGAGGACGCGCAGGCGGAGGAGACCTACCGGATCGTGGGACCGGCCGAAGGGGACCCGCGGGCGGGCCGGCTCAGCTACGAGTCCGCGATGGGCAAGGCTCTGCTCGGCCGGAGGGTGGGGGACGAGGTCGAGATCAGCACCGAGCACGGCAGCTACGCCGTGCGCATCCTGGCCATCGAGTGATGGTCCCCGTGGCCGGCCGGCTGGACCGCGTCCAGGCCTGGCTGGATGCCGAGCGCGTCCCCGCCGCCTACCTCACCGACCCCGTCTCGATCGGCTACCTGACCGGCTTCCTGACCCATCCCGGTGAGCGCCTGATGGCGCTCGTGCTCCGCTCCAGCGGCGGCGTGCTGGTGGTCCCGGCGCTGGAGCGGGAAAGCGCGGAGGCGAGGGTCGCCGGCCTGCCGGTGATGGCCTGGCAGGACGGCAGCGATCCCTTCACGAAGGTGGCCGAGGCCCTGGGCCAGGTCCCCCTTCTGGCGGTGGAGAAGAGCCACCTCAGCCTGGCCGCGGCCGAGCGGCTGCGGGACCGGGTCGGCGCCATCAGACTGGTCGACGCCGGCCCCGAGCTGCGCCGGCAGCGCGCGGTGAAGAGCGCCGGCGAGCTGGACGCCCTGGGCCGGGCGGCCGCGCTGACCGACCGGGTCTGGGAGGAGGCCGGCGGCCGCCTGCGGGGCGGCCAGGGCGAGCTGGAGGCGGCTGCGCTGGTGGACGGCCTGGTCGCCGGCGCCGGGGGCAAGCTCTCCTTCGAGACCATCGTCCAGTCCGGGCCCAACGGAGCCCTGCCCCACCTGCGCCCGACCTCCCGCCGGCTGCAGGCGGGCGACCTGGTCCTGGTCGACTTCGGCGCCTCGCTGGACGGCTACAAGGGCGACCTGACCCGGATGGCGGTGGTGGGCGAGCCGACCTCCCGCCAGCTGGAGCTCCACCAGCTGGTGCTGGCCGCCCACGACGCCGCCCTGGCGGCGGTCCGCCCGGGCGTCACCGCGGGCGCCGTGGACGCCGCCGCCCGCCAGGTCATCCAGGCGGCCGGGCTGGGTGACCGCTTCATCCACCGGATCGGCCACGGGCTGGGGCTGGAGGCGCACGAGCACCCGAGCCTGGATCCCGGCTCCGACACCGTGCTCGAGGCGGGCATGGTGGTCACCATCGAGCCGGGCGTCTACCTACCTGGCTGGGGCGGGATCCGGATCGAGGACGACGTCGTCGTGGAGGCCGGCGGCGCCCGTCTCCTGACCCAGGCGCCGCATCCCCTGAGGGTGGTTGCCGCTAGCTGATCGCAGCTAACTGAGGGCGCAACGAACTCAGAGTTGCAAACCGGTCGCAATAACAGGTAGGGTCACCCGGGATGGGTTCGCTGAGCCGCGCCTTCGACTCCGGCGAGCGCCGCCGGCTGGCCGGCTTCTTCGGCTTCATCGTCCTCATCCACATCGCCGGCTGGGGCGCGCTGCTGACCTACGGCGTCGGACATCCCGCCTTCGTGGCCCTGGGATGGCTGGCCTACACGTTCGGCCTCCGGCATGCGTTCGACGCCGACCACATCTCGGCCATCGACAACACCACCCGGAAGCTGCTGCAGCAGGGCCGGCGTCCGGTGGGGGTGGGCTTCTTCTTCTCGCTCGGGCATTCGACCGTCGTGTTCCTGATCGCCCTCGCGCTGGGCCTGGCGGTCAAGGCGCTGGTGGAGGGCGCCGTCTCCGACCACGGCCAGCTGAGGAGCATCGGCGGCTTGGTCGGCACCAGCGTGTCCGGCGTCTTCCTGCTCCTGATCGGGATCCTCAACCTGGTGGTCCTGCTCGACATCCTCCGCGTCTACCGGCGGATGCGAAGCGGTGGGTTCGACCATGACTCCCTCCACCACGAGCTGGTGGCGGGCGGGCTGCTGACGCGGCTCTTCGGCCGGCTCTTCAAGCTGGTCAGCGCCAGCTGGCACATGTACCCGGTCGGCTTCCTGTTCGGTCTGGGCTTCGACACCGCCTCCGAGGTGGCGCTGCTGGCGATCTCCGCCGGCGCCGCCGCCCAGGGCCTGCCCTTCCTGGCCGTGGTCTCGCTGCCGCTGCTCTTCGCGGCCGGGATGTCCCTGATGGACACCGCCGACGGCGCCTTCATGGCCAAGGCCTACAGCTGGGCCTTCTCCAACCCCGTCCGCAAGGTGTTCTACAACCTGACCGTCACCGCGCTGTCAGTCTTCGTGGCGCTCTTCGTGGGCGTGGTCGAGCTGAGCCAGCTGCTGATCGGAAAGCTGAAGCTGCACGGCCAGCCCTGGGACGCCATCGGGGGACTCGACTTCGCCAACCTCGGCTTTGTGATCGTGGGCGCGTTCGTGGTCACCTGGGCGGCCGCCTTCGCCGTCTATCGCTGGCGCCGGGTCGAGGAGCGCTGGGGAACCATGCTGGGAGCCGGCGACTGAGCGTCCCGCTGGCTCCGGGGCTGCGGCAGACCCGCCAGCGCCGCCTGGTCTGGAAGGCGATCGAGCGGCTGGGACCCCACTGCACGGCGGACGAGATCGCCGCCGAGGTGCGCAAGCACGACTCCGATCTCGCCCGCAGCACCGTCTATCGGGCGCTGGAGGCGCTGACCGCCTCGGGCGCGGTCTGGGGCGTCCGGCTCGGCGACGGCCCGATCCGCTACGAGCGGGCGGGCGAGGCCCACCAGCACGCGGTCTGCCAGGGCTGCCGGGGCGTGCTGCACCTGGAGCACGAGCTGGTCAGGGAGCTGGAGCAGCACCTGGAGGAGCGGCACCGATTCAAGCCCGTGCGCACCGAGGTGCTGGTCATCGGCATCTGCGGCGGCTGCGCGCGTGGGAAGCCCCCGCCCCGAAGCAGGCGACCGGTCGAGCACGTCCACTACCACTGAGGAGGGGACCGCCATGGACCACCGAATCGTCGGCACCACCATGCCCGCCCTGGAGGTCAACCTGCAGCCGAACGAGATGGTCTTCTCCGAGTCCGGCGAAATGGCGTGGATCTCAGCCTCGATCGGGATGCGCTCCAGCACCTCGGCCGGCGGCCAGGTGGGCGGGCTGTTCGGCGCCCTCGGCCGGGCCGTCGCCGGTGGCACCTTCTTCATGACCGAGTACGTCGCTCAGAGAGGGCCTGGGCTGGTCGCCTTCGCGGCCAAGCTGCCGGGCCAGGTCCTGCCCCTGGACATCGCGCCCAACGCAGGCTACATGGTCCACCGGCACGGCTTCATGTGCGCCTCCCAGGGGGTTCAGTTCCAGATCGGCTTCCAGCAGCGGCTGGGCGCGGGCATCTTCGGCGGGGCCGGTTTCCGCCTCCAGCACCTGACCGGCCAGGGCCGCGCCTTCGTCGAGCTCCACGGCGAGGTGGTGACCTACGACCTGCAGGCGGGCAACACGCTGCGCATCCACCCCGGCCACGTCGGGATGTTCCAGGACACCATGCGGTTCGACATCACGACCGTGCCCGGCGTCTCCAACGTGCTCTTCGGAGGCACCGGTCTGTTCCTGGCCACCCTGACCGGGCCCGGGCGGATCTGGCTGCAGTCCCTGTCCCTCCACCGGCTGGCGCACTCGCTGTCGGAGTACCTAGTCACCGGGAAGTAAACCCTCCCCGCTCGCGGGGAGGGTAGGGAAGGGACGAACGTCAGGCTGTGCCGAAGTCGTCCAAATCTATTTCCACCCGGCAGACGCGCTGGGCCGGGCCCGCCTGCACGAGGTGACCCTCCGGCGTCTGCCGCACCGAGAGCTCGCCGCCCGGCATCAGAACCCGCACCTCCGCGTCCACCAGCCCTTCCCGGATGAGGGCCGCGGCGACCGCGCAGGCCGACGTCCCCGAGGCGAGCGTGTAGCCGGCCCCCCGCTCCCAGATCTCGGCCCGCGCGCGGCCGCGGTCCAGGGCCTCGGCCAGCTGCACGTTGACGCGCTCGGGGAAGAGCGGATGGCGCTCCAGGTGCGGGCCCAGCTCACGGCAGCGCTCGGCGGTGACGGACTCGCCCAGCACCACGCAGTGAGGATTGCCGACCGAGACCAGCACCGCCTCCACGGTGCCGGCCGGCGTGTCCAGGTGCACCCGGCGCGGCCGGCCCTGGACGCGCGCGGGCAGGTCGGCGGGCCGGAATGACGGCCGGCCGAGGTCGAGCTCGCTGATGACCAGCGCTCCTCTCACCTCCAGCACCCGCACCGCGCTCACCCCGGCCGCCGTCCGCAGCTGGAAGCGCTCGCCGGCCGCGTGGGCGAGGACCGCATGGGCAGCCACGATGCGGAGCCCGTTGCCGCTGCGCTGGGCCTCGGAGCCGTCGGGGTTGAAGACCCGGACCGACAGGGCGCCGGGATCGAAGGCGAGCAGGCCGTCGGAGCCGATCCCGAGGTGCCGGTCGCAGAGCCGGGGCAGCAGCGGCAGCAGCTCGGCCAGGTGCTCAATTCCGTCCAGGACCAGGTAGTCGTTGCCCAGGGCCTGGTACTTGATCAGCTCGACCATCGGCTAAATGATCGGGAATTGACCGCGACTGAGGCCGGTTTTCTAGAATTCAAGCGATGCACTTCAGGATCGCCTGGCCCGCCCAGCGGCTGATCCACTTCCCCGCCTGCTTCTGTAAGTAGGCGCGGCGCGCCCTGCCGGGCGCCGCCTCTCCCCCCATCCATCCGGCCTTGGCGGCCGGGCTTGTTTGCATTTTGGAGATTGGAGATGAGCAAGTACGCGAACCCCGAAGCCCTCGTCAGCACCGACTGGGCCGCCCAGCACGGGCACGACAAGGGCGTCCGCCTGATCGAGGTCGACGTCGACCCCACCAACTACGAGAAGGGCCACCTCCCGGGCGCGGTGGGCTGGAACTGGAGGCGCGACCTCCAGGACCAGACACTGCGTGACATCGCGCCCAAGGAGGCCCTGGAGCGGCTGCTGGGCGAGAGCGGGGTCGAGCCCGGCTCCACGGTCATCCTCTACGGCGACAACAACAACTGGTTCGCCGCCTACGCCTACTGGGCCCTGAAGTACTACGGGCACGAGGACGCCAAGCTGATCGACGGCGGCCGGGTCAAGTGGGAGAAGGAGGGCAAGCCCTACACGACCGAGGTCCCGCGCCACCAGAAGGCCAGCTACCGGTTCCCGGGCCCTGCCCGCGAAGAGCTGCGCGCTTACCGGGACCAGGTCCTGAAGGCCATCGACCACTCCGGGCTGGTGGACGTGCGCTCGCCGAAGGAGTTCTCGGGCGAGCTCCTGGCGCCGGAGAACCTGCCCCAGGAGGGTGCGCAGCGGGGCGGCCACATCCCGAGCGCGGTCAACATCCCCTGGGCGACCGCCGTCCAGGAGGACGGCTCCTTCAAGGGAGCCGACGAGCTGCGCAAGATCTACGGCGACAAGGGCATCAACCCCGATCGCGAGGTGATCGCCTACTGCCGCATCGGTGAGCGCTCCGCCCACACCTGGTTCGTGCTCAAGGAGCTGCTCGGCTTCCCGCAGGTCCGCAACTACGACGGCTCCTGGACCGAGTGGGGGAGCTCGATTCGGGTCCCCATCGAGAAGTAGCCGTGGCGACGCTCCTCAAGCCGGACCCGACCTTCTACGCCTCGCCCAAGGACGCCATCAAGGCGCCGCCGGAAACGCTGGCCTACATCGTCACGCTGGACCCGACCCGCAAGTCCCCCGACGCCCTCGAGGTGCTCGACCTCGACCCCAAGTCCAAGACCTACGGCCGTTCGGTGGGCCGCCTGGAGATGCCCACCGTGGGCGACGAGCTGCACCACTTCGGGTGGAACGCCTGCAGCTCGGCCCTCTGCCCGTGGGCGCCGCATCCCCATGGCGAGCGCCGCTACCTGGTCATCCCGGGGCTGCGCTCCTCCCGCATCTACATCGTGGACACCAAGCCGGACCCTCGGCGTCCCCGGCTGGTCAAGACCATCGAGCCGGAAGAGATCGCGAGCAAGGCCGGCTACAGCCGGCCGCACACGGTGCACTGCGGTCCCGACGGCATCTACGTCAGCGCGCTCGGCAACCCGGACGGCGACGCCCCCGGCGGCATCTTCCTCCTCGACCACGACACCTTCGCGGTCAACGGCCGCTGGGAGCAGGACCGCGGGCCCCAGAAGCTCGCCTACGACTTCTGGTGGCACCTGACCCAGGACGTCATGATCACCAGCGAGTGGGGCACGCCCAACATGGTCGAGGGCGGCCTCAACCCCGAGATCCTGCTCAGCGCCGGCTACGGACACCAGCTGCACATCTGGGACCTGCCCAAGCGCCGGCACAAGCAGGCCATCGACCTCGGCTCCGAGCACCAGATGGTGCTCGAGCTGCGGCCCGCCCACGACCCCCATCAGACCTACGGCTTCGCCGGCGTGGTCACCAGCCTTAAGGACCTCTCCTCCTCGGTCTGGACCTGGCACAAGCACGGCGAGGGCTGGGACGTCCACAAGGTGATCGAGATCCCGGCCGAGCCGGCCGACCCCGACCTGCTGCCGCCGATCCTGAAGGGGTTCAAGGCGGTGCCGCCGCTGGTCTCCGACATCAACCTCTCGCTGGACGACCGCTTCCTCTACGTCTCCTGCTGGGGCACCGGCGAGATCCGGCAGTACGACGTCAGCGACCCCTTCAAGCCGATGGAGACCGGCTCCGTCCACCTGGGCGGCATCGTCCGCCGGGCCGCGCACCCGCGCTCGGGCCCACTCAACGGCGGCCCGCAGATGGTCGAGGTGAGCCGGGACGGCCGCCGCGTCTACCTGACCAACTCGCTCTACGCAGCCTGGGACGAGCAGTTCTACCCGGACGGCATCAAGAGCTGGGTCGCCAAGCTGGACGCGGATCCCGCGGGCGGCCTGAAGGCCGACCCCGAGTTCTTCACCGAGTTCGAGCTGCGCTCGCACCAGGTTCACCTGGAGGGGGGCGACGCCTCCTCCGACTCCTACTGCTTCGCGTGAACGAGTGGTGGCCGTTCCTGAGCCTGGCCGTCCTGGGCGCCTACCACGGCGTCAACCCCGGGATGGGCTGGCTCTTCGCGGTGGCGCGCGGGCTGCAAGAGCGCAGCCGGACGGCCGTCCTTACCTCGGTGGTGCCGATCGCGATCGGCCACGAGGCCTCCGTGGTGGTCATCGTGCTCGGGGTCGGGGCCGCGCAGTACCTGATCCCGGCCACCGCGCTCCGGATCCTGGCCGCTGCCGGCCTGCTGGCCTTCGCGGCCTACCGGCTGCGCCGGCTGCGGACCCATCCGCAGGGCTTCGGGATGCGGGTGGGCCCGGCCGGACTGATGGCCTGGTCCTTCCTGATGTCGTCCGCGCACGGGGCGGGGCTGATGCTGGTGCCCCTGCTCCTGGCCTGGCCGGCGTTCTCGGTGCCGGCCGGATCGGCGCCCGCCGACCTCGCCTACCTGCTCAGCGGCCGGGCGGTCCTGGCCGCCAGCCTGCACACGGCCGCGATGCTGGCCGTGATGACGGCCGTCGCGCTGGCCGTCTACCAGCGCTTCGGCACCGGGCTGCTGCGCAGAGCCTGGTTCAACCTCGACCTGGCCTGGACTGGAGCGCTGCTCCTGGCCTCGGCCGTGGTGCTCTTCACGTGATCAAACCGGAGGTGACTTCATGACACAGGTCGACCATTCCGCGCTCAAGGTCAACCAGGCCGGGATTGTCGGCACGGTGCTGGTGGCCTTCGTCGGTAGCATCTTCTACTGGCCGCTGGCGCTGCTGATCCCGGCCCTGGCCGTCGTCCTGCTGCTGGGGACCTTTCGCCCCCAGCTGGCGCTCTTCAAGCAGGCCTACTTCAAGGTCCTGAAGCCGCGCGGCTGGGTCAGGCCGCGCCCGCTCGATGACCGGCCGGAGCCGCACAACTTCGCCCAGGGCCTGGGCGGCGTCTTCCTGGTCGTGGCCTCGCTTCTGCTGCTGGTCGTGCCCTGGGCGGGACTGGCGGTGGCACTGCTGGTCGCGGCGCTGGCGTTCGTCAACCTCGCCTTCAGCTACTGCGTCGGCTGCCAGATCTACTACCTGCTGGCGCGGAGGGGGCTGATCCAGGCGTGAGCTCGCAGCTCCTGGCCCTGGCGGCGGCGGCCGTGGTGGTGGCGGCGGCCTACGGCCTCCTCCGCTGGCGGGCCGCCGCGGCCGCGCGGGGCGCCCTGCACTCAGCCGGGCCGCCCGCCGCCGAGCCCTACGTCCTCTACTTCTGGGGCGAGGGCTGCACCACCTGCCGCACGCACCAGGAGCCGGCGCTGCGCAGCCTGGGCGTGAAGGTGGTCAAGGTGGACGCCGTCGGGGAGCCCGAGCTCGCGCGCCGCTACCGCGTCTACACGCTCCCGACCACGGTCGTGATGGCGGCCGACGGCCGCCCGCTGCACGTGAACTACGGCTTCGCCAATGCCGGCAAGCTCCGCCGGCAGCTGGCCGGCAGCGGGCGCTCGGCGAGCGCCCTTCCCGCCTAATTCTTCCAGTCGACCGAGACGATCTCGATCGGCTGGGTCAGCCCTTTGCTCGGGTGAGAGGGGCTCTCGCCGCCCTGGCGGCCGCCCTGGCGGTGGCTGCCGCCTGCAGCGGGCTTGCCTCCCCGCCCGCGGTCCTGGTCGTGGGCGCCGTCTACCCCCTCTCGGGGCCGCAGGCGGCGGGCGGCCGCGAGGAGCTGGCCGGTGTGCAGGCGGCTCTCGAGCTGGCCCGCAGGGGCGGCTGGCTTGGCTCCCGGCGGGTGCGGCTGGAGGTGATGGACGCCCAGACCCCGGACGCCGCGGTCGCCGCCGTCCGGCGGCTGGTCGAGGTCCGGCACGCGCCGGTCGTGATCGGCACCTACGGCAGCACGCTGGCCGAGGCGGCCGCCGCCCAGGCCGACCAACTCCACACCGTCTACTGGGAGACTGGGGCGGTCGCAGACAGCGTCGTGCTCAAGCACCCCTACGTCTTCCGCACGGTCGCCGGCGGCAGCACGCTCGGGCAGATGGCGGTCGAGTTCACGGGCAAGGTCCTGATGCCCAGGCTGGGGCGCCCGGCGGCGCAAGCCCGGGCGGCGATCGTCTACGTGGACGACGTCTACGGGCGTTCGGTGGCGCAGGGGGAGGTGGCGCGGGCGGCTCAGCTGGGCATCCCGGTCGTCGACCGGATCGGCTACGACCCCTACCGCTACGACGCGGTCGCAATCGTCCAGCGCCTCGCCCGCGCCCGGCCCGACTTCCTCTGGGACGTCAGCTACCTGGATGACGGGATCGCGATCTGGCAGCAGGTGCTGCGGCAGCGGGTCCCGCTGCAGGCCGCGGTGGGCACCAGCTCGGCCTTCTGCATGCCGGAGTTCGGCCGCCGCCTGGGCGCCGACGCCGTCGGCGTGTTCGCGGCCGACAAGCCGGACGACGAGGTGAACATCGCCGGGCTGCAGCCGGACGGGCGCGCGCTCCTGGCCCAGGCCCGCGCGGTCTACGCGGCGCAGAACGGGGGCAAGGCGATGTCGATCCCGGCCGTGGCCGGCTTCACGGGCGGCTGGACGCTCTTCCACGAGGTCCTGCCGCGCGTCACCGGCAAGGTCACCGCCGACGAGATCCGGCACGCCGCCTTCCAGGTCGACGTGCCCGTGGGGGCCAGCATCAACGGCGGCGGCGTGCGCTTCGGGAGCGCGGAGGCCGCCGACGCCGGCCAGAACCGGCGGGCGGCGGCGGTGGTCGGGCAGTGGGTGGCGGTGGAGCAGATGCGGGTCGTCTACCCGCCCGCCTTCGCCACCGCGACTCCGCTGCCGGCCGCCTAGTGGCCTGAACCCTCCTCCCGGGCGGCCTGGACCGTCTCCCACGCCTCCCGGGCCAGCCACCACAGCAGTGCCAGCGCACACAGGTACTCGGCCCACCACCAGTGGAGGACCAGGTTCAGGCCGACCCC
>WNFB01005700.1_pt1 | contig 11143 bp, 10 predicted proteins | sample 5400501 | NCBI WGS metagenome assembly WNFB01 (sample SAMN13153341, study PRJNA577476) | soil metagenome | isolation source: 200 cm saprolite under Douglas fir tree site 2 hole 1 | place: USA:California | collected 2015-04-18 | reverse complement strand
CCCGCTTCCGCCGCCACCTTCGCGCCCGCGAGATATCCGGAGTGCGCCGCGACGCGCGCGCCACGGGCATGCACGGCCTCGACCGCCGCGCGCACATCGGCGACGGTGAAGGGCGAATCCTTCACGCCGCCCGGCGCGTCCATGTAGAGCTTCACGAGGTCCGTGCCGATGTCGAGCTGCTTGATCGCCTCTTCCGTGAGCTGCGGTCCTTCGACGGTGATCCACAGCGACGGATAGCCCTTCGTCCCGATCCAGGTGCCCGCGACGCGCATGTACGGCGCGCCGCGCTTGCCCTTGTGCTCCTCGCGCACCGCGATCGACAGCGGCACCCCGTCGGCACTCGGTGCGCCGACGTCGCGCGCCCACAGGACGCCAGCCTGCGCGAGCCGCTTCGCGTTGTCGCGCGCGACCTGCCGCAGTGCGTCGGGCGGATCGTCGCCGCGGGCGATCCAGTGACTGCCGCCCTGCAGCGTGAGGTGGCTATGGCAGTCGACCATCGCCGGCACGATCGTCGCGCCGCCCGCGTCGATCACCTCCGCGCCCTTCGTGTCGGCGGAGTCGTTCGGCCGTATCCACGCGATCTTGCCGTTCTCGATGGCGACGCTCACACCCGTGCGCAGCGAGCTCGAGCTGCCGTCGGCGAGCGCGGCGTCGTGCAGGACCAGTCGGGTCATCGCCGGGCGATGTTAGGTGGAAAGCGAGCGCGGACGGCGCGGCACCCAGCGCGGGACGCGGCGCGTGTACTGCTCGTATGACGCGCCGAACCGCATCCGCAGTCCGGGCTCTTCGTAGAGGACGACGAAGATGTGGAACGCGAGCCACGTGACCGCGGCGACCAGAAGGAGCGCGGGCGACCAGAACAGGATCGCCTCACCGATCAGAAGGACTGTGATCGCGACGTACATCGGGTTGCGCACCCACGCGTACAGCGCCCCGCTCACGAGACGCCGCGGCGGGTCATAGGGCGCGGGCGTGCCGCGACCTTCGGTGATGAAGCCGGCCCAGCACCACAGCAGGATCGCGCCGCCGATCGCGAGGGGGATGACGCCGATCGGCTGCCACGGGCTCTCGCCGGGGCCGCCCGCGGCCGAGAGCACCCACCGCGGAATGAGGACGATCACCGTGGCGGGCAGGATCACCGCAAAGACCGCGGTACCGAGGATGCGACCCGCTACACCATCCAATTCAGGTCCCCTTACGGTAGCCTCGCGACGGTTGAGCGTTGCAGGCATCCCGACCTGTCCGCATTGCGGCGTGCCGCTGCGTCGTATCGGCCTGAACTTCTGCGAGAGCTGTGGCCAGCCCCTACCACGACTCCCCTGCGGTGCGGCCGCCTCGATCGTGCGCGTCGATGGTTCGGCGCTGGTCGTTCCGCTGAACGCCGTGTTGCCGGACCTGTGCGTGAAGTGCGGCGAGCCCGGCGCGATGCGACGCAAGCAGAAGGTGTCGTGGCACCACCCCGCGCTGTACCTGCTCATCGTCGCGGGCGTGCTTGTGTACGTCATCGGAGCGCTCATAGCAGCGAAGAGATCGACGGTGCAGTACTCGCTCTGCGCGGCGCACGCGCAGGCGCGCAAGCGTCTTATCTGGGCGGGCTGGGGTGGAGTCGCGCTGCTCGTCGTTTCTCTGTTCCTCCTCGGACAGCGATCGCCACTGCCCGTGCTGGGCATGCTCGTCGGTCTTCTCGTGGCGCTCTACGGCTATTACGGCTCGCGGGACGTGCGAGCGAAGAAGATCACGCAGACCGAGATCCGGCTCGGCGGCGTCCGCCGTCCCTTCCTGGAGAAGATCGCAGCCGGAAGTGGTGCCTGACGCGGACTACGGCCCGCACGAGACGAGCGTGTATTCCGCCGCGGCCAGGCCGGTCCCGCCGTCGAAGATGCGCATCACGCCCGACTCGGGTCCGACCGAGTAGAAGATCCTCGCGCCGGCAGGAAAGTTTGGATCCGGATTCACGAACTCGTATCTCGCATCGAAGCGGTCGCAGCCTTTCACGTGGTCCACGAAGTCGATCGAGAGTTTTCGGAGCGGGCCCGCGTTCGCCCAGCGTGTGGCGCTGAATTCCATGTCTCCTTTGTCGCGATACACCATCGCGAAACAGTCGAGGATCGCGGCAACATCGCCACTCGTCGTCAGCGCGAAGTAGCGGTCGAGCATCTGACGTGCGCTCGCCTGTGGACTTGTGCAACCACCGGCTCGTGGCGTGCGCCTCGCGGCCGCCGTCGGCGGCGCGCTCGCCGATGACGGCGGGGCAGTGGTGGTGCGGGTGGCGCTCGGCGCGGTGATCGCCGGCGACGCACACCCCGCCGCGAGAACGAGGGCCAGGCCGATGGCGGTTACGCGGTCCAGTCCAGCACAACCTTGCCGCACTGACCCGAGCGAACGACCTCGAACGCCTGCGCGAATTCGTGGGCCGGGAAACGGTGCGTGATCACCGCGGCGATGTCGAGCCCGCTCTGCAGCATCGTGCCCATGCGATACCAGGTCTCGAACATCTCGCGGCCGTAGATGCCCTTGAGCGTCAGGCCACGGAAGATCACCTGGTCCCAATCGATCGGGATCTCCTGATTCGAGATGCCGAGCAGCGCGACGCGGCCGCCGTTGTTCATGAACGCGAGCATCGACCGGAGCGCGTCCGGGCTGCCCGACATCTCGAGTCCGATGTCGAACCCTTCGAGCATGCCCAGCTCCTTCATCACCGCGTCGAGCGTGGTCGTCGTGTAATCGACGGCCAGCGTCGCGCCCAGCCGGCGCGCGAGGCTAAGGCGGTAGTGGTTGCGGTCCGTCACCACGACGTAACGCGCGCCAACGAAGCGGCACACCGCCGCGGCCATCACGCCGATCGGGCCCGCTCCCGTGACCAGGACGTCCTCGGCGGCGAGCTCGAACGAGAGCGCGCTGTGCACCGCGTTGCCGAGCGGATCGAGGATCGCCCCGATCTCGTCGGGCATTCCAGCAGGGAGGACGTACGCGTTGCCCGCCGGGACCGCGATGAAGTCCGCGAACGCGCCGGCGCGCTGGACGCCGATGCCGACAGTGTTGCGACAGAGATGCCGTCGTCCCGCGCGGCAGTTGCGGCAGTGGCCGCAGGTCACGTGCCCCTCGACCGCGACGCGCTGGCCGATCGCGTAACCGCTGACCTCGCTGCCGACCTCGACGATCGTCCCCATGAACTCGTGTCCGATGACCAGCGGCACGGGAATGGTCCGCTGCGCCCACGCGTCCCAGCTCCAGATGTGCAGGTCGGTTCCGCAGATGGATGTGTAATGCACGCGCACGAGTAGATCGTTCGGTCCGATGGCCGGACGCCCGACGTCCTCCAGCCAAATGCCCGGCTCGCGCCGGCTCTTGACCAGGGCTCTCAAACGACGCCGAGCTCGCGCCCAACTTTCGCGAAGGCGGCGAGCGCCCGATCGACGTGCTCGGTGGTGTGCGCGGCCGACAGCTGCACGCGGATGCGCGCCTGATCGCGGGGGACGACGGGATACGAGAAGGCGATGACGTAGATGCCCTCGTCGAGGACGCGGTCAGCCAGCGACGTGGCGACCTTCGCGTCGCCGATCATCACCGGGACGATCGGGTGCTCTCCCGGCACGATGCGGAAGCCGCTCTTCGTCATGCCCGCGCGGAAGCGCTTGGTGTTCGCGAACAGCCGCTCGCGCTTGTCGTTCGCCTTCTCGAGCAGATCGAGCACCGCGATCGACGTCGCGGCGATGACCGGCGCGAGCGTGTTGGAGAAGAGATACGGCCGGCTTCGCTGGCGCAGCAGCTCGACGATCTCGCGCCGTCCGCTGGTGTAGCCGCCCGACGCGCCGCCGAGCGCCTTGCCAAGCGTCCCGGTGATGACGTCGACGCGGCCCGTCACCCCGCGCGCTTCGTGCGAGCCGCGTCCGGTTCGACCCATGAAGCCGACGGCATGGGAGTCGTCGACCATGACGAGCGCTCCGTATCGGTCGGCGAGATCGCAGATCGGGCGAAGGTCCGCGACGACCCCGTCCATCGAGAACACGCCGTCAGTCGCGATGAGCCTGAAGCGCGACGACTTCGCGCCCTCGAGCTGCCGCTCGAGGTCGGCCATGTCGTTGTTCGCGTACCGGAAGCGCTTCGCCTTCGAGAGCCGGATCCCGTCGATGATGCTCGCGTGGTTCAGCGCGTCGCTGATGACGGCGTCCTCCTCTCCGAGCACGGTCTCGAAGAGCCCGCCGTTCGCGTCGAAGCACGAGCCGTAGAGGATCGTGTCCTCGGTGCCGAGGAACCGCGTGAGCCTGTCCTCGAGCTCCTTGTGGATGTCCTGTGTGCCGCAGATGAAGCGCACCGAGGACATGCCGTAGCCCCATCGCTCGAGCGCGGCGTGCGCGGCGGTCACGACGGCGGGATCGTCCGACAGGCCGAGGTAGTTGTTCGCGCAGAAGTTGATGACCTCCAGGTCGGGACGCACCCCGATCTCGGCGCCCTGCGGCGATGTGATGATCCGTTCCTTCTTGTAGAGACCGGCCTCGCGTATCGACGCGACCTGCTCACGCAGCGCGTCGAGGAAGGCGCGACCGCTCATTTGAGTTCGAGGACGGAACGGATCGCGCTGATGAGGTCGATGGGACCGAACGGTTTTGCGAGGTAATGCGCGGCGCCGGCCGCGCGGCCGGCCGCGACGTCGGCGGGCTTGTCGCGCGCGCTCAGCATCACGACCGGTATCTTCGCTGTCTGCGCGTCGCCCTTCAGCGATCGGCAGACGGCGACGCCGTCTATCCCCGCCGGAGCGTTGTCGAAGATCACGTCGAGCAGAACGACGTCGGGTCCCGTCGTCTTGGTGAGCTCGAGCACGGTCGCCGCATCGCTGGTCTCGACGACTCGCCAGCCCTGACTGGAGAGCGTGATGCGGACCAGCTCGCGCAGGTGATCCGAGTCGTCAGCGACGAGAACCGTGAGGATGAACCACCGCCTTCAGCGGCATTATCGCCGGACGGTCTCGGACTCCTCCGCGACGTCCAGCGCATGCGCGCACGCGTCGCGCACCACGATCGGCGACGCATCCGCGACGTCCACGATCTCGAGCATCGAATCCAGCAGCTCGTCCTCGCCGCGCGCCGGAAGCTCGCTCTCCGGGTCCTCGCGGAACGTCTCGCGCGCGTCGTTCACCAGACGCGTCACCTGGTCCTGGAAGTCGTCGGTGCGAACCTCGTTCCAAAGGGCGACGCGCTCGGCGACCTCACGCACGCAGTCCGCACGCGGATCGACCGTCATCGCAGCACCGCCTCTCGTGCGTACCGTTCGTACATCCCCCGCAGATTGGCCCGCCATGATGTGTGGCAATCTCCGGACCACCCCGCGATAACGCGACAGATGTCGCGTCGCGGGCTTCGCGGTCCCGTCGGCGCGCCACAGCGCCAAGAAGCGCTCGTGTGGCGCTGTGTCGAGGGGAGGACTGTCCCCACGCGTGTCAGGCGCTGATGACTTCGGCGACCTTACCGTCCCAGGCGACGAAGAAGTCGTGCGCGTCGAGCACGTCGTCGGTGGTGAGCGGACGTTCCTGCTCGCCCTCGCGCTCGACGACGGCGACGCTCGACTCGCCGCACACGGTGCACGCGAGCCGGACGACGACGGCGCGCGGCTCGGCGGAGATGCCGCGCACCGCGCAGTACGCGAGGCGCGCGCCGCAGGCCGGGCACTCCATATTCCGGACTCGCTCGAGAATGGAGCCGATCCAATCCACGAGGCCGTGGACCTGCACAACAGACGCCATCGGCCGGGCTCGCTCGAACGCATGCCGGCCAAGCGCTCGCCCGGTCGGGCTTCAATCCTCCTGACCGGTCGGGAACGCACCGATCAGGGCGCCCGCCACCTTCGCCTCGGCGACCAGGTCGAGCCAGGTGCGCTCGAGCGTTGCCGGATCGTTTACCGGCGTGCCGCGGTGGCGGACCAGCATGCCGATCGCGCACGCCCTGACGGAGGCGGCGCTTACGAGCGCGCCGTCGTTCGCGCGCGCCACGCTCTGGACCTCCTCGTCCGTGCGATAGATCGCGACGTACGTGTCGATGTCCTCGGGCGGCTCGCCCGCGAAGCTGGTGCCGTCCATGACGAGCACCGCCACGACGTCGTACGGCGTCATCGTGTGGTTCGAAACCGCGCGCCCGGCGACGTATACGACGTCCCCCAGGCGCATCGTGATCCGCCCGGTGTCATCGAGCGCGCCCGTGCGCGCGAGGATGCGCGTCGCGACGGTGAGCTCGGTCGCCGGCTGCTCGCGGATCAGCATCAGTAGAACTCACTCTCATGTAGAGCCGTAACCTCGCACGACTCTTGCTGGTGTCTCCGTGTAACACGGCGGACAGAGCGCTCGCTTGCCGTGACGCGGGTGGGGGGCATGGCTGCAGAGGTCGCTGTCGCGAAGATTCTTGTCGTCGAAGACGAGCCCGATCTCGTCGACATCCTCGCGTTCCTCGTCGCGCAGGCCGGGTACACGCCGATCCAGGCGCGCGACGCGTCCGGCGCCATCGCTGCGCTAGATCGCGAGCTGCCCGACCTGGCGGTGATCGACATCAATCTTCAGCGGCCCGGCGAAGGATTCGATGTGCTGACCACGCTCCGCCTCAAGCACGACATTCCGGTGATCCTCCTCACCGCTCGCAGCAGCGACGACGATAAGGTCCGTGGGCTCGAGCTTGGCGCAGACGACTATGTCGTGAAGCCGTTCAGTCACCGGGAGCTGATCGCGCGCGTCCGGGCGCACCTCCGGCATCGTCGTTCCCGCGACAACGGCTCGCGCGACACGGTCCTCACGATCGGGCCCTTGACCATGAACGTCCGCGAGCATCACGTCATCAACAACGGTCGTCCGGTCCTGCTTACCGCGACCGAGTTCAAGCTCCTGCATTTCCTCATGTCGCACAAGACCGGCACCGTCGTGCCGAGCCGAGCCCTGGCCAGGCACGTGTGGGGATATGACGATGCCGCCGCCAAGGAAGTCATTCGCGTCACGCTCCACCGCCTGCGCCGCAAGCTCGAGGACGACGGCGAGAATCCGCGGCTCGTGCATACCGTCCCCGGCGTGGGTGTCAGCCTGAGACCCGAGCTCAATTAAGCCCTGCTCGATTTCCCGCGGCTGTAACGCGAATGTTCTCCGGATGACCTGCCTGTAACGCGCTTGTTCCCTAACGTTTAACGGACGGGTACGGCGTCGATGCATACGTTGACGAACCGTGCGGGGAGCGACGTCCGAACCTACGCGACCGAGGCATCGCGTTGTCGCCATCCTCATCGCGCTCATCACGTTCTCGAGTAACCCGTCCGGCGCGATCGCCGCACCGCAGCAGTCGCCCGCCGTACAGCCATCGCCCTCCCCCAGTGCCGCGGCGTCACCCACCCCGTCCGCGAGTGCCGGCGCGTCTCCGACCGCATCGGCGGCACCGAGCGCAACCGCGGACAAGGCCACGATCGTCGTGAAGTTCAAGTCGGGCACCGCGAGCGCTGCGATCGACGGGGCGATCAAATCGACAGGTGGCGACTCCGTTCTCGATCTACCGCAGATACGCACGCGCGTCATTACGGTCTCCGCGAACGCTCGCGACGCGGCTCTCGCCGCGTACGCGAAGCACGCCGCAGTCGAACGCGCGGAGCCCGCGCACATCGTGGCGAGCGCGGCCGGACCCAACGACCCGGCGTATGCGCAGCAATGGGCGCTCCCGAAGATCGCATGGGACGTCGCCTACAGCACCGCGCCGGTGATCGGCGGTGCGAACATCGCCGTCCTCGACACGGGCGTCGATGCAGCGCACCCCGATCTCGCGCCGCGTGTGCAGACAGGACGGAGCTTTGTCGGCGGCCTGGCGACGACCGATCCGAACGGCCACGGTACCGCGCTCGCGGGCATCGCCGCAGCGAGCGTGAACAACGCCGTCGGCATGGCGGGCGTCGCCTACAACGCGCCAGTCGTGACGCCCGTCCAGGTGCTGCACTCCGACGGCACGGGCTTGGACAGCGACGTCGTCGCAGGTGTCCTCTGGGCCGCGGACAACGGCGCGAAGGTCATCCTCATGGGCTTCAGCAGCCCGGACTTCTCTGCGGCGCTGCAAGACGCCGTGACCTACGCATGGAACAAGGGCGCGGTGCTCGTCGCGGCAACGGGCAACGGCGGCTCGAGCGCCGCGACCTATCCCGCTGGGATGGCCAACGTCATCGGCGTTGCCGCAACCGATCAGAACGACACCGTCGCCAATAGCAACACGGCGAGCGCAGCCGTCGGCGCGCCCGGAGTCAGGATCTACGCGACACAGCCCGGCGCTGCGTACGGCAACGTCACCGGCACCTCCGCGGGTGCTGCGGAAACCGCCGGTCTCGCCGCGCTCCTCATCGGGAGCGGCAAGACGAACGCGGGCGCGTCGACACAGATCCGCGGCGCGACGGATCCGATCGCGGGCCAGCCCTTCGGTCGGATCAACGTCGCCAAGGCGTTGACGACATCGGTCACTCCACAACCCTCGGCTGCGCCTACGCCAACGCCAACTCCTGGCCCGACGCCCACGTACAAGGTCGGGGCGTCAGGAGTTACGACTGACTTCAGAGAGTGCGCCAACCAAGACCCCGTTCTCGGCGCCTGCCACTGGATTAATGGCACCCTGAATTCGTCGGATTCGGAGTACTTCGAGGGGATGTCTGTCCCGCAGCGGACGATCTTCTTCGACATTCCCGCGACGACCGGCAACGCGCACACGCTGACCTTCCACGTCCAGTTCACCAAGAGCGGCGTACACGGCTACGACTGGCTGGTCTCTTACAACCAGGCGGTCGCCGATGCCGCCGCAGATGGCATGGCCCTGACGGTGAATGCGGATGCCTGCGGCCCGGCGATCGGTCCTCCGGCAACCATGGCAGCCGACTGCAACACGATTCGCTCGGGCCCGAACTCGTTCACGGTCCCCGTTCCAGGCGACCCGTTCATCAGCAAGGACGGGCCGACACAGACGCGGATCACCGCCTACGAGACGATTCGCGGCGCACGGACGATCAAGATCTACGGCGACGCGGCTATCACGACGGGCCTGCTCACTCTCAGCCATGACCCGTCGGCGAACGGCAGCGACACGGGCGACTCGGACATCGACTACACGCTCATCTGGACCTCAGCATCCACGAAGATCCTGATCGAGATGGCGGGTCACCTCGCTGTGTCCAATGACGGCACCCCTGACTCCTGGGGTGTCGGCTTAGGCGCTTCCTTCATCAGTGGAGGGCCGTACCACTTCAGCCTCGACAAGCTCGACGGAAATTCGCTCGGTAGCCAAGACAACGGGATCCAGGCCGGCGCGATCATCGCGCATGGCACGGTGAGCGGCGTCAAGTTCAACGACCTCAACGCCAATCACGTCAGGGACAGTGGCGAGCCGGGTCTCTCCGGCTGGCAGATCCGCGCGTACGTCGACAGCAACGGCGACGGCACGCTGTCGTCGAGCGAGGCCAGCGCGACTCCGGCGGCAACGACGACCACCGACAGCAACGGCGCATACAGCTTCACGCTTTCGGTGGGGAACTACGTCATCTGTGAGGTGCTGCAGAGCGGCTGGACCCAGTCCGCTCCCACGGGGAACACGAAGTGCGCCGCGAACACGGCGCTCGGCCCGGCCGGCTACGCGGTCAGCGTCACGTGCTGTCCCGGCAGCAACACCACCGGCAGAGACTTCGGCAACTTCCAGACGGGCACTGTGTCGGGACAGAAGTTCAACGACCTGAACGCCAACGGCGTGAAGGACACGGGCGAGCCGGGCCTTGCGGGCTGGACCATCCGCGCATACGGCGATACGAACGGGAACGGCACGCTTGACAGCGGCGAGACGACCGTCGCCGCATCAACTGTCACCGACAGCAGCGGCAACTACTCGCTCTCGCTGACTCCCGGCACGTACGTCATCTGCGAGGTGTTGCAATCGGGCTGGACCGAATCGCTTCCTTCGAACACGAAGTGCACCGGCAATGCGGTGAGCGGCCTCGCGCCCGGCGGCTATGCGGTGACGGTCACGGCCACCTCGCCCTCGACCGGCAAAGACTTCGGCAACTTCCAATCGGCCGACGTGCATATCAGTAAGAGCGGCAACGGCCCGCTCTCCCCGGGCCAGACTGCCACCTTCACAATCACCGTGAGCAACGCCGGCCCGGGGCCGGCCGTCGGGGTCGCCGTCAGTGACATGTTGCCCTCGGGCATGTGGACGATCACGGCGGGCGCGGGATGGACCTGCCCGGCGACGGCGACGACCAACTTCAGCTGCACGCTTACCGGCAACCTCGCCGCGGGAGCGACGACCGAGCCGATCAACGTCTCGCGCACGACCAGCACTGCCGACTGCGGCACGCTCACGAACAGAGCGAGCGTCACAGCGAGCAACGAAAGTGTCGCTGATCAGGCCGACAACAGCGCGAGCGCCACGATCACTGTGCTATGCGCCGATCTGTCGATCACCAAGAGCGACTCGCCCGATCCGGTCACCGCCGGCGGCGCGCTCACGTACACCCTGACCGTGCACAACGGCGGTCCCTCGACCGCCGCGGCGCCGATCACCATCGTGGTCACCGCGCCCAGCGAGGGCGGCACCATCAGCAACAAGGCCTGCGTGAGCTCGCCGACGAGCGACCCCAACCCCGATAACAACTGCGCCACCGAACAGACCAACGTGCAGCGCCTGGCCGACCTCAAGATCGAGAAGAGCGGCCCGGCCACGGCCACCGCCGGCAACGACATCAGCTATCACCTGGTCGTCACCAACCTGGGGCCCTCGACCTCCAGCGGCGGCACGGTGAGCGACCCGCTGCCGGCGGGCACCAGCTTCGTCTCGGCCACTGGCGGCTGCACCAACACCGCGAACACGGTGAGCTGCTCGGTAGGGACGCTCGCGCCCAACGCCAGCACGAGCTTCGACATCACCGTGCACATCGCGCCGGAGACCACCGGCCCGATCCAGAACTGCGCCACGGTGAAGGCCAGCAGCCCGACTGAGGACACCAACCCCCAGAACGACCAGAGCTGCCTGACCACCAACGTGCAGCGCCTGGCCGACCTCAAGATCGAGAAGAGCGGCCCGGCCACGGCCACCGCCGGCAACGACATCAGCTATCACCTGGTCGTCACCAACCTGGGGCCCTCGACCTCCAGCGGCGG
>WNFB01018393.1_pt1 | contig 11144 bp, 8 predicted proteins | sample 5400501 | NCBI WGS metagenome assembly WNFB01 (sample SAMN13153341, study PRJNA577476) | soil metagenome | isolation source: 200 cm saprolite under Douglas fir tree site 2 hole 1 | place: USA:California | collected 2015-04-18 | reverse complement strand
CGCTCGCACGCACCGCGCCGGACTTCGCCGAATTCCTTGGCACCAATCTGTTCATGTTCGAGGAGGGGCAGCTCGCGCGTCCTGCCGAGGTGCGCTTTCACCTGCCGGCGGGGTGGCAGGTGACGACGGCGCTTAGAGGCCCGGCGAACGGCGTGTATCGCGCCGGCGATTACCACGAGCTGGCGGACGCGATGACGTTCGTCGGTCACTACAGCCTCGATTCGCTCCAGACAGATGGAAAATGGATTCGCATTGCGCTCTGGCCCGCCGCGGATTACACGCCGGCGGTCGCGCGCAATCTCCGCTACGGCATTGCCAAGATGGCGCCGGTCCAGAATCGCATCATGGGCGAAGCCCCGTATGACGTCTACACGATCTTCTTCAACGTCATCCACGGACCGGTCGACTTTGGCGGTGGTCTCGAGCATAGCTCCTCGCAATACGACATCATGCCGGCGGAGTCGTTCGCCGATCCGGCGACGGGAGTTCTTGGCGACTTCATCTATCCCTTGCTATCACACGAATTCTTCCACCTCTGGAACGTGAAGCGGATTCGGCCGGCCGAAATGTGGCCCTATGACTATCACGCCGAGCAGTACACGCCGCTGCTGTGGTGGTCGGAGGGAGTCACCGATTACTACTCGGACCTCACGAACCTGCGTTCGGGGTTGTGGAGCAGCGGCCAATTTCTCGCCAATGCGACCTCGGACATCCGCCAGGTGGAGTCGGCGCCCGAGCCCTGGAGTGTGGAGGACGGCAGCGAGGCGACGTGGATCAACGAGGTCTACGTCAACAGCTCGCAGCTGTACTATCCCAAGGGAGCGCTGCTCGGCTTTCTGCTCGACATCTCGATCCGTGACGCGACGGATAACGCACACACGCTCGACGAAGTGATGCGGGCGCTGTACACGCGCTACTATCGCCAGAACAAAGGATTCTCGACCGCCGATCTTTTGAACGAGCTGCGCACAGCCGGCATGCCCGATGTCGACACGTTCTATCGGCGCTACATCGACGGCCGCGATTCGCTGCCGTACGAAGCTCTCTTCGCGAAAGTGGGGCTCACGCTCAAGCGCGAAGTCGCGCCGCTGGTCGGCGTTTCGGCACGCCCCACGCCCGAGGGCGAGGTGCTGGTGCAGTCGGTCGCACCGGGAGGCGCGGCGGAAGCAGCCGGCGTCCAGCCGGGCGATCAACTCACCGGGATCGGCGATGTCCGGGTGACGCCGGACCAGAACTGGGGTGCCGCGTTCCGGTCGCGGTATCGCGGCAGGGCTGGACAGCCACTCACGATTACCGTGCGCCGCGCGGGACAATCGATGAGCCTGAATACCACGGTGCGGGAAGGACCAATCTCGAGCGGAACGCTCGAGCCGGTCTCAAACCCGACACCCAAGCAGGCCAAGATCTGGCAGGGCCTGGCGTCGGGATTATAATCGGATCATGGCTCAAGTGACGGTGCGATTCTTCGCGCGCTACGCCGAGCTGACCGGGTGCGAGTCGGCGGCAGTCCGTGTCTCTGATAACTCGGCAACTGTGCAGGACGTGCTGGAGCGTGTGCGCGAAACCGTGCCCGGTGCGCGAAGCCTGCCGGCTCGGCCTCTCGCCGCGCTGAACTTGCGGCAGGTGAAACTCGATGCGCGCGTGAGCGACGGAGACGAAGTGGCGCTGCTCCCTCCACTCGCAGGGGGATGATGATGCACCTCACGCGAACCCCGATTTCCGTCGCAGCGCTGCTCGCCGAGGTCCACAGCGCCGAGCGCGGCGGCACGTGCGTGTTTTTCGGCACAGTGCGGAACGATGACGACGTCACCGGCATCGAGTACTCCGCCTACGACGACATGGCGCTCGCCGAGATTACCCGCATGCTGGACGAAGCACGTGGGCGCTGGCCGGAGGCGCGCGTGGCCTTGCAGCATCGCGTGGGACTCATTCCGGTCGGTGAGGCGAGCATTGCAATCGCCGCGGCGGCTCCACACCGCGACGAAGCCTTCGCGGCGTGTCGGTACGTGATCGAGGAGGTCAAGAAGCGTTTGCCGATCTGGAAGAAGGAGCTTCGTGGCGACGGCAGCGCAACATGGGTTGGGGTCCATGATCACCGATAGGCTCACTCGCCCGCTCGGCAGCCTGCGGGTTTCAGTGACCGATCGCTGCAACCTTCGCTGCCGCTACTGCATGCCGGAGCAGGAGTACGTCTGGCTTCCCAAGCAATCGATTCTGACGTTCGAAGAGATCGCCCGGCTCGTCGGTGTCTTCGTGTCGCTGGGCGTCGAGAAGGTGCGGCTCACGGGTGGCGAGCCGCTCCTGCGGCACGATTTGCCCGCACTCACTGCCATGCTGGCGCGCATCGGCGGCGTCCGCGATCTGGCGATGACCACGAACGGGCTCCTCCTGGCCAGGCAGGTCGAGGCGCTCCGGCGGGCTGGTTTGGGGCGGGTCACGGTGAGCCTCGATACGCTGCAACCCAAGCGAATGCAGGATTTGGCCCGCACTGACCGGCATGCCGACGTCCTGGCCGGAATCGTCGCCGCGCGCGCGGCGGGATTCCGCGTGAAGCTGAACACGGTCGTGATGCGCGGAGTCAATGACGACGAGCTCGTGGACCTGGTTGAGTTCGCGCGCGCCAACCAAGCCGAGGTGCGGTTTATCGAGTACATGGATGTCGGTGGCGCGACGGGATGGTCGGCGGAGCAGGTCGTGTCACAGCGCGAAATCCTCGATGTCCTGTCGGCTCGTTACGGTCCCATTACTCCTGTCACAACAGGGGACATCAGCGCTCCGGCGGAGCGGTTTCGGCTGGCGGACGGCGCCACTTTCGGGATCGTCGCGTCGACAACCGCCCCCTTCTGCCGTTCATGCGACCGCAGTCGCCTGACGGCTGATGGCACATGGCTGTTGTGCCTTTACGCCGAGCGGGGCATCGATCTGCGCGAGCCATTGCGAAACGGTGCCAGCGATGCGACGCTCGCGGATCTGATCTCCTCGACGTGGCGCGGACGGACCGATCGCGGCGCCGAGGCTCGGCTCGGGCTCGTGAATCGCACGCCGTTGTTTCAGGTAGAGGGTTTGCGCGCTGATCCGCACAGAGAAATGCACACTAGAGGAGGATGAAGGCGGCCATTAACTTCCGCGCACCATGCTCAACAAAATTACGGTCGTAGGCGCGGGGAACGTGGGGGCGACAACCGCCCAGCGACTCGCCGAAAAAGAGCTCGCCCGCACCGTCGTCCTCGTGGACGTCATCGAGGGCGTTCCCCAGGGGAGAGGACTCGACCAATACGAGTCCGCTCCCATCGAGGGGTTCGATACCCGAATCGTCGGAGCGAATGACTACGGTCCGGCCGCGGGATCCGAGCTGGTCGTCGTCACCGCCGGCATCGCGCGCAAGCCGGGGATGAGCCGCGACGACCTCGTTCGCACCAACGCCGACATTGTCAAGCAGGTCTCCCAGCAGATCAAGCAAAATTGTCCCAAGGCGATCGTCGTCGTCGTCTCCAATCCGCTCGACGTCATGTGCTGGGTCACGAAACAGGTTACCGGCTTCCCGCGCGAGCGCGTGATCGGCATGGCGGGTGTGCTCGATACCGCGCGCTACCGCACGTTCCTCGCGGAAGCGCTGGACGTCTCGGTGCAGGATATCCAGGCGATGGTGCTCGGCGGGCACGGCGACACGATGGTTCCACTCGTCTCTTACACGACAGTATCCGGGATCCCGGTCACGCAGCTCCTCGACAAGGCCAAGCTCGACAAGATCGTCGACCGAACCCGGAACGGCGGCGCCGAAATCGTCGCGTTCCTCAAGACGGGCTCGGCGTACTACGCTCCCTCGTCGGCGACGGTCCAGATGGTCGAGTCCATCGTGCTCGATCAGAAGCGCCTGCTGCCCTGCGCCGCGTGGCTCGAGGGCGAGTATGGGCTTTCAGGGATGTACTGCGGCGTGCCGTGCAAGCTGGGCAGGAATGGGCTCGAGAAGATCGTCGAGGTCCAGCTGACCGCGGACGAGAACAGCGCGCTGAAAAAATCGGCGGACGCGGTGAAGCAGACGATGGCGGCGGTGACGCTCTAGAGGGTGCTGCGGAACCGCTCCCACTGCATCTTCTGCTCGTGCAGGAACGCGACGAACCCTGGATCGTTGTGGATGTTGTTCAGGAACGGGTCGCTCGCAAAGAGGGGATAACAGGGCATCCCGCCGTCGGCCACGCGGCGGAGCCACTGCACGGCCGAGTCGGGTTGGTGAAGCAGCGCGTAGGCCAACGCGATTTGGTACGCCGCGTGATGAAAGTGGATGTAGCCCTTTCCCTTTTCGATCGCCATCCGAATGTCCTGCTCGGCGTGCGGCCCGTCGCCTTGCATAGCAAACCACACAGCGCGTGCGCTCGTCACGACGCCGCCCCGGTCCTCCGGATGCGCCTTGAGGTACTCCTGTATCATCGAATGTGTCTCGCCATTCTTGCCCAGATGCAACAAGAGCAGCGCCATCTGAAAAGTCCACAACGGCGCGTTGTTCTGAGGATCCGTCTGACGCAGGAGGGTGACGGCCTCCGCGTAACGCCCTTGATACAACCGCGCCTCGGCGATTCGCCGTAAAGCGTTATCATCGCGCGGCGAGATCTTGAGAACTCGCTGCAGCTCCGCGACCGCCTGATCGAGCAGGCCGATGTGCAGGTAGATGTTGCCCAACAGGTGATGCCCGCGGTCCAGATCAGGATTCAACGCGATCGCGCGTTTGTCTTCCTGGATGGCCCGCTCGTGGTTGAAGTGCCCCGGACCAAACCAAGTCGGACCAGGCGTCCACCACAACAGGCTCGCTTCGGCATTATGCGCCTCGGCGAGATTCGGGTCGAGTTTCAATGCGACGTCCGCGGCGATCTGGGCGCGCTCGAATGCGGCGCTGTCGCCACGCGCGAACTGTTCCGCTCGCATCACGTCCGCGTGCGACAGCTCCGCCCGCGCGGCGGCAAACGTCGGGTCGAGGGCAACCGCGCGATCAAACAGCGTGATCGCGATAGAATCATTCTCCCGACTCTGGTGCTGGACCACGACCTTGCCACGCGCGTAGAGGTTGTTCGCCTCGACGTTGCCGCTCACCGGCGTCGAACTCCGGGGCCCCGCCTCGCCCGCCCGAAGCTTGAGACCCAACAGAAGCGCCGCGGCGACCGCTGCTGAGAGAGCACCGCCGAGCACGAGCTTGCTTCTGAAGGGCGACTTGCTTGTCCTCCGAAAGGCCTCGCGGGCGATCGGCCCGAGACGTGGCTGTCCGTCCGGAGCCGCAGCCGATTGCTCGCGGGTCCGCACCGCGGTAACAAGTTCCTGCGTCTCGGCGGCCGGCTCCGCCTCGAAGTCGGCACCAAGCCGCTGGGCGAACTCGTCGTAGGCGGCGAGCGCGCCTGCGCGGTCGCCGAGCTTGTCGAGCAAGGCCACGAGCCGCCGCAAGACCGCCTCGTCGTGCGGTCCAAGGCGTGCGGCGCGCCGCGCATGCAAGGCGGCCGCCGCGATGTCGCCGGTTGCCTCGGCCTGCCCGACCAGAGCAAGCGCGCTCCGCAGCGCAGCGTCGCGCAGCCGTCGCCGTGTCTCGGCCTGCCACCGCTCGAACTCGGGTGCATCCGAGATGAAGAACCCCTCGAGCAGATCCCCCTGATACAGGTCGAGCGCTTCTTGAGACCGACCGGCCGCGATTGCCCGATCGAAATCCACGACGTCGCACCGAATCGCATCGAGCTGGATGCTGACGACGTCGTGGCCGTGCGTCTCCAGGACATCAGGGCCCAGCGCGCTTCGCAAGACATACAACGATTGTCGCAAGGCCGCGCGCGCACGCGCCTGGTCGAGCTCCGGCCAGAACATGGCCAGCAGCGTATCGCGCCGCTGGGGACCGCGCGGCGTGGCGATGGCAAGGTAGGCGACGAGGGCAAGGCGGCGCGGTTGAGCGATCACGCTGCTCATCTCGCGACGATGCGCGGTCGTAAGACTCACAGTCCCGAGCAGTCGGAGCTCAACCATTGTCACCTCCACGGTGACGATTTTTCGACGCGCGCGTGACGGCGCCGCCTCAAACTGGGTTCGCTCTCGAAGGTATCGCTGCCGCACGCCTGCGGCAAACCCAACTGCCAGGAGGTAGCCGGTGAAAACGACAACGGGAAGACTCGCAGCGTGGGCCGTCATTCTTGCGCTCACGGCATGCAACCCGGATACGTCGCCGCTGAGGCCCGAGGCCGCATTCCAACGTGAATTCGAGGAGTCGTCGGCGCCGCTCGTGCTTCATCTCGTCGCACCAGGCACCACAGGCCAGGGCTCGCGAAAGTCTGCCCCACGGATCCTGACCCTGCCTCGTGCTACGAGAACACGCGGCTCGAAATCATTGACGGCATCGACCGGAGTCCACTAGTAGACGTCAATGAAGCCAACAGCATTGAAAACCGACTCACGAGACTGCTTCAGTACCTCGTGGCCCAGTATCCAGAGGAGGGTTGGTCCAGGTTCCTGGCGGACAACACTCCGAAGTGGTCGCAGATTGCGGTCAGCGGGCATTCGCAAGGTGGCGGGCACGCGGCGATGATCGCGAAAACTCGGCTTGTGGCACGCGTGGTAATGTTCTCGTCCGTGACTGACAGCCTTCAGGGCGTATCCGTGCCGTGGGTTGTGACACACGTCACACCGTCGGAGCGATATTGGGGATTCGATCACCAGCTGGATGAGCAGTTTCGATCGATCCGCGCGAGCTGGGATTCCCTGGGCATCTCAATCTTCGGGCCGGCAGTCGCTCCGGAGAACAGCACGCCACCGTACGGCTTCACGCACATGCTCGTCACCCACTATCTCCCGTTACGGGGACCGGGTCGCGCCGCGCACGGCGCTCCCTGTACCGACTTCAATACGCCGCTCGACGCAGACGGCAAGCCATTGTTCAGAGAGGCCTGGCGCTATTTGCTGAGCGCTCGCGGGGCGGGTGAGGACCTCGCCGACCAGGACGACAACTGAACCGAAGCGACCCAAGACGACGCCCGGCGGCCGGGATTCGGCCGTCGGGCGGGACCGCCTGATCAGAACCGGCGCGAATAGCTCACGAAGACCAAGCTGCTGGCGAAATCGCCGCCGCCGCGCTTTCCGGTTTGCTGGTCAAGTACACTCGCCTGACGATTTGCTCCCAATCTGATCGGTGCACTCACCGTGAACTGACTCGGTCCCGTCGTAAGCGACACGCTCGGATCCACTGCGATCGAGTATCCTGGCCGACGGAAGCCAGCATCGCCCCCGTCGATGAGATCGCGAACCGGCTGACCATCGATCCGACCACCCACACTGACTGAGAAGCCTTGGTTCGGCCAGACGGCGTACGCGAGTCCTAAACGCCCGGAGTAAACATCGGGCACGGACCAATACACGGTTCCGCCCGGATCTTTGGCCACGTCATTCAGCCGGCGTGGATTGATCAAGTAAGCGCCTGTGATGTAGGCGATCCCGTTGCGGAACGCGCGCCGATACGCCTGAAGCTGGAGAATGACGCCCCACCCGCCATCCCCTGGCTGGATGGACTGGTCCACCGGATACTGGATCGACGTGCCGCCTTTCAGGAAGTACGCATCTGTTGACTTGTGGGTACCCGTGGCCGCTTTCACTCCAAGACCTAATGAGATATTCCCGGACCGGTTGTGAGGATCCAGCAACCACGTGCTGCCGACCAGACTGACGTCACCCAGTCCGAACGCCGTGACGGCGTGGCGCGCGGAGTCCGCATAGAACCGCGACTGCATGCCAGCCACGAACGGTATCGTGAGGCTGACGCTGAACCGATCTGTCACAGCGTACGAAGCCGTGACATCGACGGAGTGGAGATTGATGATGAGCGGTTGGTTGGTAAGGACTAACTGGGTACCGACAAACAGCTGGTCGGCATGAAGGTGACGGTATCCGAGTGCGATTCTCCAGCCGTGCGCCGCGAGATCCGTCATCTGCAATTCGCCCTGTCCTCCCAAACTGGGAGTTGTGAAGCGCACCGGCATTCAACCTTGGGCGAACGATTGCCTCGGCAGTGTCACCAGTGCGACGCCAGCCGTCAGCAGTGCGACTGTATAAATGCGCATACACCCTCCGGTTCTCACAGCGTCTCCTGCTCGCGCTCCCATTCCGTTTTCAGCTGCTTCATGAACGCGACAAACTCTGGATCGCTGCGGATATGGTTGAGATTCGGATCTCTCGCGAAGTAGGGGTAACAGGGCCAGCCGCCCTCCGCCGCCTGACGCAGCCAGTATACGGCTCTTGCCGGCCGGCCGAGCAGCGCATAGACTGACGCGATGTTGTAGGCGGTGTGGTGGAAATGGATGAAGCCCCTTCCTTTCACGATCGCCGCGCGGATGTCCGCTTCGGCGCGCGACGCGTCCCCTCTCTTCGCCTCCAGGATGGCGCGCGTGCTCGTGACAACGCCGCCGCGATCTTCCGGATGATCCCGCAGGTAGTGCTCCATCAGATCCGCGGCTTCCTTGTCCCTGCCGAGATAAAGGAGTCCCCACGCGACCTGGTAGTTCCACAGCGATTGATTGGATTCGGGCGGCACTTCTCGGAACTGACGGAGTCCTGCTTCATACTGTCCCCGGTACACGAGCACGATCCCCAGTCGTCGGATCGCCCCATAGTGCGCCGGGTCGATGGCGAGCGTGGCGCGGAATTCATCGACCGCCTTGTCGAGGAGGCCGCGATGTAAGTAGATGACACCCAGATTCTGATGTGCCCGCGCAAAGTTTGGATTCAGCTCTAGCGCGCGGCGGAACTCCTGGATGGCCGGGCCGGGCGCGAACCGGCCCGACACACTCGACAGGAGCGCACCCCGAGCGAAGTGAGCTTCCGCGAGGTCGGGATCGAGGCGCAGCGCTTTTACAGCGGCCAACCCGGCCCGTGACGCCGCGGCCGTGTCCCGAGGGGCAAACAGGTTGACGCGGATGTTGTAGGCCCAGGCGAGCTCGGCCTGCGCCGCCGCAAAGTCCGGGTCCAGGGCGACCGCTTGCTCGAGCCATTTGATCGCCACCGAATTGTCTTCCCGGTTTTCGCGCCAGAGCCGCAGTTCGGCGCGGAGGTACGCATCGTAAGCTGCGCGATTCTGTGTCGATGAAGCGGCGAGGCTCGGCCGGAGACTCAATGAGGCAAGGATTCCGCGTGCGACGCGATCTTCCAGGACGAACCGATTTCCCATGCGCTCCTCGAATCGGTCTGCCCACAGCTGGTATCCTGTGACCGCGTTGACCAATCGGACATCGACGCGTACTCGCCCTTCCGACTGCTGCACACCCCCTTCCACGACGCCGTCCACGTGCAACGCGCGGCCGATCTCCTCGGAGGACTTGCTCGTCTCTCGGAACGGCATGACCGATCCATGCGAGATCACGCGCAGTGACCTGATGCGGCCGAGGTCAGTCGTGAGCGCCTCCGTAAGCCCATCGGCGTACCACGCGTGCAGAGTGTCGGCGGACAGATTCGTAAACGGCAGCACCGCGAGTGACTGAACGCGATCGCTCCCGTGGCCCGGCAGCAGCGCTCCGGACCTGTTGGCGGCACTGGATACGAGAAGCCCGGCGACGACGACGGCGGCCACGACAGACCCCCACCGGCGGCCAGGTGTGGCTGTGCCGAATCGCCTGCTCGACAAGGTCACCGGGGCTGCCGTCTGCCGTTCGCGCACCGCGGTGATTAACGCGTTGGTCTCGGCGGAGGGTTCGGTCTCGAGGTCTACACGGAGGCATTGGGCGAACTCATCGTACGCCGCGACAGCTCCGGCGCGATCGCCCAGTCGGTCGAGCAGGGTGACGAACCGCCGGACGAGGTCTTCGTCGTGGGGTGCAAGTCGGGTCGCACGGCGAGCCCACTGAGCCGCTGCGGCGATGTCTCCCGCTGCCTCGCATTGCTCGACAAGCGTGCGCGCCGCGCCCGACACAGCCGCCCGTAGCCGCGCGCGCTCGCGGTCCAACCAGCGCTCGAACTCTCCCGCCCCAGAGATGAAGAACCCATCCAGGAGATCGCCCTGGTAGCAGTCGAGCGCCACGCCCAGCTGTCCCGCCGCGATGGCATCATCGAACGCCATGACGTCGCACCACAGCCGCGCGAAGTCGAGGCCGATCTCCTCGTCCCCGCGGGTCACGACGACGTCGCCGCCGAGTGCGCCCCGCAGGACGTGCAGTGCCTGGCGCAGTGCCGCTCGCGCGTGCTCCTGGTCGAGCTCCGGCCAGAACAGGGCGAGCAGGCTGTCGCGGCGGTGGAATCGTCTGGGAGTGGCGGCGGCGAGGTAGGCGAGCAACGCGAGACGGCGAGATCGAGTGAGCAACCGCTTGACCTCGTGTCCCGCGGCATCGGTCAGATGCAGAGTCCCGAGCATCCGGAACTCGATCATGCGAAGCGGCTTTCCCGTCACCGCGAGCGGTGACGCTACGGTCACGACCTGGTGACGCGGCCAGCCGAAACTGGCAGTCAGAAGGTACGGGTTGGCGCAGCACTCGGCAATCAACCTCAGGAGGCGTCAAAATGAAACCGCTCGCGAAGATCACTGTGCTCAGTGTAGTCGGCGCGCTCGCCTACGGATGCAGCGGGGACAAACTGCCGTTGAGTCCCAACGCTGCGGCACTCAAGGCCGACGTGATCACCGAAGATCAACCTGAGTATGGTCCGTGGGGCACGCCGGTGAACCTCGGCCCCGTCGTCAATTCGCCTTACAACGACCAGCATCCGGCAATTTCCAAGGATGGGCTGAGCCTATATATCAGCTCCGATCGTCCGGGTGGCTTAGGAGGCATGGACATCTGGGTATCGCATCGGGGAAGCGTCGACGATCCGTGGGGTACGCCGGAGAATCTGGGACCCAACATCAACTCCGCGGGCGGCGATCTCGCCCCGACCTTCACGCCGGATGGGCACCAGATGTACTACCACAGTGCGGGACGTGGTGGCTGTGGTCTCGCCGACTTGTTCGTCGCCCGACGTCATGACAAGCGGGACGACTTCGGTTGGGAGCCCGCGGAGAATCTCGGCTGCGTCGTCAATAGCGCCTTCCCGGACGCGGGGCCGACCTACTTCGAGGATGAGACGACCGGCATCACGACCCTGTACTTGACCCGGCAGAACAACCCCCCGACCAGCGACCAGGGCTTCGACATCTACGCGACCAC
>WNFB01005699.1_pt1 | contig 11144 bp, 10 predicted proteins | sample 5400501 | NCBI WGS metagenome assembly WNFB01 (sample SAMN13153341, study PRJNA577476) | soil metagenome | isolation source: 200 cm saprolite under Douglas fir tree site 2 hole 1 | place: USA:California | collected 2015-04-18 | reverse complement strand
CGAACGCGCTGAAGAAGATCGCGTACGTGCCGTGGCCGCCGCCGTACGTGCCCCGGCTCGTCGCGATCAGCGGGCGCACGGAGGAAGCGCTCCGCGAGGCCGCGCGCCGCTACGGCTACGAGAAGTACTCGACGAGCTGGCAGGACGTCGTCGGTGACCCGGAGGTCGAGGTCTTCGACAACGGCGCCCCGAACGACATGCACGCCGAGCCGACGATCGCGGCCGCGCAGGCCGGCAAGCACGTCATCTGCGAGAAGCCGCTCGGCCGCACCGCCGACGAGAGCTACGAGATCTGGAAGGCGGTCGCGGAGACAGGCGTCAAGCACATGACGGCGTTCAACTACCGCTTCTACCCGGCGATCCGGCTGGCCAGGGAGATGATCGACGCCGGCGAGCTGGGCGAGATCTACCACTTCCGGGGCCGTTACCACCAGGAGTGGATCATGGACGCGGAGTTCCCGAAGGTCTGGCGCCTCGACAAGCAGGTCGCCGGCTCGGGCGCGCTCGGCGACCTCGGCGCGCACGTGATCGACCAGTCGCGCTACCTCGCCGGCGAGCCGGCCGCCGTCACCGGCGTTCTGCGGACGTTCATCACGAAGCGGCCGGGCGGCACCGTCGACGTCGACGACGCGTTCGAGGCGACGGTCGAGTTCGAGAACGGCGCGATCGGCACCTACGAGGCGACGCGGTTCGCCCTCGGCCGCAAGAACCAGATGCGCTGGGAGATCAACGGCTCGAAGGGGACGATCGTCTTCGACGCCGAGCGCCAGAACGAGCTCGAGGTCAACCTCGGCAACTCGAAGCCGGGCGAGCGGGCGCAGGGCTTCCGCACGGTGCTCGTCTCCGAGGCGTATCACCCGTACTGGCAGTACTGGTGGCCGCACGGGCACATGATCGGCTGGGAGGACAACTTCGTCCACGAGCTCCTCCACCTGCTGACCGCGATCAAGGAAGACTCGGCCATCGGCCCGCACGGCGCGACCTTCGAGGACGGCTACCGCTGCGCCGAGATCTGCGATGCGATCGTCCGCTCGCACGAGAACGGACGCCGCGAGGAGATCACCTACCGGAGCCTGTGAGCCGAATCGACCTGACCGGGAAGCGTGCCGTCGTCACGGGCGCCTCGCAGGGCATCGGCGCCGCCGCGGCGATCGCGCTGGCCCGGGCCGGGGCGAAGATCGCCTTCGACTACAAGAGTGCGACCGCGCGGGCCGAGGAGACGGCGGCCGCGATACGGGAGGCCGGAAGCGAGGCGATCGTGCTCCAGGGCGACACCGGCGACCCGGCTCACGTCGAGGAGCTGGCCCAGCGCGCCGTCGATGCCTGGGGCGGGATCGACGTCTGGGTCAACAATGCCGCGCGCCTGATGGTCAAGCCGTTCCTCGAGCTGACGGACGAGGACTGGCACGGGCTGCTGGCGGCGAACCTGCACGGCTACTACTACGGCTGCCGCGCCGCTGCGCGCCGGATGGTCGCCGAGGGAAACGGCGGCCGCATCGTCAACGTCACCTCGATCGTCGGCATCCAGCCGATTGCCGAGCTCTCGGCCTACGTCACTGCGAAAGGCGGCATCCTCGGCCTGACGAAGACGCTGGCCGTCGAGCTCGGGCCGTACGCGATCACCGTCAACGCGCTCTCGCCGGGGGCGACCGACACGCCGCTGAACGAGGTCGCCTATACGGCCGAGGTGCGCCGCAACTACGAGCACCGGATCCCGCTCGGCCGGATCGCGAGCGCGGAGGAGATCGCCGATCCGATCGTCTTCCTCGCCTCCGACGCGTCGCGCTACGTGACGGGCCACGAGCTCGTCGTCGACGGAGGCATGATCCTGAACGGAAACGTCGGGCACGCACGGACCTAGGAAGGAGAACGCGTGGCAGTGGCGGCAGGGACTCTCGAGAACTTCATCGGAGGCCGGTGGATGCCGGCCTCGAGCGACCGCACGATCGACGACCTCAACCCGGCCGACCCGAGCGACGTCCTCGCCCGCGTCCCGCTCTCGAGCGCCGACGACGCACGCGCCGCGATCGAGGCTGCGGCGGACGCCTTTCCCGCCTGGCGGGCGATGTCGCCGGTGCGCAGGGGTCAGATCCTGGTCAAGGCGTCGCGGATCCTCGAGGACCGCCTCGAGGAGATCGCGCAGCTGATCACCCGCGAGCAGGGGAAGACGCTCGCCGAGTCGAGGGGCGAGGTGCCGCGCGCGATCCAGTTCTGGGGCTGGATGGGCTACCAGGGCGGCTCGATCCAGGGCGTCACGGCGCCGGCGGAGGCCGACGAGGTGATGGCGCTGACGCTCCGTGAGCCGCTCGGCGTCGTCAGCCTGATCACGCCGTGGAACTTCCCGGTCAACATCCCGGGCTGGAAGCTCGCGAGCGCCCTCGTCTGCGGCAACACCGTCGTGCTCAAGCCCGCGCAGCTGACGCCGCTTTGCGCCGCCGAGCTCGTGAAGGCGCTCCAGGAGGCCGGCATCCCGGAGGGCGTCGTCAACCTCGTGGTCGGCTCGGGCGGCGAGGTCGGCGACGTGCTCGTCACCGACGAGCGGGTGAAGGCGATCTCGTTCACCGGCTCGACCGCGACCGGGCTCGGCATCAACACGAAGGCGGCGCCGCTCGGCAAGAAGGTGCAGGCCGAGATGGGCGGCCACAACGCGGTGATCGTCCTCCGCGACGCAGACCTCGAGCGGGCCGCGAAGGGCTCGGTGACGGCCGGCTTCGGGACGACCGGGCAGCGCTGCACCGCGCCGCGGCGGATCATCGCCGTCCGCGAGGTCGTCGGCGAGCTGACCGAGCGGTTGCGCGAGGCCACGCGGGCCGTCCGCGTCGGGCCCGGCGACCGCGAGGGCTCGGACATCGGCCCGATGGTCGACGAGGGCTCGCTGAACGAGGTGCTCGGCCAGATCGAGCGGGCCCGCGAGGAGGGGGCGGTCGTGCTCGAAGGCGGGCGCCGCGCCGGCAACGGCGGCTATTTCCTCGAGCCGACCCTGCTCGCGCAGGTCGACCGGAGCATGACGATCGCGCACGAGGAGGTGTTCGGGCCGGTGCTCCCGGTGCTCGAGGTGAGCGATTTCGACGAGGCGGTCGACGTCGCCGTCTCCACGCGTTACGGTCTGTCCTCGTCGATCTACACGAACGACTTGCAGAAGGCGATCCGGTTCATGCGTGAGACCGACACAGGCGTCGTGCACATCAACAAGCCGCCGATCGGGGCGGAGGCACACCTCCCCTTCGGGGGGCTGAAGGAGTCCGCACTCGGGCCGAAGGAGCTCGGCTCGGCGGTCGACTTCTTCACGCAGACGAAGACCGTCTACCTCGACTACTCGTAGGAGGAGTCCATGGAAGTCGCACCAAACGGCGTCATCCCGGCAATCCCCACCCCGTTCACTCGGGACGGCCGCTCGGTCGACGAGGCCGCCCTGCGGCGAATCGTCCGCCACGTCGTCGAGGGCGGCGTGCACGGGATCATGACCACGGGGGGGACCGGCGAGTTCCCGCACCTCTCCCGCGAGGAGAGGCGGCTCGTGACCGAGGTCGTCGTGTCGGAGACCGCCGGCGCCGTGCCGGTCTACGCCGGGACGGCGGCGTGCAGCACGTGGGAGGCGGTCGCGCTGGGCGAGGATGCCGCCGCCGCGGGCGCCGACGCGGCGATCCTGACGCCCCCCTTCTACTTCCGGATCCCCGACGAGATGCTCTACCGGCACTTCGCCGACGTCGCGGCCTCGGCCGCGCTGCCGGTCGTCGTCTACAACAACCCGCTCTACACGGGGAACAACCTCTCGCCGGCGCTGATCGCGTCGCTCATGGAGCTCAACGGAGTCGTCGGCCTGAAGCAGTCGAACGACGACCTCGGGCAGCTCGTCGAAGCGCTCCGGCTGGCCGAGCCCTCCGGCCGGTCGCTCTGCACGGGCATCGACAGCCAGTTCTATGCCGCACTCAGCGTCGGCGCCCGCGGGATCTTCTCGACGGCGGCCGCCATCGTCCCGGCCCAGCTCGTGCGGCTCTACGAGCTCGTCCAGGGCGGAGACCACGACGGCGCTTTCGAGCAGCACAGGCGGCTCCAGCCGCTGAACCGCTTCCTCGAGTACGACCCCGGCTACGTCTCGCCGACGAAGGAGGCGCTGCGGCTGCTGGGCCTCGACTGCGGCCCCGTCCGCCGTCCGCTGCCGGATTTTCCGGAGACGGAGCGGCCGGCCCTCCAGCAGGCACTCGACGCGCTCGTGGAGCACGTGCCGGCATGAGGCTCGTCACGTTCGAGCACGAAAGCCGGCGCGCGCTCGGGGCGGTGACGGGCGACGCCGTCGTCGACCTCCGTCGCTCGTACGCCCGTTACCTCGCGGAGATCGAGCGGGATCCGCAGGCCGAGGCGATCGCCGCGGTGCGTATCCCCGACGAGATGACCGACCTGATCGCCGGGCTCGAGCCGGCGTGGCGCGCCGCCGAGCTGGCGCTCGCGCACGCGGCGGTCAGCCATCCGCTCGAGGATGTCGTCCTGCACGCACCGCTCGTGCCGCCGATAATCCTCAACAGCGGCCAGAACTACTGGGACCACCGCGAGGAGAAGCCGCCGGTCGAGCAGCACGACCCGGAGTTCTTCCTCAAGTCGCCGCTGGCGGTGATCGGCCCGATGGAGCCGATCGTCCTCGACCCCGTGGTCACGGGCAAGCTCGACTACGAGGTCGAGCTGGGGGTGGTGATCGGGAAGCCTGGCCGCCACATCCCTCGCGAGCAGGCGCTCGAGCACGTCTTCGGGTACACGGTCACGAACGACGTCACCGCCCGCGACCGGCAGGCCGTGCCGCACCCCGAGGGCGGCTTCGAGTACCGCCTGGGGCCGGGCAAGAACTTCGACACCTCCGCGCCGATCGGGCCGTGGATCGTGACGCGGGACGAGATTCCCGATCCGCAGGCCCTCGGCCTGCGGACGTACGTGAACGGCGAGTTGCGGCAGAACAACACGACGGCCAAGATGATCTGGGACGTGTCCATCCTGGTGTCCTTCTTCTCGGACTTCTACACGCTGCAGCCGGGCGTGCTGATCGAGACGGGCACGCCGGGCGGCACCGCCTGGGCCACCGATCCGGAGATCGGCGGCCGCCCCTACGAGCGCGAGGACGTCACGCGGTCGGGGTACCTGCAGCCCGGCGACGTCGTCACCGTCGAGATCGACGGCATCGGCTCGCTGACGAACCCAATCGTCGCCGCCTCGGCAACGGCTCTCGAAGCCGAGGCTGCGTCAATCGCAACAGGAGGTGAGTAGCAATGGCGCAAGCACTGCTCGAAGACGCGCCCACTCTGTTCCTCAACGCGAAGCTGATCGACGGCTCCGGCGGCCCGCCCGTGGAGGACGGAGCCGTCCGCGTCGAAGACAACAGGATCACGCACGTCGGCAGGACGGCCGACTGGGGCGAGAACCCCGACGGCAACCAGAGGGTGATCGACCTCAGGGGCAAGGCCCTGCTGCCCGGCCTGACCGAGGGCCACTTCCATATCTCGTTCTGGGGCGTCCGGGAGCTTCCCGACCTCGACCTCAAGCTGCCGGCCGAGCTGTCGACGATCTACGCCGTCAAGAACGCCGAGCTGGCGCTCCGCTGCGGCTACACGTCCGTCGCCAGCGCCGGTGCGCTCCACCGCGTCGACGTCACGGTCCGCGACGCGATCAACGACGGCGTCATCGTCGGGCCGCGGATGGCCGCCTCGGGGCGCGACATCTGCGCGACCTCCGGGATGCTCGACTGGAACCCGTCGTTCTGGGAGCTCGGGATGGAGGGGCTCGCGATCTTCGCCGACGGAGTCGACGAGGTGCGCAAGGCTGTCCGCCTGAACATCCGGGAGGGCTGCGACGTCATCAAGATGTACGTGACCGGCGAGGGCCTGCTGCGCGGGCGGCCGGGCCTCCCACCGGAGGAGACGATGTACTCCCTGGAGGAGATCCAGGTCCTGGTCCGGGAGGCGCACACGCGCAACCGGCAGACCGCGGCGCACGTGCGCGGCAACGACGGCGTCAAGCTCTGCGTCGAGGCGGGCATCGACGTGATCGAGCACGCGACCTATGCGGACGACGAGGCGATCGAGATGATCGCCGAGCGGCGAGACCGGATCTTCGTCGTGCCGGGTCTCGGCTACCACTGGGGCATCCTCGCGAAGGGCCTCGCCGTCGGGATCTCGCAGGAGATGCTCGACGCGTCCGCTTATCAGGACGAGTGGGAGCGCGGCTGCGCGGCGATGAACAAGATGCGCGAGGCCGGCATCCGCATCGTCCCGGGCGGCGACTACGGCTTCGTCTGGTGCCCCCACGGCGAGTACGCGAAGGACATCGAGCTGATGGTGACCGGCATGGGCTTCTCGCCGATGGAGGCGATCGTCGCCGCCACCAAGCACGGCTCGGAGCTGATGCGGACAGCGGATGAGACCGGGACGATCGAGGCCGGGAAGTTCGCCGACCTGCTGATCGTCGACGGCGACCCGCTCGAGGACATCACGATCCTCCAGGATCGCTCGAAGCTGGCCATGGTGATGAAGGACGGGAAGGTGATGGTGAATACGCTCGGGATGCCGCAGGAGCTGCAGCCCCTGGCGGACTTCACCATGGACATCGAGCGGATCCAGCGAGCGAAGGCGGGCGTCGACCCGATGCCGTCCGCGGCGGAGGTGCAGCACTGAGCGAGCTCGACCTCAACGGGCTCACGGTCAGCTACGAGCGGCGGGGCGTGGGCCCGCCGCTCGTGCTCGTCCACGGGCTCGGCGGCACGGGGGCGGGGATCTGGAAGAACCATGCGGCGGAGCTCGCGCGGGACTTCACGGTCGTCGTCCCCGACCTGCGCGGCGCGGGCGGCAGCGCCCGGCCGGCGGGACCGTACTCGCTTGAGGACTTCGTCGGCGACCTGCATGGGCTCATCGAAAGGCTCGAGCTGGCGCCGACGGCGCTCGTCGGTCACTCGTTCGGCGGCTCGATCGTGCTCGAGTATGCGGCGCAGCACCCCGGCGACGTCTCGGCCGTGGCCGCCGTCGGCGCGCCGACCGAGCTGCCGGACGCAGGCCGCGAAGGCTTGCGGGCGCGCGCCGAGACGGTCGAGCGCGAGGGTATGGCGGCCGTCGCCGAGACCGTGGCGACGAACGGGACGGCCCCGTCGTTCCGCGAGGCGCGGCCCGACGAGCTGCGGGCGTACGTCGAGCTGCTCGAGAGCGCCGACCCGGCGTCCTACGCTGCGACCTGCCGCGCCGTCGCCGACCTCGACATCGGCGACCACCTCTCGCGGATCACGGCGCCGGTTCTGCTCGTCGGCGGAGACTCCGACGGCGTCGCGCCGCCGGAGCTGAACGCGCGCAATGCGGAACGGATCGCGAGGGCCTCGTTTGTCGAGATCCCCGACTGCGGCCACATCGTGCCGTGGGAGAAACCAGAGGCCCTGCTCGAGGCTGCCCGCCCGTTCCTGCGCGAGGCGGCCCGCGTCCCGGCGTGACCTGGCAGTCGGTCGAGGTCGCCCCCGGAATCACCCGAATCGAGTCGGTCCTCGGACCGCGACCGTTCTCGCAATACCTGCTGCGGGACGAGCGCTCGCTGCTCGTCGACACCGGCGTCAAGGAGACGCCGCCGGAGGTGATCCTGCCCGCGCTCGGAGGGCTCCGGCCCGACTTCGTCCTGATCAGCCACGCGGACGTCGATCATTTCGGGGGCAACGCGGCGATTCGCGGGGCGGCGCCGGACGCGATCTTCTGCGCGCACGCGGCGGACGTGCCGTGGATCGAGGACCGCGAGCTGATCATGCGCGAGCGCTACGGCTGGTACGAGGCGTACGGAATCGGCTATCCGGCGGAGACGTTCGCGTGGCTGCGCGACGCGATGGGGCCGGACGTCCCGATCGACCTCCACCTCCGCGGCGGCGAGGTCTTCCGGCTCGGCCCGCGGCTGTCCGTCGAGATCCTGCCGCTGCCGGGCCACTCGCCGGGTCACGTCGGCGTCTGGGAGCCCGCCTCGCGGACGGCGATCGTCATGGACGCCGTGATGGCGAACGGGCTGCTCGACACGGACGGCAACGTCGTCCACCCGCCGCCGATCGTCGACGTCGCCGGCTACGAGGCGTCGGTCCGGCTCCTCCAGAGGCTGGCGCCGGAGCGCCTGCTGACGGCCCATTACGACGTGATCGAGGGTGACGAGGTCGGCCGCTTCCTCGACGACAGCCTCGTCTTCGTCGAGCGGGCGCGGCGGGCGGTCGCCGCGGGCGGGAACGTGCCGTTGCGCGAGCTGCTCGAGCGCGCGAACACGGAGCTCGGACCGTTCACGTCGATGCCGAACGAGCTCGCGGCGACCCTGCGCGCGATCGTCCGCGAGCAGGGGAAGGAGCCGGTCGTATGACGGCGCTCGCCGGCGAGATCGCGGTCGTGACCGGCGCTGCGCAGGGCATCGGCGCCGCGATCGCGGACGCGCTCGAGGCTGCGGGCGCGCGGGTGGCCAGAACGGACATCGCCGGCGACCTCCGGCTCGACGTCACCGATCGCGGCTCCGTCGACAGCGCGCTCATCGAGGTTGCCGAGCGTCTCGGCGAGCCGACCATCCTCGTCAACAACGCCGGCATCAACCGCCTCGGGCCGTCCGAGTCGCTGTCCGACGAGCGCTGGCAGGAGGTCGTCGACGTCAACCTGACGGGCACGTTCCGCTGCGCCCAGGCGGCGGGCGCGCGGATGCTCGCCGCCGGCCGCGGCTCGATCGTCAACATCGCGTCGATCTCCGCCTTCGTCGGGATGCCCGGCCGGGCGGCCTACTGCGCGACGAAGGCGGCTGTCGTCGCCCTGACGCGGGTGCTCGCCGTCGAGTGGGCCGCTCGGGGCGTGCGTGTCAACGCCGTCGCGCCCGGCTACGTCGGCACGCCGATGGTCGAGCAGGCGATGGCGGAGGGGCTGCTCGCGGAGGACGACCTCGCCGGCCGGACGCCGATCGGGCGCGTCGCCTCGCCCGCCGAGATCGCCGATGCGGTCGTCTACCTCGCCTCACCCGCGGCCCGCTACGTCACCGGCCAGACGCTCGTGGTCGACGGCGGCTATCTCGCGTACGGTGCGCCCGGCCGCGCATCGACTGTTCCCACGAAGAGCTTTCTGTAACGGTTCCGGCGACTCAAAAGGAGAAGGGCATGCCACAGCAGCTCGAGCTCGGAATGATCAGCTCGACCTGGATCGGGACGAAGGTCGGGCTCGAAGAGGGCATCCGCACAGCCAAGGAGATCGGCTTCGACACCTACGACATCTTCGAGGACCCGCTCGACCTCGACGACGACACGCGCCGCAAGATCAAGGAGACCGCGGAGGAGGTCGGGCTGCCGATCCGGTCCGTCGTCTGCGTCGCGTTCGGGGTCGTCGACTTCAACCCGTCGGTGCGGCGCTTCACGCTGGACCGGATCAAGGCGTACGTCGACCAGGGCGCCTACCTGGGGGCACGGAACGTCCTGCTCGTCGTCGGTGAGTACTACTGGGACTGCGAGGTGCTCCCGAAGGAAGCGATCTGGGAGCTGGCGAAGGAGATGGTCAAGGAGGCCGGCGAGTACGCCCGGTCGAAGGGCCTCGAGATCGTGCTCGAGCTCGAGCCGTTCGAGCAGGCGCTGCTGAAGGACATCGACGAGCTCGTTCGCTTCGTGCGCGAGATCGACCACCCGGCGGTGCGCGCCAACGCCGACATCTCGCACCTGCACCTCTCGAACGCGTCGTTCGCGGACGTCGCGAAGCTGACCGGCCTGATCGGGCACATCCACCTCTCGGACTGCGACGGCAAGGTGCACGGCGACCTGCCCGCCGGCCGAGGCGTGACCCCGATCAAGGAGTACCTGCAGGCGATCATCGAGACGGGCTACGACGGCACCGTCTCGATCGAGCTCGAGTACTCGCCCGACCCGGACAAGATCGTCGAGTGGGCCGGCGAGGCCTACCAGGGAACGGCCAGGATCATGGACGAGCTCGGCGCCCGCTCGAGCGCACGGGCCTAGGACGACGATGGCGACCGAGCTCAACACCGGGCCGAACCTGCCGCCGAAGACGGACTACGGGATCGGCTGCATCGGCGCCGGCTTCATCATGCGCGACGTCCACCTCGCCGCCTACCGCGAAGCGGGCTTCGACCCGGTCGCAATCGCATCCCGGACACCCGACCACGCGAAGGCGGCGGCCGAGCAATGGGACATCCCCACGGTGTACTCGACGTGGCAGGAGCTGCTCGACGACCCGGCGGTCGAGATCGTCGACATCGCGTTCCCGCCCGACCAGCAGCTCGAGATCGTGCGGGAAGCGGTCAAGCGGCCGCACGTGAAGGGGATCCTGGTGCAGAAGCCGGTCGCGTTCACGGTCGACGAGGCCGTCGAGATGGTGCGGCTTGCCGACGACGCCGGGGTCAAGCTCGGCGTCAACCACAACATGCGCTACGACCAGTCGATGCGGGCCCTGAAGACGTTGCTCGACCGCGGCGAGCTCGGAGAGCCGGTCGTCGCCGAGATCGTGATGAACGCGCGGCCGCACTGGCAGGAGTTCATCAAGCCGTACGGGCGGATCGCCCTGCTGAACATGTCGATCCATCACCTCGACGTGTTCCGCTTCCTGTTCGGTGACCCCGACCGGATCCTCGCCTCGGTGCGGCCGGACCCGAGCCACGACTTCCTGCACAAGGACGGGATGGCCTTCTACATCCTCGAGTACGACGACGGGCTGCGGGCGGTCTCGATCGACAATTGCTACACGTGGGCCGACGGCCGGATCCACTGGCGTGTCGAGGGCAGCGAGGGAATCGCCAAGGGCACGATCGGCTGGCCCGACTACCCCGAGGGAAGCCCGAGCACTATCGAGTGGACGACCCGCGCCCGGGCGGGCAAATGGGAACGCCCGACATGGGAGGAGCGGTGGTTCCCGCAGGCGTTCGTGGGGACGATGGGGCAGCTGATGCGGGCGATCCAGGACGACGCCGAGCCGGAGATCTCCGGCCAGACGACCCTCGGCACGATGGCCCTCGTCGAGGCCGCCTACCGCTCGGCCGACGAGGGGAGGGCGGTGTCGCCGAAGGAGGTGCTCCCGGAGGCGGTCGGCGCGTGAGCCTCGGCCCCTTCGATCTGGCGGGCCGGGTGGCGATCGTGACCGGCGCAGGCGGCGGGCTCGGGCAGGGGATCTGCCCGAGCC
>WNFB01006855.1_pt1 | contig 11145 bp, 3 predicted proteins | sample 5400501 | NCBI WGS metagenome assembly WNFB01 (sample SAMN13153341, study PRJNA577476) | soil metagenome | isolation source: 200 cm saprolite under Douglas fir tree site 2 hole 1 | place: USA:California | collected 2015-04-18 | reverse complement strand
ACTGCGACGACTGCCACCGAACTCCTGGTGACAAACGACCGTGGCGCTTCGGCGAGACGCTAGCCGGCCGGGACGAGGAGCAGTTCCGAACGGCGGCCATGGAAAAGCCAGATCCCCTCCGTCCCAACCCCACGCGGGCTTACATGACACCGATCAACTACTCCAAGCACTGCGCTGCCTGCCATCTGCTCCAATTTGACACAAAAAAGCGATTCACCGAAGGCGTTCCACACGGTAAGCAGCCCGGGGAGATCCACGAATTCCTGATGAACAAGTATCAAGCATATGTCGCAAATCATCCCGCCGAACTGCGCGCGATGCCAATGCCCGACCGGAACTTGACGGGGAAACCCGCTTCACTTTTGGCGCAAAATCTCAGCCCTCCGCAGTGGGTGGATGAGCAAGTTGCCGAAGCGGAGAAAATTCTGTGGCGCAAGACCTGCAACCAGTGCCACACACTCAGTTTTCCGAAAGCTGCTTCCTTGCCCGAGGTAGCCCTGCCAAGTATTCCGGTGAAGTGGATGCCGCATGCCGCCTTCGATCACAACGCCCACCGCATGATGACCTGCACGAGCTGTCATGCGGGGGCCACCACCAGCCAGCTGACCTCCGACGTCCTTCTGCCTGGCATTCAGAATTGCCGGCAGTGCCATCGGCCGGGGCTCGACGCCGCCGAGTCCCGCTGCTTCGAGTGCCACACCTATCATGACTGGAGCAAGGAGAAACCGGTCAAAGGCAGATTCACTTCGCAAGAGCTCCTGCACGGCACCGCCACATTCCCTCAGCCTCGCGACGCCGAGCCAGGCCAGCGCTAGGCAGCCTCGCTGAGAATGCAGCCGTAGCACACCGCCTGACAACGCAGCCTTATCTGGAAGCGACTACCAAGAAGTCGAGCCATCGATCCAGGAATGACTTGGCCTTCTGTGGCCGGCGCTTACCGTCGGGCGGATGGATGTAAAGCCGCTGCATCTCCTCGCGGTTGAAGGGGCGCGCGCCACGGCGACCGAAAACCGCGATTTGGTTTCCGCTTTCATCCACCGCGCGGTCGCGATCAATGCCCTTCGAGATCGCCAGAGTCGGCCCGTGCGTGTGGTAGGTGGCGATCAGCTTTGGAGTGGGGCGCGGGCTGAAGCCGTAGTGGTTGGGCGTATCGTCGGGCGAGATTAGCTGCAGCACGCGGAGTCCGTTGTGCCCATCGGCGACATAGGCGAAGACGCTGGCGTTCACCATGCCGATTTTTACGTCATTCGCGTCAGTGAGTTTTCCTTCGCCCGTAAAGACTTGATCGAGCTTCGGCTGTTCGGGCCTTTCAACATCCACGATCAGCAAGCCCTGCTTTCCCGCGGCCACATAGGCGTAGGTGCGCGCCACGTAGATGTTCCGCGCATCTTCAATCGGTACCATCGCGCCCGGAACAACGCGCGGGCGATTGAGCGCCGTCACGTCGAGCACTTTCAGCCCCTGCCGGTCCACCACAAACGCGTACCGGAACTGCACGGCAATCCCCTGCGGCTCGACCAGCTCGGGGGAGCCCACCTCAGCGACGATGCGCGGCTCGAGGGGGTTCTCCAAGCCCACAACCACCAGGCCGCGGTCGCAAAGGATATAGGCATAGGTGCCGGCGATGGTGATGCGGCGCGCGCCGTTCAGAATCCCATTCGGGTTGAAGGTAGCAGCGCGCTTAAGGAAATTGTTGCGGGGATCTCCGTCCAGCAGCGTGCCGGCGCCAGGGCTTTTGCTGCTCAGGTCTGGATTGCCGATCACCACCAGGCCCTCGTATTTGTCCGCGACGTAGAGGAACCCGTATAGCAGGTGGATCTTCTGCTCTTCGTTTTCTTTCTGTTGTGTGCGCAAGGGGTCCACGGCCTGGGTGGAGGGAGCGGCCAGCGCCGTGGCGTATTTCGTTTTGACGTAGAAACGCTGCCCCAACGGGGACACCGGTGCAGTGACGATGCGTTCCGAGAAACCTTTATTGTCGATGTTGGCCACATCGTAGACGCGGAAGCCGCCCTTGCCGAGCGCAGCGTAGAGATACTCGCCGCGGAGCTGCACGTCGAGCACGTTGCCGGGATGATGATAGGCTTGCTTGAGCTCGCGGTCGTGCGCGAGATGCTTCTTGTAGTTGTCCGGATAAACCAGGCGCTGCAAGTCGCTGCCGATGATTGCCGGGGGCTCATCATGCTCGGCGACCGCGACGGCCTCAAAACCGTGCCCACCCTCAGCGAGGTAGATATAGCGCCCCAAAAAGTTCAGGAAGTTGGTGCCCTGGAGTATGACCTGTGCCATCCAGGCATTATTATCGTTTGCCTGGGAGACGTGGCAATCGCTGCACGTCTTGGTTTCCTTCGCGCGCACAGTGTGTGGGACGAACGTGCTGAAAGCAGTGCCGCTAAGGCCTGGGGCAGAAACCGTTTGCTGCATGTAATAGAGCCAATCGCGATTCTGGTTCTGCGAACTGACCAGCACCGCGCAGGAGGAGCGCGCCGGGGCGACTCTGTTTCCGGTTACGGTGCCATCCTTGGCGAGCATAAAGATGTCGTCGCGCAGGACTTGGAAGTTATAGGAAGTGTAGTTGCGCGCCGTCAGGCCTTCGTTATGGAGCATGTCCTGGCGCTGGTTGGCTGTCATTTGCAGGTGACAGCCGAAGCAGCTTGTTGTCCAAGAGGTGTGGCAGGTATAGCAGGTCATCTTGCTGTCGGCGTGGGCTAACTGTGAGTCGTCAACAGGCACGTCGCCCCAGGTCTGGTTATCGCGGAGCAAAGTCTTGGCGCGGTGGGATTTCTCACTGTAATGCGCATTCCCCGGCGTGATCGTATCCATTACTTGTACGACTTCCCAGCTAAGGTTTGGCTCGACCATCGAGTGCTGGTAGAGTTTCCCTTCCCGCCATTCAAACCTCCGCTGCTGCCAGGGCGTGCGCAACTGGTTGAGGCGAGTGCCTCTGACCTGCTGCGCCGGCTGGGAAGCTACCAGCCTGGTGTGGGATGCCTTCGGCGGGGCAGGCGCAGCCGGGCCAGAAGTAACGAGCGTGGCGCGTTCGCGGATTGTGCCATGGCAATCGGTGCAGCCGATCTCGATGGCAGCGCGCGGCTCGCCGTAGAGTTTGCCGTTGCCATGGCTGTCCTGCTCGAAATGGCAGTCCACGCAGTGCATCCCTTTCTGCAGGTGGATATCCTTCAGGTGGACAGGCATACCCTCGGGCGGGTCGTTACGCTGTGGGTCTTGCCACTGGATGGCCTGCTGGAGCTTGTCGGAATCGACGGAGGAGAGGATCTTCCCTGAGGCGTCTGATAGGTTGCCCTTGCGGTCCCGCTTATACACGGCGCGGAAAATCCAGCCGTGGCTATGGAAATCGGCAAACTGTGTGTATTTCAGTTGCCGATTGAACTCCGGGCTGCCCACCTGTTCCAGAAACTTCGCGTCGGACCAAAGCCCGCGCACCGCAGCGCCCTCCGGATTCCGCACAATGGACCGATATCTTTCCTCTTCGCTTGGATAGCGCTGCTGCTTCGGATACATCGGCGCGCCATCGACTTCGTTGTCCCACCAGGTATATCCGAAGTAGGTGGCCACCATGTTTGTGCCCGGGTGAATATGGCAGACCATGCACTGGCTGGAAGGAATGGCACGCGTGAACGTGTGCCGGATAGGGTGGCCGGATTCATTCTTGGGAATCGTGGGATCGACCGTGGCGCTGTACCCGAGGTGGCCGAAGCGCGCGTACGGCCCGGAGTGGACTGACGAGCGGTCATTGGCATAGATAACATGGCAGGCGGTGCAGCCGCTGTTGCGGAAGTCGCCCGGCTGGTCATTGGTGCCGGGAAGGGAGAGAAGCGGATCGAGCAGGCGCGTCTTCTGCAGGCCTAGGAAGACCGGGTCGGTCCGCAGGAGCGTCCCGAAGCCGCGCTCGCCCAGCTTGTCCTCCGGCCGGCCGGGATCTTCATCCCGCTCGGGGTTACCGACCTCGCCCTTTTTGCGGCCGCCGCGCTCGAACACGCGCAGCACGTTGCCGGGCTGCGAAACTTCCCATCGCAGTAAAGGCGTGAGCTCGGGCAGCACGCCTTTCGCCCTGGTTTCCTCGGGCGTGGGTTGCGGCACGGTGCGCAGCCGCTGCGGGATGCCGTCCGGAGAGTAGCTCTCGCCGAAGTGCGTGTCCTTTAGAGGATATGCCCCGTTGTTATAGAGCGCCGCACCCCAGAGCATCCCGCCATTGGTCATCATGCTGGTCGAGACGGCGCGAACTTCCCTCGCGTGGCAGCCCGAGACGCCGCAGGTCTGGCCGGCCACACGGAGGTCACCGGGGTTGACGAAACGGATGTAATCGCCGTTTTCGCTTAGCCATTTCGTATACGGCCGCACGGGATTGGCGGAGCGGCCTGCCCATTCCGGATTGCTGGGCTGTGGATGGGCCTGTTTCTTAGGCTCCTCATACTCCGGTGATCCCACAGCTGCCCCGGCGGGCGCGCTCACGCCGGCATTGCCTCCGTGGCAATCGGTGCAGCCCAGCCGCACCGTTCCAGTCGGGTGCATGGTGGCTTCATCGATCCCCGCGTGGCAGGAAAGGCATCCGGCGCTTTTTGCGTCGGCTTCCGCCTGAGTCTGCTGGATGAGCCGCGAGTCTTCTGACGTGGAGGCCGCACTGGGGCCGCGTTGCGCCACAAGCACAAGGCAGACGCTGGCGAATAGCCCGCAGGCGGGAAAGTGCCGCAGCCAGCGGTAGCCCCTGGATCCGAAGAATGACCGCTTCAAAATCCCACCTCTATCAGACGCCCAACAAAACCCTTCGCGGTGTCGTTCCGACGAGCCTGAGGCAACGAGGAATCTGTTGTTTTCTTCGACTTTTGTGAAAAAATAGATTCCTCGCTTCGCTCGGAATGACAATCAATAGCACTTTTCTAGCAAACCGTTAGAACAGAAACCGCACATTCCCGAACAGCGAAAACAAAGTTTTACCCGTGTAAATGTCCCGGAAACCCTGACCCGGCGACAGCGCCGAAGCGCCACCGGTCAGGATGATGTTTTCCGTAAGCGGTGGCCGGTACTGGAAGCCCAGGCTGTAATCCACACCGATGTTGTGGCGGATCGGCCCCTGAAACAAAAGGAGCTGGAGCGTTTCGGTGCGATCAAAGCGCAGGAAGTTGACGTTGATGAAGCTGCGTAACTTCGGCGTCAACTCAATGTCCAGTCCAGCGTTGTAAAGGAAGATGCCGGGATTGACGAAGTTGGCTTGGCCTTCCTCCTTGCTCGAACGCAGGCTGGGCAGCAGGCTGTTGGGCGTAGTCAGGGCTACCCCGGAGCCGGTCAGCCGGATGCCCTCGCGGTTCCACAGGCTGAAAATCCCACCGGCAAACGCCGGGAGGTCCACGATAGCGTCGAAGCCACGCGCACGGCCGCCGCTGGGATTGGCGGAGCCCGAAGCCCAGAAGAACGAGCCGCGCAGCCGCGCCCAATCCTTGTCGATGGAAAGCTCGAGCGCGGCCATCTGGGCGTTGATGGTCACCCGGCGTTTCGCGAGGAGATTGAAGTCGTCGATGCCTAGGGCCTGATAGAACGCATGGCTGACGTTCAGCCGGCCGATATGGCCGTTACCGGTCCACCCCAGGTAGGCCGCGCGGATATTGTGCGGCCGTAACTGATTATTAGACCGCACAAAGCCGAACGGCGCCGGACGTACCAAGAAATCGTTCTCATCAAAATGCAGACTGGCGTCGTCCTTATTGTAGTGCACACTGAATTGAGCTGTGTAGCCAGGCCAGATGAAATCTTGCCTGTAAAGGTTGGCGATGATCACTTGCTGATGGCGCCGGCGGAACGTGTTCAGGCTGCTGTTGGTGTCCTTCTCGAGGAAATGGAAATAAGCGACGTTGTACTCCCAGCGGTTCGAGTGCAGGTTGCCAAAGATGCGCACGCCCGGCTGCTCCTCAACGAAGAGGAACCCGCGAAAGTCGCTGCTAAACGGCTGGATGCCCGCGCGCACAGAGAGAAAGTCATAGTTGGTGCTGAGGTCCCGCAGCTTCAGCTCGAAAAACGCCTCCTGCAAACTGGCCTGGGAATCCAGCCGGTTGGTGCCGCGGCGCACATCAATATTGACAATGCCGAGCTCGCGCGTCGTGATGTAGTTGACGTTGACCGCCGGCGTCATCCGGAATCGCCAGTCAATTGGCCGGAACGAGGTGTCCCCGCGGAACAGGTCCAGGGAAAAGCGGAACGTCTGCAGCGCAAGCAACTGCTCACCTCTGCCGAAGAATTCGGCGCTGCCGGGGCGCGCCGCGCTGACATTGCTGGGAACAGGAAGGCGGCGGCCATCGAGGAAGGACTCGCTCGACGCGGTCAGGTTGAAGAAGGTGCGCTGACCGAAGATGGGGACGTCGCCCTTGAGCTTGTTGCGGTTGAAGGGGTCATACCAGTGTCCCTTGACGTACGGAAACTCGCCTCCCTTGCCGTAGCGGTCCCACTCAGGCATGGGGATGTCCCATCGGTCCGGCATCTCCAGAGAAACGTCCTGGAGCGGCGGTGGTGCCTCGGGCTGCGTCTCCTCGCTAGGCGCGGTCTCCAGACGCTCAAGCGTGTCCCGATACGGCAGGATCGGCGGCGGAGCCGGCTCAGGCGAGGGCGGCTCAGTCGGTCTCAGCGCCGGAACTACTGGCAGGCGTAATGCTGGCGCTCGCGCCGCAGCAATAGCCTTGAGCTTGGGTTCCGGCGTGAGGGTGACAACTTCGCCGGGATCGAGCCGAAGGTCGCTCCAGGTGTACGGCTCGTATCCCTCGCGTTCAATTGTCAGCGCGTAACGCCCTGGTGGCACGTCGCGCAACCGAAAGACCCCTTCGACATCGGTAGTGGCTTGGCAGATCTTGCCGGTGCGGAGCCGACAGAATTCGCCAGTGGCGAGATAGCGCAGGGTGATGCTCGCCCCACCAACGGGCCGCCCCAAGCTTCCTGGGCCGATGGCCCCCGGTTCACGGGCCAGCTCACGTACCATGCCCTGGAGCACAGCCGACCCAACCTTTACGCCGCGTCGGCCGAAAATGGCCAGGCGTTGCGTCAAGGATTCGGGCAGCCGCATCCTCGATTTGTCACCCGTGTCTGGATGCGCTGATGGGGGCCGGCCGACTGCCGTGCGTCGCGCACTGGCCATTTTCTGCTCATGTCCAGCAGTTGTCTTGGAGGCCACCGGGCCGCTTGCCGAGACTTCGCTTGCGGCGCCCAACGCCACGCTGACCGTGTCACCTTCTTCTTTGAGGCTGTAGGGAACCAACTCCTCGAGTTCAATCACAACTCGAGCCACGTCGCGCGTGAATTGGCCGAGGCGGACTCTGCGCACTGGCTTAAGATCGCTGGAAATGGAAGTTTGGGTTACGGCCAGCCGCGTTCCGGAAAAATCCAGCACCAAGCGTTCAGGATTCTTCAGGCGAAAGGTGCGATAGGAAAGGTGCCCTTTCGCTTCCACACGCACGTTGGTCTGCTGGCCGCTGTGAACAACTGCAACCTGCACAATGGCTGTAGCTGGCGATGTGGAAGAGGCCACGCCGCCAGATAGTACCCCGCTCACCCTTGCCGAGTAGAGCCGCGACTTTACTCCCTTGTTGGGGGTGGTCGCGGAAGCCGTGGAGGTCACGCCACAAATCAGCGGGATGCAAGCCAGGAGGCACTCGCGCGCGCGCCCTCTGCGCGCCAGATGCGCTGGCGGGTCGTATACCGGACAGTTATTAAATGCGTTTAACAAACCCTTTGCCCCGGACTGCCTCAGAATGGCCCCACCGAGCAAACCAAAGGGGCATAGCTACACCAATATTCCCGGCGGAGCAAGCTTTTTGGCGGGCCATTCCCCAAAGGACCAACCACCCTAGCAATCAGCGTGAGACCGCGGGTTAGGCCGTGGCAGGAAGCTCTTGCTGAGTCAGACAAAGTGCAAATCATCTTGAGCGTTGCGTCACACTGTGGTACTTACATGCCGGAATCCTCCATATGTTCCGGCCTGAGCGCAAAACTGTACGGCGAGTTCTCGCCCTGGCTTCGTCTGCGGGGCTGGTACTAGCAGTGGGCATCTGGCTCGTGGCTTGCGGTGGTACCACGGGCGTCATCCCACCGTCTGGTCCACCCCCCGGTCTGGCTCCATCGTTGACGCAAAGCGAAGTGGACCTGCTCGTTCAAGCGGCTGCCAAAGCTATCGATTCCAACACCATGGCGATTGCCGTGGTGGACCGCGCTGGTCGTATTCTAGCTGTCTACAGCAAGGTCCTGACATCACCGATGGTCACTGGAGACTTCGGTCAACCGGTACCAGCGACCGAACTCGCTGCTTCCCTCGCCCGCACTGCCGCGTTCTTCAGCAACGACCAAGCACCGCTTTCTTCCCGCACGGTGCGCTTCATCAGTGGCATCCATTTTCCCCTCGGCGTCTCATTTGTCCCTAATGCGGACCTGTACGGCATCGAGAACACGAACCGGGGCTGCGCGCTTTCGAACAACTTCATCCCCGGCCAAGAGGTGCCCCGGTCTGGGTTGATCAACGGCACGTTTCCGGGGCTGGGCATTGCCACAGGCAAGGCCGATCTAAACGACAGCGATCAGAATGCGGTTAATGCGGGCGGAGTGCCGCTGTTTAGGAACGGGCGAGTAATAGGTGGGATCGGCGTAGCCGGAGTGTTGAACGACGTAAAGGGCAACAACGTGGCGGAATTTGCTGCGTTTACCGCCGCCACCACTGCAGTAAACGGCATCAGTGCACTCCCCTCGTCGCCACTGCCGCCGCCCGGCGCTGTGGTTATTGCCGGCATCGCCTTGCCATTCGTGGACCAGACGACCCGCCCAAGCGGCGTGGGAACTGGGAGCTTCTCCGCAAGCAACTATGTGGTCGGACCGGCCGACAGTTCTGGGTCATCCGCATGCACCTCGAGGCCCTGTGGCCCGCCGCCCGAAGGGGATTTGGTGGCGCCGATGGCAGGAGCCGTTGGTGGGTTGACTGCAGCCGAAGTGCGCCAGATCATCGACAATGCCGTCGCCACGGCAAATAAGACGCGTGCGGCGATTCGCCTGCCGCAAGGCATGCGCACGCGGATGGTGATTGCCGTGGCCGACTTGGACGGCACGATCATTGGATTGCACCGGATGCCGGACGCCACCATCTTTAGCATCGACGTGGCGGCGACCAAGGCCCGGAACATGATTTACTTCAACAGCGCATCACGCACGCTCGCTGACCTGAACGAAGTACCGATGGGCACCGCGGTGACCAACCGCACGATCAGCTTTGGCGCGCAGCCTCTCTATCCGCCCGGCATCGATGGCAGCGCGGCCGGCCCCTTCTTCAATCTCTACCAACGCGATGTCGCCAATCCTTGTAGCCAGGGCTTCCAGCCGGCGGGTCCCAACCAAAGCGGGATTGTATTTTTTCCCGGCTCCGTGCCGCTGTACAAGAACGGCAAGTTGGTGGGGGGACTCGGCGTCAGCGGTGACGGTGTGGATCAGGACGATTTTGTCACCGCTGGTGGAACCGTGGGGTTTGAACCTCCGGCCAACATCCGCGCGGATCAGATCATGGTCCGCAATGTGCGCCTTCCCTATCTGAAATTTCCGCGCAATCCTACGGATTGATCGGCTCGCGCCCATAGCCGACCCGCGTTTCGTTGCAGCACAACGAAGATCCCGCTGGGACGGCAGCGTGCCCTGACGCCGGCGCTCGACCGCCCTACCGGTTGGAGGCTGTTTCCCGCTCAATGCGCCAGGCAATGCCATTGCCATTCCTCGCCCGCCGCGACGGGCGAAGGATTCTCTCAGAGAGCTTTCTCGCTGCTCGAAAATGACAACGACGGCTCGCCTCTAGTGAACCGCCGATTATGAAAGAGTTCTATCCTTCGACGAGCTTGTGGCCGGCCAAGTTGCCCAGGCCATCGTAGGCGGCGTATTTGTAAGTCTCCGACAGTGTGGGGTAATTGAAAACCAACTCAATGAATGCGTCCAGTTTGGCGTGGCTCTCGAGCACTTGCATCCCCAAGTGGATCAGCTCAGTAGCGTTTTCGCCGATGACGTGGACGCCGAGCAACTGCCGGTCGGAGCGGCGGAAGATCAGCTTGAGCAGGCCGCTGGTGTCTCCGGTGATCAGGCCCCGGGCGTTTTTCGAGTAATGGGCCCGTCCGACTTCGTAATGCTTTCCCTTTTCCATCCCTTTTTCCCGGCAGGACTCCTCGGTTTCGCCTACAGCGGAGATCTCGGGAATTGTGTAGATGCCCATGGGCAGCATCTCCGCCAAGCGCTGCTTATATTGGAAGCCGAAAGCGTGGCAAACGCCCACGCGCCCCTGCTCCATCGAAGTTGAGGCCAGCGCCGGAAAGCCGATGACGTCGCCTGCGGCGAAAATATGCGGGACCGCGGTCTGGTAGAACTCGTTCACGTCGATGTAGCCGCGCTTGTTCAGTGACAGGCCGGCTTTTTCGAGGTTCAGCTCATCCACTGCTCCGCGCCGGCCGGCAGCAAACAGCGCCGCCTCCATTTCCAGAGTTTTGCCCGACTGGAGCGTCATGCGAGTTCCATCCGCGGTCCGCTCCAGCTTCGCCAGCCGTTCCTGGAAAAAGAACTGCAAGCCGAGGCAGGCCAGGCGCTCGCGCAGGCGCTCGGAGATTTCCGAGTCCAGAAATGGCAGTAAGCGGTCACGGCCGTCCACTAGCGCCACCTTTACTCCCAGCGCGGTGAAGATGGAGGCGTACTCGCAGCCGATCACGCCGCCGCCCACCACCGCAAGGCTCTGGGGAATACGGTCCATCTCGAGGATGGTGTCGGAATCGAAGATGAATTTGTCGTCGAAGGGAATCTCGGGTGGCCGATGAGGCCGCGAACCGGTGGCGACCAATATTACATCGCCGTGCAGGCGCAGGGTCTTGCCCTCGGGGATCGTAACCACGACAGTGTGCGAGTCTTCAAAGCTGCCGGTGCCCCAGATGAGATCGATATGATGGGCCGCGAGGTTCTGCCGAATCTTTTCACGTTCCAACTCGACGACCACGTCCTTATGGTGCATGAAATCGCTCACCGTCAGGCCCTCGCGCAAGGAGTAGTCGATTCCGTAGAGGCCGCGTTGCCTCAGCCCGGAGAAGTACAGCGCAGATTCCCGCAGGGTCTTGCTGGGGACGGTGCCAGTATTGATGCACG
>WNFB01005697.1_pt1 | contig 11146 bp, 10 predicted proteins | sample 5400501 | NCBI WGS metagenome assembly WNFB01 (sample SAMN13153341, study PRJNA577476) | soil metagenome | isolation source: 200 cm saprolite under Douglas fir tree site 2 hole 1 | place: USA:California | collected 2015-04-18 | reverse complement strand
CCACGTAGAGCCTAAAGTCGTAAAGGTGATATGTATGGACTGCGGCGGCCACCCTCGGAATCACGATGTCCTGCGTGAGCTTTCCAACCACTGGGATGATGAGGAGAACGGTGAAAACGGCTGCACCACTTATCAAATCTGCCAGTGCAAGGGTGCGAGACTGTCCGTTTCAGGCAAGAATCCTGGAGTTCGTACGACTTCGACAGGGCAACCGGGGTGCCCGAGATAAGCGTCAAGATATATCCAGAGGTGTGCGTTCAAAAAGGCAGCCAATCGAAACGCGTGATCTCCCTGAGTCAATGGGCCACATATACTCGGAAACCATTATCGCCTCTAACGCCGGCGCCCTTACATTAGCGGGAGGTGGCCTGCGGGCAATCGTGGAGGCCATTTGTATCGACCGAAAGGTTTCTGGACAAGACCTTCAGAAGAAAATAGACGACCTTGTAGCGAAAGGATTACTAGCGAAGCCCCAAGCTGATTTGCTCCACGAGGAGCGATACATAGGAAACGCGGCTCTCCATGAGATCTTACCGCCGGCTAAGCAGGAGATCGAGGACGGGCTTGTAATAGTGGAGGGGCTGATGAATACGATCTATATACTGCCTCTCCGGGCGGAGCGTCTTCACGAAAAGCGACAAAAACGGACGAAAACGTGAGGTGCGGTTAAACCTCCTTCAGGCGTACCTCCCACAGCTTCGTATAAACTGACCCGGTTGGCCGCAACTCACTCTTTATCAGTACTACCGACTCCACCGCCAGTGAGCCCAATGAAAGCGGCCGATCCAGCACTCCTCCCTTTGCCAATGCGACTCCAACTTGGCGTTCCCCCACCCTGATTCGTGCCAAGGTCAGATGAGGACTGAACGGTTTTGTCTCGCGGAGAAAGCGTAGACCTTCACAAGCCTGTTCGATCGCGCCATGGATCTCCGCTATTCGCTTCGCCTCTGCTCCCCGGTCCCAATTCTCCGGCGGCCCGACCCACAGCACGCGCGGACTTTGCGGATGAGGAAAAGCGCCGAGTCGTTCAAGCGGCACGTTCACAGCTATCTGACTTCCGATCGCCTGTTCGACCGCAACCAGCAACGGATCAATGACCTGCTCATCCAAGTCGCCAAGGAACTTGAGCGTCAGATGAATCGAAGCCGGCTGCGTCCAAGAGATGCGCATGTCTCGCTTTAACTCCGGCTCAATTCTATGCTTCAACTCCTGTTGGACAGTAGCAAGCCCGGCCTGCAGCTCTTGAGATAGTTCGACGGCAAGGAATGCCCGGATCACTTCGACGCCTTATCGAGCAACCAGCGGCGAAGGAGATCCAATGCGGCTTGTGATGACCGTTGTTTGATGACATTCCGATCGCCGTGAAACCGGAATTCCTGTGTGATCGGCAGGCCGGTTCCATCATCCAATCCGATATAGACCAGCCCGACCGGCTTGGTCTCGGTCCCGCCGCCTGGTCCGGCAATGCCGGTGACGCTGAGTCCCACCGATACGTTGGCGCGCTCACGAATGCCGCAGGCCATCGCCGCAGCGACCTCCTCGCTCACCGCGCCCCTTTGGGCAATCAATTCCGCAGGCACACCCAACATCTCCGTCTTCGCCCGATTGCTGTAGCAGACGGCGCCACGATCCACATAGGCAGATGAACCAGCCACCTGTGTGAGCCGATGGCCGATCAATCCGCCGGTGCAGGACTCCGCTACCGCCAACATGAGCCCCCGTTTGGTGAGTTCCCGCCCGACGGCTTCTTCCATCGTGTCGCGCCCCTCGGCGAAGAGCCAATCGCTGAGTCGTGAGCGGACGTCGTTCGCCAGCTTCTGCAGCAGGTCACGATTCCTCTCCGGGACAGATTGGTTCCCCTTCGTCGTCAGCGAGACCAGCACGCCCATGGGCGATGCGAGCATTCCCAAGTCGACCGGCACTCCTTTCGGAATGAGCCCTTTTAGCTTGGCATCGACGTCCGCCTCCGCCAGGCCGAACGTATGAAACACCAGACGAACGATCGGCGTTTGTGGAAGCCGGCCTGAAGATTCGCTTGCTGCGCGCAGCAATGGCAAGACTTCCTGCCGCATCATTTCTTCCATTTCCCGCGGCACACCAGGCAAGGAGATGACCAGCGCCTTCTTCCATGTCAGGCAAAACCCCGGCGCAGAGCCAACCGGATTTTTCAGCACGGTGGCACCTGACGGAATCATGGCCTGGCGCAATTGCGCTGTGTTTGGTGTGCGGCCCCATTGCGCGAGTCGGGCCTTCATACCCTCCAACGCGTCCTTGCGACGACCGAGCCGGTGTCCGGTCGCGTAGGCCACCGCTTCTCTCGTGCAATCGTCCACGGTGGGGCCGAGTCCGCCGGTCATGACGATCACCTGGGCTCGCTTCACGGCTGTGTGAATAGCCGTGACGATATCCTGACGCTCATCGCCGACGACCGATTTGAATCGAACTGCGATCCCGAGCTTGCCGAGTTCGTCGGCAAGGAAGAGAGAGTTGGAATCGGATCGGCCCCCGATCAACAGTTCAGTGCCGATCGAGATAACTTCTGCGTCAAGCCGGGGAACCATACTCGCCTTAGCCATAGTAGATGGAAACGTGAGCCGCTTGATGAACTAATGGATCTCGGAAAAATCTACGCTGAAGCTCGACTCTCCTCCGTTCGCCGGAAAGACCATGATGGTCGTTTTAGCGTTCGGGTTGAAGTCAGCATAGTTGAACGACGCCACGACTTTCGCCTTGAATCGTGGGCTCTCCGGCCAGGCAGCACTGCGATTGGCGAACCCATCGAAGCGAACGGTCACGGGCTTGACGGTTTTCCCTCCCTGATCGAACACCATATAACTGTCCACCGCAAAGTTGGGGACATTCCCGAAGATGACGGTGCTGACCAGCATGGTCTGGCCTTCCAGCACTTGCGCCATATCGACCTCGCTCGGCTGGAGGCCCCGCAGAGCCATATGCGTGGCCATGACCGATAGGGCTCCTATTTTTGTAATCAAAAATCCCTTGGGATGGACCTCGTCTGACGCTCCGAACCGCACATAGAATCTATCCGGTGGCATCCGCTTCTGCGCCGCCTCTTTCCCCTGATCGAATGCGGTCTGAATCTGCTCCGCGGTGGGATTCACGTCGATGGCATGGGCCGACACATGAGGGAGACCACTCAGCACAACAATGCCCGCACAGAGCAGCATGTTCCCCTGCCTATGGACCTGTGCGACCCACATGGGCATGCCAGTACCAGATCACTCTTCTCCTGTCAACAAACGGCCCAGCCCCTCTTCAAGGTTGACAACAGCAAAGGTGAAATGCTAAAAAACTGCGCCGCACGTAGCCCGGATTATTCTCGAATGCCGTCGTGAAATGGCGGAATGGCGCGCGACAAGCGCAAGGAACGGGACGTGCGGGACGTGTGAGACAGAAGACGGTTCGAGGTCCGAAGTTCGAGGTTCCCGGAACTTCGAACCCAGAACTTCGTGTCGCGCTTTTCCCGCTAGTCACGCCTGTCTCGCTTGAGTCAGGCATCGGCGATGGCAGCAGGTATTCATGAATAGTCCGGGTTAGTGTTCTTTTCAAGAAGTTATACGGAGGAGTTTCGATGTCGACCCCTGAACAAACCCCAGCGCCCCAAGCACCTAAACGCCAATATGTGAACTTCGCCTTCTATAAAGTCGACCCTGCCTGGCGACGCCTCCCCGAGAGTGAACGCACCAAAGGTAAGCAGGAATTCCTGCGTGCGGTCGAGGACTATGCCGGCAAGGTCCTCGTGGTTGCCTACTCCTCGATGGGGATCAGGGGCGATTGCGACATCATGCTGTGGCGGATCAGCTACGAGCTGGAACTGTTTCAGGATATGACCACGAAGATCATGGCCTCGGGGTTGGGACAGTACTTGTCCACTCCCTACTCCTATCTCTCGATCACCAAGCGCTCGGTCTACGTGGATCATCACACCCACGAAAATCAAGAGAGCAAGCGTCTGACCGTCGTTCCAGGAAGAGCCAAGTATATTTTCATCTACCCGTTCCTGAAAACGCGCGAATGGTTCCTGCTCACGAAGGCGGCGCGGCAGGGCATGATGGACGAGCACATTGAAGTCGGCCATCGCTTCCCCTCGGTGAAGCTGAACACGACCTATTCATTCGGGTTGGATGACCAGGAATGGGTGGTGGCGTTTGAAAGCGATAAGCCGGAAGACTTCCTGGATCTCGTGATGGCGCTCCGCGAAACCGAAGGCTCACGCTACACGCTGCGCGATACGCCAATTTTCACCTGCATTCGCAAGAGCCTCAAGGAAACTCTCGACACGCTCGGCGGCTGAAGCGACGTCGCAGAGAAGCATTGGATACGGCCTTCGGTCTTACGATCGAAGGCCGTTGTTTTTAGCCAGCAAGCTTCATGACAGCCCCTTGCAACATCGTGCCAACAAGCCTGCGGAGAGTGCGTGCGGCTGTTCTCTCCGCCGTGCTTCCCGGTCTTGGTCAATTGACTCAAGGCCGGCGCCGTCAGGCATTGACCTACTTTGCCATCACCCTGCTCCTCATCGCGCTGAGCCTCGGTCTTGGCCGCATCTCCGGCCGTGCCGCCGAGGTCTTCTTCTTCATGCTCCTCGCACTACCGTGGTGGGCAATCCAGAGCTACGACGCGTATCTTGGACCAAGCGACTCCTCAGCCGACCTCCAGCGCACCTGGCGGGCGGTCTGGGCACGGGCTCACGACATTCGATTCTTGGGTGCACTCTTTCTGCTGAGCGCCATCAACGACTCGTTCATCATCCTGATGAACCCCGAGTATCTCCTCCCCTTCTTCTGTACCAAACCGGGGGGGCTCCTGGGTTTCCTGACAAAAGCCTTGTCGCCGATTCTGCATACGATGGTGGGCTATGGATTTCTCCAGCTTCGCCGATGGGCACTGTTTGTCTATCTCTTGTATGCCACCTACGGCATGACCAACGCCGTGGTCAACCTGACGTGTTTTGGCCCAGGTCGAGTGCGTAACACCCTGCTAATCACCCTGGCGGGCTTTACGGCCTACATCCTGTGGCGACGACGCTGTTTTCACGCACCGCTGACTCATTAGACTCCGGAAAAACTATTTCAGCACAGCTCTTAGACAAGAGGGGAACATCTCAGCAGGATGCCCAAAAAGTTCGTCCAGCAAGGCCGCAGCCGATGAAAGTACCGGAGGCGTAGCTTTCTCACCCGCCCGCCCCGAGCTACTAGCGCAGCTCTATCCCGATGGGCTACGTTGAGGATGCCTTCGAGGCGAGAAGAAGCTTGGTGAAGGGCGCGTCTTGGCGCGCAAGGGTTGGGCGGGTGAGAACAGAGAATTTTTCTGCAGCCTGCTAGGAGCCTGTCCGACATTGCCTTCGTGACGACGCGAAGGAGGCGCGGCCAGATGCGAGGCCGCAGGCCCGGAAAAACCGGAGGCGTATTCGCTGGAATACGTTGAGGATTTTTTCGGACCGAGAACGACGCAGATGGTCGCGGATCGTTCGCCGCAGCAGATAGGTCAATGTGGGACAGGCTCCCAGAGCGGATTCTCCGCTTTGACAGCTAAATCACCCGTATGATAGCTGTAATACCGTAAACCTTGTGGGACTAAGATTTAGCAGGCTGGACATTAAATAGTCCGTATAAATTGGCCAACAGGGGCAGACCCAACAGGATGCTCAAAAAAGCCGTTCGGCAAGGCCGCAGCGAGTGAAGGTCCGAGGCGTACCCTCTGGGGCGCACGGTGCGACGAATAAGGAGCACCAAGTCTGTGCGCGCCGCCGAGTGGTGAGGCGGCCGGGTCCCCGTTGAGGGTCTGAACGATGCGAGAACGACGCATGGGAGAAGGCGCGTTTGTCGCGCCGGGGTTGGGCGGGTGAGAAGAGCGACTTTTTCAGCATCCTGCTAGACGCGCCTCAACACTTTCGATGGCTGACAATAACGCACTCTACGCGATCCGCTTTCCAGACGGGTCGGTGAGCCTTTACATCGACGAAGACTACGCGATTGAGCGCGGGGTAGACCCAGCCACTCTCACGCGCGTGGAAATCCCAAGGGACATGTTCGTCAGCGGGACCATTCAAGAGATTCGCGAATACGTCGCCCTCTATCTGGAATCGCGTCATTCCGGCACTGCATAGGGAGGACCCCTCAACCCAATGACCACAATAGCTTCACCAGCTTCACTCCTGACCGTTGAGAAGATCGAATCCGTTATCGCCGCCATGCCCATGCAAGGGCGGATCATGCTTCGACTGATTCTGCTTCAGTACATCGACGTGACGGACGAAGAAATCCTGTACATCGTGGCAGATCGACCGGATCCCCGCTGCGTCGCCGGGACCAAGCCCACCAACACCACTATGACCAAAGAATCGATTAAGGTGGTCACGGACCGGCGCAACCAATACCGCCGACAGGTGCGGCTCAAGCGGGAGCGGACGTGGCTGCAATGCGACAGTCTTCGGAGACTCGCGCAACTCCGTGAGGCCTTCGCCGACCGTGCCCGCACCCTCCTCACCGAGCGTTTCTCTATCTCCGCTGGCACGCTTGACACCTTGCGTGCATCCGCGAGAACCGTGCTGCCCAAGCCGGCAATCCGCCTGCTAGAGCAGCGGTGGGACGCCGATGAGATCACGGCTGAGGACTATCAGCAGCAACGGCTCAGCATCGAATTCCAGACCCAACTCCGCATGGCCGAAAAATATCGCAAACGACTCGACCTGGCGGAACGCGAGCGGCAGAGCGCGATCTCTGCACCGCTACAAGATCACGAAATCGGACATGTGTGGGGCATCCCCGCCGGCAGTCTCGCCTCCCGCAAGCTGAAGTACCTCACGCAGTACCTGCACACCCTCCAGGCCACGTTACCGACCGGCGCGGCAGCCACGGCAACATCACCATTGGATTTGTGGAAGGAAACCTTCTCGGTGCTCGCGGAGCAGCCCATCGAACGTTCCCTCTCGACCTACGACGGGTTGGAAAAGACCGAGTCCGCACTCATCGACAAACTGACCGCCATGGTCTGGGGCAACCTGGCCGAGGAGATCGAAGTTAAGTTCTGGACCTCGCTCGTCTTCGGAGCCAGCTCCAATGCCATGCACTCAGAAATCACCAGGAACTTGTTTGGGCTACAGAGGCTCACCACCATCCTCAACGACATGGACCGCTCTCCCGAGGCAGTGGATGAAGAATTGCTCAAGCGGACCGCACCCATACCAAAGCGTGAAGTGGGCGCGCTTGAAGCCCCTGCCGAGCCTCCCGTGAAGGAGTTGAGCGAATTGCAGGCTCAGATCCTCAGCAGTATGAGAGGGGAAGATGCGAGCGGCAGAGCCTCCGATAAGTGGTAGCCCGCGGCAAGCGCGAGGAGCGAGACTCGCGAGAAAAGCGGGACGGATGACGGTTCGAGATCCGAAGTTCGAGGTTTTCGCAACTTCGAACCCAGAACTTCGAACTTCGTGTCGCGCCAGTCGCGCATTTCTCGCCCGTCTCGCTTGAGTTATGCATCCGTGATTGCACTTTGCCCTCGGTAAGGTATAATACATCCACATCATGGCCAGACTGTCCAGCATCCCGCCACCGCTTCAGCATAATCGAACCGTACGCTTCCTGATTCTTCTCCTCCCGCTACTCGCCTTCAGCGCTGTACCGTTGCTTGTTCACGCATCCGGCCTTCTGGAAATCACCGAGCTCCTCACCCATCCCGAGCAGTACGACCGCCAAGAAGTGGTGGTAACCGGCCAGGTCACCAACGTCCAACTCGCCACCAATCGGCAAGGCCAGCCAGCCTATGGGTTTTTGTTGAAGGGTCAGGCCGGCATACTGAAAATCATCAGTCTCGGTCAAATCGAAGTTCGGGAGGGCGACCAGGTGATTGTGGAAGGAGTCTTCTCGCGCCTTCGCCAGGCAGGACGCACCACCATCTACAACGAAATCAAAGCCCTCTCGATCAAGCCGATGAATCGGCTCAATCCCGATCTGGTCGGCTAACCGCACGCGCCAATCCATTCACTATCATCCCCATATCAGCCTGGATTATTCATGAATGTCGTCGCGAAAGCGCGTTCCTCGTGAGACGCGAGCGACGCGCGATGAGCGGGATAAGCGGGACGGGCGAGACGGACGGCGGTTCGAGGTCCGAAGTTCGAGGTTTTCGGAACTTTGAACCCAGAACTTCGAACTTCAGGTCTCGCCCGTCTCGCTCGTCCTGCTCGTCCCGCCTGTCTCGCGTGGCTGCTGGTTAGCCTTCGCGCGGATATTTCAAGAACCACGCCAGCAACCTGTCCTGAACTCGATCCGGTACCCACTTCGCCATCCACGCCCGTGCAGTGGCGTCCGCACCCACGAGATAACGGGTTTTAGGACGAGGCGCCGTCAACGCATGATGCACCGCTTGAACTACCGCTTCCGGCGGAATGGCTCGTTGGGCCGATTGGGCTATCACTTCACGAATTCGAATTACCGCCTCGCCATAGAGGGCCTTCGCCTCCTCGCTGGTCGACGCTTCGAGGTCCTCTGCCACCTTGGCTGATTTCTCCCAAAGCGGCGTCGCGATCGCCCCCGGTTCGATAATCGAAACCTGAATCCCCCAGGGTTGCAGTTCCATTCTCAACGCATCTGTCAGCGCCTCCAAGGCAAACTTCGATGCCGAATAGGGCCCCAATAATGGAATTGTGCCACGACCGGCAATCGATCCCATGTTCACAATTCGACCGCGGCCACGGCGCAGCAACGGGAGAAACGCCTGCGTGACGGCGATCTGCCCGATCACGTTGACCTCAAGCTGTTTACGGAGCTGCGACAACGGAATCACTTCAAGGGGACTACCGATGACGATCCCAGCATTATTGACGAGCCCTCCCAGACCACCCTCGCCCACAACCCGTTGCACCACCTCGACAGATCGCGTGATCGACGGCTCATCGGTGACGTCGAGCGTGATGGGAATGAGTGACGGACCACCCTTCGCGGCGAGCGCCTCCCCTGCCCGAGGGTCGCGCACGCCGGCAAACACCGTCATCCCACGACCGGCACAATCGAGTGCACAAGCCGCTCCAATGCCGGTCGAGGCACCGGTCACAACAACGGCCATGGACGACGGACGATCAGACATAGCAGGCTGAGGAAAAACAATGCTGGCACAATAGCCGCGCGAGACGGGCGGGACTCGCGAGACGGGCGGGAGGTGGATAGAGCGGAGATCCGCCTTGTCTCGCTCATCCCGCTCATCTCGCCCGCCGCGCGCTTGGGACGCTGGCGGACTTTTTCAGCATCCTGCTATGCGAGAGTACCACGACTGCCCGCATGAGAGCAGCCTCCTCGGATGTAACCAAGAATTAACCCTGCCGACCTTGACAGGCCAGGGTCCTTTCATTATGGTTTCTAGCAGGATGCTGAAAAGTCCGCCAGCACCACAGACCGTGGCGCGTGAAGCGCGAGACATACGAGAAAAGCGCGACGTGAGCAGAGTGGTTTCCCGTTTCGTTTCACCCGTCTCGCTCGTCCTGCTCATCCCGCCTGTCTCGCGTGGCTGCTGTACCAACATAGCTTTTCCGCAGCCTTCTCTATTTCAGTGAATAAGCTCATGAATCAGACGCGGCATCAATCGTAAGCACCTAATAGTACACTATTATTTTATGGCAAAGATTGCGGTAATCGACATCGGAACGAACTCCATCCATATGGTGTTGGCTGAAATCCAGCTGGACACAGGCTACAAGATTCTCGATCGCTTCAAAGACATGACGAGACTCGGGAACGGCGCCTTTACGACCCACCGCCTCTCCGACGAGGCGATCACACGTGGACTCGACGTCATTCGCAATCTCGTCACCCTGGCCAAGAACAAGGGCTACGATCGCATCATCGCCGTGGCCACCAGTGCCGTGCGCGAGGCAAAAAACGGAGGAGACTTTATCGATCTCGTGGCCAAACACACGGGGCTGACCGTCCGCGTCATCAGCGGCACCGAAGAAGCCAGGCTGATTTTCCTGGGCGTCAAAAACAACGTGCCCATGACAGAACAGCCAACGCTCTCGGTAGATGTCGGCGGTGGATCGGTCGAACTGATGGTCGGAAACCGTGACCAACTCCTCCACACAAAGAGCCTGAAGCTAGGCGCCATCCGACTGGTGGATGAATTCCTCAAGCGCACGCCCCCTTCAGAAGGGATGTTCCGCTCACTCGAAGACCGCGTGACGGCCCAATTACAGGGCGCCCTCGATTCGTTCAAGATGAAACGATTTGATTCCCTGATCGCCACCTCCGGCATGGCGGGCAACTTGGCAGAAGTCATTCATTTGCGCAGAACGAATCGCCCGCTCCCTCAAATCAATCTCGCCACGATTTCGCTGAAGGACGTCAAAGAGATCGAGCAGGACCTCCGTCAATCCACCATAAAAGCCCGGCTGGCAATCCCCGGATTAGATCCTAAACGCGTAGATACCCTGTTTCCTGCCACGGTGGTCCTTCGCCGTCTGATGGAACTCTCAGGGCGAGACGAACTCATCCTGTGCGACAAGGCCATTCGTGAAGGCATCATCTACGACTTTATCCAGCGCCACCGTGAACGGCTCAAAGCGGAAGCGGAAATTCCCGACTTGCGGCGGCGCAACGTCATCGCGCTGGCCCGTCGCTGTCAGGCCCCGGAAGCCCATAGCCTTCATGTCGCCGGCCTCGCCCTGCGCCTCTTCGACCAGACGATACGCCTCCATCGTTTGGGGCCCACCGAGCGGAACTGGCTTGAATACGCCGCGATTCTGCACGACGTCGGCTACCTCATCAACGAGCGGCAGCACCACAAGCACGCCTACTATCTGATCACCAATAGCGGCCTCGGGGGATTATCCGGCGAGGAGATTCAGGTGATCGCGAACGTGGCGCGCTACCACCGGCGCGCAGTCCCTCAACTGAAGCACGAGGAATTCGACACCCTCTCACCCAAGTACAAACGAATCGTGCGGATCCTGTCCGCACTGCTTCGGATCGCCGATGGCCTGGATCGGACGCATTTTTCGGTCGTCCGCACCCTCGATGTGAGGCTCGGCGCCACCGTCACCATCACCGTGCACGTGACGGGCGATGCGGAGTTGGAAACCTGGGCCGCCGCAGGCCGGGCGGATCTCTTTGAACGCGTATTCCGCCGCCGCGTGAAGTTTTCC
>WNFB01005691.1_pt1 | contig 11153 bp, 10 predicted proteins | sample 5400501 | NCBI WGS metagenome assembly WNFB01 (sample SAMN13153341, study PRJNA577476) | soil metagenome | isolation source: 200 cm saprolite under Douglas fir tree site 2 hole 1 | place: USA:California | collected 2015-04-18 | reverse complement strand
CGTAGTGGGAGCCGCTGCCACGACTGTGCTCTGGGCTAGCCCACTGAACAGCATGCCTCTCACTCAGGACTGCACCATCATCACGAACGGACAAAACTACCTGAAGGTCTACCTTGGCGGTAACGTCGTCTATCAGAGCAGCAGCCTGATTCTGAACATGCCATCACCATTCAACTCATACATCGAGGTTCAGACAAACTCGGCAAGTGCGATGCGCTGGAGCACTTACGTCTACTACTATTCCATATTCGGCGAGAATGTGACAGTGACGGGTGCGCCCGCCGGGGGAACGGTGAAGATAGTCGACTCCTCGAACACCGTGCTCGCGAGCGGTTCCGTTGCTTCGAGCGGCATAGTGACTGTGCCGGTAGGGAAGTATCGCCTACCCTTGACCGCGTTCATCAACATCTACAACTCCACCGGTGCTCTCGTCGCGTCCACCTCTACCGCAGTCGCGCTCTGGGGAGGGGACTTCTACACCGTCTCCCCTTAGGCGAATCGAGCCACTCAATTAGACATGAAGCTCACGAAGCGAACGAGTCGATTTTGCAATCCCGCCCACGCGACTCGCACCTGAAGAAGTCACTCGAGCCGTAGAGACCATGAGTCTTGATGAGTTCTCTGATTCTCTCCAGGGTCGGTCCTCCATCTTCGAGGAAGTTGGTCCAGGCTTCCCCGGTTACACCCTCGAACATCCTCCGCGATTCTTCATACCACTGGAAACGGAGCAAGCCTGGCATTACCATCGAGACGCCCGCCTCTCGCAGCTTTCTCATGAGTGCTTCAAGGTCCGTCAGGATTAGCCTCGGGATTATCGGAGCCATCGAGACCCAAGTCCTTATGCCGATGCTGCTCAGCTTCCTGAGACACTCGACCCTCCTCTCCACAGGAACAACGCCGGGTTCGTAACGCCTATCGCAGGCCGTCGAGATCGAGAAGCCCACCCTGATCCACTCGAATCTCTTCAAGAGGTCGAGGTCCCTGAGGATCAGAGGGGAGCGTGTCAGGATGGAGACGGGGAAACTGTGCTTGAGGAGTACCTCGAGGCAGCGCCTCGTTATCTTGTACCTCGCCTCGACCGGTTGGTAGGAGTCTGAAGCGCTCGAGAGAAAGACTACCTTCGGCTCCGCTGTTCTCAGCTCTCGGTCGAGGACCTCAGGAGCGTTCACCTTGACATCGACGAAGGTCCCCCACCCCCTTTCGTCGTGTATGAGGGAGGGAACGTAGCAATAGACGCACCCATGACTGCACCCCTTGTAGAAGTTGGCGGTATACTCCGAACTCCTCCCGTAGTCGAGGTCGTGTAAGAGAGTCTTGCACTTTACTTCCCTGATTTGCAGGCTCGCCAACGATAACTATGCCAGCGCGGGATAAAAGCCCACACGTGGTATCGAGCTCAACCCTCTGACCCCTTCTCTTTGGAACGGGCCCTTCTCTGCCTCCCGATGCCACCGCCCCCAGCTGTTCGAATTATCAGGGTGTCACCAGGGCGAAGGGTCGTGGAGTCTTTCGCCCCGAGCACCTCCGAGCGGCCGTCGGACCTCCTCACAAGATACTCCGATGGTCTTCCTGGCGACCCTCCCCTCAGCCCCCACGGCCTCACCCTCGACCTCTCCCCGAGGACGCTGACCTCAACCACGGCCTTGGCCGTGAAGGCTCGCTCGATCCCATCTCCCCCCCTCCAGGTGCCGCTCCCGCCTGTTCCCTCGCGGAGATGGTAAGACTCGAAGAGGAGCGGATAGTAGTGTTCCATCACCTCTATCGGCGTGTTTAGGGTATTGGTCATGTTTACCTGAACCCCGCTCACCCCGTCTGAGCCCGGCCTCGCCCCCTGACCGCCACCAATCGTTTCGTAGAATGCCCCACTCCTCCCGAGCCTGGGGTCCACCCCACCCAGCATCAGGTTGTTCATGCTCCCGTGAGACGCCGCAGGGATCTTGCTCGGAAGAGCCGCCGAGAGAGCCTTGTAGATCACGTCCACGACCCGCTGGCTCGTCTCGAGGTTCCCGGCCGCGACCGCCGCGGGCTTGACCGGATTGACTATCGTCCCCTCGGGTGCCGTGACGACGATGGTGCGGTCGAATCCGTCGTTCAGGGGGAGCTCGGGCGGGAGCAGAGTCTTGATTGCGAATGTGACCGAGGCCCTCGTCACACCGAGCACGGCATTAATCGGGGAAGGTGCCTGCCGCCGAGTGCCCGCGAAGTCAACTTCGACGCCCCTTGAGGAGAGGGCAACGCTCACGCGGACGGGAAGCAGCTCGTCATCAAGCTCAAGGTAGTCTACAGCATGCCATCTCCCATCTGGCAGTTTCGCGTACTCTCTGAGCGCTACCCTGTGAGTCTGGTCGAGTATCGCATCGCAGATCGCCCTGAAGCTCTGGAGGCCGATGGGGGCGGCTATCCCCAGCAGTCGCCTCTCCCCGAGCAGGTTTGCCGCAACTTGGGCCCTGAGGTCGCCGCGGGTTAGATCTGGTACCCTTGAATTCGCTTGAAGCAACCCAAGGAGTTCAGGGTCGATTCGTCCCCGAGCCATTATTCTTAGGGGTGGAAGGATGAGGCCCTCCTGGTAGAGTTCTGTCGCCCGTGGAGAGATGCTCGCGGGGACCATCCCGCCGACGTCGACGTGATGGGCCTTGTTTGCGACGTATCCCAGAAGCTCGCCCTTGAGAAAGACGGGACGTATCAGCACGATATCGTTGAGGTGGGTCCCCGCGATGTAAGGGTCGTTCACGACGTACATCTCGCCTTCCGCGGGCTGAACGCCCTCCCTCCGCAGGTAGGTGAGGGTGTTCCTCAGCCCGAGCGGGAACGACCCTATGTGTACAGGGATCTGCTCCGCCTGCCCCACCGTTCTCTCCTCCGGGTCGAGTATCGCACAGCTGTGGTCAGCCCTCTCCCTGATGTTCGGCGAGAAGGCAGACTTCCTCAGGGAGACTCCCATCTCCTCGGATACGTGAATGAGGCCGTGCTTCACTACTTCGATCGTCGCGAGGTCTGTCTGCATCCTCATCAGACTCTCTCGATGACCAGGCATCGCAGGTGATTCTTCACGCATCCCCACCCTGGCGGGACGACGACGGTCGAGTCGTACTCCTCCACGATCGCCGGTCCTCGTATCATACTCCCACCCACCCGGAGGAGTTCGCGCGAGTAGACCCGAGTCTCGAACCATCTTTCGCCGAACTTGGCTCTTCTTCGCCCCTCCCTAGCCACGGGCATCTCTCCCTCGACCTCGCTCAGTCTGACCTTCGACATCGCAGGGATAGTCGTCGTCAGCCTCAGGGCGGTGAGCTCGATCCTCTCGCCCTCGTGGGCGAAACCGTACACCTCGACGTGTCTCCCCTCGAAGGCTTTCGTGACAGCCGCTCGGTTGAACGGCCTTCTCACCACAATCTCGAGCTCGTACCCCTGGCCATAGTATCGGAGGTCGATGCTTCTACGGAAGGACGGTCTACCCTCGATTCCTTTCTCGTTGAGCGACTCCGAACTTTCTCTCTCCATCTCTTCAAAGGTCTCTTCTATCTTGCCCTCCCCGACCTCTTCGAGAAGCCCGACCATCCCCCTGACCCTGTCGTACCTCATATCCGTCATCAGCATCCCGAGGGCGCTGAAGAGCCCGGGGAGGGGCGGACGATCACCTTGGTTATCCCAATCAACTCGGCCACCTCCACCGCGTGCATCGGTCCCGCTCCACCGAACGCCACCAGCGCGAAGTCGCGGGCGTCGAGTCCCCTCTCCAGAGTAACGATCTCGATTGCTTTGGCCATCTGAAAGTTCACTATCTTGAGCGAGGCGGCGGCCAGCTCCTCGGCCCCCATCCCTGACCTCTTGCGCAGACGCTCGAAGGCCCTCGCGGCCTCCTCAGGATTCAGACCCATCTTTCCGCCCAGTAGGGTCGTGCCGATCCTGCCAAGAATCAGGTTCGCATCGGTTATTGTTGGGGCCTCCCCGCCCTTCCCGTAGCAGGCAGGGCCTGGGTCCGCCCCGGCGCTCATCGGGCCGACGGCCATCTCCCCCGCCTCGCCGACGGATACTACCGTCCCGCCTCCGGCGCTCACCTCCGCCAGGTCGATGCTCTGCGTCCGAACGGGGTATCCGCTCCCCTTCACGAGTCGCCCCCTGTTCACCCTCCCACCAACCTCGACCTCCGGAACGACGGCCGGCTCGAAGTTGAGAATCGCACCCGCCTTCGCTGTCGTCCCTCCCATGTCGAAACTGATGACCTTGGCGAGTCGGAGAGATCTCGCAACTTCCGAGGCTGCGACCACCCCTGCCGCGGGTCCGGACTCGACCGCCAGGATGGGGCGTCTCCCGACTTCGGCGATATCGAGCAGTCCACCCGAGGAACCCAGAACGTACAGCTCAGACGTGATCCCGATTCTACGCATCTCCTCTCCTGCAGAGCGCAGATAGCCGGAGACTGCCGGTGCCAGGACCGCGTTCACAACAGTGGTGCTCGCTCTCTCGTACTCTCTCTGTTCGGGGTCGACCTCCGAGGAGGCGTAGACTGGTCGATGAAGCGCCCTCTTTAGAAGCGTCTCAGCGACCCTCTCGTTCGAGGCGTTGACGTAGCTGTTGAGGAAACAGATTGCAACTGTCTCGGCACCGGAGTTTCTCAGCCTCCTAGCGAGTTCGCGCAACCGAGTCTTGCTGACCTTGACCAAGACACCTCCATCAGAATCAACGCGTTCATCCATCTCGAACCTCAGACTCCGGGGGACGAGCGTTCGAGGACGGCTGAAGTTGATGTTGTACAGCTCGGGCCTGTTCTGTCTCCCTATCTCAATGACGTCCCTGAATCCCTTGGTGGTTACCAGGGCGCATGCGGGGAGACGGATTCCGAGCTGACCGAGGAGGAGGTTGCTTCCGATTGTTCCGACGTGGACGAGGCTCTCGATTCGTCCCGGGTCGACTCGCCCCGAGATTACTTCGGTCACGGCATCGACGAACCCCAATTCTGGGTTTCTCGGCGTGCTCTCGATCTTCAACGCGTAGAGCTTTCCCGCATCATCGACCATCACGGCGTCGGTGAACGTCCCCCCCACGTCGACAGAGAGCCTGAACAAGGACCCTACCTAGCGGTCCTGGGTGAGTTGATACCCGCATAAAGCTAATAGTTACAGCCACCCTTCGGTGGGGGAGTGCCACAGACCTCTGACAGGAAGCTACAGAGGAAGTCCCTCAAGAAACTCATAGACGAGCTCTTTGGCATAGACCCGAAGATACGCTTCATCGCCATCTATCACGGCCAGTACATCATAGCCGGTGGGATGCGGCCGAACCTCGAGTCACACGACCCCGACGACGAGGCGCGTGACATCGACCTGCAGCTCGAGAAGATCGGCGAGATACTCAGGAGATGGCAGCGCTGGTTCGGAAAGCTCCACGCATTCACTCTGAGGTACGAGAGGGTCAACCTCATCTTTCAACCACTGGGAGGGGAACGATTTCTGGTGATGAGCACCGAACCGCAGCTCGACCCCTCGAGTGTCATAATGAAGGTCGAGGCTCATTCGAGCTACAGGACGCTGACAGAGGAGATCCCTTAGCTCATCGAAGAGCGAGGTTTCCTCTTCTTCCTCCTCTTATCAGCCTCCCCCATACCCAGATGCTCACCCCCGCGCCGATCACCCCCGCGATTGCGAGGGAGTACGAAAGCGTCTGGCTTGGAGCGCTCCCGAACTCGATGGACAACGGTAGATCCTGCCCGTACTGTATCGCGAACCGAGCCTCTCGCGTTTCGTTGCCCAGATTTGCCCTGAGCCTGTAGCTGCCAGCGGGGAGCAGGAAGGAGGTTGAGCCGCCGGAGTCCGCGGTCATCGTGAGCGTGTCGTTCTTCTGGTCGAAGACCTCGACGAGAGCTCCCAGCGCCGGCGAACCGTTCAGCCGAGCCACCAGGTCCAACCTTCCCGCTCGGACGTCGAGTTCCTGAATCGAGTAGGGCTGCATGACCTGGAGAGTCTGCGTCTCGAAGACCTCGTTGCCGATGGCAAGGGAGATGTTGAGCGTGAGAGGATAGTGGTTGGCCGTGAGGTATACGGTTCCGTTGACGACCTTCAGTTCTTGGATGGCCGAACCCGGGGCTACAACGATTCGAGCTGCTGCCATCTTTTCACGCCAGGGCACGGCGACCACGTTTATGACCGCCGGCGCCACGGAGACCGATTCCAGCGATAGCCCTTCGACCCCCGACGACCTGTACATGGTGAAGAGCGTGCGCGGCCATTCGGTCGTCGACGCGCCCAGCGGCAAGTCGAAGGAGAATACCGAAGATACGACGTCCATCGTGGACGTACAGCCTCGCAACCAGACCCAGTTCGCACTGTCCGTGATCAAGACGCTGGTTTCGTAGACCGAGTAGCCAGAGGAGCCTCTGAAGAAGGCTCTAAGCGAAAATCTACCTATTCTCATGGGCGCGTCGGCTGCAATCGATGCGTTGCGAGTCGGATTCCCGTTCTGGGAGAGCAGGAGCGTCGCGGAGGTGGCGACCTTGACGTCCCTCTCGACAAGCCCGCTCGAATTCAGGACCGAGTATGAGTAGAGGTGGTGGAGCTCAAACCAGAAAGTGGAGGAGCTGCTGAGCTGCCCCTGCACAGCGACGGTCGCGTTGACCCCCGCCCTCCGTAGTAGCAGCTGGCCAGTCCCTAACGCGCCCGGAATTGGGATCTGGACCGTGTTGGGCATCTCCTCTCCAAGAACGCAGGCCTGCATGTCGTAGGAACTCCCGGCGTGCACGGTATAGTTCAACAGCAAGTCTCCTCTGTTTGAGAAGCCGTGGCCGGTCAAGAGGGGCACGAGGCTCTTGTTCTGCTTGACGAACTGCACCGCGACAGTTTGGCTCGCGTTCGAGGAAGAGAGCCGCAGACTCCAGTTCCCGCCGATATCCGCCCCTCGGAAGGTGTGAAGCAGGGCGACCGCACCGGGGTCGAGAGTGTTACTCGAGGAGAAGTTCGGGGAATAAAGAGAGACGCGAAGCGATGAACCCAGTTGGGACGCCGCCCACAGCTCATCGCCTACGGTGTAGACAGGCAAACCCTGGCTCGCTGGCGCCAGAGTCGATGGGCTGAGACCCACCATCACCTTCGAGATATCGAACTGTTGCGGCGCGACTTGAGCCTGCGTCCGGCCCGGGTCGACGACGAAAGGCATCGTTAGAAGGATCAGGAGGAGGGGGACGGCGTCCCTACCTCGCACGGGCGAACCACCAAACAGCGGTTACCGTTAGCAGTGTCGGGGCAGCGAAGAGGAGGAGGGTGTCTCTCGTGAAGGTGACGAGCCCAGCAATCCAGGCGAGACTCGTCAGGGTACCCAAGATTGCGAGGATCAGGGCGGTTGACGCATTGATGGTTGACCCGGGTTCTCGACCAGAGGCCACGTACGCGATCAAGCCCACGTAGAGCAGGGCTGACGCTACGATCGCGCCTTCGTTCGTCGCCAGAAGGTTCGCCGCGAGCTTCGTCCGACTACCCAGTACGCCCACCAGCTGATGGAAGAACCCAGCGAGACCCTGATTCGTTCCTGCCGTGTTTGAGACCTCCCACAGAAAGATGAAAAAGCCGAACTGACTGCTCGCGAAGGGGAGGACCGAGGAAAGGCTTCCGCCTCGCAGCGAGGTTCTCCCCAGCCAGTAGATCGTGTAGATTGGAAGGACGAGCATCGCTGCCACGGGCCACGTCGTGAATATGTACCCGAGGAGGGTGAGGAAGAATCTCTCGCCCAACCAGACGTAAAGCAGCGCCAGGACGGGGAGGAAGAGCATCTCGACCGCGAATATATCGAAGGTTAGGGCGAACCCCGCCTTCCTCAATCTCGGAACTCCGAGGACGGCCGGCAACTTTGCGAGCTGCAGTGCGACCATCCCGGCTTCGAAGGCTGTCTGTGGGAGGTACCCATTCGAGATGCATCCCGCGAGGAATTCGAGGTAGGCGTACACAATCGCGCCGCAGACGGCGACTGCGGCTGTCTGCCTGGCCTTCTCCCAATTCATCTCGCCAAAACCTCCGAGACAACTCTGACGACGCTCTCCGCCCCGGTGTAGACGAACGTCCTCCCCGTCATTCTTCTCGGAGAACTCCCAGGGCCACCCAGTATGAGAAGGGACGGTTTCCCTCTCGCAGCCTCGGAGACGGCTGTGCGGTCAAGTTCTTCCAGGCCTGTCACCAAAAAGTCCGCTTCCGTCGCCACATCGGGCAGATGACTCGCGTCGATAGGCGTCCACATCTCAACGACGAGATTTGCCAGCTCGTCCGGGTTCGAGGCTCTTAAGTGGGCGACCCCACCCGGGGAAGACCGAAGAACCTCCACCTCCGTCCCCCCGCGAAGAAGAATGATTCCGATTGCGGCGACGGCCTCGGTGGTCGAGTCCATCCACACTGGCCTGCCTGAACCGCGTTCTAGGGCCTCGAGCAGCCCTATCTTCAACGACCTGGGAATGTTCGCTTCTCGTACCCTGATGAGCAACCGCTCATCCGGCGTCCTGGCGGCAGCCCGCTTCCACAGTATCTCCTTCGTCTCCGCGAAGGGGTGGTATTCGTCGATGGCGTAGAGTTCCTGCGCAGCGCCCCTCCTCCCCGCGGGTTTCTCCCCCATCGTGACCGCCGGTATTACGACCCTCCCGGCGGGTGCGAGAAGGGCTAGCGGGAGGACATCGATCGTGAAATCTTCGAACTCCGCCTCTCCGAACTCTCCGAAGATACCAAGCGGGTCGTTGAGCTCGTACTTCGCGCCGAGCCCGCGATACTTCCCCGCGTAACGCGGAATTGCCGTGACCTCGACCGCTGTCTGGCTCACAGCCCTGAAACTAGCGTCGACACCGCCTGGCATCCTGACTGTGTCCACCCGGAGCGAGAGCCAACCCATCCTCCTCCTCCTCGCCCTCGTCACACTCAGCGTCAGCACCGCTCTCTCCAGCTTGAAGGCCCTCAGCCTCTGAGGCTGTACGGAGAGGACGGCGACATCTCCTCGCGAGAGCCTTAGGGTGAGGAGAGAGACTGCCGCAATCACGGAGAGGGCAAAGGAGAGTGCGAGGGTAATCTTGACATCCAGCAAGGCAGACGCAACGGTCGTAAGCGCGACCGCCTTCAGATAGTCCCTTCCTCTTCTGGTGAGACTTAGCGCGGCGGTCTCACCCTGTCCATCACTTCACGGATCACGGTATCGACGTCCAGGCTCTGATCCCTGAGCGCCGAGGACTGATCAAGCTTGATTCGGTGTGTGAGAACGTAGGTGGAGAGCTTCTTGATATCATCGGGGATGACGTATTCCCTCCCCGAGAGATATGCCGCCGACCTCGCGGAGTGCACCAGGTGAATCATCGCCCTCGGGCTTGCTCCAAGGTCGATTCGCTGGTCCGTCCTCGTCTCGCTCGCTATCTTCGCGAGGTACTCGAGGATCTCGTCGGAGACCCTGACATCGTCGACCGCCTTCAACATCGCTGCCAGCTCGTCCGAAGAGACGACCTGTTTCACAACCTCGAGGTCCATCTCGGAGAGGTTCCTCCGTATTATCGCAGACTCCACACTCGCCGTGGGGTAGTCGAGCTTGAGCTTCACCATGAACCTGTCGAGCTGCCCCTCGGGGAGGGGGTAGACGCCCTGGAACTCCAGCGGATTCTGCGTAGCGATCACCATGAAAGGGGACGGTAACTTCTCCGTGTATCCCTCGATCGTGACCTGCAGCTCCTGCATCGCCTCGAGAAGAGCGCTCTGCACCTTGGGAGGGGCCCGGTTTATTTCGTCAGCGAGGAGTATGTTTGTGAAGACGGGCCCCCTCCTGAACTCGAACTCCCGGCTCTTCATGTTGAAGATGAAACCGCCCACAATGTCGAGTGGGAGCATATCCGGGGTGAACTGAACCCTCTTGAATGCCAGGCCCAGACACTTCGAGAAGGCCTTTGCAAGCATCGTCTTGGAGACCCCCGGGACCCCCTCGATGAGGGTGTGCCCTCTCGCCAGCAGCGAGACGAGCAGGAGCTCCGTCTCCTCCTCTCTCCCGACGACGACCTTGCCTACCTCCTTCAGCACCCTCGTTCTAACGTCCGTTGACTTTCACACCTCTGGGGAGGATGGCCGCGAGCCTGAGCACCTCGTCCTGGACCTTCTCCGGAAGGGTCGCCCCGCCATACCTGAACGCCTCATACCTCTCCAGGGCGAGTTGAACCCGACCCCAGTCGACCTTCAGGCGAAGGCGTTCGGCGAGGGAGAGTGCCTCCCTGAGAGTGAACCCCGCAGGCAAGTCGGGGAACGCATTCTGAAGAGACTTCTCGAGCAGCGCGAAGGCGAGCACTGGGTCTTCGACCCGCGGCGTCGCCGCTCCTCTCCTCGCCTTGAAGACACCTAAGATGAGAGAGAGATAAATGAGGATGTCCAGGGGGATCAGGAGGTTCAGCGCAAGAAGGTCAAGCGGCATACGTGAACACCCCGTACGAAGGCTTGTAGAAAGCGACCCCCAAGCCCATCCCGTCTGAGATCTTGATGGACTCCATCGGCCGGAAGGTCAACCAGACTACCGAACCTCGCTGGTCCAGACTGAGGAGCGAAAGTCGGGTCTCTTGAGGAAGGAACACGTATGTGAACACAACCGGTTGCCCCTTTACAATTACGGTCGAGTTCGCAAGGGTCAGGGTGTTTGAATTCGGAAAGGAGTACGGAGGGCGCAGAACCTCCAAGAAGAGGGCCGTACTTTTGTTGACGGGCTGGATCCCGGAGTCTGTTACGGCAGTCATCGTTTCCCATGTTGTTAGCCACCCCGATGAATCTCGGTCGACAGCCGCGTAGAAGGTTATCGGGTGCAGCTGTCGGGTCGCGAGGACGTCGACCTCGGTAACCTCTCCGGGGAGGATGTTCACGGCCGTCGAAAGATGGAATCTCTGGTCATTTATCGCGACGGAATACTGACCGGGGTCCAGCGGAAGCTCAAAGGTCCCACTCGAGTTCGTGTGGAAGGTGAGCGCGGCCAAGGCTGGAGGGGTTGCCCCGCGAATCGAAACGTTGACTCCGGATAGCGGAAGGAACCCGGAAAAGCCGCCGGCAAAGCCTCCGAAGCTACCCTGGGTCCTCACTACAATCCTCCCCCCGCTGCCTACCTCCGTGTAGTTCCCCCCGAGGTCGATGAATCTCCCTCCCGGACCGATGGCGACCGGGCTGTTGAGCGAG
>WNFB01005689.1_pt1 | contig 11155 bp, 8 predicted proteins | sample 5400501 | NCBI WGS metagenome assembly WNFB01 (sample SAMN13153341, study PRJNA577476) | soil metagenome | isolation source: 200 cm saprolite under Douglas fir tree site 2 hole 1 | place: USA:California | collected 2015-04-18 | reverse complement strand
TTGTGGCGCCCCCCGAGGCTCTGCTGAGGGCCCTGCAGTCGCTTGCCAGAGCAGAGGATTTCGAGATTCTTCCGTCGCGTATTCGGTAGGCGCGTGGTGCCTGGGTCCTCACGAGCGACAGAGCCTGCCGCGTGAGCGCCACCCTTGACGGTCTCTGTGGCCGCTCGCGGATTCCGCGCTCCTAGCCCATTTGTAGCCGGTGATTATAATGGAAGAAGGCGAGGGGATGGTTCCCCCTCCCCTTTACGTTTGGAGTGATCAGGAGGCTTTATGCATCCAGAGATTGCACGTATTCAGTCCATGCTCGACGAGCAGGGGTATGTCGCCGACGAGGCGCTCGCGACATCGGTCTACCTCGCCATTCAGTTGCGCAAGCCCCTGTTAATCGAGGGCGCGGCGGGCGTCGGGAAGACCGAGGTGGCCAAGGTGATGGCCCGCGCAATGAAGACGGACCTCATCCGCCTCCAGTGCTACGAGGGATTGGATGCCACGACATCCCTGTACGAGTGGAACTACCAGCGCCAGCTCTTGCACATCCGGCTGCTGGAGCAAAGCGATAAATCACTTGAGGTCAAGGAGCGCGAGATCTTCAGTGAACCCTTTCTGCTGAAACGGCCGCTGCTCGCGGCCATCACCCATCACCGTGCGCCCGTCCTCCTCCTGGACGAAGTGGACCGCGGAGATGACGAGTGGGAGTCGTTTCTTCTCGAAGTACTCTCCGACTGGCAGGTCAGTATTCCAGAAATAGGGACGATCAAGGCGCAGCACATTCCCTACGTCGTCCTCACCAGCAACCGCACGCGGGAACTCGGCGATGCCCTGCGCCGACGCTGCCTCTACTTGTGGATCGACTATCCCACCTTTGATAAAGAACTGGCGATCGTGCGCCGGAAAGTCCCCGGCGTGAACGGGCAGCTCGCCGAACAGATTGCCGCCTTCATGCAGTTCGTGCGGCGGACAAAGCTGGAAAAGACGCCTGGGCTCGCGGAGACATTGGACTGGAGCGCGGCTCTGATCGCCCTGCACCGGGACCACCTCGACCGCGATGCCGTGGAGCAGACGCTGGGTGTGCTCTTCAAGCAGCGCGACGACGCCGACTTGATGCGCACGCAGTGGCTGGACCATCTTTTGCGCGGGGTCCAAGAAGTGGGCCAGGAGCCCCCCCCACGGAACCAGCAGACGATCGACCGTGTCGCCGACCGGGTGCTGCCCAAGCGATGACCGTCGCTACGGACCTCACCACCCACGTCGTGGGCTTCTGCCGAGCGTTGCGGGCTCGCGGGCTTACGGCCGGTCCCCGTGAAGCTGCCGATGGCTTGCGAGCGCTCGCCGCGATCAATGTGGGGTCGCGGCGGGAGTGCTACCTCGCGCTCCGAACGGTCCTGACCTCCCGGCACGAAGACCTCCCGGTGTTCGATGAGGTTTTTGACGCGTATTGGAATCCGCCGACGGCGAACAACGAGGGCGAGGAATCCGCGCCCCCGCAGCTCGCGGGACTCTCGGGGGACGGCCAGCTCAAGACGCCGACCCTTCTGGAGTGGTTGGACGAGGCGTTACAGCCCCAAGGGGAGGAAGCGCTCCCGGCCTACAGCGCTGTGGAGATCTTGACGCAAAAGGATTTCAGTACGTTTTCCGCCGACGAACTGGACGAGGTCAGCCGCCTCGTGGTGGCCATCGCCAAGCGCGTGGCCACCCGGCTGAGTCGTCGCGCGCGCACGACCGCGCACGGCCACCAGATGGATTTGCGGCGCACCATCCGTCACAGCCTCCGCCGCGGCGGAGAGATCGTCGACCTATTCTACCGTCGGCGGAGGATTCGCAAGACACGCGTCGTGTTGTTGGCGGATGTCAGCGGCTCGATGGACCTGTATAGCCGGTTTTTGATCCAATTCATCTTCGCCCTGCAGCACACGCTGGGACAGGTCGAGACGATGGTATTCAGCACCTCCCTCACGCGGGTGACTGACGCGCTGTCCGAAGCGGATTTGCGCGAGGCCCTCGAGCACGTGGCGAAAGAGGTCCCGGACTGGTCGGGGGGGACGAAGATCGGCCACAGTCTCCAGACATTCCTCCGGCGCCACGGCGGGACGTTGCTGACCCCACGAACCGTCGTACTCATCATCAGTGACGGCTGGGATACCGGGGATATCGATGTGCTGACCGACGCGATGAAGGAAATTCGTTCGCGCGCAGGCCGGGTGATCTGGCTGAATCCGTTGCTGGGCAGTCCCGGGTATGAGCCTATCTGTCAAGGGATGCGCGCTGCCCTACCGTACGTGGATGTGTTCGCCTCCGCGCACAACCTGGAGAGCTTGCGCCATTTGGAGCGCCACCTCGCGCGGAGCATACGAAAATGACGGGCCGCTTCCATCCGCGCGGCGGTCCGGTGCCTGTATCTAGGCGACGTAAGGAGTGTGTCTCATGAAAGAGTTGTTGGAGATTTTGGATGCGGTGGACCGCTTTCATGCCCAGGGGGAACCGATGGCTCTGGCGACCATCGTGGGCGTCCGCGGCTCGGCGTATCGCCGGGAGGGCGCGCGGCTCCTGCTGACGCGCAGCCAGCAGATGGTCGGCAACATCAGTGGGGGATGTCTGGAAGGCGACGTCATGGTCACCGCTGAGGATGTGATGACAAAGAAGACCGCCCGACTGGTCAGCTACGACCTCACGGCAGATGACGATGTGGTCTGGGGCCTGGGGCTGGGGTGCAACGGGGCGGTCGACATTTTTGTGCAGCCCCTCGATCCGACCTCCGAGGTGCTAGCGCTGTACCGGCAGGCGCTGGCCGAAGAACGCGGTCTCGCCGTGGTGACGGTAGTGGGCGGCGCGGGGGAGCCGGGTCGCTGGGTCGCGATCTGGCCGGACGGTGTCCGCGTGAACTCCCTCGGGGATGCACAGCTGGACGAGCGCGCCAAACGCGCCGGAACAGCCGCGTTGCACGAAGGGCACTCCCGCGTTCACACCCTGCCATCCTCCGCAGGTGACGTGCAGGCGTTCGTGGAGGCACTGCGGCCTCCAGTGCGGTTAGTGGTGTGCGGGGCAGGACACGATGCGATCCCCGTCGTGCAAATCGCCTCCGAGATTGGCTGGCGGCTGGTGGTCTGCGACGCGCGCGAGCGCTTCCTCACTCGCGACCGATTTCCCGGGGCGCGGCAGCTCATCCAGGCTACGCCACCGCAGGTGCCTGCCCGTGTGCCGGTCGATGACCGCACATACGTGGTCGTGATGACCCACAACTACATGCACGACCGGGACTTGCTGCGAGGATTTTTGCGTACCGAGGCGATGTACATCGGCATGCTGGGGCCCCGGCTCCGCACAGAGAAAATGCTGGACGAACTCCAGCGCGACGGGGTGGCCATTAGTGAAGCCGATCGCGGCCGGATCTTCGGACCCATTGGTCTGGACATTGGCGGGGAAACGCCGGAGGAAATAGCCCTGTCCGTCATCGGCGAGATCCGCGCGGTGGATTCCGGACGACGGGGTGGTTTCCTACGGGAGCGCAAGGGGCCGATTCACGCCCCGGCCGCTCGGCGCGCATGACTGGGCCCGACCGTCCTCCGGTCGCCGCGATTATCCTGGCGGCCGGCGCGAGTGCGCGGATGGGTGGGCCCAAACTGCTCTTGACCCATCAGGGGGTCCCGCTAGTGCGCCGCGCAGTAGAGACTGCTGTTGGCGGCGGATGCACCGACGTGGTCGTGGTCCTAGGCGCCAACCACGAACAGTATCGGCCTCAGCTCCAAGGAACCCCTGCCCGCCTGCTTTACAACCCCGAATTCTCCTTAGGGATGAGCAGTTCCATTCGCGTGGGGATCGAGGCACTGGCCGAAGACACGCGTGCGGCGATCATCATGCTGGCCGATCAGCCGTTCATTGAAGGCGGCGTCATCGAGCGCCTCATCACCACCTACGTGACGTCGAAAGCGAGGATCGTGGCCTGCGCCTACGACGGCGTGCAAGGCGCCCCGGTGTTGTTTGATCGGGCCTTGTTTTTGGAGTTGCTCCTCCTTGAAGGCGACCAAGGGGCGCGACAGGTGATGACGATCTATCCGCGCAACGTCACGGCGATTGAGATCTCCCCTCACGCTGCCACAGACATCGACACCCCCGAGGACGCGCGCCGACTTCTCCCCGACGATTAGCCCCGTCTGCTCAGGGGGCGGGGGGCTCCGGCCCCGCAGGGAGCACGAGCAGGGATGTCGCAACCGCCCGTTCCCCATTTTCGTCAGACGGCAGGTTCACCACACGGCCGCTTACCACCATCGTGGACGAACCCCCGCCGTCGAGATTCATCGCATCGACGGCCCCCAGACGGCGCATCTCCAACGCCAGTTCCACCAGCGTCATTCCCAAGCTATGTGGGGGCGAGCGTCCATCCACGACCAGTAGTAAGATGCGGCCGTCGGAAAGCACCCCCAGGGCGGTCCGGGGATGACGGCGCCCGACGAGAGTGCTTGTGAACCCTTCGTCAGAAACGAGACCGCGGGCCAGGAGGTGCGGACCGCCTCCGATCGCGTGGATCACGCGATCCCACTGCGGGTCTGCCGAGCGGGAGACAAATCGCATCCTGACGAGGACCGGCGTGCCCGGGGTGAGGTTTTGCATGATCCACGACCGGGCGCGTCCATGTCCCGACAGTACGAACCCGTTTGCGGGAATCGGACTGTTGCCCCGGAAGTCCACGCGTTCGGTCACGACCCCGCCATTCACGATGGCCTCCGCACCAAACGCATTCGTGCCTGTGGTCTGGTCAAACGACGGCCGGTAGACGATGAGCTCGTCGGCCCGGCGTTCGCGGTTCACGCCATTCACCGTCGCCTCGCCGTCTGGGGTGCGGACGAGTGCCTGCAGCTGCACCTGGTCAAAGACGGGGGTGCCATCGACAGTAAACCCCGCACATGTATGGTTCGGATCGGGTTCATTGACCACTTCCCCGTTGACCATCACGCAGCCCAGGGGATCGCCACTAGGGCCGAAGTACCCGCCATTCACCGCGGCGAGAGCTCCTCGCGTTCGGGCGACTGCGCTGGTGCGGATCCGCTGCATGCGTTGCCCGTCCCCAAATGTCGGAAGCAGGCGAACCCCGCTGTGGAGGTCGACGACCAGAGAGGCGGTCCGGACGGGTCCGGGTAACGCGTCGAAATCCGGCAACGTCTCGACGACCCACGTGGGGAGACCTTCGGCAGCCAGCTGCTCTTTCACGAAAGTGGCTTCGAGTGCCGTGCTGAAGCTTCCGACGCGCACCTTGTAGACGCCGTCCTGCAAGTCGATGAACACGGGGAGGCCGCGTTCACGCACGGAAGACGCCAGACGTTGCGCATTCTCCTCGCTGGCAAACGCGCCGATCTGGACCCGCCACACCGGGAGCGTCCGCAAGACCCCGCGTTTTTCAATCGTGAGAGCCACACCCACGCCGACCGGCACCGAATACCGAAGTGTGAGTCCGCCCTCGCCGGCTTCCACAAAGGCGCCCACCAGGCTGGCCGCCTCCCCTCGCGTCATCGGCGCGAGCGGGCGAAAGGAAAAGGCCAACGGCTCGCGCAAAAGCGGCGGCTCGCTCGTCAGGGCAACAGCGATCGCCCCGCGGACCGGATTGGGGAGGACCGCCGTGTCATCATACGGCAGCGGGTATGCTGCGAGCCCGCCGATCTCGAAGGTGTACCCCAACGCAGTGACCGTAAGCACCACCGCATCGCTGCGGAGCATGAAAGCCGCCGGGCTGAACGCCGAGGCTCGCGGAAGTACGCCAAAGGCCACCGCTGTGTCGAGGTAGGGCGCGACGGGATGGGACGCCGGCACATCCGCAAAGAGAGCGCCGCGCGGCGGATTGACCGGCAGGCCGGAAGCAAGCACGAGCCACTTCACAAAGTCTGCGCGTGTAATCGGATCCGCGGGTCGGAATGTCTGGTCCGCGTTCAGGTCGGCGATGTTGCGGCGGACGAGCAACTGAATGCGTTCTTCAGCCCAGTGTCCGCTGATATCGCTGGGCCCTTGTTGTGCCCATGCGGGATTCCTCGCTGACACTGCGAGGATGAACAGAAGACCGGTGACTCCCCACACCGAGCGCATTTTCCCTCCCGGGGTTCTTGCCGCGTCGTCGTGCAGCCTGCTGGTTCTCAGGATCCGATCCCAAGAATTGTATCAGCACAGGGAAGGAGAACTACCTGTAGTGGCGAACTAATGTCCGCGACGGCAAGAAGCCGTCCAGTCTGCGCGGCGCCTTCGATCTCATCCTGGCACCGGGTCGAGGCAAGGCGCAAGGGGGAGGGGCGCAAATGGCTAAGAAGAAGGCCAAGAAGAAGCGGTAATCACGCACGTACGTTGAGAACAAGAGGTGGCGTTCCCTTCGCCGCCTCTTGTGCTTTATGCGGCTGTTTGCGGCGGGGTGATCACCGCCTCCACGTCGATGTTGGCATCCGACGGGTCGATCCCGGCGCTGATCCACCGTGACGTCTCTACCGCAAGATCGAGGACTCCCGCCGGCCGTCCCTCGTGGAGGAGTTGCACCAGCGGGCGATCCACGCGCGACTCCGACGGCCGCAGCACAACCGCTAGTTCGCCGCGATCCAGCTGCACGAGGCTGCCCACCGGATAGGCGCCCATCATCCGCAGGAAGACTTTGCCGACCACGGGATCGTATACGCTCCCCAGCCCGACGGCAATCCACCTCATCGCCAAGTCGACACGCAGCGCCCGTTGGGTCCCGCGGCGCGCCGAGGTGACCGTATCGTACGCGTCTGCGATCGCGACAATCCGCGAGAACAGGTGGGGGCGTGCCTTAGCCACGATCTGCGGGTACCCGCTGCCGTCGAAGTGGATATGGTGCTCGAGGGCACACACCGCCGCGAGCCGCCCCAGCCCTTCCAGGTCGCGCAGAATGTTTCCCCCGTGCACCGGGTGGCGGTTCAGAAGGTCTTGGTCTTCAGTACTCAGCCATGTCGCGCGGTTCAGCAGCGATTGGGGAATGCGCACCTTTCCAATGTCGTGCAAGAGCGCGCCCATCCCCAGCACCATTAAGGCGTCCCGCTCCAGTCCCAGGCGTGTCCCCATGAGCAGCGCCAGGATCGCCACGTTGACAGCGTGGTACGAGCTGGACTCGTCATAATTCTTGCTGGTCATCAGGGTCAGCAAGGCGGTGCGGTTATCCAGCACGACTTCGATCGCCGCCGACAGGAAGACGCGGGCCTTGTTCATGTCCAGCGGCTGGCGGCGCGCGGCCTGCGCCCGCAGGTCCTGCGCCACGGTGTGCCCAGCCTCATAGGCGCTGGACGGTTCCACCTCGATCGGCATGTCGGTCGGCAGAGCGTCACGGGGTGGACCGACGGTGATATGCTCGACCCCCTGCGATTTGAGGAACGCGTCCGCACCGCCCGCTTTTTTCAGCTCGGCGACCGAAGTATTCAGCAGACCAACGAAGGCGTGGATCTCAGCGGGGGTGATGCCGCGCTGCAGCGCAAACAAACCGACGTTGCGGTCCAGGCACCCCGTGAGCAACCCCGCGTTGCGCAGACTCTCCTCGGGTAGCATCTGGTTCTCGAGGAAGAACGTGTCGCTGTAAATCTGGAATGTCACAGAGTCCCGATCACGTACGAGCAGGTCCACGACCTGCACGAGGTCCTCCAGGGCGCGTTTCACGATGGGGTGCTCAGGAGGATACATCGTGCGGTGTTTGCTTGCGGTCGCGAGGTAGCGCAGCAAGGTTGCCGTCACGGAGGGCTGACGCGCGCGGGTCACGATCGCACCTCGCGTCTGGCTGACCCCGCGGACGAGGTTTGCAGTAGTCGCACAGCCGTGCGCGCGTAGCGGGCGACCCGCCGGTCCTGTTGCCGCAACCGGAGCGCGGAGGTTAGCTTGCGCAGCGCGGGAAGGGCGTCCGTGATCCCGGATTGCACCAGCAGGTCGATGACCCGGATGCGTACCAGAGGGTGGCGAGCCAGTTTGCGGTTCCGCAGCATGTCAATCAACAGCGGCGCGGCCTTTCGCGCGGTCTCCTGTCTCACGTAGCGCAGGCACGCCTCGCACACTTCCGGATCCGCATCGGTGAGAAAGGCGAGCAGGGCAGTCTGAGCTTCGGGCCCCGGTACCGGGCCCAGGGCCACGGCCGCATCTCGACGCACACCCGCGTTCGGGTGTCGGGCGATCGACCGCAAGGCATCCAAGGAGGCAGCACTGCGCATCTGGATCAGGGCCGGAATGATGGCCCGGGTCAGCTCAATGTTGCGGTCGCTCAGCAGAGGGATGATGGCATCGACGGCCGCGTCCCCCGCACGGGCGAGCAGGGCGACGAGGAGGTGCCGACGCGCGACGTCGCGTTCGTCAGCGAGGGCGAGCGCCAGTGCCGCGCCGACTGTGCGCCCCGTTTTGCGCAGACTCCGGACCAAGGGATGGTCGTCGGGCCACCCCACGATGTCTTTGTGCGTGGAGGCGGCCGCCACGCTGACCAGGATCCGGCGCATGGCGGTCGCGGTCACATCCGCGGTGCGCCCGCCGGCGCGGATCGCCCCATCCAGGTGTTGGAGGACCGTCCCGATGACCTCATAGGTGCCGTTGGTCTGCAGCGCGGTCACGTCGGTTGAGAGGACAGTGAGCGTGGTGTCGACTTCGGCAGGGTCGTCGTCAGCGAGTGCGAGGTCCAGCAGGGCCAGCGCGTGTGCGCGTAAGACAGCGGGCTCGTCGAGCACTGCTTCAGTCCGCAGAGCCTTGACCTCGTCTTCGGAGAACACCACCGATTCTTCGGAGATGACAAAGTCGGCGAGGTCTTGCGGGATGTCATGAACCCAGGGCGGCAGCCGCAGTTCTTCCAGCGCAGGGGGAAGATCAAACGACCGTCCGGTCTGTTGTGCCACCAAAGCCAACGCATCGCGCGCTTTGGCGGGATCGAACGGGAGGCCTTGGACGACTTGTGCAATCTGCGGGGGCGGCTCGCCCGCTTCGAGGCAGGGAATGACCACGCGTGCGATCTGCTCGGAGGTCATCGCCGTCAAGAGTGCGCGCGCCGACAAGTCTTGGGCGGCGTGTTGGAGGATGGCCCGATGGATCTGGCGGCGCTGCGGATCATCCATCTCCGTCACCGCGGTGGCCAGGTGCTTGAGAACGTCTTGGGACTCGCCCCCCGGAGTATCTACAATCAGCCGGTCCAGGGCAGTGAGCGCGGTATACACCCGCTCGCCCAGTCCGGCACCCGTGGCATCGGCAAAGGCCTGCTTGGTGCGTTCAACCATGATGGACAGCAGCCGCATCGCCTGGTCGGGTCCAGCACGCAAGACGCCCACCAGAGCAGCGCGCTCCTGTGCAGACAAGGAGCCGTTCAGCATCCGGTGGTAGGTCTCGAGCGTAATGTTGGTGGGGTCTTCATCGCCGGGCCGGAGCTCCACGACGCGGACGTGCGAGACGCCGTTTTTCTCCAATAGGCCCGTGAGCCCGCCCTCTTTCAAGATCACTTCGGGCTCCATCGTCACGAGATCCAGCAGCTTATGCATCTCCGCATCGGTCAGCCCTGGCAAGATAATGAGCTGCCAAACGCCCACGGAATACAACTGCAGGGCCAGGTTGTCTACAGACTCGCCGCCTTCGAAGGCATGGCCTTCCAAGACTAAGCCGTCGCGGTGGGTTTCCAGGACAAACCCCCCATACCGCTCATGGAAGGAGGCAACCGTGGTGAGAAAGACTTCGACCGTCTGGGCACGGAGGGGGTGTCCCGCTGCGTACAGAACGCGGGACTTCACCGCCGCGTTAAGACGGCGGACGACGATGGCGGCAGCCTGCGCTCGGCCTGAAACCCCCATACTTACGTAGATGCCCCCAATCTTCTACGAAAATTCCCCATTGCCACGTCCAGGGGCACTCACCTCTGGCGAACTGGCGCGGATCGGAGGCGAGCGCGGTTACTTAGGGTACCGGAATCGAAAGTAAACCTCCCTGACCCCGTGCTCCGTCCGGTAGTGATATTCGCTGATGGGCTCCAGCCGGCGGTCGGTAACCGGCCCTGTAATCAGGCGGGGGGCGGCGGGATCACCACCCAGGCGAGTGGACACAGTTACGAAGAGTTCGTCCAGCAGCCCGGCGCGTGCGAGTCCTGTCGTAACGGTTGGTCCCCCTTCGCACAGCACTCGGCGGGCGCCCGAGCCGGCGAGGTGGCGCAACACCGCCTCCAGATTCACTTCTCCGTCTCCTCCGGCGGCGAGCACTTGTACCTTGACCCCCGCTGCTTGCACCCGCTTTACGTCTACAGGCTTCGCCCGGGGCGTCGTGATGATAACGCGCTCGAAGTCCGTCCGGTGAAAGAACTTCTTGGCGAAGACCTGTGTGGAGAAACGGCAGGTAGCCGTGACGACGATCGCGGTGGGGTTAGGGGGCTGCCCGCGCTGGACGCGCCGCTGCTGCAGGGCGGGCAGCGTCGTCACAACGACGTCATCCATGCGCAGGGTGCCCGCACCATAGAGCACGGCGTCGGCGTGGACGCGCAACTGACGGAAGAGGTGGTGGTCGACATCCGTGCCGATCGTCCAGGCCGATCCCCCTAGCACCGCTTGTCCATCAAAGGTCTGCACCATGTTCAGGTAGGCAAAGGGGTGTGTGGCAGTTCCGGCCGGGAGCTCCAGGTCGGCATAGACTCCGTCCAGTGGAACCTGTTGCGGATACGGGTGGTGCGAGTGATACACGAGGTGTAAGTGCGACGGCAGCTCGGCCATGGTGTCGGTGTTCGATTCCGGCACGCATCCTCCTGGACGGCTCCAGGGCCGTCGCCGATTCGTTCAGGGAGACGAACGAGCCGGAGAGATTGGGGTATCCGAAGCGGGGGACGCAGTAACCGGCTGGGGAGTTTCGAGCATCTTCAGAAAGGCGGTCACGACCTTCGGATCAAAGTGGATGCCGGCTTGTTCTTGGATGTACGCCTTCGCGCGTTCCTCTGTCCAGGCGGCCCGGTAAGGGCGATCTGACCGTAACGCGTCCCAGACATCGACCACCGAAAAGATGCGCGCCGCGAGCGGGATCTCTTCGCCCTTCAGCCCGCGGGGGTAGCCTGTCCCGTCCCATTTCTCATGGTGGCAATATGGGATGTCGAGCGCAGGACGGAGATAGCCGATCGGGGAGAGGAGCTCATGGGCGTAATCTGGATGACGGTGCATGATTTCTGCTTGCTCATCGGTAAGGG
>WNFB01005686.1_pt1 | contig 11157 bp, 8 predicted proteins | sample 5400501 | NCBI WGS metagenome assembly WNFB01 (sample SAMN13153341, study PRJNA577476) | soil metagenome | isolation source: 200 cm saprolite under Douglas fir tree site 2 hole 1 | place: USA:California | collected 2015-04-18 | reverse complement strand
CGGCGTAGGCCGCATCTTGGACGACGCGTACTGCCTCGATCTGTGCCATCTGTAACCCCTCCTACTTGGCCGCGTGGCCGAGGTCGACAAGGATCGCGCGAACCTTGGCCTCGTCCAGCTTGGCTGGGTCCCACTTGACGGTGACGCTGCGCTCGCTGCCGCTCACGGCAAGGATGCCGTCGCGCTTCTTGAGCGCCTGCTCGAACGGGTCGTAGTCCTCGATGGTGCCCATCGGGGTCGCGAACTGGAATTCCTTGGACACGCCGAGCGCGCTCGGTGCCGCCTCAGCCGTGCCGGCCACGCCGACGACGACCGGCGATGCGAGGTGTGTCACCTTCTCGCCGCGGAGCTCAGCGGCCGCGGTGTTGACGGCGGTGAAGATCTTCGCGTACTCGCCGCACCGGCAGATGTTGCCGGCGAGGCCCTCCATGATCTGCGCTGTGGTCGGCTTGGGGATCGCCCCGAGCAGCTGGACCGTCGACATGATGAATCCGCGCGTGCAGATGCCGCACTGGAATCCACCGTCGAGCCAGAAAGCGCGCTGCACCGGATGCAGCCCCGCGACGCCAGGCCCGGTCGTTAGACCGGCGACCGTCGCGATCTTCTGTCCCCTGCCGAGACGAGCGCTGAGGACGGTGCAACCGTTGACGGCCTTCCCATCGACGAGCACCGTGCATGCGCCGCACTGTGCGCGGTCGCACCCGAGGTTCGAGTTCGCGAGGCCGAGCTGGAAGTTCATCGTTTCCCAGAGGCTCTCGCGGTTGTCGACAACGAGGTCGTACTTCACGCTGTCGATGCTGAGTGAGACTCGGCGCATCGTTGCCGGGATCGGACCACCTGCTGTGGTCGTGGTGGTGGTCGTCGTCGCGGTCTCCGGGTTGATCGCCTTGTTCGCGACGACCGCACCACCGAGAACGACTCCGGCTGCGGCTGCGCCTGCTCCGGCGCCGATGAGGAAGTTGCGTCGCGTGACTGAAAGTGCTGGTTTGCCTTGACCTGTGTCGGGCTCCGCTACTGGATCAGACGTAGTCCCTCCCGGTTCCGTCATAGGACATTCACCCTCCTGCACCAATCAATGGACGGCGCGACGAGCCTAGCAGTGGGGTAAAGGGACGCAAGCTTGTCGAAGCCTCCCCCATCGGGGCAAGCGCGCGTGTCGCTGCGTGTAACGGAGGCGGCGCGGGACGGCTCACGTCAGTGGTTCTCAACAGCGCGGTTTGCGCAAAAAGAAGGCGCCCCGGGCGCCCCTTCGGCGCGCAAACCAGGGTTTGCGCAAAGCCGCCGTAACAAGAGGAGTCGGCCGGCGCGCGAGCGCCGACAGGCCGTCGGCGGACCTCCACCGCCTCGCGAACTTTCCCGCCTGGTGGACGACCCTAAGATGTTTCGGATGAGGACGATCTACGCGCGGATGGCCGAGCTCGAACGCGAGGGGCGCCGCTTCGCGGTCTGCACCGTCGTGCGCACGGTCGGGAGCACGCCGCAGGTCGTCGGCGCGAAGCTGCTCGTCGACGATCTCGGCCGACTCACCGGCACGCTCGGTGGTGGCTGCGTCGAAGGCGACGCATTCGAAGAGGCGAAGCGCGTTCTCGACAGCGGCGCGGTGTCGCTGCGCGAGTACGAGCTGACCGAGGATCTCGCGTGGGACACCGGCCTCGTCTGCGGCGGGACGATGTGGATCTCCATCGAACCCGGAGAGCGCGCGCTGCTTCTCGGCGGACGCGATCTGCTCGGTGATGTTCTCGCCGCGTCCTCCGGCGGAAAGCCGGTCGCGCTGGCGACGCTGCTGCGCCGCGAGGGTAAGGACTTCCAGCCGAGCGGCAAGCTGTTCGTCGAGACCGACGGCAGCACCGGCGGATCGCTCGGGGACGGCGCGCTCGATGCGCGCGCGACCGAGGCCGCGGTCGACGCGCTTCGGCAGGCGACGCCGCGCACGATCGCGCTCGACGACGCGCACGAGCTGCTCATCGAGCCCATCGTCACGAAGCCGCGCCTCGTGATCGCCGGGGGCGGCCACGTTGGGCTCGCGATCGCGAAGATGGCGTCGCAGCTCGAGTACGACGTGACCGTGATCGACGACCGGCCCGAGTTCTCCTCGCGCGAGCGTTTCGGACCGAACATCGACGTCGTGCGCATGGACATGGCGGAGGCGCTGCGCACGATGCCGATCGGCTGGAACACCTTCGTGGTCATCGCCACGCGCGGGCACAAGCTCGACGCACACTGCCTGCGCGCGGCAGTGAAGACCGACGCCCGCTACGTTGGGCTGCTCGGCTCGAAGCGCAAGACGATCCTCATCGCGAAGATGCTCCGGGACGAAGGTATCGCCGAGGAGCGCATCCGCGCGGTGCATGCTCCGATCGGTCTCGACCTCGGTGGCCGCACACCCGCGGAGATCGCGCTCGCCGTGCTGGCCGAGCTGAGCATGGAGCGCTACGGCGGATCCGGCCGGCCGCTGCGTCTCGCCGACGAGATCTATGAGAGAGCGGTGACCAAGCGGAGCTCCTGACCGCGGCGGACGTCGTCCGCAGCGAACGGCTCGATCTCGTCCTCATGCCGCTCGCGCTCCTCGATGCGTTCATCTCGGGAGATCTGCAGCGCGCGCGGCAGCTAACGGACTACACGGTTCCTGCCGATTTCCCAGGTCGGGTCCAGAGCGTGCTCGAGCTGCGTCGTATGCAGGTCGCGGCCGACCCCGCGGTCGCGCCGTGGTCCGCCCGCGCGATGGTCCGTCGTGAGGACCGCGTGATGGTCGGATACATCAACTTCCACGGACGGCCCGGCGTGAACGACATCGAAGCGCCGGACGCGGCGGAGCTCGGTTGGAGCGTCTTCGCCGCTGAGCGCCGCCGCGGTTATGCGACCGAGGCCGCGCAACGGCTCATGGACTGGGCGCGAGCGGAGCACGGCGTGCGGCGCTTCATCTCATCGACGACGCCCGACAACGCGCCGTCGCTGCGCGTTCACGAGAAGCTCGGCTTCCGCCGGACCGGTCAGGTCGTGGACGGCGAGATCATCTTCGAGCTGCACGCCTAACCCGGCGGTCCCCTTCAGCGCAGCGCGAACAGCACCAGCCCCACCGCGCCGGCCGCGGCGACGAGGAGCGGCTCGGAGACCCTCCAGCGCCAGAGCATCGCGAACGCGAGCGCGAAGATCACGCCGGTCGGCACGTCGATGAGCACCTGCGTGGCGATGACCGCGGCTGCGCCCATGATCGCGCCGGCGGCCGCCGCGGTCGCACCCTTGGTGAAGCCCTGCACCGCCGGGTGCCTCCGGTAACGCGTGATCGTCGGCGCGAAGAGCACGACCATGAGGAACGCGGGAAGGAAGACACCGAGTCCGGCGATGACCGCGCCGCCGAGTCCCGCCACCAGGTAGCCAACGAAGACCGCCGTGATGACCACCGGCCCCGGCGTGATCATCCCCATCGCCACCGCGTCGAGGAACTCGCGTTCGGTGAGCCAGCCGTAGTCGTGCACGACGCCTTGCTGCAGGAACGGCACGATCGCAAGGCCCGAGCCGAACGTGAACGCGCCGGCTTTGAAGAAGAATGCGCCGAGGGCGAGCAGCGTGTTCGGATCCGCCGAGCCCGCCGCGGCGATGACGGGTCCGAGGTTCGGCGGCACCAGGACCAATGCCCCACGCGTGAGCCAGCGCGGCGGCGCGTACAACAGAACGCCGACGACGCCGGACAGGATGAACAGCACGGCGACCTCGCTCCGCTCGACGAAGGTCACGAACGCGACGACGGCGAAGATCGCCCAGAGCCGTCGATCGCTGCGCACGCTCACACCGAGTAGCTTCCAGGCGCCGCGGGCGATCAGCGCGATGACCGCTGGACCGATCCCGTAGAAGAGCGCCTGGATCGCCGTCGTGCCGGAGAAGGCCACGTAGAGCGCGGCGACCGCGACGACGATCAGGAACGGCGGGAGGATGAACGCGAAGGCCGCGACGGTCGCGCCCCAGAAACCCCGCCGCAGGTAGCCAAGCCACATCGCGAGCTGCGCCGCAAGTGGGCCGGGCAGCGTCTGCGCTGCGGCGAGACCCTGCAGGTACTCCTCCTGCGTCACCCAGCCGCGGCGCTCGACGAGATCCCGCTGCATGTAACCGGCGAGCGCGATCGGCCCGCCGAACCCGAGGCTGCCCAGGCGAAGGAAGTACGCACCGAGCTCGCGCAGGGCGAGAGAAGGCCGGTCCGGCGAGGCGGAAGCCTGCTCGCTCAGGCCGATTCCTGGTAGACGATCGCGCCGCAGGACCGCGGAGCGAAGGCCCACAGCTGCCTCTGCGTGGGATCCCAGCCGATCGTGTGCGCGCCCTCCTCGGTCGCGACGGTCTCGCGCAGCCTGGGCACGTTGGCGTCGAACGACTGCACCACACCGGGCGACCCGATCGCCACGTAAACCCGCGCGAGGTCCCGGTCCCACATCACCACGTCCGGCACGCCCGCGAGCGGTAGCCGCTGACGCACCGTCCCGTTTCGTTCGAGCACGATGAGCTCGCCGGCGTCGGTCGCGCAGAACAGCAGTCCGTCGATGAGCGCGAGCCCGTGAGGACCGGCGGACGGCACGTCGATCATCCGTGCGATCTGTTGTGTGCCGGTGTCGATGACGACGATGCACGGCGGGTCGCTGATGTTGGCGTAGACGGAAGCGGACGCCGGGTCGTAGACGGCCCAGCGCGGCCGGCCGGGGAGCGCGACGCGCTCGAGCACGGAATTCGTCTCCAGATCGACGACCGTGGAGGTGCAGCCGACGCCCGGCGGCTCGCCAAGGTCGAAGGTGTACGCGCGCATCTGGCGAGTATCCAAAGCGACGCCGTTCGGACGTTGCCCGACCGCGACCCGAGCCACGAGCGTCTCATCCGAAGCGCGGAAGGAGCTCAGGTGTGCGGCCCCGCGGTCGGTGGTGAGCATCACGTCGCGATCGGAGTCGATGAACACGCCGGCCACGCCCGGATGGCCGTCGAGCGCGTGGAGGTACGTCGCGCTCGCGCAGTCGAAGACGTCGACGCGGTCCGCGCCAGTGTGTGCGACGTACATCCGGCTACCGGAACGCGTGGTGAGCACGTCAGCGTGGTCGAAGCCCGGCCTCGCCCCGCGCGGCACCGGTGTCTCGCCGACGCGACGCAGGGTCACTTCTTCGCGACCTTCTCATTGCAATAGGCGTAGAGCGCGTCGAGGACGGGGATCGATGCCTTCCGCTGGGCTTGATCGTCCGGGTAATGGAGGAGCCGCATCCCGTCGAGGAGCGCCTCCACGCCGACCGACTCGGGCGTCACCGTCTTATCCGCGGTGTCGGCCCCGCGGATGACCTTGGCCATGTACGCCACAGCCGGATCCTTATCGAGCTCGTACTTGTGTACGAAGGCGTCGAAGCTGCATTCGGGCCCGTGGTGGCCGAGCTCGACATCCTTGATGTCGTAGGGGGTCGCGCCGGTCTTGCGCGCCTCGGCCGCGACCTGGTCGGACGGCACATAAACGAAATCCGCGGCTTTGTCGACGAACCGCTGCACCAGCCATGGACAGGCGACACGATCGACCCTCGGATGTTCGCGTGTGATCCACTTCATCGTCATCTCCTGTGTCTGCGTCTTTCTCGCCGTGTTTGTAGCATCACGCCACTCGCGCGTTTCCGGGAGTCGAACAGCATCTACGCCCCACCGCTCTGGCTCATCGATCTTGGCGCGGCCCTCGTCGGCCTGGCGGCCGCGGGCGTCCTGTACGCCTGGCCGCCGTCGCGAGAGCGCCGCCGGATCGTCGTGGGCGCTGTAGCTGCCGTCGCGGCGTTCCTCGTCTGGCGCGGCGCTCATCGTCGCCGACGGCGCGAACTTCGACATCGATTACCCGCTCCTGTTGGGCCTGAGCTTTGAAGACATCGGCAGCGGAGTCATGGCGTTCCTGTTCGCTGGACTCGCGTTCGGCCTCGTCACGGACCGAGCCGAGGCGGCGCAACGTGTCGTCACCAGCGCCGCGCTCGTCGGCGCTGCGGCCATGCTCGTGGATCGCTTCGTCTAGGCCGCCGGAATGATCAGGTCGGGATCCGCATTCCTCGCGGTCGCGGTCGTGGCTAGTCTCGTGGCCTGCGCATGCGCGTCATCCGCACCGGCTGCGAGCACGGCGCGACCGACCCAGAGCGTCAGCGCAGCACCGGTGACCGCGACGCCGGCAAGTACGACGTCGGCCGATGACAAGACCGTGGTCGTGCAGCTCGGTGAACATTTCTTCGATCCCTCGTCGATCAGGGTCACGGTCGGCACCACGGTGGTCTGGCGCAACAACGGCCAGCAGACGCACGACATACATGCCCGGGACGGCTCCTTTGACTCGCCGTTGCTCAATCCGGGCAACACGTTCAGGTTCACCTTCACCAAGCCCGGGCTCTATCCGTACTACTGCATTCCCCACGAAGGCGATGGCATGATCGGCCAGGTCGAGGTCCGGTAGCAGCAGGCGCACGCGACGCGCCAGCGCTGCTAGAGACGCGCCCACCACTTGAACATCGAGCGCGACCATTCGTTCCACGCCTCCCGCTTCAATAACAGGACAAAACCCACGCCAAGGAGGATGGCGCCGCTCGCTCCGAAGAGCACCCAGTTCGGCAGCCGGTTCACGGCGTCGATCGCACCGCGGATCGTCTCGAGCCCGAGCGCGCCGAGCGCGCCGGCGACGAGCCAGCGGCGGTGGAAGACGATGCCAACGGCCATCACCATGAAGATCTCGACGAACACCATCACGGTCTGTGGGAAGAACTCAGCGGACCAGCCACCGACCAGCGTGGGAACGATGAACAGGAACGCGCCGCCGGTCTCCATCGCGAGAAGCACGCTGGCGTCGATGCGATCGCGCAAGTAGCGGACCGCGCCGAGCGCGACGGCGATCAGGTATGCGCCCGCGACGATGCCGTGGAATTGGCGCGCTTGCGGATCCCCGATGATCCAGACCGCCTCGACGGCGACGGTCGCGAGCGCGGCCACGATGAGCGCGGGGCGCACGGCGATCACGCCGAGCGCCACGAGCGTCAGGCTCTCGGCGAGCGCGCGCGACGGAGCGTCCGCGCCGTCGCGGAAGGTCCGGACAAGCGCACCTGAGAGGATGAGTCCGACCGCGACGGCCTCGGTCAGCCACTCGAACTGGATCGGCAGACGTCGTGGGAGAAACCGCGGGATCGCGAACTGCACCGCGAGAAGGGCGATGCCCGCGGCTGCCACGTACAACTCGGTCCGCGCGGCGTCACGCAGCGCGAGGACACCGACGAGGGCGAGCGCACCGAGCGCCGCGGAGAGGAGCGCGCGGCGGCCAGCCCAGACACCGAGCACCGCGATGGCCCAGCCCGCGGCGAGCACCGTGACGCCATGATCGAGCGCGTCGTCCGCGCCGATGCTCGCGCGAACGAGGGGTGGGACGACGACCATCAAGGCACCGGCGAGCTCGGTCGCCTCGAGCCAGAGCGGCGGCAACCGCCAGGGCACCCAGCGCGGCACCGAGAGCGCGAGCGCGATCGCCAGCGCGCCGAACACCGCCGACGCGGTCTCGAGCACAAGCGGCACGACGGTGGAGCGATAGAGCATCACGGCGAGGAAGCCGAGCGCCGTCGTCGCGAGCGGGATCGATGCGCGCCCCGCCGCATATCGAATGACGACAAGGGCTTCGCCCATCACCAGCGCAGCGCGACCGACATCGCCGCGTGCGGGCATGACGGCGAGACTCGTTCCCATGAGCACGATCGCGCTGCCGACCTGCGCGGGCACGAGAAGGGAAGCCCGAAGGCGTTCGCTCGCGAAGCGGCCGAGCCCCCACGCTGCCGCCGCGAGGTAGATCGCGACCGGCCACCCGTAGGCCTCGAGCGGATCCGGCCGGAGCCGCGCGACGAGCATGAGCACCGCGGCGAGGAAACATGCCGAGGCCGCCAGCACTCCCCGCTCCGATCGGCGGTGCAGGCCCTCGATCGCGCCGAGCGAACCGAGGACGAGGAGGGCCGGGATCGTCGTGAGCCAGTTCGCGAGCTCGGTCATGCGACTTCCGCTCGCGGCCGCCTGCGACAGACCGACGAACACCGCGACCCCGGCCGTGACCAGAGCGATCTCGCGCGCGACGCGACCGAACTCGCTCGAGCGCTCCCGAACGTATAGCGGGACGAAGAGGGCAAGCGACACCGCGGCGAGGGCGAGCGGGCGCCACTCCATCGGAGGTGCGATCCAGCGATCGAGTCCGACGATGGCGGCGGCGGCGAACGCGGCGGAGATCCACAGAGCGGGGGCACGCTGCGACGCGAGAGCCGCCGCGACGACGCCGACGCAGGCAAGCGTCGCGAAGAGCGTCTCCAGCGCCGGATCGTTGTACGCGAACGCGACGACCGCGGTCGCGCTGACCAGCGCGGTCAGCGCCAGGCTCGCCTCGAGTGCGGCGGCACGGAGGCGCGCGAGACCGGTGAGGACCGCGAGAGTCGCGGCGACCGGCGCGAACAGCACCGCGAGCTCGCGAAGCGAGAGGCCCGTGAATGGGCTCAGGCCACCGTGTATCAGACCGAACGACAGGCCGGCGAAGAGGACACCCAGGTGAAGCGCGAGCGCACCAGCGATCACGTGGCCGCCGAGGTCCGCTCTGCTGGCGCCCGGCGCGCGCGGCTCGCGCGCGCGCAGCGCAGCGGCGAGACCGAGGAAGCCGGCCATCGCGAGGTTCACGAGCGTGCCGACCAAAGGTGCGCGCCAATACGACGACGCCGGCAGCAGGGCTCCGCCGACGGCGAACCAGCTCACCGCGCGAGCGCGTCTCGTGACCCAGGCGGGGAGCGGCACCGGCGTGCCAAGTCCGGCGATGTCCCCGGCGATCCCGTACGAGATCGCGAGGAGAACGGAGACAAAGCCGTAGGTCTGCGGCGCGCCGCCGATGTCGTAGACCGCCGCGGCCGCGACCGCGGCCGGGCCGATGACCACGAGCCAACGCTCCCACTCGACAGCCGCCGAGGATCGGATCGCGTAGTAGGCGCTCCCCACCGCGACGATCGCGGTGAGCGCCCAGCGGCTCGGGGCCGGTCCGAGGGACGCGATGACACCGCCCGCGAGCGCGGCCGCGGCCAGAACACGCGACGGCAAGGCCAGCGGACCGCTCAGCGTCCCGAGGCGCTCTGGCCCGACGTGATCGGCGAGCTCGAGCGCGATAGCGAAGAGGACGAACGGCACGAACGCCCAGCCGTCGCGCGCATCGAGGCGAACGCCGATGCCGGCCAGCGCGCTGAGCGTGGCCACGAAGAAGAGGTAGGCGTAGATCCGGCCGAACGCCGTGAGCGCCAACACCGCATACAGCACCGCGGATACGAGCGAACCGAGGATCCACATCTCCGGCGTGGTGAGCGGCGACGTGCGAACGATGAGGACGTAGTACGCGGCGAAGTCGAGCGGCGTGATGAGGGCTCCGATCAACAGGAACGTGCGTCCCGCCTCGAGCACGCGCGGCATGCGGTGGCAGACAAGACCGGCGACGATGAATGCGACGGTGCCCACGAGCATGAGCACGAGCTTCACGGTGTTCGAGATCTGCTCGCCGGAGACGTTCACGAAGATCAGCGCGGACACGACGATCAGGAACGCACCGACATAAAGGAGGAGGCTGGGCGCGCGCTCCGGCGAGAAGAGGCCCGGCCCCGCGGGCTCCTTCGGGGGGGCTGCCTTCGGCTCCAGGTCGAGCGGCGCAGGCTCGGCGATGTTCGTGAGGTAGGCGGCCACCCCGCCCGACGGCGCGCTGCTCGGCGCCGGCGCTGCCTCGGCCCGGCTGGGCGACGCGCTCGCGTTGGCGAGCAGGGCGCCGCGCACGCGCGCCGCGCTCGCCTCGTCGAGCGTTCCCGAGGCGACTAGCTCGGCGAGGTGGTTCAGGACATACGAGCGTCCGAAGACCTGCGCGCTCTCGGTGAGCGTGAGCAGCGAGCGGCAGTTCGCGCAGGTGCGTGCGTCGCTCGCGTTCGGACGGCCGCAGGAATAGCAGTAGACGACGTCCGCGGCCGCGACCGACGGCGACGCCGCGCGATCTGCAGCAGAAACGGGAGCGCGGCCCCAACCGTGGACCGAGGCGACGTGCGCTGCGAACGCGGCGTTGTCATCCGACTGGAACGAACAAAAGCCGCATCGCTTCGCCACGCCGGTGAGCCTAGTGCGCGTTCCAAGCCCCGACGTGTGCTACGCGACGTTACTCAGGATCTGGCGAGCCGTCCCGCTGAAGATCCGCTCCTTGTCCGCATTCGGGATGTCGAGCGCCTCGATGCTCGAAACGGCGCGGTCGATCGAGCCAAGGAGGTGCGGATAGTCGCTGCCCATGACGAGGTGTTCGGCGCCGACCTGGTCGCGAGCGAGGGTGAGCGCCGTCGGGCTGAATGAGACGGTGTCGTAGTACAGGCGTTTCAAATAGACGCTCGGCAGCTCATCGATGTTGACGCGGCACTCGGCGAAGTCGCGATACCCGTTGTCCATGCGCTCCATCAGGTACGGCACCGCGCCACCGAGGTGTCCGAGGATCCAGCGGATATTCGGCAGCTCGCGGAACACGCCCGCGTAGCAGAGCCGCGCGACCGCGAGCGTCGTGTCGAACGGGAACCCGATGATCGGTCCGAGCACGTATTCCGCGAACGGCTCGGCGCTGGGCGGGATCATCGGGTGGATGAAGACGCAGACGCGTCGACGGTCGCATTCGGCGAAGAACGGCCGGTAGCGCGGATCGGTGAGGGCGCGACCGTTGATGTTCGAGAGCACGATGACGCCGTTCATCCGCAGCTCGCCCTGCGTGCGCTCGAGCTCGCGAAGCGCCGCGTCGGGGTCGTCCATCGGGATCGAGGCGAAGCCCTTGAACCGCTTCGGGTGCCGAGCCGCGAGCTCGGCGTATGCGTCGTTCACCAGGCGCGCGACCTCGGCCTGCCGCTCGGGCGGCGCGAAGTACACGTTGGGCGTCGAGAGCGAGAGGACCTCGACGTCGATGCCGACGCGGTCCATGTCGTCGATGCGGCGCGCCGGATCGGTCATCGGCGGCGTGATGCCAAAGAAGCGCGAGCCGCGGTACCGGATGATCGTGCGACCGGTGGGATCGGTGCCGAATGAGAACGCGCCGCCGACCTGTTCGATGAGACGGAAGAACGCGTCGGGGTAGTAGTGGGTGTGAAGATCCCAGCGCACGCGCGA
>WNFB01005685.1_pt1 | contig 11159 bp, 11 predicted proteins | sample 5400501 | NCBI WGS metagenome assembly WNFB01 (sample SAMN13153341, study PRJNA577476) | soil metagenome | isolation source: 200 cm saprolite under Douglas fir tree site 2 hole 1 | place: USA:California | collected 2015-04-18 | reverse complement strand
CGCACGCACATCTTCGTCAGAATGGCCTGCGTATAGATCTGCTGGGCGACCTTGGGCGGCGCCGGCGACGCGGCGATCGACAGGATTTGATGGTTGTACGGATTTGGATAGTGATACAGCGTCCCCTTCGGCGGGCCTTCTTCGGCCCATGTCTTCAGGGTGGTCAGTTTTTCGAAGGCCGGCAAGTCATAGCCGCCGCTGGCGGCAACAAGCTTCTCAACCGAAGCCGGTTGCGACAGGTGAACGAGCAGGCTCTTCGCGGCTTCCTTGTTCTTGGAGAAGTTCCACGTGGTCCAGAAGAACGGCAGGAACGGTGCGAAGCGGCCCTTCGGTCCGATTGGGAAGCCATGGGTCCAGCATTGTTCGGCTATCTCCGGCGCGTCGCGCTTGGCAACCGCCCAGGCACTCGGCGGATTCATGATCATCGCGCCCTTGCCAGAAACCAGCCACCTGTTGTTCGACGCGTCGTCCCATGCTGGGACGTCCGGCGGCAGGAACGCCATCAGTTTCTTGTAAAACTCAAGGGCCTGGCGGACGGCGTCGGTCTTGACCGTGATGTTGCCCTTGGCATCGACGAGTTGCGCGCCAAACGCGAGGAAGAATGCGCCGGCCGTGTCGACGGAATCGCTGGTTGTACCGAGTCCAATCCCGAACGGAAAGCCGCCCTTGTGGCAGGCTTCGGCCGCTTTGAGGAACGTGTCCGTCGTCCAGTTGTCCGCTTTGGGCGGGCTGCCTGCCGGATACATCTCCTGCACGTCGATGCCGGCGTATTTTTTCATCAGGTCGATGCGGGAGCAGGGGCCCTTGATCTGACTGCCGATGGTGGCGGGAACGCCAAGCCATTTGTCGCCGGCCTTGCCGAGATACTGCACCGTGCCGTTGACCGTGCCGTTCTGCTTGATCAGCGGCTCCATGATGTCGTTCACGGGCTCGAGCAGATCAGCCTGTGCGTGGGGCCACCATGTCGGCATCGCCAGGATGTCGTGACCGGTTTTTGCCTGGGCCTCGGTGGCGATGGTAACCAGAGTTTTGTTGCCCTGGCTTGTGATGTAGTCGATCGAAACCTCGACCTTCTCCTTTTCGGCCCATTCATTGACGAGGTCGGTACTGGCCTTGTTGGCTCCGGGCACCCAATGGTCCCAGAAGCCCATCGTGAGTTTGCCGGCCGCGTGCGCGGTCCGAATATACGGTGCTGATATCAGCGCTGCGGATGACAGCGCGGTAGCAGCAACGAATTGTCGTCGAGAAAGCTTCCTCAGTGACATGGCGTTCCCTCCCTGGTGAGCCAATCGAGCTAAGCCAAAATCTTGCTATTGTTTTTGTTTCTCCGTCTTGGCCCGCCATGCCGAAAATTGGCATCGCCGGGGCGTGGAGATTTCGTCGTGACGATCAGAGCAGAATTGCCGGCGTCTGTCGAGAAATCAGGTGTGCTGGGTTCTAGAACTAACGTTGTGCCCCGATCGGCGACAGGAGAATTTCCTTTACCGCCGCGATCGCAAAACCGGCGGAAGCGTAGTCGACCCGTTCCGAACTCGACGAAACATACCGCGCTGCACACATGCCACCCTTGGGATGGCCTGAAGGCTGCGCAATAGCGCCGCAGGTTCCGTCGTGGCCAACTTTACTCGCTCGTGCGTCGAGCCTTTTCTTTGTCTGGACGACGTGTTGCGGCAGGTAGACTAGCTCGGTGCGAAAACGATATTGTCCGGATTCGGCAGCAAGCGTGCCGCCCCCCAAAATTTTTCAGCGGAATCGACCATGGAGACGAAAGAATGATCAGCCCAACACCGAGGGCGCATGCGCAGTCGAGAGTGCGCTTTGCGCTTTGGGCCGCTGTCGTGATGCTTCTCAACGCGCCCGCTGCGGCCGATGCGCAAGGGTTGGTTCAAGGCGTTCAACAAGGCGCCCAGGCGGGCAACAAGGCCGCCGGACCGGTCGGCGGCGTGTTGGGAGGTGCGATAGGCGGCGTCGTCGGCGTATTTACCGGCGTGCTTGGCGTTGGGAAGAACGGGCAAGAACAACCGCAAGCGCCCGCAGCGAACGCGCCGAAACAGCCCGGTTCAGCGAAAACCGCCAAGGCAGCCAAAGCCGGAAAGGGTACCAAGCAGCAGCCGGTGCTCACCCAGCAAGGCGAGCCGCAGCTGAGTGCTGAACAGATCGTCGCCAACAGCGACGCGAACATCGACCGGATCAAGGCCGAATTGAAGCTCACGCCCGAGCAGGAGAAGCATTGGACCGGGTTCAACAGCGCGATGCATTATCTCGGCCATAACGGCGCTGATCGTCTCAATTTGCGAATTGCACGGGCCAAGCGTGATCCCCCGGACGACATCATCGAGCAGATGCGCAACGAAGCGCAGTTTTTGAATGATCGCGCGGCGGATCAGCGCAATGTCGCCGATGCGGCCGAGCCACTATTCGTAAGCCTCGACGACAAGCAAAAAGCGATCTTCATCGAGGAGATGGTTCGCTTGAGTCATGAGCGCGGGCTCGACTAGGCGGCAGAGGTTGCCGTGGGCAGTTGGTGCAACCTGGCGCGAATAGCCGGGCGCGCAGGCCCTGGGGTAGGTTGTAGGCGCGGCACCCGGCTATCCTGCCGCGGCGGCGCGGCCCTCTAAATTCCTCATGCAAAGTTGAGGAAACGCTGACCATTTCACGCCCGTTAGATGGCTGGGCCATGACCTTGTCGGGAACCCGGTGTGGTGGTTTGGAAATTCGCTTTATGGGTGCAGCGCGTCCATCAATACACGTCCAGACCAAAACGACACTGGAATCATGCTGTTGCCCGGACCTGTTCGAGTCCGAGGCTCACACGAGGACGATGTCGCAGGAGTGCGGACGCCAGAACCCGGACACTCGCCGTCACAGAACTCCAATTCAGTTGCGCCATAATTCAGCTCTCCTTCAGGAGAGCTTTTGATACACCAGAGCCCCGTTTCGATAGAATCGAAACGGGGCCCTGGATTCTTGATTTGACGCGTTTTCTTGACGCGAACCGGTCTCCACCCCGGATCAAGTCCGGGGCAGGCTTTCGCTTGAAAACGCTCTGGCAGCGTGCAAGCGAACGCCGCCGGCCAGCCATTTGCCGGCCGGGATGTCGCGCAATAGCGGGATGGCCGTGGCCGTGTTTTACGGCTTGGCGAAATTCAACTCGACGCCGACACCGTCGGGATCGTAGAGGAAGAACTGCGTGTCGCCGGTACGCGGCACAATGCTCTCGCGGAATTTGACGTTCTTAGATTGCAGGCGCTTGCGCACTCCATCAACGTCGGTAGCGGCAAAGGCAATATGGTCGAGGCGGCCGGTGTCCTCGTATTTCTTCTCGGTGCCACGCACCACGATGCCTTCGCGGGCTTTGCGCGTGCCCATCAGGTGCACGGTAGCGGTGCCGCTGGAATAGAGCCAGTAGCCCGGGAAGTCCAGCGGCGGGCGGTCGCCGTTTTCGAGTCCCAGCACGTCGCAATAGAATTCCTTGGTGCGTTCGAGATCAGAGGGTTCGATCGTGTAGTGCTGTAGTCCGCCGAGCGGCATGGGGGTTTCTCCTGTTAGACGAAGGTGAGGTCGGCATCGGCGCCCATCATCCAGGCGCCGACTGTTTCAAAATGCCTGAGCTGGCCCTGCAGCTGCTGGGTCACGGTGTGGATGTCGCGGAAGCGGCGCTCCAGCGGATGGTTCTCGAAGATCGCCGTGGCGCCGGCGGCATTGTAGGCGAAGTCGACCGCCTCGCGCGCCTTGTGGATGGCGTGGGTCGCGGCCATGCGGATATTGATGCGTTGCGCGACCGTGATGGTGGCGCCGGCAGAAAGCGCCTTCCAGGTGTCGGCCATCGACTGCAGTACGTAGCCGCGCGCGGCGCGCAGGTTGACCTCGGCTTGCGCGAGATTGGACTGCACCACGGCATTGTCGCGCAGCGGGCACCTGGTGCCGCGTGGCACCTTGTTGCGTGCCACATCGATAAAGCTGTCGAGCGCGCCGCGGGCAATGCCGCAAGCGACGCCCGAGAACCCGACCTGATAGCAGGTGCCGGAGCCCATGCGATAGAGCGGGCCGCTCTCGCGGCATTCCCGATCGAATTCACGGGTAATCGAATGGTCCGATCGAACGAAGAAGTCGTCGAGCGCAAACTGGTCGCTGGCCGTGCCGCGCAGGCCAACCGTGTTCCAGATGTCGGTCCACTGCACGTCCTCTGATCGCACCAGCATGGTGCGCTGCAGCTGTTCGCCGTTGACGTCGCGTTTGGGCGAGCCGTCGGCGGCGTAGATCGGGCAGTGGGCGCCGAGCCAGGTCGCGTGGCGGCCGCCCGAGGCAAAAGACCATACGCCGGTGACCTTGTAGCCATCATCGCATTCGACCGCCCTGACCCTGGGACCGGGACCCCAGGCGAGCACCGCGCGCGGATCATTGCCGAAAATCGCATGCGCCACCGGCAGGTCGAGATAGGCCGCCGACATCGCGCAGCCGCCGGCCTGGCTCAGGCACCAGGCCGTCGAAGCGTCGGCGCGCGCGATGGTCTCGATGACATGGAAGAAGGTAACCGGATCGGTCTCGATTCCATCAAACGAGCGCGGCAATAGCAGTCGGAACAGCCGCGCTTCGTGAAGCTTGTCGAGCAAGTCAGGCGGCAGCCGGCGCGTGCTCTCGATTTCGCTCGACGCGGCCGCCACCGCCGGACGAACGGCCTCGGCGCGGCAGATCACACCCTGGTCGCCCGCAAGGTCGGCGGAAGTCGCGGTCAGCGTGTCCAAGGCTATCTTATCCGTATCCAAGGTTATGCTCGTCGAACACTGGCCGTGGCCGTAGATAGATCCGCCGTGACGGCTAACTCCCTGTCGATCTGCTCGATCGACTTGCCCCTGGTTTCGATTCCGAGGAAATAATACACCGCCCCGGCCATCAAGAACCAGCAGCCGAGATAGACGAAGGCCAGCGGAATTTCCGGCAATGGCACGTCGGGCTTCAGATAATTGCCCGAGCCCACGATCAACGCGAGGCCGACCGGCCCGATGATCTTGCCGATGCCGCCGAAGCCGTAAGCCGAACCCATGCCGGTGGTCCTCAAATGCGACGGCCAGACTTCCGCCGCATAAGGCCCAACGATGGCAAAGCCGCCGTCGGCAAAGAAGAAAGCCACGGCGAGCAGCAGCCAGAACGCCGACACGCCCATGATCGCCGCGTCGTAATTGTAGCCCGCCACGATGGTCATGACACCGGCCCCGAAGCCGAGCAGGCCGCCGGCGTTGCGCCGTCCCATCAACTCCGAGAAAAACGAGAACGACAGCCGGCCGATAAAGCCGAAGACGGAAAGCAGGATCATCATCTTGGCGGCCTCCTGCGGCGTCACCTTCAAAAGCAGCACGAACAGCGAGGGTGCCCAGAGCGTAATGCCATAGACGCCGGTCTGCGCGCCGGCATTGCCGAGCCAGGAGACGATCAGGCTGCGCGGATATTTGAAAAGGTCGAGCCAGTTGCTCTTGACGATCGGGCCGGCGTCTACGGCCGTCGGCAGCGGCAGCGCGGACGGCTCCATCTGCAGCGCCCAGGCCAGCGACTGACGTGCCTCCTCGTAACGGCCCTGACGGCAGAGCCAGCGCGGCGATTCCGGCACCCACAGGCGGACCAGCAGCACCAGCAGCGCGGGCAGCACGCCGATCGCGAACAGCAGTCGCCAATCGCCGCTGCCCAGCAGCGCGCCCATGACAGCGCCGAGGCCGACGCCGAGCGGGATGACGCAGGTTACGATGCCACCGACCCAGCCGCGCTTGGAGGAAGGCATGAATTCCTGCACCAGCGGCAAGTCCACGCAATAGAGACCGCCGACGCCCACGCCGACGAAGAAGCGCATGAGCGAAAGATAGATCCAGCCATTATCGGGCGTGAAATACAAAAGGCCGGTCGCGACGGAGAAGTTCAGCACGGTGCCGATAAAGACCTTGCGGCGGCCGATGCGGTCGGCGAGCCAGCCCCAGACATAAGCGCCCATGATGGCGCCGATGCCGGAGCTCATCAATACGGTGGCGGACTGCCCGAAGGTGAGTTTCCACGGTCCGATCAGGAAGGCGAGTACAAAGCCGATCAGGAAGTAGTCGAAGAATTCCAGCGCGTCGCCGATAATTGCCGCAGCGAGGATTTTGATCTGGTTGCCGGTCAGACTCGTCCGGCGATCGAGGATCTCGAACATGGCGTTTTTTCCCTTGGCGCATGTTCGTTTCTTGGCGGGCGTCGCGCCTACGCTCCGTCTGTACCGGGAAAGCTACCTTGTCGACGCGAGGAACGGAAGCCTGTCGATACGCGGGGCACCTGCGCATAAATAAAAAGGGCGCGACCCATCGCTCCAGCGAAATGGTAGCTGGAACCGAGCTACTGCAGATTGCGGGAGTCGACAGGTTCGCCCGTGGCCACCCCGCACGCGCGCTCGGTTCACGTCGGGTTTGTCCGGACCAGTAGCAAAGAGCCCGATTTATTTAACATTTGCCGCTAGCCTTGCTGCTCAATTGGGCAACCAAGGCGGAGTTGATGGAAGAAAAACGCAAGCACCCCCGGACTGAAATCAACGAACCGGCCTACGTGTCGTCGGGCGGCTCCGTCATAGGCTGCGTGGTGCGAAATATCTCGATCGAAGGCGCCGCCATTGATGTCGAGAACCCGGCGTTCGTTCCCCAGCGCTTTCGCCTGGTCATGGCGAACGACTCATCAGTCCGCGAATGCAGAGTTGCCTGGATCCAGAAAAACCGGATTGGCCTGACTTTCGTCGACACGCTGTAGACGGGCAGGGCTTCGGCCCGGATCGCCCCCGACGATCCAGGGTTCCATTGGGTCGCGTTCTCAACATAAAGCGGGAGCAGGGTGATTCGAGCACCGCCCGCTCTTGATCTTACGAACCCAGCCCCGCCAAACGTCTGACTTCGGAGACAACCATGCCAGATATGAAGCTCCGTGCGTCAACAATCCTCAGTGCGTTCGAGCAGGTCCAGTCCGAGCTTGTCGGCAAGGCGGTCGTCCTTACCGACGGGAAGGCCGGCACGGTGGAGGCCGTTTGGCTTGACGAATTGCACGGGCTGCGAGTCTCCGTCGGAGGCCATTGTGGGAAATGGCCTATCTCAACCATCAAATTCGCACAGGGGGGGCTGACTGGCGCGCCAGCGCCCGTCGAACCCCGGGATTGAGCAATATTGGACAGCGCCACGCCATGTTAAATTGTAAAGAGAATCATCGCCGCGGGGTTCTTGGCTTTTACCGGTGACTGAGAGTTTTGCGCTCTCGCCTGATCTGAGGTGGAGCCCATGGCCGATTATCCAGCCGCAATCCCGCTGCTTGCCATTCAGCGACTTCGCTGCCCAAAATGCCAAACGCGCATGACGCTTGCGCGCATCTCGCCGGGGCCCACCGGATTTGAACTTCGCACGTTCGATTGCTCCAGGTGCGATCACGTCGAAAAAATCGCGATCGCGTCAGATCCAATGAAGTCCGGCGATGTCGGCTGGCTGGTCAGCGAATTGCAGCCGCCAACGTAAGGTCAGGCCCGCTGGCAGGTCGCTAGTTCTTCAGCAGCGCCTTGAGCTTCGCGTCCAGTTCCTCGAACGACATCGCGCCTTTGAGCATCTCGCCATTGAAAAAGAAGGTCGGCGTGGCATCGACCTTCAGGACCTCGTAGGCGAATTTTTGATCGGCGGAGAGCTTGTCGAGCAGCGTCTGATCTTTCTCGCAGCTCTCGACCGCCTGTTCGTTCAACCCGTTCTGCTTGCCGATCAGCTTCAGGGTATCTTTGGTCTGGTCCATCAACCGGTCCTGCTGCTTGAACAGCGTGTCGACAGCGCCGAAAAATTTTTCGGCATCGTCACCGGCGATGCAGCGAGCCAGCATCGAGGCCGCCGCGGCCTTGATGTCGATCGGGAATTCTCGAAACACAAAGCGCACCTTGCCGGTGTCGATATATTTCGACCTCAGCATCGGAAAAACGTTTTCCTCGAACGCCGCGCAATGTGGGCAGCTCATCGACGCGTATTCGATGATGGTCACCGCGGCTTTGGCCGGCCCGAGCGCCATATCCGGCAGCGACACCGGCTTTGCCACCAGGGCCGCCGTCGCATTTTGTGCCATCGCGTCGCCGACCAGATGCGCCGGCGCGAAGGCGACGAGCGCGGGCAGCGGCGAGGGCGCGGCGAATCACGATCAACTGGGAGCTCCGAGATGGGCGAAGGTGCGGTCAAACAGAAGCCGATCGCTAGCTCGAAACGAAAATTCTGGCAATGGCCGCCGCGCCAACGAGGTGCCGGCCAGACCAACCCGAACGATGATGAGCCGGAACTATTGAGACTGATCGGTTTTGCCGGGTCGATCGGCCTTGGATTGATCGGCCTTGGATTGATCGGTCTTGGGCTGGTTGGTCTTGGGTTGATCGGTTTTGGGCCTCGCCGCTTCCTGGGCGCGTGCCGCCATCCAGGCATCGTATTCGGGGGTACCGCGCCGCGGCGGCACACCGGCAGGCTCGCCACCCATCCAATGCGGCATGTCCGCCAGATGTTCGCCCGCGGTTTGCCCGGCGCACGACGACAGCAAAACGCAGGCAAGGCATAGCACGGGCCAGAGAGCCCATGTGTGAGTTGGGGAGAGGCGATTCATTGCGGCGTGATGCCAACGCATTGTGGCGATCGCGCCGCGTAATCATGGCGGGGATACGGCGGTGTGGCGAGCAGGTCGTTCACGACGGCGATTCTTCAATGGTCCTGCCGCGCTTTCGGCTGAGCGCGAGATCGGGCGCGTTGGCTCGCATCCTCTGCTGCGCTGCTCTCGCCCAAGATGCCCTGCCGGAGCGCCACAAGGACGAGTTCGATGTCGGAGGCGACGCCAAGCTTGGCTTTGATGAGATAGCGCGTATTCGCCACGGTCTTCGGGCTGAGGTGAAGAATCTCGGCGATATCCTCGGTCGAGCTTTCCGCAAGCAGCATGCGCAATATCTCGAACTCGCGCGGCGTCAGCACGTCGGTCGCGGCCGGCGTGTCCGCGACGCGGCTCAACGCAAGCTCGTGATCGATATCGGCGCTGAACGCTATGCCACCTTGCAACACTTCGAATATGGCGCGCACCAGCGCTTCGGGTGGACTGCTTTTGGTGACATAGCCCCTGGCTCCCGCCCGGATTGCCTGCACGGCATAGGCGGCGTTTTGATGCATGGTGAAGGCCAGAATGCGGGCGGCGGGATCCCACTGCCGAATCCGCCTGATCGCTTCGACGCCACCGAAGCCCGGCATGGTCAGATCCATGATGACGAGGTCAGGCCGCGTCGCCTTGAACAGGCGGTAGGCCTCGGCGCCGTCGCTCGCCTCGGCTACAACCTTCAGCCGCGGCTGCTTCTGCAACAGCGAGCGATAGCCTTCCCGGACGATCGCGTGATCGTCGACGAGCATGATCGTGGCGCGTTCGGTCATGCCGCATCCCTCGTCTCGGAGGTGCGCCCTGCGGCCGGAGGGACGGGGATTTGAGCGCAAAGCACAAGCCCGCTCGGACGCGAGGTATCCAGGCTCAATCTGCCGCCGAGCGCTGTGATGCGTTCGCGCATGCCAAGCAGCCCCATGCCGGATTTGAGCGTGAGATCGCCCCCGGCCTGGCCGTCGTCATCGACGGCGATCTCGATGTGGGCGCGATGATCTGCACCTGTGGCCTCTTGCATGCGCAGATGAAGGGTGACCCGCGACGCCTGCGCATGTTTTGCGGCGTTGGTGATGGCTTCCTGTGCGACCCGGTAGAGGCTCGCCGCGAAATCCCGCGGCAGCGCGCCGAATTCGCCTGACAGTTCGATTGAAAAACGCGTGCGACCGCCACTGCGCGTGTTCCACCCGGCAACAAGGCCTTCGAGGCTTGCGGCAAGGCCGAGGTCGTCGACATCCGGCGGCCGCAGCCGTAAAAGAGCGCCGCGCAGCGCGTCCATCATGTGGGCGGCGGTGCGGGCGATGCTCTGGCACTCGGGCATCAGGGCCGGACATTCCTGCTGCGCGGTTTGACCGATGGAGGCCGCGACCGCGCTGATCGCAGCAAGGCACTGGCCGAATTCGTCATGTAGCTCTCGCGCCAGATGCTGCCGTTCCTCGTCCTGGACCACGATCAGCCGTCGCGTCAGCGCGTTGCGCTCCGAAAGCGTCGTCTGAAGGCTGCCGGCCAGATGATTGAAAACATTGCCGACGGCCGACAGTTCGGCGAGATCGAACGGCGGCAGGCGCGCCGAAAGGTCGCCGGCGGCGAGGCGCTCAAGACCCGCGCGGATCGCCCGCGTCGGCCGCAAGGCGTCTGCGAGCGTTGCGTAAACCAGCACGCAAAGCCCGACAAGCGCGCCGGCCATGATGGCGGCGAGGCGGCTCGTCTCACGCCAGCTTTGTGCGATGAGGCTTTGGCGATCGATCGACGCCACCGCCTCGCCGTGCGTTTCCTTGCCGTAGCCAACCGGACGCGCCGACTCGCGGCCCGCATCGAAAACGCGCTGGTAGAGATCGGCGAACAGCCGCGGCGCGCTGGTATCGTCGGGCGCGACGCCGCCGCACAGTCGCTGAACAATTTCGCCGCTTGGCGCGCGATAGGCGATGCAGAGGCCGGGCGCCATCAGCGCCGCCGCTACTCGCTGTAAATCAGGGAACTGAATGGGCGCCCCCCTGACCCAGCTGCTCTGGTTCTGTTGCAGCGCGAGGTCCCTGGCGACCAGTTCGGCGATTGAATCCGCCCGTTCCCGCGTGGAGCGGTCCGTTTCGAACAGAGCGTAAGCCGCGGCGGCGGCGAAACAGAGCGCCGCCAACGCGGCGACACGCAGCGAGAGCCGAAGTTTCAGATCGACCTTAAGCGCGGGCATGGCCGAACACCTTTTCAAAGGGAGGGTGCATTCAACGGCGCGGGCGAGGCGCAATCTAGGGGCAGAGCGGGCCTGTTGGAAGCGCCTGCGGAAAAATCGGGCAATTTGCCCGGCCATATCAGGGACGCGTTCGCTTTCCGGCCACCTACGGTCCGCGCAAAGTGATCGGCGGGGCGAAGCAGGGGTGAGTTGCGGTGCGACATTTGCTTGTTGCGGTGCTGGCGATCTTCCTGTGGCCGGCGCCGTTTTGCGGGAAGGCCCAGGACGGTGGCAACAAGACGCAACGCGCCGCGGTCGCGGTGATCGACTTCGACTATGTCGACAC
>WNFB01005680.1_pt1 | contig 11165 bp, 10 predicted proteins | sample 5400501 | NCBI WGS metagenome assembly WNFB01 (sample SAMN13153341, study PRJNA577476) | soil metagenome | isolation source: 200 cm saprolite under Douglas fir tree site 2 hole 1 | place: USA:California | collected 2015-04-18 | reverse complement strand
GCACACGGGAACTGGCAGGACTTCGGTTCTGCGAACGCCTGGGGAAAGTGGACCTCTACTGCACTGGATGTCGAGTCCAATGTGGCAAGCCCGCTCGATGAACCAGGAACCCCCTGCATTCTATGCAGGGGAGTGTCAGACGAGTGCATTATCCTGGACGCTTGCTGTATCATCAATTTATACGCATCAAGACATTTCGGTCACATCCTCGAGGCTCTTCCCACATCCGTTGCTGTCACAACCTATGTTCGGGAAAAGGAGGCACTCAAAATCTATGGCGGACCCGACGAGCATGTGATGCAGAGAATAGAGCAGATCGACCTGCAGCCATTTATTGATCGCGGCTTACTGACGGCTGTGTTACCTGAATCTGAAGCCGAAAACGTGACCTATGTGAACTTTGCCGCCTCACTTGATGATGGCGAGGCGATCACCGGTGCCATCGCTGTGCATCGGAATTGGGCGATTGGCAGCGATGATCGGCGGGCCCTTTCCTTTTTTGCAAAAGCAGCTCCACACCTGCAAATGCTGTCCACGCTCGAGTTGATGAAACAGTGGGTGGATACGACAGATGTACCAGCGGATATAGTTCATGCTGCGCTACGAAACGTGCGCACCAGGGCGAAGTACGAACCCCACTCCAAACATCCTCTCCATCATTGGTGGAGAACATATCTAGAGAACTCATATCCATCAGGCGACAAGAGCCTCTAATCAGTCCATATTACCTGCATCTACCCGACGTCCGCTTGATGTTCACTGCAAGTAGTGCTCGACGATCTTCGGATCGCGCACCTTGGCCTCATCCGGGTTGAGGCCTGCAGATCGCCGTGCCCGGCGTTGGCGTAGCAGGTCCCAGCACTGATCCAGACTGACTTCGAGGGCGCGTACGCGGTCGCGCTCTTCTTCAGTCAGGCCACCTTCTTGTGCAGCCATGTTTTCCAGTTCGTGTTCCTCGTCCACCAACTCTGTAATATGCTTCAGAATTTCAGTATCGTTCATTAGATTGCTCCTTATGGTTTCACACGCGAATGCGCCAACTCATGTCTTTCATGGATGGGTTATGGGAACCTGGCAAGTAATTTGGAGCTTCGCCATTTCCCACTCTCTACATTATACTACGTGATCATCTCATGCACTTTATATATCTATCGTGAAAGTCTGTAACCCAAAAGCCCAGACCTTCATCGTTTTAATAGTGATTAACCGGAGTCGATATATTGGGACTGGGAAGGACATCAGAAACCACATTCTATCCTTTCCCCCAAAAATGTACAAAGTCAAGCTTAGACCTGGCTGCTATTGGTCTACCTACAATAGGGGTGTGTACAAAAAATTCAGGAAAGGACATACATCAATGGCATACAATTTCTCTGCTAATTTTCCTAAAGCAAAGGTCATGGCCGTTCCAGACGACTGGCCCTTTCTAAACCGCTCGGGATATACTGGCCCACTCTCGGTAGTGGTACACAAAACGGCCAGTCCCGGAGACGCCGAAGATATAGCGCGTTTCTTCCACAATGACACGGCAGGTAAGAAGTCGGTTCACTACATCGTTGGGCGAGACGGTGAAATAGTGCAGTGCGTGAGTGAAAGCGATGGAGCAGGGGGAAATGGCTTCCTCGATCCTGGTCACGACTCCTTCTGGGACCATACCGGAGTGAGCAACCCCAACCTCTGCACGATCTCAATTGAGCATGTAGATAGCGATCCCAATAACGGGACGCCTGTCTCTGACGCTCAGAAAGCGACAAGTTTTGCGCTTATCGGGGATATCTGCAAGAGACACGATATCCCCCCAGAGCGCATTTTCGAGCATCGATCACTGCAACCGATCAACCGGGCACGTTGCCCAGGCAACTATCCGATGGATGAGTTGCGCCAGCATGTTGCAAATGTTTTAGCCGGAGGTGAAGAAGTGGGTGTACCACAAGGCTGGAGCGATGACGGTACAACCCTGACCGCTCCAAATGGACACAAAGTCGTTGGAGGATTCCGAGGTTATGTGATGAATAATCCCTGGAAAGCTGAAGATGTACCCATTGGAGAAGAATACCACGCAAGTCCCGTCGAACAAAGCTATCCCCAGGGCGGTGCAGGCACGCGCCAGGATTTCCGCTACACTTCCCTTGGCCAGACACAGCAGCGGGGTGTTTATCTCATCGCGCTTGGCGATGAGCTTAAATGGTATAAAGACGCGCTGGCGAAGGCACATCCAACTCATCCCTAACAACGTATGTGGTAATATGTGGCATGGCAAGTCAGCCTGGTGACCCGCGCGGTGGCCCGGCTGGATTCATCATACCATTCAGGTTTGTCCTCTCTCTTATCACCTTAAAGGAGATATTTATGGGCATGACCAATGACGGCCTGTCCTACTGGCAGGCGGAAACTGAGGGGATAGAACTTCTTGCAACGACGCTTGGAGACCTCTTAGATAGTCGCGCCGATGAAATTCCGGCGCAAGAAGCAGTTGTCTATTCCTGTTATCCTGAGTTCGGGGGCGCACTCGATATTCGCTGGAGCTACGCGGAGTTTCGTGAGCGAGTAAACGCGGTAGCCCGTGGTTTGATGGCGCTTGGATTGCAAAAGGGAGAGCATATCGCGGTCTGGGCAGCGAATCTACCAGAGTGGGTGTTGCTCGAGTTCGCCGCCGCGAAAGCCGGGCTGGTGCTGGTGACGGTCAATCCCGTCTATCGTGCAGCCGAACTGGAATATGTGCTCAAGCAGGGCGATGTGGCAGCGCTATTCTTTATGGCACGGGTGCGCGATCATGATTGCCTGGCAACCGTGCGTTCAATGATTACCCCTGGCACAAAAAATGGAGAGGTAAGTAGCGAGCGCCTACCCATGCTGCGCTATGTGAGCCTGATGGGTGCGCCTCCTGCTGACCTTTTAGAGCAAGAGGGCTGGCGACCCACGCTCTTCCGCGAAATGGTCGTCGATGGAGCTGCCGTAGGGACCCGATTTATTGCGTCCGAGGCGCTGCATGAGCGGCAGGCATCGGTGAAACCGGCAGATCCAACCCTGATCCTGTATACCTCCGGAACGACAGGTTTCCCCAAAGGCGCTATGCTCACTCATCGCGGCGTCATTAATGATACGATGATCGCAATGCGCCGCGCCAGTACTGTTGTGGGGCCAGGTGATCGCTATTGTTTGCCGCTCCCATTTTTCCATATCGCGGGAGCGGGCATTGTCGTGGCTGTCATCGCAGCGAAAATGACCCTACATCCACTTCTCGCCTTCGATCCATTGAAGACGCTGCAAATCATAAAGCAGGAAGGCTGCAATCTGCTCTTCGCTGTCCCCACAATGCTCATCGCCATGCTTCAGCATCCTGAGTTTGAGACCTACAGGCCCACAACGCTGAAGGCAGTCTCAAGTGGCGGGGCACCGGTGCCTGTCGCTGTGATGGAGCAGGTCAAAAAGCGCATGGGCTCCGATGTGGCAATTGTCTTCGGTCAGACCGAATCAACTGGTGGCATCACCCTTACTCTGCCAGATGACTCATTTGAACGCAAATCGGAGACGGTGGGTATTCCGTATCCACACGTGGATGTCAAGATTATCAACCCCGCGACAGGTAAAGTCTTGCCTGTCGGAGAACGTGGAGAGCTGTGTTGCCGGGGCTTCCTGGTGATGACCGGCTACTACAAGATGCCCGAGAAGACTGCCGAGGCCATTGATAGTGAAGGCTGGCTGCATACAGGTGACCTGGCGACGATGGATGCTCAGGGCTATGTCAATATCGTCGGACGTCTGAAAGAGATGGTAATTCGTGGCGGCGAGAACATCTTCCCACGCGAGATCGAGGAACTGCTGATTCGTCATCCGAAGGTTGCCGATGCCCAGGTGCTCGGAGTGCCTGATCCGTTCTTTGGCGAAGAACTACTGGCAGTGGTGTTGCCTAAAGAGGGAGAAGAGATCACGGAGCAGGAATTGCGCGGCTTCTGTAAAGAACGCGTTAGCCACCAGAAGATTCCACGCTACTTCCAGCTTGTGAATGCCTATCCTATGACGGCCAGTGGCAAAGTGCAGAAGTTCGTATTACGCGAGCAGGCCATCAAGGCGTTAGGACTGGAACAGGCGGCGCAGATTCGCACAGCATGACAAACTCCGAATCACGTCATCCACCGCGCCTGCTCCCAACCAAGATGGATATGGCTATTCACCAGGCGCACCACAGGTGCTGTTTGTCGCCAATCCACAACACTAATCGTACCAGGATCGAGAAAAATGCGGAAGGCAGACAAGATAGGAACAGCTAGTGCAGCACACAGCACTACTTTGATTGGCCCGACGTGAGAAACGAGCACAATGGTTTGATCTGAATGCGCCTGCACCAGGTTTTCAACGGCAGCAGAGACACGCCTATGCATGGCATCCAGGCTCTCACCACCTGGAGGAGCTACCGTGGTATCGTGTTCCCAGGCGAGCAAGCGTTCGGCATCCTGCGTACTGCGCGCCAGGACTTCGGCACGACTTATACTGTTTCAGCAAGGAAAAGATATGATAGCGCGAGAAGATTGGCCTATTGGCGTTGCCGAGTGGTGTGATAACATATCATCTTCATCATGAAATAGTATTAGTCCTTCCCAGGTGCCAAAGTCACCTTCGCAAAGAGCGTCCATGACCTTTACGGTCAGTCCATGACGGGCCGCAATGGGTGATGCTGTATGATAGGCGCGCTGGCGAGGGCTGCTGTAAATGGCGGCAATGGGTAGCATGGACAGTGCTTCGGCAAGCTCTCTAGCCTGTGCCTGTCCATGCTCCGTGAGCGCATCATCACGAACGCCGATATAACGAAATTCACGGTTCGCCTCGGTCTGACCATGACGAACAAGGATGAGACGGGTGCTGGACATGAAGCTATCTCCTACAAAACGTTTCACCGCGTGAATAGAGATGTAGTTGGCACGAGTGCTGGCACATCCAACTCGCGAATCAGCTTATTGAAGGGCATCACATCGGTCTCCATGACCTCTTGCAATCGCTTAAGTTGTACGTCGATACGGGCTACGAGGTCCTCGAACAGCTCGTATTGCTGTCGTGTGGGTGCAGCATCGGCACTGGCAATCGCACCAGAGAGAGCTGCTAACTTCGCGTTGAGCTTGGCCGGGAAGTTTAAGGTATCCTGCCTGCTCTTAGCCTTTGACTGAATGAGTTCGTTTTCGATGGTAGAAAGTTTCTCTTTCAGCGACTTGCCAAGCTTCGTGATCGATTCATGCTCCTCTCGTTCCTGCGTGCGTCGCTCCCAATCCTCTACTTGCTGCCGGATGTTTCTGATCATATTGACGGCGTCGTGAGTTTCCGAAAGCTTGTCGCGTATCTTGAGTCGCAAGGCAAGCTGCTCCTCCAGATCTGCCTGTGTAGCCGCTACCCGTGGGTCCTTGTCGATTGTAAAGGTTTCGCTATAGGTCGCATCGCCAACAGTCAGCCGGACCTCGTAAGTACCGGGAGCTGCGACCGGCCCAGCCAGGGCACTTTCTGCTGCCACATAACCATCGACAGGCTTCGCAGGAGCATAGCGCATACGCCAGACAAAGCGGTTCGCCCCCTGCTCTTTGGGCACACGTGGCTCCTTACGCTCTTTTCGCTTCTCCTTCCCTTGCACAGCCGGTGCATCCTCGGTAGGGGCAACCACAATGGTTTCCTCCCCATTCTCCACCTCCTCTATAGAGGCGGATGCGGATGGAGGTGCGGAAGTAGACGGTGGCTCGCTTGAGAAAGTTCTGACTTCCTCGCCCCCAGCATCGAAGAAGCTTAGTTTCACTTCGTCTTCCGGCTTCTCTTTGAAGTAATAGGTCACAATCACCCCGTTGGGTGGGTTCTGCCCGGCATCAAGATTGTAGTCTACCGGTTCGCCATTGGGCTTCTGCTTGCGGAGAGAAGTTACCATTTTGCCGCCGGTGTTACGGTAAAACTTGCCAGAACTCGGCGAACGAGAGAAGCCCCAACTGGTCATAAAGCGCGTTGTGGAACGCGGTTTGAACAAATGGATCGATTCGTGCTGGACCTCCTCGCTCACCTGGCGCAGAGGCGTAACGTCATCCAGAATCCAGAATGAGCGCCCATGCGTTGCCACAACGAGGTCGCTGTCCTTGATGACCATGTCATGAATCGGCACCACCGGCAGGTTCAACCGCAGCGACTGCCAGTGCTCCCCATCGTCGAACGAAACGTGTATGCCCGTCTCCGTCCCGGCATAGAGCAGCCCACGCCGCACAGGGTCCTCGCGGATCACTCGCGCGTAGGTCCCCGATTCATCGTGGGACTCGCCACGAATACCATTGGTAATATTCGTCCAGCTTTGCCCGTAGTCGTTGGTCTTGAAGAGATATGGTTGAAAGTCGTCCAGCTTGTAACGAGTCGCGGCCATATAGGCGGTTGCCGGGTCATGTGGCGAAGGTTCAATGATGCTGATGAGAGCCCATTCAGGCAACTCGCTGGGAGTTATGTTCTGCCAGGTCTGCCCTTCATCTTGCGAGATGTGAACGAGGCCATCGTCCGAGCCTGCCCAGAAAAGTCCGCGTTTGATTGGTGACTCGGCAAAGGTGAAGATCGTGCCGTAGTATTCCGCTCCCGTGTTGTCCTTGGCGATCGGACCACCGGAAGGCTCCATCTTACTGACGTCGTCGCGGGTGAGATCGGGGCTGATGATCTCCCAACTGTTGCCCTCGTCCATTGAACAGAACACATAGTTGCCTGTGATATAAAGAATGTTGGGGTCGTGAGGTGAGAGCAGAATTGGAAATGTCCACTGGAAGCGGTACTTCTGATCCTTAGCGCCCCAGCCCGATGCAAGTTCGGGCCAGACTGCAATGTTGCGGACCTGGCGGCTGCGATGGTCGTAACGGCCAATGTATCCCTGGTAGTTACCGGTGTAGACGATGTTCGGGTCATCAGATCGCACGGCAACGTATCCACTCTCACCGCCCCCGACCTCGTACCAATCGGACTCCGTGATGCCAGCCATGGATGAGCGGCTGGCGACGCCGATCGTCGAGTTATCCTGCTGAGCACCATAGACGTGGTAGGGGACCTGGTTATCAGTGGTGACATGGTAGAACTCTGCCGTCGGCTGGTTATAGATGCTAGACCAGCTCTCGCCACCATTGAATGTGATGCAGGCACCACCATCGTTGCCTTCGATCATGCGTCGAGGACTGTGCGGGTCTATCCACAGGTCGTGGTTATCACCGTGGGGGATAGCCACGTCGAAAAATGTCCGTCCACCATCGATGGATTTCCAGGCCTGGACATCCAGCACCCAGACGGTCTCTGCATCCTGTGGATCGGCATAAATATGTTGGTAGTACCAAGCACGCTGGCGGAGATCTCGCTCCTCGCAGAGCCGCTGCCAGGTCTGGCCCCCGTCGTCCGAGCGGAAGACCGCTCCATCATCGGCTTCGATGATAGCCCACACGCGATCTGCCTTCGCAGGTGAGACGGCAATACCGATCTTACCCAGAACTCCTTTCGGCAGCCCCGAGTTGCGATCCGCTTGGGAACTGTTCCGCAAGCTGCGCAGATCGGTCCAGGTGTCGCCACCATCGTTTGACTTGAAGAGGTCACTGCCCTCGCCGCCACTGATAAGCGTATGCGGCATGCGCTGAGCCTCCCAGAAAGCAGCATAGAGGATGCGCGGGTTGTTTGGGTCCATTGCCAGGTCAATCGCCCCGGCTTTATCACTGCGGAAGAGAATGTGCTGCCAGGTTTTGCCGCCATCCTGCGAGCGATAGACTCCGCGTTCTGGATTCGCTCCGTATGCATGCCCAAGCGCTGCGACATACACCAGGTCGGGATTCTGCGGATGGATACGTACTTTGGCGATATGGCGCGTATCCGCCAAACCCAGATGCATCCATGTCTTGCCTCCATCGGTCGATTTGTACACACCATCCCCATGAGAGACATTACCACGGATGCACGTCTCACCCATACCAACGTAGATGACGTTGGGATCCGAGGCCGAGACGGCAAGCGCGCCCACCGATGCGCGCTTGAAGAAGCCATCGGAGACGTTTTCCCAGTAGAGGCCACCGTCAGTTGTCTTCCAGACGCCACCGCCCGTGGAGCCAAAGTAGAATACTTGCGTATTCGCCGGATCTCCGGCCACAGCGACGACCCGGCCACCACGATACGGGCCGATCGAGCGCCACTCAAGCGAGTTCAGCAAGAAGGGGTCGATGGTAGCTTTTTGCGTGTCATGCTCATGCTCATGTTCCATGAAGTATCGTTCTCTTTTCCAAAGGAGTGACCCGCAATAAATTGGGGTCCTACTGTAGACCCCCGATTTATCGTGGGGTCTCGTGCGGGTTCAGATTGGCAATCGGCATTCCGACTTGCAGACACATCATTTTATCATACTCTGCTTTATTTGGACTCAGCCGTCAACTACACCGCCTCCGTCTCTAGCGGAGGGAGTTTTCACGGTCACCCATCCCTTTCACCCATTGTACGGCAAGCAGTTTGAAATCCTCAACTAGGCCTGTTAGGCCCGCCGGTAAAATATACAACGTTAAGCTTTTATGACAAATGAGAAAGCAGCATAAAGGGGTAGAATATGCAATTGATGGTTGTAAAAGGCCATTCAGCGCATGTGAGAAACGGCGAATCCCTTCCTCTCAATTGGCTCGCCAGGCTGACTGAGAGCTTAACGTTGTAATTTTCTTCAGCGGGCCTAACAGGCCTCTGTGAAAGCCCTTTTACCTAGAAGTTTGGGGCTTAGCTGGCGGCTCCAAGTGAGCCGTCTTTTTTAATGGCGGATTTTTGTTCGGACCAGCTCCGCCACACTGGTCGCCACTGGCACCTCCTTTCTGATTAGCAAGATTAGCTCGCCAGCGCCTTGTACAGTCCCTTGAGATACTTCTCAGCAGAAGCGGCAGTCTTGGTCTCATAGGCTTTCTGGCCTTTGCCCCAGTAGATGATCTGTCCGTCGAGAGAGGCGCGGAAGCGGAATTTGCCGTCGCCATCCTCGAAGATTTCAATCGTCTGAATGCCTACATTCTTCAAAGCCTCGGCAGTGTAGTACCAGATGACAATCGAGCTACTGGCGACTACCACTTTTTGCGCCTTCGCCCAGGCTCCAATTACCTGAGCGGCTTCACCTAATGCTTGAAGGGCGGCGATCTGCTTGGCGGTTGGCTTTTTCGCGGAGGTTTCGACGAGTCCGCGCTTTTTCGCCGTCTCGATGGTGATGAGCGAAGCGGCTTCTGATTTGCGGCAGGAGTCGCAGACGCGAACGGCGTGGTTGGCGTGCTGGTTCGTATTGAAGTACTGCTTGGTTGCTGGGTTTGTGCAGGAGTAGCACAGGCTTGTCGCCTTGGTAAATTCTTTCGCTATGGCGCAAGGGGTCTTGGAAGTCTTGGCGGTAGTTGATGATTGCTTTTTCATGGTTGGTTCTCTCTTTCTCTAGTCACCCTTGGCGGGTGTTTTTCGTTTGTCTCTGATTTAATCATAACCCAATGGGATCACTTTGTCAAGCCTTTTGTAGGGCGGATTTGACAAAATGGGCTCATTGGTATACAATGATAGTAGGCAAACTTGTTAGTTTGAAGGGAGACTTTTATGAGTGATTTGGATGATTTGAAAGACTGGTATTCCGCATCGCAAGCAGCACAAATACTATCCAAGAATAGCCACACCGAGGTAAGGCAATCTTATGTACGTAAGTTGGCCTCCCTGGGGAAGTTTCGCTCCCTAAAGTTGGGCAATCGTACAAAACTATATCGCAAGGATGATGTTGATGCCTACCGCGTTGAAAAACGTGGCAGGAAAAGCGGGGCAGCCATGCGGCAGGGGAAGACTGGTCCAACAGTGAGAGAGGCACGCAATGCCAAAAAGCAAACTGAGGTCTCGTAGCCCCGGCTGGCGTGCCCAGGTTTCTCAGGCTCAGGACACGGCCAGCCCATGCTACTTACGATGATTATACACCAGATCAGGAGAAAGAGCATGGCACGACGATACCATCGAGTATTGGCAGAAAAGATCGCGGCCATGAAAAGGCGCATCGAGCTGGGTATTGCTACACAAGAAGAGAGAGCATGGATTCAGCAGATGGACATCCCGAAACCATCAAAGAACCCCCCATAGACCGCATCAATGCAGGTCTACGGGAGCCGCAGGTGAAGCACCCAAAGCGCCCAAAGCGTTCAGGGGTAGCGCCCATCCAGCGCTACCGCCATCTATATTCGCGACGCGGAATATAATCCTAAGTTACAACGTACACACAGATTTTAGAGAGAGAGGAGATGCAGGCATGACCACAGAAGAGCGAGTAACGCTCTTGGAAGGCTCCCTGTCAACGCTCAATAGAGTGCTCTCAGCGCAAGAGCTTCACAACCGAGACGTTGCTCATAATATGACGATCCTACTAGGGATCGCTTCTGCCCAGCAACTTGATATTAAGGCGATAAAGGAGGACCTGCCCGTCATCAAGGAGCGTATTGGGCATGTCGAGAGCCAGATTGATATGCTAACTCAGCAGGTCGATGCACAGTTCGCCGCCGTCAATCACCGGCTAGATGCGCTCATCGCGCTCATCACTGGCAGTCAGGGCAAGCAGCCATGAGAAGTGCCAATACTTCAAAAAGTAAAGTGGATTTGGCCTTGACCTCGCCCCGAGATGGTGAGTATTATAGATGCGAATATAACGACGCGACTGCGGTTTCAGTGAGTGGCAGGGGGGAAGCTGGTCAACAACCCCATAGCTAAAGCTAGGGGCTTGTGGGAAGGGCTACCACAACGCAAGTGTTGACTAGAGGGCTTGTTCCGCCAGACATCTGGCCGCACAAGCAGCAGCGAGACGGGCTAAGAAATAGGCAGTTCAGGGTGACGAGCCAGGAACAGCCGAAAGTACGGACGAATGCCACCCTAGTTTGTCCCACTACCTACCACGCCGAAGTAGATGGTCTCAGACCTATGCCAGTCTCGCAATCGCGAAGGGTCATTGTACCCGTGCAACAACACGGTGGCTCGAAATCGAGCGACAGTTTGGCCGTTCTGCTAAAACGGCACCCCGCAAGGGGATTGCGGAGGCACGGCGCCTTTCTTACCTCCCTACCGCTAAAGCGGAGGGTCTCTCGAAAGGATTTTTGATGAGCGATAAATCAGCATACAATGGGCCAGAGTATCCCACAGAAGCACACGGCTCAATTCCA
>WNFB01005679.1_pt1 | contig 11165 bp, 9 predicted proteins | sample 5400501 | NCBI WGS metagenome assembly WNFB01 (sample SAMN13153341, study PRJNA577476) | soil metagenome | isolation source: 200 cm saprolite under Douglas fir tree site 2 hole 1 | place: USA:California | collected 2015-04-18 | reverse complement strand
CATCGCCGACATCGTACCGTCCAACGATGTCGCCGCGTGAGTTAATCCCAAGGGCGGCTGTGAAGGTGGCGCCGGGGAAGTGGATTGAGGTGAAATCACCATCTCTCAACAGATAGCCATTGCTAACACCGGCATCCACGTACCGTCCGACGATGTCGCCGCGTGGGTTGATATCAAGGGCGGCGGTGAGGGTGGCGCCGGGAAAATCAATCGAAGTAAAACGCTCTCCGCTCAGCAGATAGCCATGGGTCACACCGTCGGCATCGATGTACCGGCCGACGATGTCGCCGCGCGGGTTAATACCGACGGGAACGGTACCGGTAGCGCCGGGAAAATCGATCGAAGTGAACGTGCTTCCGCTCAGCAGATAACCATGGCAAAGACGAGTCTGGGGACTGACACAGACCGCACCGTCGGCAAAAGTGTAAGATCCCGTGATGTCGCCGGCGGGGTTTATCCTAGTGGCGACGGTGGAGGTGGCGTCGGGGAAATCAAACGGAATGAAATCGTCACCACTCAGCAGAAAGCCATGGCTCACACCACCGGCATCGATGTACGGGCCGACGATGTCGCCCCGCGGGCTAATACCGGTAGCTTGGGTACCGGTAGCGCCGGGGAAGTCGATCGAAGTGAACGAGCTTCCGCTCAGCAGAAAGCCATGCCTCACACCGTCGGCAAAAGTGTAAAATCCCACGATGTCGCCCCGAGGGTTAATGTCATTGGCGACGGTGAAGGTGGCGCCGGGAAAATCGATCGAAGTGAAATCGTCACCGCTCAACAGATACCCATGGGCCACACCGTCGGCATCCACGTACCGACCGACGATGTCGCCCCGCGGGTTGATCCCCAGGGCAGTCGTCAAGATAGCGTCGGGGAAATCCAACGAAGTGAAGTTGGCCGCTAGGGAGTTGACACGTCCTAGGTTATTTAAGTCATTAATGATAGCTTCTGTGTATTCCTCTCCAGCCTGCACGTTGGAGACAGCGAGCATGCTGGTGAAAACAAGGACCGCTGCCATGATAGGCCCGATCGAAACTCGTTTCATGATTGTTCTCCTTTGTGGAAATGGACGCTTATAGTCGCGCTCCATATTCTTTAATTCGGGAAGCTGGATCATTTGCGCTGATCCGCGGTTCCCCGTTCCTGGGTTTACTCCTCGTTCTCCTCATGGTTCTTCTCATGCCTGGAGGACTGCTTCTTGAGCATGCCAGTCGCAGCCCTGACAGGATCTATCCGCAGGGACACGGCCTCCTCTCCTAGCCTCTAGTCCTTGTCTTCATCGTCTGGAAACTGCTTCTTGATCACACCGTGCAGGACCAGGCTAGTAGGAAGGGTAGGGCCCGTGTTGATGTAGCGGAACTCTTTGGCACCGTCAACGAGGACACCTTCCAAGATCTCGTTGCCCTCGGCATTGAAAAATGTGCCAGTGCAGTCGGGATTCACGGTATAGGTCCCGTTAGCTGTTAAGTGTCTCACCGTGCCGTTGTTGTTGACCGTTGCGGTGCCAAACCAATTGCCCTCCCCGTCGAAGGTCTCCCGACCAACGAGCTCACGAGGTGTTCCGGCAGGGATGATCGTTGCAGTCGAGTATTGTCCATATGGGCCCTTCAAGCTGGCGTTTGAGCATTCGTGATCGTGCCGGGCCTGTGGGTTGGGCACAGCCCCCAGGATGGGTTTCTTGTAAGGCACCACGCCCAAGGCAAACAAACCTACAACAACGCCCGTTATGATGAGCCCAATCGCGATTCGTTTCATCTTTGTTCTCCTTGTGGAAAATGGGCGCTTATCTGCGCTGAGCCGTGGTTCCCCGACATAGCTCTTCGCCTCATTGCTTACGGCTCAGCAGAAAGCCATGGGTCACGCCGGCACTGATGTACCGTCCCACGATGTCGCCGCGGGGGTTAATCCCAGTGGCGATGGTGGAGGTGGCGCCCGGGAAATCAATCGAGGTGAAACTGCCCCCGCTCAGCAGATACGCATGGTTCACACCAGCACCGACGTACGTTCCCACGATGTCGCCGCGCGGGTTGATCCCCTGGGCGACAGTGAAAGTGGCACCGGGAAAATCAATCGAGGTGAACTCGCCCCCACTCAGCAGAAAGCCGTGGCTCACATTGCCCGCATCTACATAGCGTCCGACAATGTCGCCGCGCGGGTTGATGCCGAGGGCGCTGGTGAAGGTAGCACCTGGGAAATCAAATGAGGTGAAATCGCCATCACTCAGCAGAAAGCCACGCGTCACACCGGCAGTGTCGTACAGTCCCACGATGTCGCCTTGAGGGTTAATCCCGAAAGCTTGGGTGGAACTGGCCCCGGGAAAATCAATCGAAGTGAACGTCTGCGCCAGGGCCATCGGGGTCACGCCCAGCGTGAGACTCAACATGACCAGGGAAAGCATGACCGATTGCAACACTCTTCCTGGCGCCGCTTTCATGGTGGGTAGCCTCTGCTTTCTCTCAAACTTAACTTCGCAGATTTACTCCTCGTTCTGCCCTTGCTTCTTTTCATGCCCGGAGGACTGCTTCTTGTAGAAGACAGTCGCAACCCTACCGGGATCTATACGCAGGAGCACAACTTGTTCCCCTTCGTCGATGAGCACCATAGCCCAATGCGCGGAAGCCGTTTCGATACGGCCAGTGCAGTCCTGATTCACCGCGTAGGTGGCTTCAAAGGTCTGATCTTCTACAATGGTGCCGTTATTGTTCACCGTATTGGTCACGGAAAGATTTCCCTCCCCGTCGAAGGTCGCGAACCCGACGCCCCGGACAGGGGTTCCGCTAGGGACGTTCGTTCCATCGCTCCAGAGTGCATACCTGCCTTCCAAGCTGGCGTTGGAGCATCCTTCTCCCCCGTTCAGGTTAGACCCAGCAGCCGGAGCAGGCGGGACGCTGGGCACCAGGCCCAAAGCAAACAGGCTGGCAACGCCGACCACGGCAACGAGCAGAGTCAGAGTTCGTTTCATGATCGCCCTCCATATCTTTTATTTCGGGAACGCTGGATCATTTGCGCTGACCCGCTGTTCCTGTCGTTCTCTAAAAACGCAAATGGCACCACGATCCCTTCGGAGAATCTTTTGGGGGGGGCGCCGGGAGGATACGTAATGAATCAACGAACTTGTGCTGACGAAAGAAAACTCCTACAGCAGCTCACGCGGGATTCCGTCGCCGATCTTCGCGTTAAAGGGTTTGACTCCAGGGTACGTCTGGTGTAGGTGTATACACACTCAGGTCGTTCATTCATGCAGTACTCAGCTCTTTCGGCGGGGGAGCTGGTCCGCCAATGTGCCCGGTCGGCGGACAAGGCGGCGTGGGAAGAGTTTGTCCGCCGATTTCATCGTCTGATTGCTGGCGTGGTGCTCGCACAGCGCAGCGCTGGGGAGAAACTTCACGGCAGACGCTCGATGACCTAGTCCAGGAGACCTATCTTAAGCTCTGCGCCGACCAATGCCGGCTTCTTCGCGAGTTTGAGCCCCACAGCCCGGAGGCCGTACTCAGCTATCTGAAAGTTGTAACCGCCAACGTGGTCCATGATCATTTCAAAGCCCTTCATGCTGACAAGCGTGGGGCCGGATTGATGGCGGAAGATCCGGCCACCATAGAGGCAAGCGCAGATGCGCACTCCGCCGGCAGCCCAGTTTCCATGGAGCGAGAGGTCCTGCTCAGGGAAATTGATGCTTGCCTGCGTAGGCACGAGACAGGCCCCGACCTGCAACGCAACCGCTTGATTTTTTGGCTCTACTACCGAGCCGGGGCCAGCGCCCGGGCCATCGCCTCGCTCCCGTCGATCGGCTTGAGCACAAAGGGCGTAGAGAGCACCCTCCTGCGTCTGACCCGCTTGGTACGGATGGAGTTAGCGGAAGGCCGCGGAGCGAAGACGACGGGGCAGGAGCAGCGGCAGAAAAAAGGGGTTCCTCCTGCAAATTCGTTGTGAGTAAGGAGAGTCTGAACTTGGCGAAACCTGGAGATGCACACCTCAGCCCGGAGCAACTCGAAAGGCTGACGCAGAGGGACGGGATTGCGCGGTCGGAGAGTGGTCCTGAGGAAGCCCGCGCCCAAAGCCATTTGGCTGAATGCACTGTCTGTCAACGTCGGGCGCAAATGTATGAAGCTGCGGACAAGAGCCTAGCGAAGTTGAGGGCGGATGCTCGAGCGCCGGCCCGCGCAGGCTGCCCTGCCGAGGCCGAGTGGCTGAGAGTGGCGGCTGGTCTGACGCCCCCGAGCGAGGCGGAGAACTATTTGTTGCACGCCAGCCAGTGCGACCACTGCGGACCGTTGCTGCGCCGCGCCGCCGAAGACTTTGCTGAACTCACGCCGCAGGAGGAGGCTGTGCTGGCCAGTTTGGAGAGCGCGAAACCGGTGTGGCAGCACGAACTAGCAGAGAGAATGGATGCAACGCTGCGAAAGCTCGAGGCGCCACGCGAGGCCACCCGGGCGAGAGTGTGGCTGACCTGGCCGCGCTGGGCCTTTGCCGCGGCCGTAGTAGCGGTGGTGGTCGTGGCGGCTTGGTGGACACTCCGCTCGCTGCGTTCAAGTTCCCCCGAGCGCCTCCTGGCGGAGGCTTACACGCAGCAACGCAGCCTGGAAATGAGAATCCCGCAGGCGCGCTCTGCGCCGCTGCGCGTGGAACGCGGCCCCGAGCGTTCGCGGCTGAGCCGGCCGCCCGCGCTACTGGAGGCGGAAGCGCTCATTGCGCGCAAGCTAGCGGCCCATCCCCAAGACGCCGCCTGGCTGGCCGCCAAAGGCCGCGCCGATCTGCTCGACTGGCATTACGAAGCCGCCATCCACAGCCTGAAACGTGCGCTCGACGCCAAGCCTGACTTGCCCCCGCTCCTGACGGACTTGGCCTCCGCTTATTTCGAGCGCGCTGAGGCCGAGGATCGCGCCATTGATTACGGCACGGCGATTGAGCTCCTAGGCCAAGTCTTGGTCAAGAATCCGGACGACCCCATTGCGCTGTTCAACCGCGCGATCGCCTACGAGCGAATGTTTCTGTACCACGAAGCGGTGAAGGATTGGGAGCACTACTTGCGGGTAGACGCGAAGAGCGATTGGGCACCTGAAGCGCAGCGACGGCTGAAAGTATTACAGCAGAAGCTAAGGTCGCATCAGCCAGCGAAGCCGGAAACCGATCCTGAAACGGCGGCGCGGGTCTTGGGCGAACGGGCTGACGGGCATGTGCCTCCCGGCGGCTGGCCGGATTCCCTGGATGAGGAATACCTCGATACGGCCATCAGGCAATGGTTGCCCGCGCTGTATCCGACAGGCTCGAGCAAAGGGCCCCTGAAAACTTCGCCGCCCGAACGCAGCGCGCTTGAAGCGCTGGCTCGCGTGCTCCGCCAGCAACATGGCGACCGCTGGCTGGAGGATCTGCTGGCCTCGCCGCCGTCGTTGAATTTCGCCGAAGGACTGAGAGAATTGGGCCGGGCCGTGAAGGCCAATGCCGCTGGCGATCCCGCCGGGGCGGAAGTCGAAGCGGAAAAGGCCGAACGCCTCTTTCAGTCCGCCGGGAGCGACGCAGGCCTCGTGCGATCTCGCTTCGAACGGGTCTACGCGCTGCACCGTGCCGCTAAAACGATCCGCTGCCTTGGCGTAGCGGTTCCCCTGGCGCAGAAGCTGGAGCGCCGGGGATATGCCTGGGCCGAGGCCCAGCTCTCGTTAGAGCAAGCCTCTTGCCGGGGCATGCGGGAGGAGCTAGGGGCGGCAGGGAGGCTATCGGTGCGGGCGGTCGCGGTTGCCCGAGCCGCCAACTATGGAACGCTTCACCTGCGCGGTTTGAGTTACGTGGCTGACCTAGAGAAGGCCAAAGGGAACCTACCAAAGGCATGGTTGTGGAATCGCGCTGGGCTGGCTCGTTATTGGGCGGGTCTGTACCCTGGGATACGCGCCTATGAGTTCTACACTGACTTGGAGTTAGCCGCGGAAACTTCCAGCCAATGGCAACTTGCCAAGGCTATGGCACGGGAGGCGATTACGGCGCTCGACGCGGCTTCCAACCGGGCTGCCGAGCCGCTGGCGCGCTACACGCTGGCTACGGTGGCCTACATGGCGGGGGCTGTGGACGAGGCGAAACAACAGTTTGAATACGCCAGCCTACTCTTCGCCGCCCTCCCGCAAAGCGCCACGACGCGGCTCTACCAAATGGACGGCGAAATTTACCTAGCGGCCCTGGAAGCACAGCGCGGCGATTTCGATAACGCGTTGGCAAGGCTAAGCAAGGTGCGCCGGGAACTCCCGCAGCTTCCCAATTACACTGCCGCCCTTATGTACTACCAGGCACTTGGAGAGCTGCATCTGCGCAGGGGCGAAAACACCGAAGCGGAGCGCGCTTTGCGTTCCGCGGTGAGCATTGCCGAATCCGGATTACATTCGGTCCCGAGCGAACCGGACCGGCTGCGCTGGGACCGAACAACGGGGAAGGCCTATCGGGCACTGACGCAACTCAAATTCCAGGGCTACGGTGATGCAGCGGGGGCCTTGGATCTGTGGGAGTGGTACCGGGCCGCAGCCCTGCGCTCCTCCTGGACGCCCGCGGCTTCTCATGGCGAAGCACATGCGAAGGTCTCCCGCTTCGACTTTGCCAGCCTTGAGGCCGATCCTCCCCTTCCGGCAATGAAGGAAATCCAAGACGTCCTGCCCTTTCTTTCCCAGGAAACAATCGTTTCCTATGCCCTGCTTCCCGAGGGTCTGGCCATCTGGGTATTTGACAATCGGGGCATCCACTCAGGGTGGGTGACCCTGCCCACGAGGGATTTGGAGAGCCTCGCGCGGCGCTTCAGCGAGGAATGCGCCGACCCGGCGGCTGATCGGGGCACTTTGCAAAGAGACGCGCGCCAGCTTTACCAGTGGTTGATTGCTCCTGTGGCCCCGCACCTTGAAACGGAGCGCACCTTGGTGGTCGAGCCCGATGGCGAAATCGCTTATATCCCCATGGAAGCACTGGTTGACCCTGCCGGCCAGTTCCTGGGAACTCGCTACGCCATCATCGCTTCTCCTGGAATCGGCTACGCGCGGCGCCTCCGAGAAGCGGCGGCTTTCTCCCGCCTTCAGCGCGCGCTCGTGGTTACCACCCCAACACTTACGGGAGAGTTGGCGGCCATATTGCCTCCCCTTCCAGACGCCTCCCGCGAAGCCCGCGCCGTCGCGGCTCGCTTCGAGGGAGCGCGGGTGCTCTCAGGAAGCGAGGCCACGATGGAAGTGGTGGGCCGGGAATTGCCGCGCGCAGAAGTATTTCACTTCGCCGGTCACGCCATAGCGAGCACCAAACGCGCCGGGTTGCTTCTGGCGCCGTCGGTAGGCCAGGACGCCGCAGGGGAGTCCGGCGCGGCAGTGTTGAACGCCGATCGCTTGCAGCCCGCTCTGATCCGTCAATGTCAACTGGCCGTGCTCTCCGCCTGCTCGACGGGAACGGGAGAAAAGGGTCTGGTGGACCCCGAAAGCTTGGTGCGCGCCTTCCTGCGCGCCGGTGTTCCTCACGTCGTCGCCAGCCGCTGGAACGTGGATTCGGCAACGACGGCAAACTTTATGGACGCCTTTTACCCAGCGCTGCTTTCGGGCAGCTCCGTGGCCCGAGCGCTGCAGTCGGCCTCCGCGGAGATTCGTCGTCACCCGGAAACCTCCCACCCGTACTATTGGGCGGCGTTTGGCGGCTTTGGTCGTGGATGACCCAGGGCACAAAAAAATATAATGATGAAAGGAGCAAACGTCATGCGCATGGACTCACCAAAGGCAAAGCAAACACGGGAGCAAGCGCCGGAACAGTACGTGCTGAACGTGGTTCTTCACGGTTTGTTCGGTTACGTCATCAGGCCCACCCACATCTCCACCGACCCCGACATCGCCATCGAGATTCTGGTTCCACAAATGGATGAACATGTCTATTTAGCTGGGACGTGGCTCCAGGAACTGCGGCTGGGAGAAGGCCGGACCTACCAACTGCGCGGAGCAACTGCGAACGGCTCGATGCCGGAACTGAAAACTTCGGAAAACCCCGTTGTTCAGTACTATAACTTTAAGGATATCAACCGCAGCCCGCAAAGCCTCTATTGTTCGCTGGAACTCCCTTTCCCAAAATGTATCGTGTCCATCAGGCGCGCGCCCGTACCAAAGGCGAGGCAGGTCTTCAGCGGAAACGACAGTGGCGAGATTAATCGCGAACTCAAAGGCCTCGCCACGGTGCAAGTCTTCGTCTACAAGTATGAGAGCATCGACAAACTCAAGCTGACCGCTAACTTAGAGTCGGACGTCAAGAGGTTCGATTGGCAACCGAAACTGAACGAATCCGGGACTGTGAACCTTCACGTGTTTGCTGAGGCCCCATTCGACCTAAAGCACATGGGCGACCACGCTGTGGAGGGTATGAAGGCCTTGGCAGATCTTTTCCCCCTGCTCGACCTGCAACTCGATGATCGCGATCTTGAGACACAGATTACCCGTGATCTCCCACTCGGAGTGTCAGAGCTAGAGGAACACAGCCTGTCGGAAAGGTACGGAACGGGGATGGCGAAGACGATGACGCTAACGACAAAGGAACCGGAGAACATCGAAATCCGCACCTGCTTTGGCGGCATATTTGTCCAGACCCAATCGGCTGTGCAGCCACATAGCCCGAGGGACGTACCCCGTGAGGCGTATGCGCCCAAGGCACGCCGTGCAGGGGCAGGCGATTGATGTTGCGAGGCAGCTCGCATCGGCTTGGGCGGCGGTGAGGCTGGCCCGCCAGCGGCCTGCCTGACTTTTGCGTCGGACGGTCGCTAGAGTACTTTGCTGCGGCGGTTCTCCTTTTTCGGATCTGACAAACCCGGATGCAACGGGTTAGTTAGGGCCTGGGGAACCGCCGCCTAGTCTACTGCGAGCCCTTCGGAGAGGTCCGAACAGCGATAAGTCGGGAGAAGCAGATCAAGAGCTGGGTGCGCGCCAAGAGGGTCGCGCGCGTGAAGTCTGCACGGTGCCCTGCGGCAGCTTCGCCGCACCTGCGCGCTTCACCCGCCACGGGTACTGGTTTGAGCACTGCCCCGGCTGCTCGTTCCGCCCGCTATCACCGCCTGCGCTTAAACTTGAACTGGAAATTCGGCAGGAGCGTTTATGAATCGGCCGCTGCCGTCTCTGCTGGCTTCTCTGACCATCTCTTTGGCGCTGGCCCTGGCTTTGGCTTTTGCTCTGGCCTTTGCTCTCGCTTTCGGCTTGGCGATGGCCGCTCCCGCCCTTCCCGCACTCGCCGGGCAGCAAACGCAGCCGCCGCCGACACCCGAGAAAGAAAAGCCGGAGAACAAAAAGCCCAAGAAAGTCTGGACAAACGATAGCCTGGAAGGGTTGAGCGGTACGCCCGGCGTTTCCGTGGTGGGCACCGGGTCAGCAGCGCAAGGCGCAGAGAAGCCCGCAACGAAGCCCGCCGGCTACGCGAAGGAAAAAGACCCCAATTGGTACCGCGCGCAACTTGCGCCGCTGCGCGCTGAGCTCGACCGGCTCGATAAAGAGATCAGCAAGACGCGCGAGTTCATCAACGGCGGCCACACGGCCGAGGGCAAGCTCAAGGTCAACGTCTTCAGCGTGCCGATGAACCCCGCCGACCACATCGCGCAGCTCGAAAAGCGCAAGGCCGAGGTGCAGAGCAAGATGGACGCGCTCGAGGACCTGGCGCGCCGCAACGATATTCCGCCCGGCACAATTCGTTAAAAAACAAAAACGGAAACCACACGCAAGCCGAAGGCTCTCCTGTCCGTGGCTTGACCGGAACGGCGCTAGCGCGCAGCGGCGGCGATTTCCTTTTCGATGGGCGCGCCGACCAGGTTACCCCACTCGGTCCACGACCCGTCGTAGTTTCGCACTCTCTGGTAGCCCAGCAAGTACTTCAGCGCAAACCAGGTGTGCGAGCTGCGCTCGCCGATGCGGCAGTAGGCGATCACCTCGGTGTCGCCGGTGATGCCCTTGCCGGCGTAGAGCTGCTGGAGCGCGTCGACAGTCTTGAACGTGCCGTCTTCATTGACGGCTTGCGCCCAGGGCACACTCGCCGCGCCGGGAATGTGCCCGCCCCGCTGCGCGGTCTCGGTCATGCCCGGCGGCGCGATCACCTTGCCGGTGAACTCATCGAGGGAGCGCACGTCCACCAGTTTCGCCTTCGAGCGCCGGTCGAGCACCGCGAAGACCTCGTCGCGGCGCGCGCGAATGGTTTGATCGGGGTCGTTCGCGCGGTAGGTGGCCGGCTGCGGGCGCGGCGCGTCGGTGGAAAGCGGACGCTTTTCCTCCAGCCACTTCTTCCGCCCGCCGTTCATGATGCGTACGTCGTTGTGGCCGTAATACTTCAGCTCCCAAAAGCCCCAGGCTGCAAACCAGTTGTTGTTGTCGCCGTAAAGGATCACGGTGGTGTCGTTCGAAATGCCCGAGCGGCCCAGTAACTCCTCAAAGGCGTGCTTGTCGATCAGGTCGCGGCGCACCGGGTCCTGCAACTGCGTCTGCCAGTTCCAGCCGATAGCGCCCGAAATGTGGCCCTGCTCGTAGGCCGAGGTGTCCACGTCCACTTCCACGATGTGGATCTTCGGCTCGTTCAGATGGTCGGCCACCCACTGCGTGGTAACCAATGCTTCAGGATGTGCGTACTCTGCCATGGCAATTCCCCCCTCAAAAAGATCGGTGAGCTTCGCCTTCAGGGTTTTCCTGCTGGAAAACACCCCAAAACTTATCAAGATTCGATGGCCGGTGCAAGTGCCACGATGCCGCGCGCTCTAACCCATATGTTTACAACAGAGTATGACTATGCCGCCACCAGTCGGCCCTGCTCAGATTCAAACTCCACTCGCATCACCCAGGTGTAGTGGAACCCTTGCGCCGCAAGCCACTGTTCGAGTGACTCGCGGCTGGCGGCCTCGAATTCCACCAGCATCTTTCCCTCCAGCAGGTTCACCAGTACGCGCCGCGCGGTGACTTCGGTGGCCCGGGTCAGCCGCGCGGTCAATTCCTCCGCGCCCTGCCGCGTCAGGCAAGCCAGCGTGTGCAGCGACACATAGCGTGGCATGGATTTCCCCCGCGGCTGGAAATACATCGAACCCGCAGAAAAAGCAACTCGGGAGCCGCAAAGGCACATAGAGCAACACCGCCGGATCAGAATTGCCTTGGCATTGATGGGCCTGCAAATGAGAGGGCCACAGATCGGATGGCTCCAAGCAGTTTTTC
>WNFB01005676.1_pt1 | contig 11166 bp, 8 predicted proteins | sample 5400501 | NCBI WGS metagenome assembly WNFB01 (sample SAMN13153341, study PRJNA577476) | soil metagenome | isolation source: 200 cm saprolite under Douglas fir tree site 2 hole 1 | place: USA:California | collected 2015-04-18 | reverse complement strand
CGACGATGGAGTGGAGGCGGAGGAGGCGATCAACCAGGCGCAGTCGCTGGTGTTTGGGGTTGCCGACGATCGAGACCAGCGCGAGCTGTCGAAGCTCTACGACCTGCTTGGTCCTGCCATGGAGCGGATCTCGCTGCAGATGGAGAGCGGGCAGGGAGTGGTCGGGGTGCCGTCAGGTTTTCACGACCTGGATCGGATGACGGGTGGGTTCAAGGACTCGGACCTGATCATCGTTGCGGGGCGGCCGAGCATGGGGAAGTGTGCCCGTGCGGACACCCTGATTGACGATCCGAAAACTGGATCAAGGATGACTTTGGAAGAGGCAGTGAAGCATCGGATATCGCGAATCTTGGGGTTCACCAGGGACGGACAGATCGGGCCGCAAGACATTGGAGCCTGGGTTGACAGTGGGATCAAGCCTTGCTTCAAGGTGGTAACAAGAACAGGTCGCAGCGTTGAGGTTACCGGGCATCATCCCTTCCTAACCGTGAACGGCTGGCAGCCGCTCCACGACATCGTGATTGGAGACCGAATAGCCGTGCCGAGGTCGGCGCCCTGCTTTGGGAACGACAAATCGCTCTCTCTCGAGATGGTTCGATTGTTGGGCTATTACATAGCTGAAGGTGCCATAAGTATTGGTACCCCTAGCATCATAAATGCGGACCCCGAAATCGTTCACGACTATCGGTCATCGGTAACGGCTAACTTTCCTGGACTGCACATCCGTCGCCGGGGAATCGCGTATTTCGCCGCTGGGCCGCGCGGCCCGAAGCGCAATCCAGTGAGCGACTGGCTCAGGTCATTTGGCCTTTGGGGCAAGACGGCGGAGCACAAGCGATTCCCCGAATCTGTTTGGCGATGGGATAGCAGCAGGCTCATTGAGTTCCTCAAAGCAATCATGAGTTGCGACGGAACCATCTACTCCCTGGCTGGCTTCCCGCGTATCGAATTTGCGGTGGCCTCGCAGGGCCTCGCTGAAGATATGCATCACGCTTTCGTCAGGCTCGGCATCATTTCGAAGCTCTGGAGGAAGAAGGAACGCTGCTGGCGAGTGGAGATCACCGAGCCTGCGTCGGTGCGCCGTTACCAGGAAGTTGTCGGCTGGATTGGCGAAAAGTCTCGTCGGTTCACGACACAATCAAGTCGCCGTCACTCGAACCTTGGTCACTTGCCGAAGGAAATCTGGCGAGATATCCAAATTGCTGCGGACGAGCGTGGGCTAACCCTCACCGAAGTCGCAATTCGCGCTGGTGAACGTGACGCTGGCGAGCGAGGCTTCAACCTCCACACCTCGCGTGGTATGACGCAGGATCGGCTAGCTGCATACGCGGCGGTTCTTCATGAAACCGGGTTACAACAACTGGCGAGCGACGCAATTTATTGGGATGAGGTTGTTTCCATCCAACCGACTGGCGAGCATCAGGTCTATGACCTCACCGTGCCCGACACGAACAACTTCATCGCCCAAGACATATTGGTTCACAACACCTCATTCGCCCTCAACGTCGGCCTGCACGCGGCTCTCGAGAACAAGAAGTCGATCGCGATCTTCAGCCTCGAGATGTCGAAAGAACAGCTGACCGAGCGGTTGCTTACGGAGCAAGCTCAAATCGACGCGCAGCGTTTGCACCGAGGCTTATTGAGCGAGGCGGAGTTCGACCGGGTTTCGAATGCCCTTGGACCACTCGGGGAGGCGTCGATCTACATCGACGACACGCCGGTCATGGATGAGCTGACGCTGCAGTTGAAAGCGCGCCAAGCCAAGATGCGCCATGGCATCGACATGATCATCGTCGACTATCTGCAGCTCATGCACGGTCGCTCACGTGGCGACGACAACCGAGTACAAGAGGTGTCGTCGATCTCGCGAGCGCTCAAGGGTTTGGCCCGCGAGTTGCGCATACCGGTGCTTGCAATCTCCCAGTTGAGCCGCGCGCCAGAGCAGCGCCCCGACAAGCGACCGATCCTCAGCGACCTCCGCGAATCGGGTTGTCTAGCGGGAGACACGCTGGTTTCCCTTGCAGACTCGCACGCCAAAGTTCCAATTCGAGACCTCGTTGGTTATAGAGGATTTCGTGTCGAGGCTCTTGATGAAACCAAGTCGGCGATCGAGCCTAGGGTTGTCACGAATTCCTTCTCAACAGGAGCCAAGCCCGTATTCCGCTTGGACACGCTGTACGGGCGCAGCATTCGCGCGACAGCTAACCACAGGTTCTTGACGACCCACGGATGGCGCAGGCTCGACAGGATGGTTCCCGGTGTGGAGCTTGCTGTGGCAGATGAGTGGGACCGTGTCGAGCGCATTGAGCCTGATGGATCGGACGAAGTGTTCGACATAACCGTGAACGATCTGCACAACTTCGTCGCAAACGGCATCGTGGTCCACAACTCTATCGAGCAAGATTCGGACCTCGTCATGTTCCTGTTTCGGCCCGAGTACTACAAGTCCGACGAACGGCCGGGCATCGCCGAGGTGATCGTCTCCAAGCACCGCAACGGACCCACGGGCATGATCGAGCTCAAGTTCCGCCGCGACCACACGCGCTTCTACAACCTGGAGACGAGGCGGCCCGAGCCCGGCACCGAGTAGGCATGGTCATCATCCTGGTCGGCGGCCAGTGGGGGGACGAGGGCAAAGGCAAGGTCATCGACTACCTCGCCTCCAAAGCCCAGATGGTCATCCGCACCCAGGGCGGCAACAACGCCGGCCACACCGTGGTCACCGAGCACGGCGAGTTCAAATTCCAGCTCATGCCCTCCGGTATCCTCTACCCGCACTGCACGTGCGTGATCGGCAACGGCGTGGTCGTCGACCCCATCGTGCTGCTGCGCGAGATCTCCCAGCTGCGCGAGCGTGGGATCGAACCGACCAAGCTGATCGTCAGCGAACGCGCTCACATGGTGATGCGGTATCACCCTTTGTTCGATCAGCTCGAGGAGGAGTCGCGCGGCGACGACCGACTCGGCACCACCTGGCGCGGCATAGGGCCTGCCTATTCGGACAAGGTCAGGCGCATCGGCTTCCGCATCGGCGACCTGCAGAAGGAAGCCTTCATGCGCAAGAAGCTCGCCTTCGTCGTCGGCCAGGTCAAGAACCCGGTCCTCACCAAGCTCTACGGCAAGGACGCCATCGACTGGGAAAGCATGCTGAATGAGTACATGGGCTACGCAAAAGAGCTCGACCCCTTCATCAAGGACACGTTCCCACTCATCCAGGACGCCCTTGAGGCAGGGGCAAACATCCTGCTCGAAGGCGCGCAAGCGACCATGCTCGACCTCGACTTCGGCACCTATCCCTACGTGACCAGCTCGAATCCGACCGCCGGCGGCGCGCTCACTGGAAGCGGCATACCGCCGACCAAGGTCGACCTCACCATCGGCGTCTTCAAGGCGTACACCTCGCGGGTCGGCTACGGACCCTTCCCCTCCGAGCTGCTCAACGAGATCGGTGACCAGATCCGAGAGCGCGGCCACGAGTTCGGCACTGTGACGGGACGGCCGCGAAGGATTGGCTGGTTCGACGCCGCCGTCGCGCGCTATGCGGTCCGTCTGAACGGAGTCGGATGCGCCGCGCTGATGAGGCTCGATATCCTCGACGATCAACCGCTCCTGAAGATCTGCACCGGTTACAACTTCCGCGGCCACCGTTTCGACCATCCTTTGGCGAATATCTCGCACTACAAGCACTGCGAGCCCGCTTACGAAGAGATGCCGGGGTGGCAACAGGAGATAGGCGGCGCGCGTTGTTGGGAGGACCTGCCTCAGAACTGCCGCGATTACATCGATCGGATCGGTGAGCTGATCGGCGCGCCGATCGAGCTCGTCGGGACCGGACCCCGCCGCGACCAGTTCGTCACCCGCGGCCGCAAGCTCTTCGACTGACTTGGCCTGAGTTGAAGACCAAGCGCACCGTCGCCGCTGATGTGACCTGGGCGCAGGTGCATCAGTTCCGGCTCACTCGTCACCACCTCATGAGCCCGGCGCCAAAGAAGGATCTGGGTCGAGTCATCGGCGAAATCGGCGGCGTCCAGGCGCAGGTCATGTCGGCAGCGGAGCTGCAGGCTGCCGTCCGAGTCAACTGCAAAGCCACTGACGTCCGGAATGCACTCTGGAAGGACAAGACTCTGGTCAAAACGTGGCTCATGCGGGCAACGCTGCATCTCGTCCCAGCAGCCGACCTCCCCATCTACACGGCCGCGATGGGCTCCTATGGGATGCGAAACACGAACGCCTGGCTCAAGTGGATGCAAATCACGGAGCCTGAGCTGGACGACGTCATCGATGCGATCGGCGAGGCCCTCGACGGCCAGGCGCTGACCCGTGAAGAGATCATCGCCCGGGTGGGGAAGGGGCGCTCCGACCGTATTCAAGGTGGGTTGAAATCAGGCTGGGGCGGCCTTCTCAAGCCCGTCGCCCGCAAGGGCCTTCTGTGCTTTGGCCCAAGCCGCGGGTCCAGCGTCACCTTCGTGCGGCCGCAGCAATGGCTCGGCAGCTGGCGTGAAGCAGATCCCGAAACAGCCCTGGCTGAGCTGGCGCGCCGCTACTTGAGGGCCTATGGGCCCGCGACCAAGAACGACTTCGCCAGGTGGTGGGGCCAATGGCCTGGGGTCGGCAACACCGCGTGGGCGGCCTTGGCCAATGAGGTCGTCCCCGTCACCATCGAAGGCGGCCGCGCGGACATGCTGGCCGCCGATGTCGAACGCCTCGCGTCTGTGGAGCCCGAGCGCTCGGTGCGCCTACTGCCTTCCTTCGATCCTTACTTGATGGGCCACGCCAGCCGCGACCACCTCGTCGCCCCCGAATACCTTTCCCGCGTGAGCCGGACGGCAGGGTGGATTTCAGCGGTCGTGCTTTTGGATGGCCGCGTGGTGGCGACCTGGACCCATGAGGTCAACAAGGGCACGCTCGCGCTCACTGTCGATCCGATCCGCAAATTGGCGCCGGCGATGATGAAGGAAGTGCGTTCGCAAGCCGATGCAATGGCTGAGGCCCTGGGCCTCGATCTCGCTTCGGTTGCTGTTGCTTAGCTAGCGCGCGGGACGCTATTCACGACGCGCAGCTGCGCATCGCGCTGTCGCAGCCGGCGGTTTCGTCTCATCCTCTCACGGCCGATCGACGCGCCCCACATCATCACCGCCACCGCCGCGGCAGCGGCCTGGATCCCGGCCACGGCGAAGAACGCGGCCTCGATCCCGTAGCCGCGAGTCCTCAATCCCACTGCCAGGATGCCCGCCGCAAGCCCCAGCACCGGCCGCACCGCCCATGAGCCCGGCAGCAGCCGGCGGTCGGCAAGCAGGAGGCCCGCGACGAACCACGTCGGTCCGCTGTCCAGCTGAAACACAACGTCCCAGTGGTACAGGTAGATGGGAATCAGGGCTCCGAGCAAGAATGCGGCGAGCACGACAAGGCTCAGCCGCCGCGCGTACGCAAGCCATGCGATTCCGATCGCAACCGCAAGCAGCGAGGTGGCGAAAACTGGTCCCGGCACATTGCCCACGTACAGGCGCACCGGATCGATGGGCGCCGCCTGCGGACCAAAGTAGTGGTACCAGATCCAGATCGGATCCGAGAATGGCTTGCCCGTGACGGGGTTGACGTATGCGAAGGGCGCTCCCCTCGTCACCAGCGCGATCACGGCGTACGCGAGGAGGCCGGACTGCGCTCGAATCGCAGGAATGTACCGAGCCCGAATCAGCTCGAGAATCACTGCCAGCGCCGCGACGGCAATCGTCAAGCTGAGAACCGCACCTGCGCCAACCAGAGCAACACCGAAAACGGCTGCGATCAGCGGGCTTGCTTGCGGTCGCGGAATCTGGCGCCGCCACAGCAAGAACGCGAGCAGTTGACCCGCGGCGCCGAATCCGATTGCGGCAGCCAGCATCTCGACCGCGGGCAGCTTGAAGATGATGAGCCCCGCAGCCACGGGCGGAGCCAATGCGATCCCCATGGTCAGGTCGTCGGGAAGTGAAGCCGGATTGAACGCGGCCCGGTCAAGCCAGGCCCCGGCGCGAGCCAGCACGGATGCGATTGTAGAGATCAGCGATCGGCCGCGGTTATCCACAACCCGGCTTGGGTGATAATCGGCAGGCTCGTGTCGCTTTCCAGTCGACGTCTTGCCGCGACGCTGGCGGCGTTGTTCGGGGGTGTCCTCGTCGGTGCGGGCGTCATCGCCGGCGCACTTCCCGATTCAACGTGGGAGCCGCTTCCCCCGCTACCCCAGCAGGGGCAGCAGCCAATCTTCGCGCTTGCGGTCGATCCCGCCAACAATCAGGTTCTGATCGCGGGCAACTCGCCGGGCTCGCTGCAGCGGTCTACCGACGGCGGTTCGACATGGGTGAGTGTCCATTCGGGACGTGCCGCCGTGACGACGATCGCGTTCAGCCCCTTCACCCGCGAGCTTGCCATCGCCGGCACGCGTGGAGCCGGCGCGTTGATCAGCACTGACGGCGGCTCGAAGTGGGCTCAGGTAACCGGGCTGGATGGCCGTGATGTGCGCGCGTTCGGCTTCGCCCTCACCCTCATTGCCGCCGGCACAGACAACGGGATCTATGTGAGCGCCGATGGATTTTCGTGGAGGCAGTCGGGTCTCGCCAACACGAGCATCGACGCGCTGGCGGTGGCCGCGGTGCACACGCCCGTGCATTTCGTGGCGGGCAGCGACACGTCTACGGCTGCGGCCGGACCGCCCCTGTACGACAGCGCAGATGGAGGCAACACGTGGACGTCGGTGTCGCCGGGTATCAGCGGGACAGTGGTCGCGCGGCTTGTGTCGGGGCCGCTCCCGCCGACCGGCAACGTGAGGCCGCTCGTCGCGGGCACTAATGCCGGCCTCTTCATATCTACGGATAACGGCGCGACATTCACACCACTCAGCGGAGGTGATCTGCTGCCGTCGACGGACTACACGCAGATCGCTTATGTCACTGATCATTACGACCGTTTCTACGTCGCGAGCGACGGAGGCGGATCGCGATCCGGCGGTTTGTGGTCGACACGCGACAACGGCCAGCACTTCACATCGCTCGTGCCTCCGATTCCGTCGATCACCGCTCTTGCGGTTTCCAACGACGATGCGCCTATCGTCTATGTGGCGACCTTTCGCGCTTCCGATCACACGCCGGCGCTTTGGGCGTTCCACGACACCGGCGCGCCGCCGCAAGGCCCGTTCACAGGTGTCACGCCGTCGGCCAGCGCCAGTCGCATCGGTCCGCACAATCGCGGCGGGCCGTTCGAATTCCTAAGAGTCCTGTCGAGCTCGCAGACCCCGTACATCGCGCTGGGAGCTGTGGCATTGCTGGTGCTCTTGCTCGCGGCCATCTCTCACTTCCGCGGCAGCCGTAGGTAGACTCGCCGTCAGTGTCATCGCCACATACCCGCCTCCGCGAGCTTGGGCTCGAGCTCCCCATCCCACCCGCCCCGGTAGCGTCATATGTGCCGACCCGATTGGTGCCGATCGGTGACGGAAGGTCACTGCTATATATCTCGGGACAGGTGTCGACCGAGGCAGGAAAGCGGCTGACGGGTCGCTGTCCCGACCAGGTGACCGTGGAGCAGGCTCAGGTCGCGGCGCGTGCCTGCGCCCTCAACCTACTCGCCCAGATGGAGGCAGCGGCCGGGCTCGACAACGTCGAGCAGGTCACGCAGTTGATCGGTTTCGTGCTCTCAACCGATGACTTCGGCGATCAGCCGAAGGTGATCAACGGCGCCTCCGACCTGCTGGTCGAAGTGCTCGGCGACGCGGGCAGGCATTCCCGGGCCGCGCTCGGCACCAACGCCTTGCCCTTCTCGGTAACGGTCGAGATTGCAGCAGTAGTTGTTGTCCGCACCGGCTGAGGTGGAGCGGGCCGCAGCCCGCCGGCCGCGACTGATCGTCGTCGGCAGCGTCGTGTATCTGGCGCTGATCTTCGGCGTGATGCTCTGGCGCGGCATCTCGATCGAGCCCGAGTGGGTGGTGCTGGCACTGTTGGTGATCGCTGTCGCCCTCGGGCGCGGCAGGTCGTTCGTCGTCGACTGGGCTCCGTTCCTGCTGCTGTTCTTCGCCTACGAGGCTATGCGCGGCTACGCGGGGCAGACCGGCTTCGCGCCTCACGATCTATCCGGGCTCGAGCGCGCCCTGTTCGGCGCAACCCTGCCGACCATCACCCTGCAGCACGCGTTTTACAAGTCCGACGTCGTCAGCCCACAGGACCTACTGGCGATGTTCTTCTACTTCATGCACTTCCCACTGCCGATCGTGGTCGGCTTTTTCTTCTGGGTGCGCAGCCGCGATCACTACCGGCGCTTCATCGCGGCGCTGCTGCTGATGGCGCTGCTCGCCTTCGTCACGTACCTGTTCTGGCCGTCGGCGCCGCCCTGGTATCAGTTCCGCGCGGGTGTGGCGGGCGGTGAGGAGACCGTGTTCGTGCACAAGATCCTCAACGAGACGGTGGACAAGCTGTGGGGGCCGAACTACTGGGTGTCGCCTCTGTACTCCCACCTCAACCCCAACAAGTTCGCGGCCTTTCCCTCACTCCATGCGGCCTTTCCGGCGCTGGCAGCCGTCTACGCGTGGCGGAGATATCGGTGGCTGGCGATTGGCCTTATTGCGTGGACGCTCGCGGTCGCGTTGAGCATCGTGTACCTCGGCGAGCACTACGTGGTCGACATCCTCGACGGTTTTGTCTACGTGGCGGCCGCGACGCTGATCGTCGAGCTGGTGAGCCGATGGCGGGCCACTGCCTCTACGCTTGCCAAACCCTCCGCATGATCGTGCGCGCCAGCTTGTCGGGGTCGTGGTGCGATGGAAGACGGACGTTCACCACGTCGGCGGCGATGAATCGCACCTCGGGGTGAGTCGACGCATCTTCGGACTTGAAGATGACCTGGGCCTGGCCGCCGGTCGGCATGTGCGAGTGGTTGGTGTTGACCAGAACGAAGTCGAACAGGTTCGAACCAACGTGGTCGCGAATTACGCGCAGGTAATCGTCGACTTCATATCCGTCGGTCTCGCCGTTCTGTGATGCGAGATTGCAGACCAGGACTTTGAGCGCGGGCGATGCTTTGATCGCCTCGACCATGCCCTCGACGAGAAGATTCGGCAGGATGGACGTGTAGAGCGAACCGGGGCCGATCACTACCAGCTCCGCGTTGAGGATGGCCTGGACCGCTTCGGGATTGGCCTGCGCTCCATCTGGCTTCAAAAAAACCTGGCTGATCGGTTCGTTCTGCTTCGGGATCTTCGACTCGCCCTCGACGGATCGGCCGTTCATGGATGCCACGAGCGTCACGTCCTGGAGGGTCGACGGCAAGATCGTGCCCTTGACCGCGAGCACCTTGCCGGATTCACGAAGTGCGTGCTCGAAGTTTCCGGTCACATCGGCCATGGCCATGATGAAGAGGTTCCCGAACGAATGGCCGTCGAGAGATCCCTCCTTGAAGCGGTGGTCGAACAGCTGCTTCATCAAAGGCTCCGCGTCTGCCAGTGCGACGAGGCACTGGCGAAAATCGCCAGGAGGGAGGATGCGGTACTCGTCTCGCAGCCGGCCCGACGATCCGCCATCGTCGGCGACGGTCACGATCGCCGACAGGTTTGATGTGTAGGTCTTGAGACCGCGGAGCAGCGCGCTGAGCCCTGTGCCGCCACCGATGGCGACGATGCGCGGCCCGCGGCCCTTGACCCTGAATGCATGGATCATCTCCACGATGCTTCCCGTGCTGTTGCCGGGCAGGAACGGACCAAGCACGGATTGCGTCAGCTTCAAGTAGCTGATCACAAGCAGGCCGACCCCTACGATGCCGAAGATCAGGGCACGTGCCCAATACGGCCAGAACTGCAGAGTGATGTAGTAGAACTCGCGCGGGAGGGTAAGGCTCCGGTAGATCTCCTTCAACGCGTAGCCGACACCGAGGACCAGGACGAGCTCGGACAGCATCAAGAGCAGGAGCCAGCGCTTGATCTGGAGGCCGGGCGTGAGCCAGCGCAGCCATCGGGTCGTTGATTGAAGCCTGGTGGCCATCTACCCCACCTGCAGGAACGGTTTCAAGACGTGCAAGGTTATCGTGGGCTACTCTTCAATTGAAGTATGCGTACTTTGCGCGGGCTGCGCGGGCTGCTCCGCCTGGCAGTGATCGGCCTCGTCGTTGCAGCTGTGGCGACCGAGCTGTCCAAGCCGGAGGAGGAGCGTACATGGCACGGGAAAGTCTGGGGAGCCGTGCCGTACGACTTTCGGCCGCCAACATGGGAACGCATACGGGCGGCGTACTGGAATCCTGACTCGAACCAGCTGTTCAGCGATCGCGTTTTTGGAGTGGGGTGGGCGGTCAACCTGTACCAGGCCAAGCGGCTGCTCGAGTCCGTTTTCGACCGCCTCATGGGCACACCGCCTCCGCTGCCGATACGCATGAGCACCCGGGAGCCTGCCGCGGGCCGATCGCGCCGAAGCGGCGGGGAGCGCGGCTAGCCCCCTTCAGCTCGCCCCCCGCCGGACCGGTAGGCGGTATTTGCGCGGTAGGCGACCACAGGTGTGGAAAGCGTGTGGAAAACCGGTGAAAAGGGCGTTTCAGGGGCTGGCTAGAATAGGCGGCCGGCACGGATCGCTAGATTGGGGAGTGGCGCAACGGTAGCGCAGCTGACTCTGGATCAGAAGGTTGAAGGTTCGAATCCTTCCTCCCCAGCCAACAAGATGTTGTGGTCTGGTACCTCTCCAAATACCATATGTGGACGCGTGGCCTTGGCGAGGACTTGGTCCGCGGTCTTGTGTCACGCCGCCGAGGGAGTTCGCCTCAGTGTCATACCGCCGTACTCCTTGTGGTTGCGCCGAGAGGCACCCGATACACGATCGTCGGCGAGCACGGTGGCCAAAGCGGAGCGCAACTCCGCGACAGGATCCGCTCCTCCAGAATGGGAGCGCCACGCAACATACCCATCGGGACGCATCAACACACAGCCGGTGTCGGTGATACCGAACAACGATGTCCATTCGTCTTCACCGGCTGTGGGAAGGAACTGCGTCCGCAGCGGAACGCGCGAAGACGTCGCCACGTGGGCGACGGCGCGCTTCCAACTGCTGCGCCGTCCCGCGAAGACGGTGAACGCCGACGTCATGCAATCGACGGTGGAGCGCGATGAGGCGCCTTTGCGCAGCCACAGATGGGGAAGGCGGTGTCCCGGAGAGGCGGAAGGGATGT
>WNFB01005670.1_pt1 | contig 11174 bp, 13 predicted proteins | sample 5400501 | NCBI WGS metagenome assembly WNFB01 (sample SAMN13153341, study PRJNA577476) | soil metagenome | isolation source: 200 cm saprolite under Douglas fir tree site 2 hole 1 | place: USA:California | collected 2015-04-18 | reverse complement strand
CGGGGGATCGCCGACGACAAGAACCTTCTTCCGGCTATCACCAAGAGCATCCTCGGCGAGCTGGCCCCTCTCGCCCCGCCTCCCTGAGGCTCTATCTTTTGGATGACCTGAAATCACCCGGCAGGCCGTTATACTTTTCTGGTGGGTCACCGGCGCGCATTTCATGAAGTGAAGCGGCAGTTCGAGCGCATTCACTTCGAGCATCCGATTCCCGGCATGCTAACCGGGCATGCGGTCGCAGTTCTCGACCTGGCCATCGGCGGCGCCCGTCTCCTCGGCACCTTCAAAGTCATTCCGGCCTCGGCGCAGGAGCTGAGGATCGACTGGCAGGGGAAAACGATCCTGCTGAAGGGCACTGTGACCCGGTGCGTGCTCCAAGTCTTTGGAACCGGAACGAAGGAGAGCACTTACGACATCGGCCTTCGAATCGTGGAAGCAGTCGGCGATTCAGACAAGATCATGCGCGAGCTGATCGGCTATTTCGTCACGAAGGCCCTCGACGAGCAGCGCGCCAACTGGGAAGGGATCCCGCCCATCGGTCCCTACGTGCATCTCGAAGGAAAGAGCGGACGTTATCGGCGCTGCGAGCTGCTGGACGGGGAGTGGAAAGTGAGCCCGACCACTCGTCCGGAGCAGCCGCTGAACGGCTTCACGGTCTCGGCCGAGGTGCCGCCGCATTACCTCGATATGCTGGTTGAGACGTACCAGAAAACTGACGACGAGGGCCGCCGCCTGACCCGCATTCTCGCGGAGCTCAGTATCAACAAGGCGGAAGGCGTTCCGACGCGGCGGTACGTTCCCTGACCCACCAGGCGTAGACCGGCAATCCCGCCAGCAGAATTGCCAATCCGATCGCGCTGTCCCTCGGGCTGCGCGCTATAGTAACAATTACTATAGTCCAGCATGCCAGCACGAAGATCGCCGTCGTCAGCGGGTGGCCGGGCGTGCGGAAGGGGGCGGGCGGGAGGCGGCGGCGGAAGACGAAGAGCGCGAGACCGGTCAGTCCGAAAAAGATGAAGTCGACCGACACGACGTAGCTCAGGATCTGCTCGTACGTGCCGGTGAGCGTGATGATGACGGCCACCGCGCCCTGGAGTGCGATCGCAACGACCGGAACCTGCGTCTTCGGATCAATCCACGCCACGGCGCGAAAGAAGACGCCATCGGCGGCCATCGCGTAGTACACCCGCGGCGCGGTCAGCATGCTCTGGCTCAGAAATCCGAGGGTCGAGATGGCGATGCCGACCGCAATGATTCGCGCGCCGCGCTCGCCGAGGACCGCGCGCATGACCGCCGATGCGGGCGTCGTGGTTTGTGCCAGACCTGCGGGGCCGAGGACGCGCACGCAGATGACATTGACGAGAACGTAGACTGCGATCACGCCGATGACGCCGAAGAGAAGTCCGATGGCCAGGTCGCGCTGCGGGCGCTTCAGCTCGCCGGAGATGAAGCTCGCAGTCTGCCAGCCGCCATACGCGAACATCACGGGGGTCATGGCGGCGGCGAATCCCAACAGTGGACCGACGCCGCCCACGGCTGGGTTGCCAGCGGCGCGGGGCCCGACAAAGCCGACGATGATCAGCGCCGCGATGGCGGCCAGCTTCAACAGCATCAGCGCGCTCTGGGTGTTGCTCCCGCTGCGCACGCCGAGACAATTGATGATCGTCAAGATCAGGAGCGCGATCACTGCCACAGCCGCGTCCGGCATCCTGCTTCCGCTGAGCTCCACGAAGTACTTGCCGAAAGTGGCAGCCACGGCCGCCATTCCGCCGGTCTGGATCACGAGCAGCAGCACCCAGCCGTACAGAAATGCGACGGCGGGATGGTAGGCGTCTCGAAGGTACGCATATTGACCACCGACCTCCGGCCGCAGCGCCGCCAGTTCGGCGTATGCGAAGGCGCCCAGCAGCGCGATCACCCCGCCTACCACCCAGGTGCCAACGATCAAAGCCGGCGTGTGGACATGGCGGGCCACCACGTAGGGGTTGATGAAGATGCCCGAGCCGATGATCCCGCCCATGACGATCATGGTCGCGTCGAACGCGCCCAGGCGCCGGGCGAGGGTGGTCATAGCCGACAGAGTCTAGCCGTATACTTTCCCAAAACGTGACCAATGCAGAGGTAGCAGGGCAAAGCCAACGCCCGGAAGACCGACGTCAGTTTCACCGCATCCACCTCGACGTGCCTTTGGAGGCGCATCTGCGGGACGTGCCGGTGAAGGTGCTGGATCTCTCGCGCAACGGCGCCCGCATTGTTTCGGATGCGCGCTTTTCGCCCGGGTCGGAGCACGAGCTGATCTTCGAATGGAACAACGCCGAGGCGCGGCTGGTGTGCATCGTGGTCCGCTGCACGCTCTTCTCGTTCGCGAAAGCGCCCGGGGAGAAAAGCCTCTACCAGAGCGGGCTTCGCATCCGCGAGACGATTGGGGACTCGGATCAGGTGCTTCGAGAGATGATCGCGTCTTACGTGATTCGTGCCCTCGAGGAGCAGATTGCCAACGCCCGCGGCGTGCCGCCTTTGGGGTCGTACGCGTACATCGTCGGCAAAGGCGATCGCTATCGACGCTGCGAGCTGGTGGAAGGCAAATGGCGGCGCAGCGAGACCACCCGTCCCGATCAGCCGCCGGACGGCTTTACGGTTTCGGCCGACGTCATCCCCTATCATGTGGATCTTCTCTGCCAGACGTATCAGCTCATGGACGAGGAAGGGCGGAAACTGACGCAGACGCTGGCGCAACTGAGCATCGACAAAGGTGAAGGAGTTCCGACGCGAAGGTACCTGCCATGAAGACGACCAGCACCTCTTTTTTTCTCGCCCTTCTGACCACCCAATTGTTCGCGGCGCACAGCAGCACGCTCTCGCTCGACGGAACGGTCTGCCGCATGAATCGTTCGATCGATCGGCTGATTCTCCTGACGGACAACGGTCCGCGCGTTCGGGTGGCGATCGGGCATTCCATTCCGATCCAGTTCAACGCGCACGGTTACGATCGCGCCGATCTCCGGCCCGGCGATCGCGTGCACATCGTCGCCGATCGCGGCGCCAGCTCCGGCCTGACGGCGCGGCAGATCGATCTGACCATGCGCGTCGACGACGCGCTGGTCGATTCGTTTTTCCGCTCGCATCGCACGATCGTCGGCCGTTTCTCGGTGCGCCAGGCCAAGACGGAATTCTTCTCGATGCGGCTGGCTGGCGAACGCTTCGTGCGCGTTGATGCCAAGTCGGCCTACGGGCCGAACGGGCGGGTGTGGGTCAGCTCGCTCAAGCCGGGCGATCTTCTCGAGGTCCGCGGCACGTGGCCATCGAAGGACCTTCTCAAAGCGAGCTCGATCGAGGTGGCCACCGATCGCGAGCCGTCGTTCTGCCGCACCGCGGCCCGGCGCGGCGAAATGAGCGGCGAGACCACCGCGCGTGAGGCGGACGAGGAGAAGTTTCTCAACAAGAGTGAAAACTGAGTTGGCGCTCTCCCCCGGCAGCCGTCTCGGCAACTACGAAATTCTTGGTCCCATCGGCTCGGGCGGGATGGGGGAGGTCTATCGCGCCCGCGACCCGCGGCTGCGCCGCGACGTCGCGATCAAGGTTCTTCCTCCGGAATCGTGCAACGACAGCGATGCCATCGCGCGATTTCAGCTCGAGGCCCAGGCGGCGTCGGCGCTCAACCATCCGCACATCCTCACAATTTACGAAGTCGGCGTGGCAGACGCGAATCACTACATCGCGATGGAATACATCGCGGGCGAGACCCTGCGCGACCGCATCAAGCGCGAAGGAGAGCTCGGGCCGCTGATCGATCTGATGATTCAGATTGCGGACGCTCTGGCGCGCGCGCATGAGGCCAACATCATCCACCGCGATCTGAAGCCCGAGAACATCATGGTGACGAACGACGGCTACGCCAAAGTTCTCGATTTCGGGCTGGCGAAGCTGCTGTTTCGCGACGGCGACAGCATGGCGTCGACAATCCACGCCGACCGCGGAATCGTCGGAACGGTGGGCTACGTCTCGCCGGAGCAGATCGCCGGCCGGCCCGCGGATGCCCGCTCCGACATCTTCGCGTTCGGCTGCATCGTGTACGAATCCGTCGCGCAGCGACAAGCATTCCGCGGGGAGACATCCGCCGATACCTTACGGCAGATCCTGGCGATCGAACCGCCGCCGCTTCGCAACTTCAAACCGGCCACTCCGCCTGAGCTGCAGCGGATTGTTAGCCGCTGTCTGGCCAAGAATCCCGACGAACGCTATCAAACGATGGCCGCCGTCGCCGCCGATCTGCGCCGGCTGCGCGATCGCATGCGCGCGCCCGCTGCCCGAGCGATGCCGCGCCTGCGACAGCTCACGTTCGAAAAGGCCATCGAGAATTTTCCGGCCATCTCCGCCGACGGGCAGCGGCTGATCTTCTGCCGCGAAGTGGGCGCCATTCGGAAACTGTTTTTGAAATAAATCGGCGAGGGCGTCGACGAGCAAATCAGCGATGGACCGCACGACGACATCCAGCCCGCGTGGTCGCCGTCGGGCGAGACGGCTTTTTTTGTGCGCGCCCGCGAGCCGAACTCGCGCGTCGAGCCCTCGGACGTCTTCGCGCGCTATATCGGCGGCGATCTATGGCATCTCGATCTGGCAACCCAAAAGTCCGCTCTTCTGGTCCGCGATGCTTCCAACCCCGCTTGTTCGCCGGACGGCAGGGCGATCGCCTTCGATGCCTCCTGGAGCGGTCCGTGGCGCATCTGGATCGCCGACGCCCGCGGCCGCAATCCGCAGCAGCTCAGCACCGACGACAGCGACGCCATCCATCATGTGCGTCCGCGCTGGTCGCCGGACGGCAGGCACATCGTCTTTCAAACATTGGAGGGAACGAAGTTCGATGTGCGCGTCATCGACGTCGAGAGCAAGCGGATGCAGCCGGTAACCGATGACTACACGCTGGACGTGCATCCGGCCTGGTCCGCGGAGGGCGAGTCGATCATCCTGTCGTCGTATCGCAGCGGCGGATTGAATCTGTGGCGCATTCCGGTCGATGTCGATGGCCGGCCGATCGGCCCGATGGAGCAGATCACCGCCGGCGCGGGACAGGACGTCGATGCCGACGTGGCCCTGCGCTCCGGCCGGATCGTCTTTTCGATCCTGACGCAAAACGCCGACATCTGGCGCTTGCCGGTCGACCCGAACACGGGCGAAGCGAACGGTCCGCCGCAAGCGGTCGTTGCCGGAACGCGTGAGAACACGCGCGGCTCGTGGTCTCCGGACGGATCGACGATCGCGTTCAGCTCCGATCGCGCAGGTGCGATGCATCTCTATCTCTTCGGCGACGGCAGGATCCGGCAGTTGACTCGCGGCGCCGGCAGCGACTATCAGCCAAACTGGTCTCCAGATGGTCATGAGCTGGTCTTTTTCTCCGGCCGCGGGGGCGCCACCGATATCTGGAAGCTCAAGCTGGAGAGCGAAGCGCTGGCGCAGCTCACGCACGGCGAAGGGCTCAACATCAATCCGTTCTTTTCGCTGGACGGGAAACGCGTCGCATTTCAATCGGATCGTGACGGGCGGCTGGAAGTGTGGGTCATGAACGCCGACGGATCGGATATGCGACAACTGACGACTGTGGGCGTGGTGGGTCATTTCCTGCGCTGGTCGCGAGATAGTCAATATGTTTACTTTCGCTGCCCGACGGTGGCCAAGACCATGTTCGTTCCAGCAGACGGGGGCGATCCCCAGCCGACGGCCGAAGTCCTCGGCGGCGCGCACATGTCCTTCTCTCCCGATCAGTCGATGATCATGGATGTAGTCGGGCATCGCACGCTGTGGGCCTCGCCGCTGCGAGGCGGTTCGCCGCGAAAGATTTTTCAATTCGACGACGCCGACAGCCGCATCGACTATCCCGTCTGGTCGCCGGACGGCCGCTGGATTCTGTTCGACCGTTTCATGCCGCACGGCGGCGATGTCTGGATGGTCGAGGACGTGTGATCGAGCTGATCGACGTCCTCACGCCGGACGGGCAGCCGGCCGGCGTTCGCAAACCGAAGGACGCCATCCATCGCGACGGCGACTGGCATCGCGCCGCGCACGTCTGGATCATCGCGCCCGACGGCCAGCTCTTGTTGCAACGTCGTTCACTGCGCAAAGAGAACAATCCCGGATTGTGGGATGTCTCGACCGCCGGTCATCTCTCGGCCGGTGAGACGGCGCTCGAGGCCGCCGTGCGCGAAACTTTCGAAGAGATCGGACTCGCGATTCCGATCGAGGCGTTAGAGTTCGTCACTGCGCTGCGCGAGTCATCCGTGCTCAATGGTGGCCGTTACATCGATAACGAGTTCCATGAGATCTTTGTCGTTCGTCGGGAAGTCGATGTCGAGTCGCTGCGGCTCGATCCGGAAGAAGTCGCGGAGGTGAAATGGATTCACGATCTGCGGCCGGACGAAACGTTCGTGCCGCATGCCGAGGAGTATGCGTTGTTGTCGCGGTTGCGGCGGCCGGGTGCGCAACGTCGCGCATGAATGTCGACGCGCTGATGCGCGAGTACGCCGGCGATGTTCCCGGCGCCAGCGTTCTGGTCGTGCGCGATGGCCGGGTGCTGCTTCGAAAAAGCTACGGCATGGCAAATCTCGAAGAAGGCATCGCGGCCACGCCCGACACGCACTATCGGCTGGCGTCGATGACGAAACAATTCACGGCCGCCGCCATCCTTCTTCTCGCTGAGCGAGGCAAATTGTCGCTCGAGGATTCGGTCACGAAGTACCTCCCGCTGCCCGACTACGCGAACGCAATCACGATTCGACATCTCCTCTCGCATACGTCCGGACTGCTGGCGTACGAAGATTTCATCCCTGCTGGGACGACGCACCAGCTCAAAGACGCCGACGTCCTGCGCATTCTCGCGCAACAGAGCACAACGTACTTTTCGCCCGGTACGCACTATCGCTATAGCAACACCGGCTATGCGTTTCTGGCTTTGATCGTCGAGCGCGTGTCGGGCCAGCGCTTCGCCGATTTTCTGCGAGCAAACATTTTCAAGCCGGCCGGCATGAACACCGCTGTCGCGTTTGAAGAAGGAATCTCGACAGTTCCCAATCGCGCTTACGGATACAGTCGCAACGGAACGTGGCACCGCACCGATCAAAGTCTCACCAGCGCCGTCCTCGGCGACGGCGGCATCTACACGTCGATCGATGATCTCGTCCACTGGATCGCCTGGCTCGAGAGCGGGCGTTTCGATCGAGCCCTTCAAGCCGAGACCGTCACCGACGACCCTGAGGTGCAATATGGATTCGGTTGGCGGATCAGCGAGCATGGCGGCCGGCGGCTGGTCTCGCATACGGGCGAGACGATGGGCTTCCGCAACGCCCTGGTGCGCTTTCCCGATCAACATCTGACCGTGGTCGTGCTGACCAATCGCAATGAAGGCGTCCCTTATCGGATCGCGATGGAGATCGCTGATATGTTTCTCGCGCAATGAAGACGAAGACCTTCACGTCGCATCGCGATCATCTGCTCGTGCTCGACACGGGCGACGAAGTGATCGCCTCACTGACCGGCTTCGCGAAGAAAAATCGCATCGAGGGCGGCAGCTTCTCCGCCATCGGCGCGTTTCAGCAGGCAACCATCGCGTACTGGAATCTGCAGACCAAACAGTACGAGGAAATCGAAATCGCCGAGCAGGTCGAAGTCCTGGCGCTCACCGGCTCCGTTGCGCGATCCGGCGAGGATGTAAAAATCCACGCTCACGCCGTCCTCGGGCGCCGTTACGGATCGACGATTGGCGGCCACCTGATGCGAGCGGTCGTGCTGCCGACGCTGGAACTGTTCGTCGTCGACTACGGTACGCGATTGGCGCGGCAACGCGATAAGGAGACCGGGCTGTGGTTACTTCATTTCGAATGACCGCTGTCACCCCGAGCGGGAGCGAGGGGCAGGGCGGAAGGCACGCGAAATGGGCCAGTTGCATCGCGCCGTCCGCTCCTCCAGGCCCCTCGCTGACGCTCGGGGTGACACGACTAATGTGGCTGGCGCAGCGGGTCGTGCCGGCGATCGGCCGGGTCGACTTCGTCCTCGAATTCGAAGTCGTGATCTTCACCGACTTCCCGAAGAGTGTCGTCCTCGTCGGGATTGAATTGCCGACGGTCGCGGCCGCTACCCTCGTCGGATCGTGCTGTGTTGGTCATAAAGTCTCATCCTCGTATTCATAAAGTGCGCCCGACTCACCGTTCCCTCGCGATCGGGTACAGCCGCCACCGCGCGTCGGCGAACGGCGTCCGCGAATAGAAAAAATCGAGCCGCTGGGCGGGATTGTTGCGGAACGCCTCATCTGTAGCGAGGCGTTGCTCGAACTGGCGGCGCAGCTCGGGATCCGCCGCCAGCATCTGCTCCGCCATCGCCTCGGTCACGTAATCTTCCGCGTACTCCGTTCGCTGAAAGATCGAGTGAAAGAATCCCCACTGCAGGAATGAATCGGACGAATCGGGCTCCAGCAGCACAGTGACCAGATCGCCGAGGGGTTGTTCGGTGGTGATGCGATAGGAGCCGGCAGGAAAGCGCTCCTTGCGATGTTCGGCCTTGACCTTCGCGAACACGCGCACATGGCCTTCGAAAGGCTCGGCATCGAATTTCGGATCTTCCAGCCGATACATATCGACTTCGATTTCGCGCGACTCGGAGATGCGCTCGGCCGCGATGCCATGGATCTTCAGACGATCGACGATTGCGCTCCACGCGGCCGGGATCCAATAGGCCTTCGCACGGGGCACCGCGAGGGCGAGCTCATTCTGCCGATAGACGGCCACGCGTTTCGTGACCGGCGTGCCGAGGTATTCGACGCGCTTGGCGCCCGAGATCGCCGAAGGCGACGTCCGCGATTCGATCGCCAGAAAATCCATCACCTCGGTGTTTGCCCCGGGAGCCGGCACTCGCCACTCGAGCGGAACGGGATTCGGACGCGACTCGGTATCGACCATTGCCCCGCGCTTGAGAGCGACGCCCTCCAGTCCGAGAGTTTGCAATGTCGATTGCAGAAGAACCAGCGTGCCGAGGACGCGCTGTTCGTAGGGCTTGAGCGAATGCGTCTCGACCAGCACCGATGGAATGTGCCGAAGGTCGCCGTAGGCGTTTGAGAATCGTGGCGGCAGAGTGACCATCGTCAGACCTTTCGCCGGATCGTCGGAAACGAGCGGTCCGGGAATGTGTCCCATGGCGCTCAATGCGTTTCGGACTGCCGGCGCGAGGGTCGAGTCGAGCCAGCGCGTGCTGTGCGATGAATGTCCCGCGGCGTTCCAGCCGAAGGTCACGTCGTACTGATAGTCGGCGCCGTCGCTGACGTGGATGTCCATGTAGAGGTCCGGCCGCCAGCGATCGAGAGCGGCGACCATCGCGCGCATCTCATCCGAGTCGAGCTTGGTGTAGTCGCGATTCAGATTGAGATTCTGAGCGGTGGTCCTCCAGCCGACGACCTCCGGTCCGCGCTGATTGATGCGGCCATATTGCGACGCGCGTTCGTGACCGTCGACATTGAAAATCGGAACGAAGAAGAAATTCGCTTTGTCGAGAAGCGAGCGCCAGCGTCCGACAGTCAGCTCGCGCAGAAACATGAGACCTGCATCTTTGCCGTCGATCTCGCCGGCGTGGATGCCCGCCTGCACGAAAAGCGTCGGTCTGCCGCTGCGCTGCAGCGTTTCGGGAGTGAAGAGACGATCGCGCGAAAGCACTACCATCCAGATGTCGCGTCCTTCCGGCGATCGGCCGAGCGAAATCAGCCGCATTTCCGGCGCAACGGAAGCCAATTGCCGCAGCCACGCCACGGTCTGGACGTACGTCGGCGTGGCGCGGAAGCCGGTTTTCTCGGCAACGGTGATCCAGCGATCGTCCGGCTTGGCGATCAGCTCACGGCTCTTGCCGTTCCAGGCGATGGGCGGGGGAAGGGGCGCGACGATATCGGCGGCCGCACACCACGCGACGAATGCCAGACTCAGCATTCGCGCATTCTATTTGGAGTGCGGTGCCTCGGCACCGCTTTTACGGCCGCCGCACTCCGTATGGTCATCCCCGGCTTACAGGCTGTCAGTCAGCCACGCGTCGAGCTTCGCGATGATTGCGGTCCACCCGCTCTTGTGCGCGTCGACCTGCGCCGCCGGCAACCCTCGGTGCGTCAGAATCAGCTCGGTGCTGGCGGCGCCTCGTTCGAGAAACTCGATCGTGACGACGGTTGGCCGTCGATCCGTAAACGCAGAGATCCAGGTGAACGAGAGGATGGATGGCCGCTCGATGACCAGATACTCACCCCAATGCTCTTCGCCTCCGCCGCCGTGCTCCATCACGATGCGAAACTTGCCGCCCACGCGCGGGTCGACTTCCACCGTGGCGCTCTTGACCTCACCCGGCCGCATCCACTGGGCGAGGCTGGCTGGATCGAGCCATGCGGCGAACACCTGATCGCGCGCGACGGGCAGAAGCCGTCGCACCACAAGCACGTTACCGTCTTCTGCCGCGTCGCCCCTTCTTCTTGCCGACGAGAAACTTCTCGAGGGCATCGAGCCGTATGTCCCAGAACGCGCGGTAGTGTTCGAGCCATCGCGTGGCCTCACTAAGAGGCTCACCGTTCAGGCGCAGCCAGTGTTCGCGGCCGCGGATCGTGCGCTCCACGAGTCCAGCACGCTCGAGGACCTTCACATGCTTGGAGACTCCATTGAACGAAATGGGGAATCGATCAACAAGACTCCCGACGTTCGCGTCGCCCTGGGCGAGCACGGCCAGGATCGCCCGACGTGTCGGATCGGCGATTGCTCCGTAGACCTGGTCCAACTTGTATTCAACCAATTGGTAGAATATTATCACGCGCCGAGGTGAACGATGAGTATCAAGAATCATCCGGTTGTGTCCCGCGACAAATGGCTTTCCGAGCGAACGAAATTCCTGGCGAAGGAAAAGGAATTCACCCGGCTTCGGGATGACTTGAGCCGGCAGCGGCGCGAGCTCCCCTGGGTCAAAGTCGACAAGAAGTACGTCTTCGATGGACCGAAAGGCAAGGAGGCGTTGTCCGACCTCTTCGAAAACAGGAGCCAGCTCGTTGTCTATCATTTCATGTTCAATCCAGAATGGACCGAGGGGTGTCCGAGCTGCTCATTCTGGGCGGACAATTTCAACGACATCATTGTTCACCTGAACCACCGCGACGTGACCTTCGTGGCCATTTC
>WNFB01007233.1_pt1 | contig 11175 bp, 7 predicted proteins | sample 5400501 | NCBI WGS metagenome assembly WNFB01 (sample SAMN13153341, study PRJNA577476) | soil metagenome | isolation source: 200 cm saprolite under Douglas fir tree site 2 hole 1 | place: USA:California | collected 2015-04-18 | reverse complement strand
TGGGGGCTTTCAGTGCAACTGGGAAGATCGCAACACAAGCAAAACAAACGAAAATCGGTCTGTGCGAACAGGTCAGGGTGAATTAGCAAACCGCCGCCTTCCACTTCTTTGCAAGGGGTTCGATCTAGAGATCTTGACTCCGCTGCCCACTAAGAATTTGGGAATTTCGCGTTCTTACTTCGTGCAAGGTTCGGTGCAACTTTGGAGCAGGTCAAGGATGGCTCGGAACTCGTAAGCGCAACCGGAGCAATGACTTGGATTGATCTTGCGTCCACTTAGAAGGCAGACGCTCTATCCAACTGAGCTACGGGCGCATTTTTCTCCATCTTACCACTGCAGAAGAAATCGCAGCTACTTTTCCGGCGGGCTCATGCCGTCGCCAGCTCTCTCAGCAGCTCCTTCCCCTTTCGAAACCACGGCCGTTCGATGCGTTGCATGTAGCGCGGCAGCGTGCGCTTCTTCACAAGCAGCTTTTGCGTCCATTCGCGCGCTTCTTCCCGGCGATTCTGCATTTTCAGAAAATTCGCGTAGTTGTAAAGCGTTTCAGGCGTTGTGGAGAATTGCGTCACTTCTGCGAAAACCGCGCCGGCTTGGTCCAGTTGTCCTGTTCGCGCATACGCGTCCGCCAGCAGGCCCGCAGCCCTGTAGTAATCGAATTTCGCGTCGCAGCGCGCGACGCGCTCCAAGTCCGGGATCGCCGCGGCCAGGTCACCCACAGCCAGAGCGCACTGTGCCCGGTAATAGAATGTGTACAGGGAATCACTGCGCGCCACGATAGCTTTCGCGAACGCTTCCCGTGCCTTCGCGTATTGTTTTTGATCCTTGTACAGCTCCCCAAGTTCCTCGTAGTTCCCCGCGGAGGGATTGTCGAGAATGTGCGTCTCGAGCGACTCGATGCGTGTTCTCCGCCCGAAGCCCTGAAAGACGTTTCGCAGAAGCGATACGTCAGGGAGCACCTCCACGAGAATGTATGCCGCGGCCCCCAGAAACCCTCCGAAGAAAATAATATAAATCCAATAGTTCTCCGGCCGTCGCCGCACGAAGTGCACGATGGCGAGGATCGATGACAGGTCAAACAGTATGTGACCCCGCTGTAAGCAGGAGTTACTGTCCGCGCAAAGCCGCGCCGACTGCTATCATGAACGGCATGAATCCCATCGCGACGCTGGGCCTTGCACTCGGCGCCGGATTTTCCTCCGGCTTAAATCTTTATGCCACTGTCGCAACGCTTGGGCTGCTTCAGCACTTTGGCGTGATTCACCTACCCCAATCACTCCAGGTGCTTTCCCACCCGATCGTTCTTTCGATTTCCATCGCCCTCTACGTCCTCGAGTTTTTCGCGGATAAGATACCCTATGTCGATACGATTTGGGATCTGATTCACACGTTTATCCGCCCGCCTGCCGCCGCGCTGCTTGCATTCAGCGCCGCAGGCTCCGCTCCAGTCGAGTGGCGCTGGGGCGCCGCGTTACTCGCTGGAGGAGTTGCTCTCACTTCGCACGGTACGAAAGCCACAACGCGAGCTGCGGTCAATACGACTCCCGAGCCGTTCAGCAATTGGGCGCTCAGCTTTGGGGAGGACCTGCTGGCCGTGTGGCTGACTTGGATGGCAACGGTGCATCCGATCGTTACGTCTGTTCTTGTCCTGGCTCTCCTTGTTGCATCGATCTTCATTATTCACCGTCTCTTCCGTTTCTTTCGTCATGCCTTGAGTTTGCGGCAGCCTTCCAGGTCTTAGAATCACTGTCCCTGCAAATTCGCTCGCCCCGTAAATTGCCCTCGTGCGCCGTCGGCATCGGTCTAAGATCTTCACTCAGAATCTGCGGTTGATTTCTTGCTCGCTCAGCTTGACTTCTTCTCCGAATCGGAAGTAATAAAGCAGTGCCCCGCTACCCTCCAACCGCTTGGTAAAGGAGACCGCCGATGTATCGCTTTTTGAAGATTCTTCTCTTAGCCGCAGCATTTCTGATTTTCTCCGTGCACACCTTCGCGCAGAACAAGACGACCCACAACCCAACCTGGTGGGCCAAATACCAGTATCTATTGCAAAACGGTGCTTCAGCGGGCGGCCGTCCCAATTCGTCTCTCACCGTCGGCAGCAACGTCGATGTATCCAATGAATGCGGTCCTCAGAGCGAGACCTATATCACGCTGAATCCTGCGTCCTCAAAGTCCATCGCCGGCGGCTCGAATGAAATTTTCCGCGATCCCATGCGCGGTTACTTCTCCACCGACAGCGGCGCAACGTGGGGTGGTGTAGACGTGCCGCTTCCCCCACCGCTACAGGGTACCAACGACACGCGCTTTGGCTCGGACCCTTCACTGGTTTTCGACTCCCGCGGAAACCTCTTTTACAGTTATATCGTTGTGTATTTTGGTGCGGGCAATGGAATTGACGGTACGCAGATGGCAGTAGCGCGCTCGACAGACAGCGGCAAGAGCTATTCGCTGCTTACCCTTTTTGGATTTCAGAGCGGCGCGAACCATTTCAATGACAAGCCCATGATCACCGCCGATACGAATTCGGCCAGTCCTTTCCGCGACCGCATCTACGCCGCGTGGGATGCTGCTTCGGGCGGAAGCGCGACCGCCGGTGGAATTCACGTGGCCCGCTCCTCCGATGCAGGAGCGACATTCACGATCGCCCGCGTCGACGATCCCTTCGGCCCAGGTCGGGGCATTGGCGCTGTCCCTTTTGTCGGCCCAAATGGCGAAGTCTATGCCGCCTGGAATGACATTGGGGATAATCTGATCGCCTTCAATCGCTCCTTCGATAGCGGCGTCACATGGGGCGCCCAGACTACCATTTCGCAGAAAACGGCGGCCTTCGACGTCGGTATTCCTGCGCAGTCTTTTCGCCGGGCCCTCGTCTATCCAGCATGCGACGCGGATCGTTCGACAGGACTCCACCGCGGGCGGCTCTATTGCTCCTGGATGGATTTGACGCCCGCAGGTGTTACCGACATCTTCGTTTCCCTCTCAGACGATCGCGGTTCCACTTGGACAGCTCCCCAGCCTGTGACCGACCAGTTCACTCAACTCGTGGACCGTTTCAATCATTGGTTGGCGGTCGATCCAGTGACTGGCGACGTCAACGTTTCGTTCTACGACACCCGCAATGACACGACTGGCTCCCGCTTCATGACCGATACGTATTTCACGCAGTCGGTCGACGGCGGCGCTACATTTCGCTCTCCCAATGTGCGGGTAAGTTCCGTCAGTTCGAATGAACACGACTGCAATGGCGTTTTTCCATGCCCGGCGATTGACTACGGCAATCAGCAGGGCGACTACGAAGGCTTGGCCTCTCGCGGCGGCGTTTCTCATCCCATTTGGACCGACAGCCGCCGCCAGCTTGAAGCCTCTGCCGGATGCCGCACGAATCTTTTTATGGAGGAAGTGTTTACTGCTACGGTGAAATAACGCTGCGGGTTCGTGTTCGGAGAGGGCGGTCAGGTCGCCGCTCTCTCCCCATGCTCGCTTCACTTCAGGTACGTCGCCAGCCAATCCGAAAAAGTCTTGTACCAAAACTGACTGTTCTGCGGCTTCAGGATCCAGTGTCCCTCATCCGGGAACACTACCAGCTTCGACGGCACGTTTTGACGTTGCAAAGTGTTGAAGAATTCCAGCGATTGCGTGTACGGCACGCGGAAGTCTAGTTCCCCTGCGATCACCAGCGTCGGCGTCTGGAATTCCGCAAGCTTGCCTGCATACGTCATCGGCGCCCACTTCCGGTAGCTCTCCGGGTTCGTCCACGGCATGCCTTGCATGTCGTGCTCTTCGAACCACAGCTCTTCCGTCGCATACATGGAAGCCTTGTCGTAGATGCCGGCGTGGCTGATGATGGCCTTGAATCGCCCCGAGTGCGTCGCAATCCAATTCGCCATGTACCCGCCGTAAGAGCCTCCCGCAGCGGCCATCCGTTTTCCATCGACGAACGGATATTTTGCCAGCGTATGCTCCACACCGTTCATCACGTCGACGTACGCCTTACCGCCCCAGTCGTTCGTGATCTCGTCCGTGAACTTCTGCCCGTAGCCGGTCGAACCGCGCCGGTTAATCATCAGTGTCACGTAGCCCGGCGCCGAAAATACTTGCGCGTTCCAGCGGTAGCCCCACGCATTCGACCACATCGTCTGCGGCCCTCCATGGAGCAGCACCACAAGCGGATATTTCTTGGTCGCGTCAAAGCTGGGCGGGCGGATCAGCATCGCCTGTACTCGCGTTTTTCCCGCTCCCTCAAACCAGAAAGTCTCCGGGACGTTCATGTTCAGCGCGGCAAGAATCGCATCGTTGTGATGAGTAAGTTGCCGCAGCCCGCTTCCATCGCTTGCTGCCGCGAATACCTCTGCTGGCACCGTCAGGCTGCTGCGTTCGAAGGCCAGCGTTTTGCCGTCGCTGCTCAGCGAAATCGCGGTGTTGTGGCTTTCCGCGATTATTGTCTTCGGCTCCGCTCCCGCCCGCGCGGCCATCGCATAGATGAGTTGCAGTGTTTCATTCTCCGCGGTGAAATAAATTGTCTTGCTGTCCGCCGACCATGCAAGTTCGTTGGCGCTGCGGTCGAACCCCTCCGACAGGTTTTCGTTCTTGCCGCTCTGTCGGTCGTACAGCATCACTCGCCAGCGGTCAGACTCATACTCCGGCGTGAGCTGCGCGTGGTATGCGATATAGCGGCCATCCGGCGAATAGACTGGATTGCCGTCGAAGCCCGGATTGGCGGACGTAATATTTTTTGCTTCTCCTCCCGTTGCTGGCACGAGAAACAAATCTCCATTCGTGCTGATCGCTTCCACCTTGTCGGTCACCGCCGTGAAACAGATTTCTTTTCCGTCCGGCGCAAAATTGAAATCTCCCGGACCGCCGCGCTCATCCGGAGGCACGTCGTAATTCGCTCCGGCGGTCAGGTCGCGCGGGGTGGCGTTCCCGTCCACGGGCACGACAAAGAGGTGGCTGCGCTTGCCTTCGAACCAATGCGTCCAGTGCCGGTACAAAAGCTGTTCGTAGACGTGCGCCTTTATCCTGTTCTTTTCTTTCTCCGCGTCCCTCGTGCTATTGCACGCATCATCTTTGCAATCCGGATACACGGAAGAAGTGAAGGCAATAGTTTTTCCGTCCGGTGACCACTTCAATAGGTCCGCGCTCGTGGAAAGATGCGTCACTTCACGCGCTTCGCCTCCCTCCATCGTGAGCACGTACACCTGCGAATTCCCATCGCGCGTCGAGAGAAACGCCAGCGCCTTTCCATCCGGCGACCACACCGGTGAAGAATCCTTGCCGCTTCGCGTGAGCTGCACGGCCGTGCCGCTTCCCGCCGTCGCCACAATCCAAATGTTTCTGACGCTGCGGTTTGCCTCCAGGTCCGGCGTCGCCACCGAATAAGCCACCCATTTTCCGTCCGGCGAAACCTGTGCTTCCGCTACTCGATGCATGTGAATCAAGTCGTCAAATTTAATTGCATGTTTCTCCGTTGGTTGTGCGAGAACGGCTGGCAAACCGCACAAGAGTGTCGCGCCAAGTAAACCGCTTCGCAAAATCGGCCGTTTCATCGCTTTTTTCTCCTTCACTTGCGGTGGGAAGCGCTTTCAATGTGCAGGTCCGTGGATAATGTCACGATTCGCAACTGAATCCAAGAAACTCACGCCTTCTTGCTGTTTGGAGACCGGCACGCCAACTGCGCTCCTGCCGCCTGCGCGCCGATCCCAGTCTCTCAGTCTTTCGAATCGGCCACCGCTGGCGCTTTCATTCTCGCAATCTCGCCCAGCAAGTCCGGCTTGCCGCTGATCCTCTCCAGATGTGGATAACGTTCTCCGCCGCGGTAATCAACGCGGTAATTCTGAAAATAATCTTCATTTTCGACAAGCAGATCGATCGGTTCACTCCCGCCCTTCGCCCGGCGAACCGCGTCGCGCAAAAGTTCCGGCGTCCACCGCCTCCCGTTCACCGCCACGAGCCGCATTCCTGGCGCGATTCCGGCTTGCGCCGCAAAAGATCCAGGAATCACGTCAACGATCTCCCCGCCATCCTCGCCTCCCGGATGGCGCACGATCATCCCCAGCGAGAACCGCACGTCCGTCAGGTGTCTCACTTCTTCTTCCGCGCGCTGGTGAGAATTCATCGCTTCGGTGAAGACCAGCCTCCACCCGCTATTTTCCAGACCCGTCAGCGGCGCTCCTGGCCCGTGCGAATTCAGCCGCTCCTTGAAAAAAGCGCGCCAATCGTAAGCAACTACTCCTTGCATCGCGGCGACCACGTCGTCGAAGTCGTACGGCACAATTCTTGGCGGCGTGTTCTCTCCTCCATGAAATTTCCGGCAAAAATCGTCAAGTGATTTCTTGCCCTGCGTTTCGTTTCGGATGATCGTGTCCGCCTCCAGCCAGATCAGTGTGCTCTCATCGTAAAAATCTACGCCCCGCCTCCACGACGATCCTTCCGGTCGCGCGCCGTACAGAATCTGTGCCGCCGTTGCCGTGTCTTGCAAATTCCGCCACGTCCGTCCCGGCCGGCTATTCAAGTAGGCCGCCACCGTGGCCAGATCCTCCCGGAGCTTTTCCGGCGTCCAAAATCCGCTGCGCGCTGAAAGCATTGTGCCGTAGTACTGTGTCAACCCCTCGTATACCCAAAGTAACGCGCCCCTCATCGGCTGTTCATAGTCAGGTGTCGCCAGACCTTCCGGCCGCCGGTATTTTCCATTCCACGAATGAAAAAATTCGTGCGGCAGCAAATCGGTGGCCGTTTCGAAGATCGCAGGATCCAGCAGCATCCGTTCCGCCTCGCGATTGTCACTCGATTCGTGATGCTCCTCTCCGAAAGAACTCAGGTGATCGCTCAGCGCCAGCAAAAAGTCATACCGCCGGTAGTGCCGCGCCCCAATCAACGCTCCGGTCTCTGCCACGAGCTGTTTCAGACGCTGCACCTGTTCCGCCGTTGGTTCCGCGGCCGCCGCGCTGTCCGCCGCAATGTGGATCTGGTGCTCCCGCTCCAGGTTTCTTCCCAGGTCAATCGTCTTCATATGCGCGCCCGCCAGCACTGTTGAATCTACCAGCGTCGTCAGCGATGCCGGCTGAAACTCGATCCCCTCTGGCGTCTCTTTTGCTACCGGCAACGCCGTGGCGTATTTCCACGCCGCCGGAATTCGTAAGCTCGCTACATAAGTCAGATCATCGCTCTTCGCTCCCATCGGGTAGAGCAGCACGAGGTTCCAATTCAGAACCGCTAGCTGCGAGGTCGCCGTGGGGCTGGTCGAAAAACCCGCCGCGTCCGAAGGAGAAAGAAAATCGAGCGTGACTTCGAGCGTATCTACTCCGGCGGGCACCTCGCAGTGAAACGCGAACATGTTTGCGTGGTCGCGCGTCCACGCAATCTCTTTTCCGCCCGCGCGGAATCTCAACCCGGCCACGTCCGCGATCGGCCCATTCGGCCCGTGCTCTCCCGGAATCCATTTCGGATAAACCAGCGCCAGCGATCCCGCCGTCACCGGGAATTCCATCTTCGCGTGGAAAACACGCTTCGGAGCTTCCCGCAGGTCCACCGCGATTTGAACTGGTTTGCTCACCCGCTGCGCAGGCGCCGCTGCCGCCAGAAACACCGCCAAAACAAAACCCGCAACCGACGCTCTGCCGATCCGCGTTTTCATGGAACATCCCTCCCTGAAAAAGCCGCGCAAGCGTAGCACAACTTTTCTCATCGGGATATTTGTTGCGCGCACACCGTTTTCCACCGCTCTGCTCTCTAGTTTCAGACTTTCAATCTGCGTGTCTGCTACAATCCGTCGCGGAATTTCCATTTTATTTTTCCAGTACTGCGTCGCTCGGTTTGCTTGGCAGGTGATATGAGAATGCGATATTGGGCTTGCGGAACTTCCGTGTCGCTCAGCTGCGCTTTGTTTGCGGCCAGTGTGATTCTGGCTCAGGAAAAACCCGCTTCTCCTTCAAAGCCGCGCGCTCGCAGTCTCGGCGTCCCCTTTGACGGCACGCCCGGCCCTCTTAACGCCATCACCGACGTCGCCGGCGTCACCGTCGGCCACACCACTCTCATTTCCGGCGAAGGCAAACTGCAAGTCGGCGTCGGCCCTGTGCGCACCGGTGTGACCGCCGTTCTTCCGCGCGGCAAAGATTCCTTTTCCAACCCTGTCTTCGCCGGCTGGTGGTCTCTCAACGGCAACGGTGAAATGACCGGCACGACCTGGATTGAAGAGTCCGGCTTTCTCGATGGCCCCGTCATGATCACCAACACGCACAGCGTCGGCGTGGTCCGCGACGCTGTCATCCAGTGGCGCGTCGAACATCGCCAGCCCGATCCCGCCACCTACTGGTGGGCGCTTCCCGTCGTCGCCGAAACCTGGGATGGCTGGCTCAACGATATCAATGGCTTTCACGTCAAGCCTGAGCACGCCATTCACGCCATCGATTCCGCGCACTCCGGCGCCGTCGAAGAAGGCAGCGTCGGCGGTGGCACTGGCATGGTCTGCAACGGCTTCAAAGGGGGCATCGGCACGGCTTCGCGCAAGCTCGATGCAAGATTAGGCGGCTACACCGTCGGCGTTCTCGTGCAGTGCAACTACGGCTCGCGAAACAACCTCCGCATCGCCGGCATTCCCGTGGGTCGGGAGATCCCCGCCGACGATCCGTACGCCGCTCTACCTTCGAGCGTCGAAGAGCATGGCTCCATCATTGTCGTTGCGGCCACCGACGCGCCTCTCGTCTCGCATCAACTCAAGCGCCTCGCCCGCCGCGTTTCCCTCGGCCTCGGCCGCAATGGCAGCGTCTCCGGCAACGGCTCCGGTGACATTTTTGTTGCTTTCTCAACCGCTAATTCCGGTGCGTCTAAGCCGGAAGGGGTATCAACCGTGCAGATGCTTACCAATGAGAGCCTGGATCCCTTCTTCAAGGCCACTGTGGAAGCCGTAGAGGAGTCCATCGTCAACGCCATGGTCGCCGCCGAAACCATGACCGGCATCGAGAACCACCGCGTCCGCGCGCTCGATCACGACACGCTCCGCGCCATCCTCAAAAAATATAACCGCCTCGCGCCATAGTGAGGATATCGGGACAACGGTGGCGAACTTAAAAAGAATAATCACAGTCCTCAGCCTAGCCTTTTGCGCGCTGGCCCTTTTGGCGTTGTTTGCTTTGAGAGCCGTCCTCACAGGCTTCGGTTACACGTACATCACCCACGTTACTGTCATTGACACCGTTTCTGGGAATGCCATTCGCGATCAGACGGTTGTTCTTCGCGGAGGCCTGATCACCCGGATGGGTTCGAGCTCAACCATAAATACGTTTTGGGCTCCACTAGTCGTAGATGCCACCGGCAAGTTCCTCATTCCAGGGCTCGTCGACATGCACGTTCACCTCACCGGCGCCGGCGAACCCGCCGGCAGCCGCGAATTCATCCTCCCTCTCCTCCTTGCTAACGGCATCACCACCGTCCGCGACATGGGCGGAAAAGTGGAATACCTGAAGCAGTTGCGCAGCGAGATCGCAAGCGGCAGTCGCCTTGGCCCACAGATTTTCTTCACTGGTCCCTATCTCGATGGCGACCCACCCGCCTATCAACCTTCGATCGTCGTCCAGACTCCTCAGGAGGCGCGCGACGCCGTCGATCGGTTCTCCAGCGAAGGCGTTGATTTCATCAAAGCGCAATCGCGCCTCAATCGCGAAGCCTATTTCGCCATCGCCGAAGAAAGTAGGAAGCGCCGCATCCGTTTCGTCGGCCACGTGCCCGATCGCGTCTCGGCACTCGAGGCCTCACAAGCAGGTCAAGCCGGCATCGAGCATCTCACCGGCGTCCTGCTCGCCTGCTCTTCGAAAGAGGACGAGCTCCGCCGCGAGCGACTGGCTCCTGACCCGCCCAATGAAACGCCCACCCAGGCTTTGGCCCACGATCGCGCCTGGCGTCGCAAACTCCTGGATTCCTACTCACCCGCAAAAGCTGACTCGCTCTTCCGCGCCTTCGTCGCGAATGGCACCTCGCAGGTTCCCACGTTCCCCATCATGGTCCATCTTGGCTTTGTCACTCCAAAGACCGATCTCTCGCAAGACCCGCGCATGCGCTACGTTCCTCAAAATGTCCGCAAGATTTGGCAGCAGGGAATTCGCAGCCAATTAGAAAACTACTCTGAATCGGACTTCCTGTTACGCGAGGAAATCGTCAAACGCTCTCTCGAAATTGTCGGGGAAATGCAGTCGGCCGGCGTTCGAATCATGGCCGGCACAGACCTCGCCGCCCCCAATGTTTTTCCCGGCTCCAGCCTCCACGAAGATCTCGCTTTTCTCGTGCAGGCTGGTCTCACTCCCCTGCAGGCGCTTCAAGCCGCCACAAAAAATCCCGCCGAATTCCTCGGCAAACTCCAATCCCAAGGCACTATCGAACCAGGCAAGCTAGCCGATCTCGTCCTCCTCGACGCTGATCCCCTCGACGACATCCACAACACGCAAAAAATCCGCGCCGTCATCCTCCGGGGACGCTTGATTGACCGGCGTGCGCTTGACGCGCTGCTCTCCTCCGCGGAAAAATTTGCAGCGGCCCGCTAACCGTCACTGCCACTAACCGAATGTTCCTTTGTAGGGGCGCAGCACGCTGCGCCCCAGCTTGGCAAGAATCGCGCACAAGAGCCACGAATCTGGACCCTGCTGTACCACTCATTGGTACAACCAAGTATTTTGGCAGGAAGCTGTGGCTCACGCAGTGAGGCCTCAGGGTTTTGCCTTTCTGGCAGGAGCACTTTGTCCCTGCGCATCAAACCACCGGCACTGCCGTCTTCCTCGGCGGATTAAAAAAGGGAAGTGCCACCACCTTTGCCGAAACCGTATGCCGCAGCGCAATCATCTTCTTCAATGTTGGCGACCACGTCGTCGACGTCGCCTTCCCCACTTGCTTCCCTCCGCGATACACCGGCACGGCCACGCGCGACGCTATGCTCGGCACCTGCGGCGCCATCCCGACCTTGTCGTACAGCGCCTCCACTTCGTTCCAATTGATCTCCAGTCCTACAAGCATCCGCTCCGCTCCGCCCTTTTTCCGCTCCCACTGCAGCGCCTCGCGTCCCACAAAATTATCTTTCTTCAAATCCACCAGCTTCCCCAGCCCGATCTCCGCCGGCGAATACTTCTGAGAATCAATCAACGCCTTCTTGCTCGAGAAATAATCCACTTCGATCAGGATCAATCCCGCTTC
>WNFB01005664.1_pt1 | contig 11178 bp, 13 predicted proteins | sample 5400501 | NCBI WGS metagenome assembly WNFB01 (sample SAMN13153341, study PRJNA577476) | soil metagenome | isolation source: 200 cm saprolite under Douglas fir tree site 2 hole 1 | place: USA:California | collected 2015-04-18 | reverse complement strand
AGCGTGCGCACGGCCGCGGCCGCCTCCTCGCGCGAGGGCCGCGGCGCCGCCGGCGCGGGCGCCGCCCGGACATGGTCGGACAATCCCGGCTTGGGAGGAAACGACTTGATGATGGCGTCCATAACGGTCTCTCCGTTCGACCGGCGCTGCTCCGTGCGCCGGGAGTGTCACCGGGGTGGCCGCGTCACGTATACGCCCTCGCGCCATCACGACAATGCGAGAGGGGAGCGGACGCCGCATTCCCAACATGCATGGCGAGGTGCCGATTCCGAAGTTCGCTCACCCTTGCGGCACACTTGATGCGAACTTCGGAATCAAAGGGACACTAGCAAATCTATGATTCTAGTGCCGCTTTTGAACCCGAAGTTCGCAACCGCACTTGCCGCAATATGTGTGCGAACTTCGGGTGCGCGGCACTAGCGTAAACCGAAGCCCGGCCGGCAGCGCGCCCTTCTCGCACCGGCCGCCCAGCGCCTATATATTTGCTTACCGGCCGGGGGCAAACACCCGCGCCGTTCAAATTCAGGGCATCCATGCTCAACGAGGTCTACAACCGCCGCATTCTGGAGCTCGCGGGCACAATTCCGCGGATCGGGCGGCTGCCCGCGCCCGACGCCAGCGCGACCGCCCATTCCAAGCTGTGCGGCTCGACGGTGACGGTCGACCTGAAAATGGACGGCGATACGGTCACCGACTTCGCCCATGAGGTGAAGGCCTGCGCGCTCGGCCAGGCCTCCTCCTCGATCATGGCGCGCAACGTGGTCGGCGCCCGGGCGCAGGACCTGCGCGAGCTGCGCGAGACGGTGCGGCGCATGCTCAAGGAGAACGGCGCGCCGCCCGCCGGCACCTGGGGCGACATCGCCGTGCTCGAGCCGGTGCGCGACTACAAGGCGCGCCACGCCTCGACCATGCTCACCTTCGATGCGGTGGTGTCCGCCATCGATCAGATCGAGGGCAAGCGCGGCGCGGTCGCGGCGCAGTGAGCGGGGCGCCGTTCTTCGCCGCCGCTGCGGCCATGGCCTTCGCCGCGATAACCGCCGCCCACGGCGCTCCGGCCGACGACTGCGAGGGCGAGGCGGCGCTGCTCGCCCGGGCGGAAACCGAATTGCCGAGGCTCGACCTGACGCCGCCGTTGCATCACCAGCTGGTCTGCATCAGCCTGGAGACGCTGGCCGAGTTCCGGCGGCGGGTCGGCGCGCATGTGCGGCGCTGCCCCGCCTCGCCCTACGCCGCCAAGGCGGCCGGCTGGGCCGGCGAGGATTATGGCGCGCAGTTTCGCCGCCACCGCTGCCGGCGCAAGCTTTGAAAGCCCCGCCATGGACCTCGACCCCCTGTTCGACGCCGCCCGGCACACGCCGCGCCAGGCCGGACGCGGGCTCGTCAGGCTCTACCGCTATACGTTCTCGGCCCTGGTCGGCTTCCACTGCCGGCACCTGCCGACCTGCTCCGCCTACGCGGACGAAGCGATCGGGCGATTCGGCCTGTGGGCCGGCGGCTGGATGACCCTGGCGCGGATCCTCCGCTGCCACCCGTTCGGCACCTCCGGCCTCGACTTCGTGCCGCAAGCCCCGCCCGCCGGCGCGCGCTGGTACCTGCCGTGGCGGTATGGAAGGTGGCGGGGGACGAACGTGGATCCTACGCCGGTGGACGCCGCGCGCCGGCCAATGTAAACCCCGCCGCGAACGACGACCGCTTACCTGCATTCGTAGGCAGCGAGTGAGCAGGAGACGAAGATGGTTGCAGTGACCTTCCCCGACGGGGCGCGTCGGGATTATCCCGACGGCATCACCGGCCTCGACATCGCCAAAGGCATCTCGCCTTCGCTCGCCAAGCGCACCGTCGCCATGGCACTCGACGGCGCGCTCGCCGACCTCACTGACCGGATCGAACGCGATGCGCGCATCGAGTTCCTCGCGCGCGCCGACAAGCGCGCGCTCGAATTGATCCGCCACGACTGCGCGCACGTGCTGGCCGAGGCGGTGCAGACCCTGTGGCCGGGCACCCAGGTGACCATCGGGCCGGTGATCGAGAACGGCTTCTATTACGACTTTGCCCGCAACGAGCCGTTCACGCCCGAGGATTTTCCGGCGATCGAGGCCAAGATGCGCGAGATCGTCGCGCGCGACCGTCCCTTCACCAAGGAGGTGTGGGCGCGCGACCAGGCCAAGCGCGTCTTCCGCGACAAGGGCGAGCTGTTCAAGGTCGAGCTCATCGACGCCATCGCGCCGGGCGAGCCGATCAAGATCTACAAGCAGGGCGACTGGTTCGACCTGTGCCGCGGTCCGCACATGACCTCGACCGGCAAGGTCGGCGCGGCCTTCAAGCTGATGCGGACCGCGGGCGCCTATTGGCGCGGCGACCCGCGCAATCCCACGCTCTCGCGCATCTACGGCACCGCGTGGGCGAGCGAGGCGGAGCTCGACGCCTATCTCAAGCAGATCGAGGAGGCGGAGAAGCGCGACCACCGCCGGCTCGGCCGCGAGATGGACCTGTTCCATTTCCAGGAAGAGGCGCCCGGCTCGGTGTTCTGGCATCCCAAGGGCTGGACCCTGTTCCAGATGCTGGAGAACTACATCCGCCGCCGCCAGAGCGCGGCCGGATACATGGAGGTCAACGCGCCGCAGCTGATGGATTCGTCCTTGTGGGTCGCGTCCGGCCACATGGAGACGTTCCGCGACGCCATGTTCTTCACCCAGCCGCGCGAAGAGGACGAGCGCACCTTCGTCATCAAGCCGATGAACTGCCCGGGCCACATCCAGATTTTCAAGAACGGGCTCAAGTCCTATCGCGACCTGCCGTTCAAGCTCGCCGAGTTCGGCAAGGTGCATCGCTTCGAGCCGTCCGGCGCCCTGCACGGCCTGCTGCGCGTGCGCGCCTTCACCCAGGACGACGCCCACGTGTTCATCACCGAGGATCAGATCGCGGCCGAATGCCTCGCCATGAACGACCTGATCCTGTCGATCTACGAGGACTTCGGCTTTCCCGACGTCACCATCAAGTTCTCCGACCGGCCGGACAAGCGCATCGGCGCCGACGAGGCGTGGGACAAGGCCGAGGCCGCCCTGATGGCGGCGCTCGAGGCCTCCAAGCGCCCGTGGACGCTCAACAAGGGCGAAGGCGCCTTCTACGGGCCCAAGCTCGAATACGTGCTGCGCGACGCCATCGGCCGCGATTGGCAATGCGGCACGGTGCAGGTCGACCTCAACATGCCCGGCCGGCTCGGCGCCTTCTACATCGACGACCACTCCGACAAGGTCGTGCCGGTGATGCTGCATCGCGCGATGTTCGGCTCGCTCGAGCGCTTCGCCGGGATCATGATCGAGCACTATGCCGGTCACCTGCCCCTGTGGCTCGCGCCGGTCCAGTGCGTCGTCGCCACCATCACGTCGGATGCCGACGACTACGCGCGCCAGGTGGTCGCGGGTGCGCTGCGCCTCGGGTTGCGCGTCGAAGGCGACCTGCGCAACGAGAAGATCAACTACAAAGTGCGCGAGCACTCGCTTGCCAAGGTGCCGACGCTGCTCGTCGTCGGCAAGAAGGAGGCGGCCGATCGCGCCGTATCGATCCGCCGCCTCGGCAGCCAGCAGCAGACCGTGCTGCCGCTGGCGCAGGCGCTCGCGATGCTCGCCGACGAGGCGGTGGCGCCGGACGTGCGGCGGCTGAAGGAGGCGGCGTAGTCCCGATATCCTTGCAAAGAAGATGGTGCCGGGAGGTCGATGACACATCGGGCGCGGCAACCTATATTTCAACGCACAGCGAACCGCCACGTGGAAACAGCCATGACCGAAGGCGAACGCTTCGTCGAAGAGATTCCAAGGAAGACGCGGTTCTATGATCGCAATGAGCGCCGGACCTATGAATTGACGCGTGCCGTTGCAGCGCGTCTGGTCGACGATCCCAGTCTGCTCCAGCGCGGTCTGTCCTACATGGATCGGCATATGAAGGACGATCCCTCGCAAGCATCGTTTTACGCGACGTGGCTCGCCCTCCTGCGCCGGGATGCGAAGGCGGTTGCGCGCCTTTTACTGGAAGACACGCCGAACGGAGCACTGCTCAGGGACACGCAGCCGGTCTTCTGCGTGCTTCCCGCCGAAGATAGGGAAAAAGTCCTTGCGCGCGCTCGCATTGACGATGCCGAGATTGTCATCAGGTAGCGGCGTCGCCGCCTCCCTCACCGCGCCAGCACCTCGATCTCGCGATCGAAGCCGGGCTCGACCTTGAAGGTGCGGTTGTAGACCTTGCCGTCGTTGCGGGCGATGGCGGCGTACTCGCCCTCGGCGAGGATGACGCGCGGGAAGGCGCCGATCGATTCCTTGATCACGTCGCCGCCCGGGGTGAGCACCGTCCACGACGTGTTGGCGAGCGCCTCGCCGCCGCGCTCGCTCACCAGCTTGAGCGTGATCACCGCGGCGCGGTGGTTGATCGTCACGTCGGTGAGCTTGCCCGGCTGCACGCGGATGTCGGAGCGCACCACCGCGTTGCCGTCGCCGTAGTTCGACACCACGTGGTAGGTCCCCTCGGGCAGCAGCACCACGTCGCCGGTGGGAATCTCCTGCGCGACGCGCCGCTTGTCGCCCGGCTCGAACTGGCTGCCCGGATAGACGTCGAAGAAAATCTGCCCCTGCGGAATCCGGCTGTCGCCCACCCGCCCCTCGAACCGTGCGCCGCCGGCGGCGATCTCGAACACCTCGCGCACCGTCTCGGCGCGCAGCTGCACGTGCTTGATCGCATTGGCGAGGCCGAAGGTGACGTGGACCACGTAGCCCCCGGGCGGCAGCGTGAAGGTGGGCGTCGCCGTCCTGTCCTCGCGCAGCAGGCGGAACGTGCCGGACGGGTCGGGCTTGTCGGCATAGACGCGCCACAAGAGGCCGCCGTTGATGCCGGGCGGTTCGCGGCCGAACCGCGCGCTCACGGCGAGCGCGACCTGGCCGGGCGGCGTCGCCGGCAGGCTCTGTAGTTGCGCCGGCGCGGCCGGCGCAGGCGGCGGCAGGGGCGGAGCCGGCGCCGCGGGGAGCAGCGAGGTCGGCGGGCCGACGCTCCCGGTCGACGGCGCAAGGCTTTGCACGGTGGGCGGCGTGGGGATGGCGGCCGGCGGGCGCGGCGGCGAGACTTCGCCCGGCCCGCCCGGCGACTGGGCAAGCGCGGCGCCCGGAGCGAATGCCAGCGCTGCCGCCAGCATGGCCGCGCGCACATGGCCGCCCCGACCCCCGAGTGGTCCGCTCATCCCCATCCCCGAGGTTTAGCGGCCAAATCTTGGCGATTTCAAGCCGCGCGCTGGGCGGCAACCGCAGAATTGCCGTTGGATTTCCGTCGCAACCACCGGCACCAAGGCGTTGCAACCAAACGCCGCGCGGTTTGTCACCCATCCGGCGCCATGCTAGCGCATGTTCCGGCGAAGTGGGTACCGGTTCGCCGATAAGAACATGCGCCACTCAGTGATTCTAGAGCATGTTCCGATTCCGAAGGAACGGGACATGCTCTAGGCGCATGCGCCCGGAGTTCGTGAATGCCCGACGCCCTCGACCTGCTCAAGACCCGCCGGTCGGTCAAGCCCATGGATCTCGCAAGCCCCGGCCCCTCCGCGGCCGAGATCGAGACCTTGTTGACCGTCGCCGCGCGCGTGCCCGATCACGGCAAGCTCGTGCCCTGGCGGTTCGTGGTGTTCGAAGGCGATGCCCGGCTCGCGGTCGGCGAGACGATCGCCGCCGCGTTCCAGGCCGACCATCCGCAGGCCAATGGAGACCAGATCGAGTTCGAGCGCCGGCGGCTGGCGCGCGCGCCGCTGGTCGTCGCGGTGGTGAGCAGGGCCGCTCCGCACGTCAAGATCCCCGAATGGGAGCAGGTCCTGTCCGCCGGCGCGGCCGCAATGACCCTGGTGCATGCGGCCTATGCGCTCGGCTTCGCGGCGAGTTGGATCACCGAATGGTATGCGTACGACCGGCGCGTGCTCGACAAGCTCGGCCTCGCGCCGCATGAGCGCATCGTCGGCTTCGTCCATATCGGCCGGCCGGCGCGCGGCACCGAAGAGCGCGCCCGCCCGGCGCTCGCCGACATCGTGAAACGCTTTCCGTCCTGAAGAGACCGACCCATGTTCTACGCCACGGCCACGAACGATCACGGCCTCCCGCACGATCCGTTCAAGGCGATCGTCGCGCCGCGGCCGATCGGCTGGATCAGCTCGATCAGCGCCAGCGGCGCCGTCAATCTCGCGCCCTACTCGTACTTCAACGGCGTCTCCAGCCGCCCGCCGATCGTTTGCTTCTCCAGCGAGGGCCGCAAAGATTCGGTCCACTTCGCCGAGGAGACCGCCGAGTTCGTGTGCAATCTCTCGACCTGGGATTTGCGCCTGGCGATGAACGAGACCTCGGCGCCCTACCCGCGCGGCGTCGACGAGATGCGGGCGGCGGGACTGACGCCGGCGCCCTCGCGGCTGGTCAGGCCGCCGCGCGTCGCCGAGGCGCCGTGCGCGCTCGAGTGCAAATGGCTGCAGACGCTGACGCTGCGCGATCTCGACGGCCGCCCGCTCGATCGTCACGTCGTGTTCGGCCAGGTCGTCGGGGTCCACATCGCCGATCGTTTCATCAGGAACGGCCGGCTCGACACCGCGGCGATGAAGCCGATCGCGCGCTGCGGCTACGACGAATATGCGGTGGTCGAGGCGGTGTTCTCGATGGTGCGGCCGTCCGCCGGCGACATTGCCGCGCCGCGCGCGGCTGCGGAATAGCGGAAAGCCGGCTGATTCTTCGCGCTAACCATTGCGCAAAGGCCTGGCGCGGGCGCGTCATGACGGCTTGCCACGGCCGATTTTCAGCATAAGTCTTTGTAACGAGGAGCGTGTCCCAGCGTGCTCGAATTTCTCAAGAATCGCGCCCGTACGGCCGATCGCGCCGCCGGCACCGACGAAGTGGAGCCGGCGCCCGCGCGCCCGAGCATCGGTCTCGCGCTCGGCGGCGGGGCGGCGCGCGGCTTTGCCCATATCGGCGTGATCCGCACGCTGGTCGCGAAGGGACTCAAGCCCGACGTCATTTGCGGCACGTCGATGGGGGCCGTGGTCGGCGGCGCCTATGCGGCCGACCGCCTCGAGTTCTTCGAGAATTGGGCCCGCTCGCTCACGCCGCGCCGGGTGCTGGGCTATCTCGACATCAGCCTGTCGGGGTCGGGTCTGATCAGCGGCGGTCGCCTCGCGGCGCGGCTCGAGGAAGCGTGCGGCAAGACCCTGATCGAAGACCTGCCGGTGCATTTCGCCGCCATCGCGACCGAGATCGGAACCGGGCACGAAATCTGGCTCACGCGCGGGCGGCTCGCCGACGCGCTGCGGGCGTCCTACACGCTGCCCGGCATTTTCGCGCCGGTGCGGGTCGGCGGGCGCTGGCTCGTCGACGGCGCGCTGACCAATCCGGTGCCGGTCGCGGCCGCGCGCGCGCTGGGCGCCCGGCTCGTCATCGCCGTCAACCTCAATGGCGACCTGTTCGGCCGCGGCACCACCATCGCGAGCCACGGATCGGATGCAGACGACGAGATTTTGCGCGAACTCCACGGCCAGCGGAGCGGCCTGCGCGGGCTGTTCGGCGCCGAACGCATCATCAAGCGGCAGTTTCTCGGCGAGCCGGGCCGTCCCGGCATTTCGACCGTGATGATCGAGGCATTCAACATCATGCAGGACCGCATCACGCGCGCGCGGCTCGCCGGCGATCCGCCGGACGTGCTGGTGCAGCCGCGGCTTGGGCGGATCGGCCTGTTCGACTTCCAGCGCGCCGACGACGCGATCGCGCTGGGCGTCGAGGCGACCGAGCGCGCGCTCGAGCCGCTCGCCGAGGCGATCGCGGCGCTGACGTGAGATCAGATGTCAGATGTCAGAGATCAGATGTCAGAGATCAGATGTCCGACCTCTGATCTCTGATCTCTGATCTCTGACATCTGACCTCTGGACCTCACGCCGTCAAAATATACTCCCGCAGCGCGCTCGATTCGCGCTCCATCTCCTCGAGCCGATGCTTCACGATGTCGCCGATCGAGACGATGCCGGCGAGGCGACCGCCGTCGACCACCGGCAGATGCCGGAACTTGCCGTGCGTCATTCGCTCCATCAGGCTCGACACCGTCTGGTCCTCGGTGCAGGTCATGACCTTGGGCGTCATCACCTGCCCGACCTGCTCGTCGAGCGCGGCCGGGCCGCGATCGGCGAGCGCCCGAACGATATCGCGCTCCGACAGTATCCCGATCACCTGCTTGTCCGGACCGGTAATGACGACGGCACCGATGCGCCGCTCAGCCAGGAGCTTGACGGCGGCGGCAAGCGTTGCGGTCGGCTCGATTGTGAGGACGTCGCTGCCTTTGCGCGACATGATGGCCTTGACAGTCATGGCACCCTCCGTTCGCCCGGACGGTCCAGGCACCGGTGCCACGAGCCTTTGCGTCGCCCCAGAGCGCTTTCGGACGGACATGGAATCCGGCGCGCCGTCCGACAACGCAGCAAAGCAAAATTCCAGAGCGCCGCGCGAACCCGCGAGTCCGGTACTGGCGCCGAAGCTAGATCATGAGACTCAATCGCGGCCGCCGCAAGACCGGCGCGGGCATGACTGACCTGCTCAACCGCCGGTGCTTTCCGCCGGGGTGCCGGGATCGCCGCCGCGGTCCCGCGGCGCCGCGACCGGATCGAACGCCGGAAAGGCGAGCAGGCCGGCGAGAAATCCGCCGATATGCGCCTCCCAGGCGACCACCTGGCCCTCGCCGACGATCGGCACCGAGGTGAATGCGAACAGCAAATTCAGCCCGAACCAGGCGGTCAGAAAAACGAGAACGCGTCGGTCGCGCAAAGCCGCCGTGAGCGGCGCGGCCGGGACCCGGTAGGCTCCGTCGTCGCGGCCGCGCAACAGGCCGAGCGGGCCGCCGCGTTGGAACGCAAACCGCATGGCGGCGGCCATGAAGCCGGAAATCGCCGCCGATGCGCCGACCACCGGCTGCAGTTCGCCCGCATGGGCGAGGAGGTGGGCGGCCGCGCCCGCCGCCGCCGTGACGGCGAAGAACAGAAGAAAACGCGGCGTTCCGAAGCGGCGCGCCACCGGCGAGCCGAAGGCGAGCAGCCACACGCCGTTGAGGCCGAGATGGGTCCAATCGCCGTGGATGAACGCGTAAGTGACGAAGGTCCAGACCTCCGCGCCGAGCCCGCCCGGCAGGGGGCCGAACGCGCTTGCGCCGTAGCGCGCCGGGATGAACGCGAACAGCAGCAGGACCTCGATGTCGTCCGTCTCCGAGAGGATGAGCACGCGCACCCCCTGCACAAGGATGAGGACGGCGAGCGTGACGGTCACGGCCCGCGGGACGTTGAAGATGGGTTCCGATCCGAAGCGCACGGGAAATCCGGTGATTTGTGCCGCCGCGAGATAGGCCGCAAATCCCCGCCCGGGGCAAGCCGCGATTGATCGCCGGACAAAATTTTGGGGAGAGCACCGCCCTCCCCGCAGATTGCCGGTGCTTGTCGCGTCCCCGATCGGCGCCGCACGCCCCACCCCTCCCCGTCTTGGAAGGCATCGGCCGATCGGCGAATCCATCGGATCCGGCCGAGAACCTAGGCGCAAAGATTTGCGCCGCCAACGTCAAGCACCGGGTAACCCTAACGACCGCTTCACGCCCGCCTGTCCGGCCGCCCACTCGGCTCGGCATGCGCCGTGCTCAGTCCGGCCTGCCGCACCCGCCCGCGTGCGCGCCTGTCCCGAACGGGGACACGCCCGGGCGACGCGACGGCAAGACAGGGGCTGGCAATGAAGCATCCCTCGAGCCGCGAGCTGTTCGCCCACTGGACCGAGCGGCGCGGCCCGCGCCCCGAGCCGGAGCGCGGCGAGATCGAGCCTGCGGCGTTTCGCAGGTCGCTCGGCGACGCCTTCATCCTGGGAACGGATTTTGGCGCAGAGCCCTCGTTCCGGCTGGCCGGGACCCGCGTTTGCGCGCTGTTCGGACGCGAGCTGAGGAACGAGGCCTTCGCGGCGTTGTGGCCAGCGACGCAGCAATCCTCCGTCCGCCACCTGCTGTCTCTCGTCGGCGGCGAGGCGGCGGCCATCGTCGCCGGCGCGCGCGGCCGCACGCCCGAGGGCTTCGCGACCGACCTCGAACTGCTGCTGCTGCCCCTGCGCCACCGGGGAAAGCCCGGGCTGCGGATGCTGGGCGTCCTCGCCCCGATGGCTGTTCCGTTCTGGCTCGGATCGAGCCGGCTGGAATCCCTGGCGCTGGGGGGCCTGCGTCACCTGGGAACCGCGGTCGACGGCGCGGCGCCGTCCCGCCTCGCGGTTTCGGCCCGGCCCCGGCTGGTCGTTCACGATGGCGGCCGGCCCTGACGGGCTCGACAATCGGCGCGCGCATAACGACCCTTTAACTATGCCTGCCTAGTCTCGGCGGCCGAATCCGGACTTCGGCGAAGGCCGCCGCGTCATGTCGGTGCTGCACAACATTATCGACGCGCTGCCGCAAAGCGATGAGCGGCGGCGCTTCCAGCGCGTGCGGGTCAATCTGCTCGGCCGCTACATGCTGTCCGATCGCCGCGAATATCCCTGTCAGGTGCAGGACATGTCGCCCGGCGGCATGGCGCTGGTGGCGCCGGTCGCCGGCAAGGCCGGCGAGCGCGTCGTCGCCTATATCGATCACCTCGGCCGTCTCGAGGGCACGATCGTGCGCGTCTATCCCAACGGCTTCGCCATGACCATCGCGGCGACCGCGCGCAAGCGCGACAAGCTCGCCGCCCAGCTCACCTGGCTTGCCAACCGGCATATTCTCGGCCTGCCGGAAGACCGCCGCCACGAGCGCATCATTCCGCGCAACCCGCGCACCACGATGGTGATGCCGAACGGCATCTCGGTCACCTGCCGCATCATCGACATGTCGCTGTCGGGCGCCGCCATCGTGAGCGAGACCAAGCCGCCCATCGGCGCGCTGATCTGGCTCGGCAAGACGCAGGCCCGCGTGGTTCGCGTGAACGACGAAGGTTTCGCCGCCGAGTTCACCCGCCTGCAGCATCCCGATTTTCTCGAAGAGAACGTCACCGGTCCGTAAACGCGACCCGGCCGGCCCGACCGGCCGCGCGCCCCCGGCCGCCGCCGCCGCACGGCCGCGTTGAGCGCGCCCGCCTCCCTCCTCCCCGACGATCGTTAACGCCGCCGGCCTGCGCCGGCGCGAAACCGCGACGCG
>WNFB01006815.1_pt1 | contig 11179 bp, 14 predicted proteins | sample 5400501 | NCBI WGS metagenome assembly WNFB01 (sample SAMN13153341, study PRJNA577476) | soil metagenome | isolation source: 200 cm saprolite under Douglas fir tree site 2 hole 1 | place: USA:California | collected 2015-04-18 | reverse complement strand
AACAGCCCCCTGGGGCTGATCGTCTTCGACGCCAATCCGACAGCAGCACCTTCACCGACAATACGACCGTGGCGCTGAACTCGGCCGACGTGCAGAAGGCGATTCAGCTTTTTCAAAACGTCGTCGGCATCGGGGACGCGGTCGCTACTGATACGGTGATCACATGGACTTTCAATTTTACCGGCCGCATCGCGACCGATGGCAGCGGAAACGTCTTTCTCGACGTCGAAAGTTGGGCCAGCAGCCTCGTTCTGGCCTCGACAAACGTTCTCTTTTACGAGGTGAACGGACTGTGGTGAGATCAATAGACGAAGATGTCCGTTCGACTTGTTCCGATGCGCCACGGGCCGACGCCGGGGAACGATCGTCGTTCCCGGGCGTGGTGGCCCAGCGATGGATCGAACCAGGCATCATCGAGCACGATGATGCCGCCAGACCGGGCGAATTGCTCGGCCCGTTCGAAGCAAGCCGTCCTTGATCCCACGGCGCGGCGGTCCGCTTCGTTGCACTTTCCGAGCGCCCATCCGTCGATGACGATCAGATCGAAAGGACGATCGAGCGCGAGGCAGTAGGACGACTCTGCAAGCGGCGGCTCTCGACCGGCCCGCTCAAGCCGGATGTGGACATTGCCGAGCTGGCGCTGAGAGAGGGCGCCCAAAACGGCCTTCATCCACCGTTCGCTATGCTCGATGCACTGCACGTACGCGGCGCGCTGCGCAAAAAAAATCGTCGATCCGCCGCAGCCATACTCGAACACCCGATGGTGCGGCCGCACCCATGAGTCCAGAAAATCGATCGCGCCGAACGTAAACCACGGTAGGCCGCTCTCGATCGGCGGAACAAACAAATTTCGCAAATAGCGCGGCACATTCCTCGGCTGGCTTGCATGGGCGATAGCAAGCCGAGCTAGCTTTGAAGCAGTCGAACCGCGCATGGCGATCATAAATGTCTTTGCTCCTGCTGTTCAACCAGGCGAACGTGGTCCTGCCGGTCTCGACCGGTAGCTTCGCCCTGACCGGACAGGCAGCGCCACTTCAAACGCAGATGCCGGAGACGGCGGCGTCCTATGCGCTGACCGGCATCGCGACCACGTTCCAGCCGGCCATCGTCACCACGGTCGGCGGCTATGTGCTGACCGGCAATGCCGCTGCGTTCCAGACGGCCATGCCGGCCGCGGCAGCCGCCTACGCGCTCACCGGCTCCGACGCGCTGCTGCTGCCGCCGCTGGCAACCGGGCACTACAGCCTGCGCGGCTTCGATGTCGTCGACCTGCTGCCGATCCCGGGCGGCGCCATCACCGGCGGGGCGTTCAGCCGCGGCCGCTGGCGCAAGCACCTCGAGGACGAGCAGGCCCGGCGCGAGGCCGAGCGGGCGCAGCGCGAGCGCGAGGAGCGCGAGCGCCGCGAGGCGGCCGCGCAAGCCGCCACAGAGGCCCGGGATGCGCGCAACGCCGCCCGCGCCGCCGAGGACCAGGCCAACGCGCAGCGCGCGCGCCAGCAAGCCCTGATCGACGCCCTGGCGGCCGCGGCCGGGGCGCACGCGGCCGGGGGCCTCACCGCCAGCCCGGCGCTGATCGCCGCGCATGCGCGGCACCTGGCGGACGAGCAGGATGAAGAGGAAGCGATCCTCCGACTGCTGCTAGATTAACACCGGGCCTCATCCTGAGCCGCGCGCGCCCTTCGAGACGCCGGCTGCGCCGGCTCCTCAGGGCGAGGCGCGCGCGAGTCGAAGAGCCTGCCCCCGCGAAAGCGGGGGATGGCGGCAGGCGCCGATCCCCGCCTTCGCGGGGAGGGCCGCCCCCATGCTTCGACAGGCTCAGCATGAGGGCGGAAGAGGAAATGTAGAATGACCGACGAAAGCAAGCTCAACAAAGCAAAGGAGCGTGGCGCGCAAGCCGAGGCCTTGCTGCGCAACGAGCTCCTGACCGAGGCCTTCAAGACGCTCGAGGGCGAATACATCGCAGCGTGGGGATCGACGCATCCGCACGAGGCCGAGACCCGCGAGAACCTGTGGCGCGCGACGCAAATACTCGGCGACGTGCGCCGGCACCTGATCAAGGTCGCCAACGACGGCAAGCTTGCGCAACGCGAGCTCGCCGACCTCGCGGCCCGGTTCCAGAACCGAGCGGCGTAGCCGATCGTCCCCGCGCGGGGCCCCCATCGCGCAAGCGCGATGGGGTGCCCCGTAGCGGGGACCCAGCTGGACCCCCGCTTACGCGGGGGTGAGCGGAGGACGGATAGCGCAGGCTCGCCACGGCGACTTGCGGAGGCTCCAGGACGTTCGTCGGCCGCGAGCGTGGACGGCCCGCAGAGCCTCACCTGCAATCGGCAGTCTAAAAGAGAGCTATCGCATGCGCCTAGTCTATTTTGCGCTCGTCGCCAGCGGCGGGACGCTCGCGTCCTTTCGAATGGTGCCCGTCAACTTGGCCGATGTGGTGTGGGTTGCCCAGGGCGGTCGAGGTCGCAAAGCGCGCGTCCACAAGCGGTCGATTCGCGCAAAGGCATCGCGAACACCAGCGGCGGTCGGTCGCTGAATTCGAACATCAGGATCGCGTTTCCTGTCCCTCGCTCGTAGCCGACGCTCCATCGGCCAACGACGATAGCTTGGACCTCGTCCATCTCTCCCTCCCAACTCAGAGGACAACAAATGACCGACGTTACCACGGCCGCCGACACCGGCGCCGCCGAGCAGCCTTCCATTCCCGTCGCGCCGGCGCCGGCCGAGCCTGCGATCGACGCGCGCGAGGCCGCGCGATCGCTGACGACCTGGCGGCACAAGCAGCGGCAGGAGCAGACCCCCGCTTCCGCGGGGGCAGGCTCACAACCACCGGCCGGCGAGGAGCGCCCTGCGGCAGCTCCGCCGGCCACCGAATCGACCCCCGCGGAGGCGGGGGGCGAGGCCGCGCCCCCGACTGGATCGGGGGCTCCCGGCCAGACTGAGGGTGCCAATCCGGAAGCTCAGCCCGAGCATCCCCCGATCGAGCCCCCTCGCTCTTGGACGAAGGAAGACAAGGAGCTGTTCAACACCCTCCCTCGCGAGACGCAAGAGCGTATCGCCGACCGCGAGCGGGCGCGCGACAGCGATTTCTCCCGACGTCAGCAGACGGCTACCGAACAGGCCAAGGCCCTCGAGGCCGAACGGCTGAGGGCGGAACAGGTACGGCAGCGATACGAAGGTGCCTTGCCGCAGCTCCTCCAGACTCTGCAGGACCAGCAGGCGGGCGAGTTCTCCGACGTCAAGACGATGGCGGACGTCGAGAAGCTCGCGCGCGAAGACTGGCCTCGGTTCAATCAGTGGCAGCTGCGGCAGATGCAGGTCGCCTCTGTCGCCCAACAGGTCGAGCAGGCCCAGCAGCGTCACGGTGCGGAGCAGCAGCGGAGATTTTCCGAGTTCGCCAAGCGCGAGGACGATCGCTTCAAGGAGAAAGTCCCAGACATGACGGACGCGGACAAGGCCGTGAAGTTGCAGAACGCGGCCTTGCAGGCACTTTCGGATTTGGGCTTCGCGGAAGCCGAGCTCGCGGCGTCGTGGCAGGGGCAGAAGGATCTGTCGCTGCGCGACCACCGCGTGCAGCTGCTCATCCGCGACGCGGTGCTCTGGCGAGAAGCTCAGGCAAAAGCCAAGGCGGCCGCGACCAGGCCTGTTCCCCCGGTTCAACGGCCGGGCGCGGCGCAGCCCGCGGGCGCGCAGCGCGCACAGCAGCTCGACAACCTCACCAAACGGCTCGAACAGTCCGGCAATCTGCGCGACGCGGCAGCGCTGCTCCGCGCGCGGCGCGCCGGCTGATCACCCCTCAGCAATCGTAGCAATCGTAGCCCGGATTGACCCCCGCGTAAGCGGGGGGAAATCCGGGCTCCCCGGATGTCCCCCCGCGCAGGCGGGGGTCCATCCGGGCTACGCAACCTCAGAAAGGCACTCCCATGGCTCTCCCGACCAACACCTTCGCCACCTATGAGGCGATCGGCAACCGCGAAGACCTCTCCGACGTCATCTACCGCATCGACCCGACCGACACGCCGTTCATGACCGGCATCGAGCGGGAGAAGGCGACCGCGGTCAATCACGAATGGCAGACGCAAGCGCTCGCCGCCGCCGACAGCACCAACGCGCAGCTCGAAGGCGACGACGCCGCCACCGCCGCGACCACGCCGACCGTGCGGCTCGGCAACGTCGCGCAGATCTCCTACAAGGTCGCCCGCGTCTCGGGCACCCAGCGCGCGGTCGAGCACGCCGGCCGCGACGACGAGCTCGCCTACCAGGAGATGCTCAAGGGCCTCGAGCTCAAGCGCGACATGGAGGCGATCCTCGTCGGCACCAACCAAGCCAAGGTGACCGGCAACGACACCACCGCGCGCAAGACCGCCTCGGTGCTCAGCTGGCTCAAGAGCAACACCTCGAAGGGCGCCTCGGGCTCCGATCCCTCGGCCGCCGACGGCACCGGCAGCCGCACCGACGGCACCCAGCGCGCCTTCACCGAGGCGAACCTCAAGTCCGTGCTCAACTCGATCTGGACCAACGGCGGCAAGCCGGATTGCATCATGACCGGCGCCTTCAACAAGCAGGTGTTCTCGACCTTCACCGGTCGCGCCACGCAGATCGAGGACACCAAGGGCAAGAAGATCATCGCCGCGGTCGACGCCTACGAGAGCGATTTCGGGCTGCTCAAGGTGGTCCCCAATCGTTTCCAGCGCGCCCGCGACGTGCTCGTCCTGCAGACGGAGATGTGGGCGGTCGCGTTCCTCAACGGGCGCCGCATGGTCTCGGTCCCGCTCGCCAAGACCGGCGATTCCGACAGGAAGCAGATCCTGTCCGAGTACGCGCTCGTTTCGCGCAACGAGAAGTCCTCGGGCGGCGTGTTCGACAACACCACGTCGTAAGCCGACGACCGCGGACAGAGGACGGGCGACGGATAAAAGCGATCCGTCGTCTGTCATCCGTCGTCCATCGTCCATTCGCAGGAGATCATCACAATGGCGCTTCCCACCCAACAGCGGCTGTTCCACAAATACTACACGTTCCTCGCCAAGAGCCTCGCCGCGGCCGACAGCCCGTCGATCGCGATCGCCGGCCGCGGCCGCGTGGTCGACATCCGCGTCGATGTGCTGGTCAGTCCGACCACCAATCCGACCGTCATCACGCCGAAGGTCAACTCGACGCAGATGCAGCTCAACGGCTCGAACACCACCATGTCGATCGCCGCCGCCGCTATCATCAATACGGTCGCCGCCTCGCTGCAGCCGAACGGGCTCAACGTGGTCGACCAGGGCGACGTGATCACGCTCACGTCCGACGGCGGCGCCGCAAATGCGTCCTCGGTCCCGGCCTACTACACGGTGACTGTCGACGAGCGCTCGCTCTGATCGGAGGCAGACATGCAGATCTGGAACCCGGCGGCGAGTGTCACGCGGCCGAACGACACGACCGCCTATGCAGTGGGCGATCTGGTCGCTAACTCGACGACGGCCGGATCGGTCGTGCCGCTGAGCTTTCCGCTCGGCAACTCCTATGGTATCGGCCAATTCCGCATCAATCGCGCGCGGCTCGCCAAGAGCGGGACGGGCGTGACCAACGCCACCTTCCGCGTCCATCTCTATGCGGCTTCGCCTTCCCCGGCGAACGGCGACAACGGCGCCTGGTCGACCGACCAGGCCGGCAAGTGGCTCGGCAACATCGATGTGACGTCGATGCTCGCCTTCACCGACGGCGCCGCCGGCACGGGCTCGCTGCCGGCGGGCTCGGAGGGGCTGATCCGGCTCCCCGCCGGCGCCACGGTCTATGCCCTGATCGAGGCGCGCGCGGCGTACACGCCGGCGGCGCAGGAGGTGCTCACCCTCACGCTCGAGGATTTGGAGTCGTATTGATGGCGCGCGCAGTAGCCCGCATTGAGCGGAGCGAAATGCGGGGTCCCGGATGTCGCGCTACGCGCTCCATCCGGGCTACGGACTGATGCCGCAGACGCGTTTCCACCTGCACGGCGGCGATCTCACCGTCGAGCGCGTGCAGGACGTCGAGGACATCATCGAGCGCAACAAGGCGCTGCAAAGCGAGCCGCAGCGCAGCGACTGGGGGCGGCACGTCGCGACCATCCCGCTGATCTTCCTCGAGCGCTGGCTCAACGAGGAGCACGCCCGCGGGAACACGACGCTGCGGCTGTTCACGCCCGAGCTCGACGCGCTGGTGAAGCGCAAGCTCGCCGATCCCGAGTGGCGCTTCCTGCGCACGGACAAGTGACGGCCGCAACAAACCGCGGCCTCATCCTGAGCCGCCCGCGCAGCGGGCGAGTCGAAGAGCCTGCCCCCGCGCAGGCGGGGGATGGCAACAGACGCCGATCCCCGCCTTCGCGGGGAGGGCCGACCTCCTCCTTCGAGACGCTCGCCATGGCGGAAGGCCGCCACGGCTCGCTCCTCAGGATGAGGTCGGAGAGAGATCGCGCGCGACCATCGACCAACAGGAGACCCGCATGGCCAAACTCACCGCCGCTCGCCGCAACAAGCTGCCGAAAGCCAATTTCGCCGGACCCGGCCGCAGCTATCCCGTGCCCGATCGCAGCCACGCGATCAACGCCAAGGCGCGCGCCAGGCAGCAGCTCAACGCCGGACGCCTCACGCAAGGGCAATACAACCACATCGTCGCCGGCGCGAATGAAGCCCTGCGTGACGACTGATGGCGATCACCAACTACACCGAGCTGCAGGCCGCGGTCGGCAACTGGCTCGATCATAGCCTGTTCACCGCGCGCATCCCGGAATTCATCGCCCTGTTCGAGTCGGCGGCGAACCGGCGGCTGCGCACGCGGCAACAGGAATTGACGGCAACATTGACGCCCGACTCCGGCGGCAGGGCCGCGTTGCCGTCGGATTATCTCGCCTGGCGGCGCCTGACCTGGAGCGGGCAGACCCGCACCGAGCTGCAATACGTGCATCCGTCCTACCTGCAAGGAGCCTATCCGACGCAGCCGGCGGACACGCCGCGCTTCTTCACCATCGAGGGCTCGACGCTCAAGGTGATGCCGCTCGATTCGACGCCGCTCGAGCTCGACTATTTCCAGAAGGTTCCCGCGCTCGCGCAGGTGGCGCCGCAGGACGGCACGCAGGCGAATTGGCTCATCACTGCGCATCCCGATCTCTACCTGTTCGGCGCCATGGTCGAGGCCGAGCTGTTCGGCGTGAACGACGAGCGCATGCCCACCTGGAAGGCGCGCCGGGACGAGATCTTCGAGGAGATCGAGAAGCTCGACATGAAGACCCGCGGCCCAAGCGCGGTGCGCGTGTTCGGGGCGACGCCGTAGCTGAGCGCGTCTCGCAACAGACTCCGGCCCTCATCCTGAGGAGGGCGCGCAGCATAAGCGCGTTCACGCGCGTCCATAGCCCGCGAAGACGGGCGTAAACGCCCTTAAGGACGCGCTATGCGCGCCCGTCTCGAAGAGCCTGCCCCCGCGAAAGCGGGGGATGGCCGCAAGCACCGTCGAGGCCGCCCTCGTGCTTCGAGACGGCGCGCGCGCCTCACCCTGAGGAGCCGGCGAAGCCGGCGTCTCGAAGGGCGCGCGCGCCTCCTCAGCATGAGGGCGGAACGAGGGCCGCAGTTGGTTGCCGCAATCACGGAAAGCACGATGCTCCCCTTCGTCGACTACAAGCCCGACCTCTCGGCCTATCAGTCCCCGGATCAAGTCCGGGGAGGCGGCTCGCAGCTGATCCAGAACGCGCTGCCGCGCGGCGACGGCTACGGGCCGGTCGCCGGCCTTGCGATCTTCACCTCAGGCCTGCCAGCGGCCTGTCGCGGCTACTTCTATTCCCGCAAGACCGACGGCTCGATCGCGGTGTTCGCGGGCACCGCGACCGATCTCTACCTGCTCAACAACACGACCTTCGCCTGGAGCAGCGTATCGAAAGGGGGGCTGAGCTATTCGAGCGTGCCCGCGTCCGACCACTGGCAGTTCGTGCAGTTCGGCAACTTCGTCATCGCGGTGCAGGTCAACACCGTGCCGCAGGTGCTCGACCTCACCTCCTCTTCCGCCTTCGCCGATCTCGGGGGATCGCCGCCGCAGGCGCGCTATGCCGCCGTGGTCGGCCGCTTCGTCGTGCTCTCGGGCCTCTCCTCGACGCCCTATCGCATCCAATGGTCCGGCCTCAACGCGGTGACCACCTGGACCTCGGGCGTGAATTCCTCGGACTTCCAGGATTTGCCCGACGGCGGCATCGTGCGCGGCGTCGCCGGCGGCGAATACGGCGTGATCTTCCAGGAGACCGCGATGCGGCGCATGATCTATGCGCCGGGCTCGCCGGTGATCTTCAATATCGAAAGGATCGCCGAGGACAAGGGGCTGATGGCGCCCTATTCGCTGATCCGCGCCGGCGACCGCATCTTCTTCCTCGCGCCGCAGGGCTTCCACACCATGCTGTCCTCGACCGGCGTGCCGTCGCCGATCGGCAAGGAGCGCTTCGACCGCACGTTCTTCGCCGACCTCGACGCCGGCAACCTGCAGCTGATCGTCGGCTGCGCGGACCCCGCGGCGACGCGGGTCTATTGGGCCTACAAGTCGCAAGCCGGCTCCGCCGGCCTGTTCGACAAGATTCTCTGCTACGACTACGCGCTCGATCGCGCCGCCATCATCCTGCAGCCGGGCGAATATCTGGCGTCGCTCGCGAAGCCCGGGTTGACGCTCGATGGTCTCGACTCGATCTCGAGCTCGATCGATGCCTTGACCTTCTCGCTCGACGACGTCGCGACGTCGGCGCTGTCGAAGCTCTCCGCCATGGATCGGACGCACAGGCTTAATTTCTTCTCCGGCGCGAACCTCGAGGCGACGCTCGACACCGCCGAGCAGGGCCTCGACAACGGACGCCGGGCCCGGGTGAAGGGTTTTCGCCCGGTGACCGATGCGGCGACTTGCTACGGCTCGGTCGGCGCGCGCGAGAATGGGCAAAGCGCGGTCGCCTATTCCGCCGAGCAGGCGGTCAACGGCAAGGGGCTCTGCCCCGCCAACGTCTCGGCAAGACTTGCCCGTGGTCGCATCCGTATCCCGGCCGGCACCAGCTGGACCTTCGCCAGCGGCGTCGAGCCGATGTTCGCCCCCGAGGGCAAACGCTAATCCGGTCGTCCCCGCCCCCGATCGCGGTCGGGGGCAGGCGCAAGCGGGGACCCATCGAGAGACTTGCGCGGGCGGGGAGATGGGTCCCCGCTTGCGCGGGGACGACAAAAGGAGATCGTTCGCATGTCCGGCAATGTCCCCGCTGCCGGCGAGACCGATCTCTACCGGATCGTGCGCGCCATCCGCGAGCTGTTCGAAGGCCGCTCCAATGCGGTCGGTTCGTTCACGCTCGCGGCGAACGCCGCTTCGACGACGGTGCCGGCGCCGAACTGCGGCGCGGGCTCGACGGTGCTGGCGTTTCCGAAGACCGCCAACGCCGCCGCCGAATGGAAGAACGGCACCATGTATATCGGCGCCGTCGCGAACGGCTCGTTCGTCGTGACCCACGCCAACAACGCGCAAAACGATCGGACATTCAGCTATGCGGCATTCGGTTGAGAGCAAAGGCGAGCGGACAATGAGCAAGGCGCAAATGGCGAATCGCGAGCCCGTAGGGTGGGCAAAATCGCCTGACGGGGATAACGCGTGGGCATCAAAAGCGCGTTCACGCGCGTCTTCGACGCGCTATGGCGCGCGCGATTTTGCCCACGCGGAGAGCACGGGGGACGCGCGCCTTTGCCCACCCTACTCGGCTCGACCCAACCTACATATTCGCCCTTCGCTGTGCGAGGCGGTTTGCGTCGATCCCGGCAGGGTCCGCGCGGTTTGGCCGCGGGTCGCCGGATTGATCCACGCCGCCATGCGGCGCGGCGACCTCAGCTCCTACGCCGCGGTCGAGGCGAGCGTGCTGCGCGGCGACGCGCTGCTGTGGCTCGTGCGCGACGGGCTCGAGATTCCCGCCGCGGCGGTCACCGAGCTGCAGCAGACGGAATGGCGCAAGGTCTGCGTCATCGTCGCCTGCGGCGGCGCCGACATGAGCCGCTGGATCGGGCTGATCGCGCGCATCGAGGCATTCGCGCGGGCGGAGAATTGCTCGGCGGTCCGCATCATCGGCCGCGAAGGGTGGGGCCGGCTGCTGACGGCATATCGGCCCAAACGCGTCGTTCTCGAGAAGGAATTGAAGTGATGGGCGGCAGCACGACTCAAGTCAAGCAAACGAGCTCGCAGACCCAGCCCTGGGCGCCGGCGCAGCCGCTGGTGGGCGGCATTCTCGGTCAACTCGGCGGCGCCCTCGGCGCCGCCGGCCCGACCGCGAACGAGTCCGCGGCGTTGGCGGGATTGGAGGCCAACGCCGGCGCCGGCAATCCGTGGGCGCCGCAGATCGGCGCGCTCGCGACCGATCTCCTGAGCGGCGGCGGTCCCGACCGCACCGGCATGGTCTCGAGCGCCTACGACGCCTACCGGGCCGCGCTCGCGCCGTTCGCGCGCGGCGACTACGTCGACCCGGCGTCCAATCCGGCCTTGCACGGCTATCTCGATACCATCGGCAACGACGTGTCGAGCCGCGTCAACGGCATGTTCGCCGGCGCCGGCCGCGATCTCAGCGGCATGAACACGCAGACGCTCGCGCGCGGCATCGCGCAGGGCGAGGCGCCGGTGCTCAACGACGCCTACAACAAGGCCTTGAGCGACCGGCTGGCGGCGATCGACAAGCTCTACGGCGCCGGCGGCAATACCGCGGGGCTGCTTTCCAATCTCGATCAGACCGCGCTCGCCAATCGGCGGGCCGGGGTCGGCGTCGCCGACGCCGCGCTCAACGCGCAGAGCTACGGCTTGAGCCGGACGCTGGCGCTCGAGGCCATGCGGCGCGGCATTCCGCTCGAGGCGCTGGCGAGGATCGCCTCGATCGGCGTGCCGATCGCCGGCCTCGGCCAGTCGTCGAGCGGAACGACGACCGACCAGACGCAGGTGCCGCTCGCCGACAAGCTCGCGGGCTATGCGGCGATGGCTCTCGCGCTCGCCGGCAAGACGAAGTGAGCCGTCGCGCAACTCCGGTCTGTCATGCCCGCGAAGGCGGGCATCCAGTAAGTGTGCCGAGCATGATCGATAGCTTGGAGGTGCAAGTCCTCTATCCAGCCTGATGGTGGCGAAGGATTAGCGAAACGCAAGGGCTAGCTCCGCGCAAGCGGAGCCCACCGCGAGGTGGGGCCTG
>WNFB01015922.1_pt1 | contig 11180 bp, 10 predicted proteins | sample 5400501 | NCBI WGS metagenome assembly WNFB01 (sample SAMN13153341, study PRJNA577476) | soil metagenome | isolation source: 200 cm saprolite under Douglas fir tree site 2 hole 1 | place: USA:California | collected 2015-04-18 | reverse complement strand
AGGAAGGCTAAAGCCGCTGCAAAGAGGCTTGCAGAGAATCTGGCAGAAAAGACCATGTTCTGTTCATCGTTCCAACAGCTCGACGACCCGGAACATCCCCGCCTCCATGTGGAGGAGCACATGGCAGTGAAACGCCCAGCGTCCCGGGGCGTCCGCGCTGACGGCGACAGACAGCCGCTCCGCCGGCTTGACCACGACCGTATGTTTCCGCGGAAGATAGGCACCAGTGCCATTTTCCAGGTGCATCCACATCCCATGCAGATGGAGCGGATGCTCCATCATCGTATCGTTCACGAAGGTCAAGCGCAGACGCTCGCCATAGCGGAAGCGAATCGGCTCTTTTGCGTCCGAGTACTTCTTGCCGTCGAACGACCACATGTACCGGTTCATGTGGCCCGTGAGATGGAGTTCAATTTCGCGCTCCGGCTCCCGCTGGTCGGGGTAGGGCGCAAGACTTTTTAAATCGATGTAGAGCAGCACCCGCCGCCCACTGTCTTCCAGTCCTCTCCCTGGTTCCCCTAACCGGCTCTGCGAATACTCGGCCACTGTTTGATTACCGGGACCATGATCGTCGGAGCTATGCTTGACGGGTTCCGCGCCGGGAATCTTCGAGTGGCGTGGATCTCCCATCTCCATGCCTGGCATATGCTGCATGCCCGGCATGTTCTGCATTTCCTGACCATGCTGCACATGTTTCATGTTCTGCATACTCTGATCATCGTCAGACGGAGTCATGCTTGGCCTATCGCTGGAGGGTCCCATGCCGGGCATCTTCATGCCGCTGCCCTCAGCGTTCTTCTTCATCCCCTCCATATCCATGCCTTCCATGTTCATGCCCATGTCCTCCATCGTGCGGAGCGGTCTGGGCCGACGTGCAGGAATCTCCGCGCTCATGCCCGGGCGCGGCGCGAGCGTACCGCGCGCATAGCCGCTGCGATCCATGGGCTCGGCGAAGATGGTGTACGCGCGATCCTCGACGGGTTTGACGATCACATCATAGGTTTCCGCCATTCCCATGCGAAGCTCATCCACCACGACCGGTTGCACGTTCTGCCCGTCCGCTTGCACGACGGTCATCGTGAGCCCCGGAATGCGCACGTCGTAGAAGGTCATACTGGCCGCGTTGATAAATCGCAGGCGCACCCGCTTGCCGGGACGAAACAGCCCGGTCCAGTTGCCCGCGGGCGACAAGCCGTTCATGAGATAGGTGAAGGTGTACCCGGTGACATCCGCGAAGTCCGTCGGGTCCATCCGCATCTGATCCCAGTTCAAGTAGTTCTGCAGCGTAGGCCAGAAGCCCATGCGCCCCACATCGGTCAAGAACTCGCCGGCCGCGCGCTTCTGGAAGTTATAGTAGCCCCCTTGTTTCTTGAGATTAGAGAGCAGCGCTTCGGGTGATTCGAAGCTCCAATCCGAGAGCATCACCACATATTCGCGCTCGTAGCGAAACGGCTCCGGTTTGATGGGATCAATAATTATCGGCGCGTACATGCCCAAGAGCTCTTGGCCGCCCGAATGGCTATGAAACCAGTAGGTGCCGCTTTGCTTGACCGGAAAGCGATAGGTAAAGGTGGTGCCCGGCTCGATGCCGGCGAAACTCACGCCCGGCACGCCGTCCATCTTGGGCGGCAGGAGCAATCCATGCCAGTGAATCGACGTACGTTCTTCCAGGCGGTTCGTGACGCGCAGCGTCGCCTGTTGACCTTCTTTCAGCCGGATCAGGGGACCCGGGATCGTCCCATTGATCGTGATGGCAGGCGCGGTTCGGCCGTCAAGAGGGAACAACTGCTCGCTGATGGTCAGATCGATAATGTCTCCGCTTAGCGGTGTCTGTGAACCAGGATTGGCAGTCGTGTTCGTCTGGGCATAGGCAGGCATGAGCCGTTCCACCGCTGCCAGCAGCCCCAACGCTACCGTGCGCTTCAGCAGCACGCGTCTCGAAATCTGCTCTGCGTTCATTGTGTCCCTATCTCAACCGACCTCGCCACAACGTATACAGTCCCGGAATTGTTGTGGCCCACTTAATTGTACACAGGTAGCTTAGTCAGCTGGATGCAGGAAACCCACTGAATTTATTCAAAACCCATCATAATCATAGCGGAAGACAGCCAGGGATTTCACCAGCGTCACGATCGAGTGCACTCCAGTTTCCCTTTGAGACTCGAAGAGCGCTGGATTCTATGTAGGATTGGTCGTAGCAATGTTCAACAAAAACTGTCTAGAAATTAAGTGGGGCAGTACACTCCTCGCACTCGCTGATTTGACGCCTACTTAGTGCACGAGAATCCGACACCATTTGTAGAAGGGCTTCTCCCTCGTCCTGAAAATGATGTGACCACTTTTGTGACCAGACAAGACAGGAATGGAAAGGAAAGAATGGGAATGTATAGACTGAATGGAACGCTACAGGATCTCGATATTGCTAACTAAATCGGGGAAACCGTTGCAATAGCGAGCTTTGTGACAAATGGCCATTTGTCACTCTTAATCAGCGGGCCGTAGGTTCGACCCCTACACGGCCCACCACAAATCAACCACTTACAGAGCCTCACCTTTCCAACCGGTCTCCGTGTAGGCACAGTGTAGGCAGTCGAACAGAGAAAATATTTTTCTGTCCCCCCTCCCACTGGGCCTCAAATGAGTTTAATGGTTCCATTTCCAGGGCAACTCTCTCCCAAGTTATCGGTGCTTTCTCAGAAGGAAAAGCGTATTCTTCGGCGAAACATATCCTGTCACCGTATTTCCGACTCCAGTTTGACGGTCGAACTGATCCGCCTGTTCATCGCTACGATTGTGCAGCCTCATATGCGCAATGCCTCTCACCCCCTCATGGTACCGCGGCGAATGACGCCGCCGTGTCCACGAGAAAACCAAGGAGGCTTCTATGAGATCCTCCAACAAGTTGCTACGGGGAGTTCTCATCCTGGTGTTCGGCTTGGGCGTCGTCGGCTTCGTCGGGCCAAGCAGTGCGACGACGGAAGAGACGGCTCTTAGTCTGCCCATCGCAACGGTGGCGGACTATCTGCATGCCGTGATTGAAGCAGACCGTGAGGTGTACACCAGGCACGTCGTTGAACGGCTGCAGGCCAAAGGGGTGGTCGTTGCCTCGGAGAACTGGGAGGAGATGAATACGCTGCCTCTCCCGGCTCAATTCCTGATGGAGTCTGGCCGCATCATGGCAAAACAAAGCATCGGCATACAGTATCGATTGATCAGCCTCTGGCCGATCAACAAGCGGAATGTCGCCCGAAGCGAGTTCGAGAAGGAAGGCCTGGGTACTATTCTCACTCATCCGACCAAGCCCTATACCGGTTTTGTGATGGAAGGAGGAGCCCGTTACTTCCAGGCCGTCTATCCGGATCTTGCTGTGACCCAGGCTTGCATCGGCTGCCATAATGCCCATCCGGACAGCCCCAAACGGGACTTCAAGATCGATGATGTCATGGGGGCAATCGTGATCAGTATTCCAGCTGTAAGTGCCACTGCACAAGCACATCCCCGCGTCCGCATGAATCTTGTTGATGAGAATGGTGTGGGGAAGGAGATTGGCCAAGTCACAATCAGTGAAACGGAGTACGGCCTCGTGTTCAGCCCCGCAGTCACCGGTCTACCACCCGGGTTGCATGGGTTCCATGTGCATGAAAACGCGAGTTGTGAGCCGAAGGAAAAAGACGGCAAAAAAATGCCCGCGTTAGCGGCCGGCGGCCACTATGATCCAGCGGGCAGCAAACGCCATAGTGGGCCCGGGGGGGACGGTCATCTGGGGGATTTGCCCGCATTGTTCGCGAATGCAAACGGCAACACCAGTGCTGTCTTGGCACCACGTTTGAAAATGGCTGACCTCAAAGGCCGTGCTCTGATGATCCATGCAGGGGGCGATAATTACGCGGACCAACCGGCTCCACTGGGCGGTGGCGGGGCACGTTGGGCGTGTGGTGTCATTCCGGTTGATTTAGAATTCGAAGAGCCTGGAGCATAAGGGGTTGTTTCAACCGCCTAACCGAAGCAAGAACGAGGAGGGTTTTTGAAATGCCAGGTCCCATACGCGCTCTCGGAGAGCGTTGACAAGTCATCGCTGACCTGCCCCCAATTGTTAGGCCACCGTTCAAGTTCGTTCATGCCGATGACCTGCCCGGGCAAATTCGGTCCAGGATGAATGTTAGACTGACCAGCCGAGCGTAGTAGAGTCCGCGCTCTCCGCTCAGTGAGCCGGTAGCTCACTGTTTGTCGAATAATACTGCGTATTATCTAAGGGCTCCTCCCTCGCATAAAAAGGATGTGACCAGACACTGTCGGAACGGAAAGGATAGAAAGGATTAACATAGAATAAAAAGAAGGCTCCAAGACATCGGTATTGCAAAAGAAATTGGGGAAACCGTTGCAATAGCGAGCTTTGTCAGAAAATGGCTTTTTGTCACTCTTAATCAGCGGGCTGTAGGTTCGACCCCTACACGGCCCACCAAAAAAATTAACTACTTAGGTATGTACACTAGTAGCCACTTCATGGATAGTGGTGGCAGGTGATGGCACGCGCTACACGGCGTGCGCAACAACTCATTGAAAAAAACCTCCCACTACCGTGGCGAGAAGCCGCCGCGTCCCGACCTGCCGAAGCGCGAGGAACTGGAGGCCACCAGCCGGCGCTTCGCTGTGAAGTTTTTGCTTGCCATAATGAACTCGTCCGCCGCCCGAGATTTTCTCCGCTCGAATCGACGCAGCAACACCGACATCTACCCCGAAGATTGGAAAAAGCTGCCCATCCCAGATGTGACGCCGGAACAGCAGAAGCCCGTCGTTGCCCTCGTAGACCAGATTCTTACGGCAAAGCGCGCCAACCCTAACGCAGACCTAACTACGCTCGAAATCGACCTCGATGCGCGCGTGGGTTCCCTCTACGGCCTGACGCCGCACGATATCAGCGCCGTGGAAAAGTCCGCACCATCGTCCAGCCGCCGAGCTAGACCCGCTTCGACAAGTTCCTAGAATTGTCCCTCGGACCTCGCTCAGCAACGATCGTTCGATAGTCAAGGGGCCAGAATGACGGGTACGAAGAACACGGTGATGCCCGATGCGTATCAGGGACGGGAGCAGGCTTATATCAAGCATCGATTGCTAGAGAGCTACCTTGAGAAGCTCTTTATGGGTTTCTGCCGGTCATGGCACGATGGCAACTTGACGGAGCCTGTGTGGCGAGTGGCTGCATCGAGATTCTTGGCACCCTCACTGAATCGTGGGTCGTATAGATAAAACCCACCGCGCACTGGGAGCACTCCTTTTCATACAGAAACGGGCAGGGTTATTCTCCCCCGCCCGTTCGTACAAACCCACCTCCGCCGTAGGCGTTGATACCTTATTTTACTTCAGTCAGAATTTTACTTCAGTGAGATGCGTGAGAGCAGTTTCGGCATGTTCCGTGGCGACGTCGGCGTGGCCCGCCTTACCATGCTCAATGGCTTCTTTCAGATGCTTAATCCCTTCGTCCAAATGCGGGTTTTTGCCTCCCCTCTCAGCATGGTTCAGCGACTGTTCCGCATGTGTCACGAGCACCTCAGCATGACCCTGTTTGCCATGGTCCACCGCTTCCTTCGCGTGCATGATGGCGTCCCTGACGTTACCGGCGGGGGACGGCTGGGCGTTCAGCATGGGCACACTAACGAACGCTCCAAGCGCAAACAGAATGAGGGCACCACGGTAGAATTTGCTGGTCATCTTTGTCTCCCCTCCATGGTTAGAATTCACTGCCGAAAAAGACTGTAGGAAATCTTAAATTCACCTTAACACAGCGTTTCCGTAGCCTGTCAAGAAGAGCTGGCAGGCTGCTCGAAACCGAGGATTTTCTGAAGCCCATGAACATACGGCGTAGGACTCGGCCGGAAGGAGAGTTCCCGAACTTCTGGCATCGTAGTCTGTGGCTCTGAACCGTCAGTGGTCGTCGAGGCATCGGGCTCGCTGCAAAACTGCGAAGTTAAGCCTCACCATTTGATTGCGAATCATCGGACCTTCACTGTGCTAAATTTGTGCTAAAAGTCTGCGCAATGGATAGAACGAGTGGAATGAATAGAACCAGTCGAACCGGAGTAAGGGATTGATTTTCAAAGGAACGGGGAAACCAGTTTACCAATCAAGCCGTTACAAAAACTGCCCTGTTAGCGCTCTTAATCAGCGGGCCGTAGGATCAATCGCGCCGCATCCCATCGTGTTTTTGTGTAGCCTCGACAGTGGCCGACCGGCTATCACCTCCGAGGCGCACCGCTCGCGCTAGCTCCACTGTCACTCCCGCTGCTCGTTCCTCTCCGGTACGCCGGCGCCGGCCTCTGCCTCCTGTTTCCTCTGTGAAATGTGCATTGGCTTTCCTCTTCCGGTGAGAGAGCTAACTTCATTTCAACAAAGGAGGAAACAAGATGGCTACCAACAAACAACCCGCGAACACGCTACGATGCGGCAACATCAAAGCGACGATCTGGGAGAACACCAGCGAGAAGGGTCCGTTCTTCTCGACCACCTTCTCCCGCCCGTTCAAGGACCAGTCCGGCGCCTGGCGCAATGGGACCTCATTCGGTTTCAATGACCTTGAGGCCCTTGTCAGTGTTGCGCGTGAGGCCAAGGAGTGGATCTCCACTCACGCCTTGAAGCGCTGAGCTTCTTCACCGGGAAGCCTCCGGTCCTCCGGGGGCTTCCCTTCCAAGGGACAGGAGGGAGGTATACCAGGCTGCTAGAAAAGAAACCGACGCGACAATTTGAAACTGACCCACTCCTTCCGCGTAGCATAAGACCCTGACGTACCAGTTACGTCGACTGCTCTCTCCTACGCGCCTTGCATTCTCCCCCGCGCGATGGATCCCACGGTCCCCGCAGCTCCTACGCCAGCCTCTTTCTGAAGCGCGGCATTCTTTGATGGCGCACAGCACGACTGTCGGCTCTTGCTTCAGCGAGGCGCAGATCTCACAGGGAAGACGTTCCGGTTCGGTATCGGGATCATCCCTGGCCGAGAAGGTGGTGGTGTCTTCAATGAAAGGAGGGCAGGCCATGAAATTCTACACCATCGTGATGACAGGGCTCGTGTTGGTAGGAGCTGCCTCACTCGCCTCCGCGAATCCGGCGATGCTGCCCCAGCATCCCGGGTATCCATCGGGCGGAGAGTATGCCAACGATACTGGGCAAAAAAATCTGACCGTTGAGCAATCCCTCAGCAGCGCCGCCGTGTCAGAGGATGCGCATACGGGCCAGAAGCTGGTAGATCCCAGTAATGCCAGGTTGCTGAAGCCGCAGGAAGCCGGTCCACTGCCGACGATTCAAGGGCCTCAAATCAAGATTGCGCCGCCGGTCACTGAGGCGACTCGCATGCCCAAGCAGTAGCGCCCTGTTCGCGCCAGTGGGAAGGGCCTTCCTCTTGTCCATCCTTTCCTGTATCTGGGGGGAGTTGGGTGAGAGGAATGGTCCCAGCCAAGAGGCAGGTTTAGGACACTTGGATGCTTAGAAGAGAGGGATCGCCATGTCACAGCTAGGGACTGTTACTGACCGGATCCTCGCAGCGGTGCACTGTGCTCCTGGTTCTCAGCTCGATGAGTTGGTGCTGAGTGTACCAGAGCTCACCTGGAACCAGGTTTTTCTCGAAGTCGATCGTTTGAGCCGAACAGGGCAGGTGCGGGTGACGGCCATGGGCAAGGGGACGTATGCAATCTGGCTGCCGAATAAGGAGAAAAGAACACGAACCCCACAGCATCTCTCGTGATCCGCGAAAAGAGGCGAACCACGACCGTGGATGTTTCGGGATCTTCGAGCACCCAGACCGATCGCGGCCGCCACAAAACTAGGAAATTTCCGCGATCTGGTCACAATTGCTCAGTAGCAAGACTCCACAGAGCATAGCGGTACATCTATACGTTCATATCTAACCGAGGAGGCCCCCCATGGTTTCCATTCCCAAAATCGTCGGTGTCATATCGTGTGGTTTCTTGCTAAGCCTTGGTCTGTCCCATGCCGCGCAGGCAGATAATGTGGCGTCGGCTGCGGACGAACTGAAAGCCGACCAAATGGAGGGCGGCCACTTAAAAGGCGGCAAGACGATCAAAGGCGAAGTGTTGCGCGTCGAATACGGGGACTATTTCGTCAAGGGGCAGGACGGCAAGGAAGTACGGTTGCATACAGATAAAACTACCCAGATGATGGGACAAATCAAGAAGGGCGATCGTATTGAGGCGAAGGTGAACGATCAGAATCATGCGCTGTCGATCCGCGAGGGCCAATAAAACCTCAGCGCAGTAGCTACGGAGCCGGCTGGACTGTCAGTGAAACACAAGGCTTGCCAAGCCTTCGCGCTAGAGTATGCCGCGGTGTGGTTTGGCTTCAGTGACTCTGGGGTGTTGGTGGGGGTGGCACTCCTACAGAAGTTTGCTTGTGCTTGTCGTAATAATTATCTGTACTGCCCCGCTTAATTGTGGACAGTTCATTGAACATTGCAAACTATCCAGTTTGCAGAGAATCCAGCCCTCTTCGATTCTCCATTTCTCAGGGGACATCCAGGACACTCGCTCGTGACTCTGTGGAAAGGGCCTCGGCTGTCTTCCCTACCATGGGTTTTGAATAAATTCACTGGGTTTCCACCATCCAGCTGACTAAGCTACCTGTCTACATTTTAAGCAGGGCACAACATTTTAAACAAATCGTGCTCCGAGGACCTGTATGTATGTTCCCCAGTGGCGCATACGCAAGGGCATAGAAAGTTTGGCTGACCGTTTGATAGCATTAGCGTCTGGCCGTTTTATCGTTAGCAACAGCTGCGTGTCAGTGTCCCACGACTGTGCGGTGGCTCTTCACTCAGGGAGGTGAGTTATGACCTGTCCACACGTGACCGCTCTTAAGCCCGTTCCCGCTCGCACTCTAGGATGTGAAGAATGCCTGAAGATTGGATCATCCTGGGTTCATCTCCGTCTCTGCCTGACCTGCGGTCATGTCGGCTGTTGTGACAGCACGCCCAATCGCCATGCCACGAAACATTTCGCGCACACGACCCATCCGGTGATGGCCTCTTTCGAGCCCGGCGAGCGGTGGGCCTGGTGTTATGTCGATCAGATGGATCTGGAAGTGCCGGCGCGTGTCGCGCCGTCCTTGCGGTAGTGAGGCAGGCTCGTTGCCCCCGAGAGGAGGAGGTTGAGACATGGCCGACCAGGACTTGCACAGGGTCGCTTTCCCCGCGCTCGACGACGTCCAAGTTGCCACGCTGGCCAAGTTCGGCACGCGCCGGGCGTTGCGCGACGGGGAGCACCTGTTTAAGGCAGGGGATCGTGAGTACAAATTCTTCGTCGTCGAGCGCGGCGCGGTGGAGATCGTCGAACATTCGAGCGGCGAGACCAAGAAGGTTGCCTTGCATGAAAGGCATGCGTTTGGCGGCGACGTCAGCCTGGTGACCGGCCGGCCTGCGCTGATTAGCGCGGTGGCTCGGGGGGACACCGAGGTCTTCGAGATCGCGCCCAATGACATCAGGCGTATCATGGGCGAGCGGCCTGCGCTCGGCGAGCTGCTGCTGCGCGCGTTTATTGCGCGACGCGAGTTGCTCGTGGCGTCGGACTTTCAAGGACTCCGAGTGCTCGGGGCCGGCTCCTCGCGCGATACCTTCCGCATCCGTGACTTCCTTGCCAGGAACCAGGTGCCGTTCACCTGGATCGATGTGGATCATGACCCTCAGGTAGGCGCACTGCTGCAAAGCTTCGGGCTCACCGAGGCCGACACGCCGGTGGTCGTCTTCGGATCTGAGCCGTTGCTGCGGAATCCCTCGACTCGGGCATTGGCCGACCTTATCGGAGTCAGACGGCCGCTCACGCAACGGGTCTACGACTTGGTGATCGTCGGTGGCGGTCCGGCGGGACTGGCTGCGGCCGTGTACGCATCGTCGGAAGGGCTGGCCACCGCCGTGATCGATGCGACCGCCCCGGGAGGACAGGCCGGCACATCCTCTAAGATCGAGAACTACCTCGGCTTCCCGACAGGCATCTCCGGTGCCGACCTCGCAAACCGCGCCATTTTGCAAGCCCAGAAATTCGGCGCCCAGTTTTCGTCCCCCTCCCAGGTTGCGCGCCTGGAGTTTGAGAAAGACAAGACCCTCGTGTGGTTCGACAGCGAGCATGTCTCGACTCGATGCTTGTTGATCGCGACGGGCGCCGAGTATCGCAAGCTGGACGTTTCAAAGCGCGAGCAATTCGAGGGCTTGGGCGTCTACTATGCCGCCACCCCGACGGAGCTGCAGCTCTGTCGCGGCTCGGAGGTCATTGTGGTCGGCGGGGGCAACTCCGCCGGACAAGCCGTCATGTTTCTTTCGGAAGAGACCCGGCGCGTGTTCTTGCTTCTCCGTGGTGGCGACCTGCGTAAGAGTATGTCCAGCTATCTGACGGACCGCATCGAGGGCGCCGACAACATTGAGGTACTGGTCGACGCGGAGATTTGCCGCATGCTGGGGGACCAGCGGCTGGAGGCCGTCGAAATCAAGAACCTCCGCAGTGGCGAGACGCGAACAGTCCAGACCCCTGCCGTGTTTACCTTTATCGGCGCGATCCCCTGTACCAATTGGCTGCCTGCTGAAATAGAGACCGACCCCAAGGGTTTCGTGAAGACTGGCCGACTGGTGTCAGCCTCGCCGTACTGGAGGGCCGATCGGGAACCGTTCTTCCTCGAGACCAGCCGTCCCGGCGTCTTCGCGGCCGGCGACGTGCGACTCGGCTCCACCAAGCGTGTGGCCTCTGCCGTGGGGGAGGGGGCAATGGCGGTGCAGTTCGTTCACGAATACCTGGCCTCCGGTTGAGCGCATGAGTCCTCTTGTCTCCTTCCGACAGGTTTCGGCTCGCATCGGTCAGAAAGATATTCTGTACGATCTCAGTTTCGACGTCGAAGCCGGCGAGACCCTGGTGCTCCTGGGTCGTAGCGGCTCGGGCAAGACCACCGCCTTGAAAATGGTGAATGGCTTGCTCTTGCCAAGCGCCGGTGCTGTCTTGATCGAGGGTATATCCACGACCGCCTGGGACCTGATCCGGCTGAGGCGTCGGATCGGGTACGTGATTCAGGATGCAGGCCTCTTTCCGCATTTCACTGTGGCCGCCAATGTCGGACTGGTTCCGCGTCTGGAAGGTTGGCAGCTCCGCGACATCGACGTGCGCGTCGAGAGTTTGCTGACTCAGATCGGGCTTCTG
>WNFB01020715.1_pt1 | contig 11181 bp, 13 predicted proteins | sample 5400501 | NCBI WGS metagenome assembly WNFB01 (sample SAMN13153341, study PRJNA577476) | soil metagenome | isolation source: 200 cm saprolite under Douglas fir tree site 2 hole 1 | place: USA:California | collected 2015-04-18 | reverse complement strand
CGGCAGAAGCAGAAGCCGGCTTCTTCTGCTGCCTTCTCTGTTCTCTCTTTTCATTTCTTAACTTTCTATTACCCGACTCATTCGGGACAGGATTTAACTCTTCGGGTGACACTTCCCCGACAGGCTCATAGACAGGTTTTGTCCAATCTATTGTTTTTGCGCCATTTACCCTGTACTCGTTCCCCGACAGGTCATGGACACTTGCCCGACAGAGCAACGTCGGATAGTTACCGCGCTTTCCAGGTGTTTTGAACGTTCTGAGCCATCCGATAGCTTCCATGTGCTCAAGGATTCTTTGCATGGTCCGTTCTGACACGCGGCGGCAGTGGGCATGGAGAGCAGGAGCGCTTGTGAAGCAGACCCCCACAGGAATAGAGCAGGGACTACCGATAACAAGGTTGGCCTTGAGGCTCAGATAGTCATGGATACCATTTTCGAGCAGATCAATCTCGCCAGATTCTATGTGCTCCAGAATCCCGCGACGCCGCTTGTAGAAACCGGCGTTCATCGTTGCGCCGCCTCATCGAAAGGGGGCAAGCCCGTTAACCGAGGACGATCTCGCCAATTCTCGGCGGGACTCGGGGGTTGCGGTCTGGAAGCTTCCGCAACGGGACCGGAAACGACTCGGAACCATTTGTGCCGAGCACCGTCAATGCGTCCGGGGCGATTTTCGATATTGGAAAACCTCCGGCGCAGCCCGAGGATGACGCCGCGCGGGCCACGCACGCTAAGAAGAGGCAGGATCTTGTCACGCCGCGGGGGGACTTCCCAGGCGGGACTCGCCTCTGTCTTGCGACCCTCGCCACAAAAATTGAGCATAGTCACCTTCCTGGAGAGTGTCCTCACACAGTGCGGGCACAACGCGCCCGGTTGCCTCAGAACTCAGCTCGCCTCTGCCGAAGCCGCGACAGCCCTGCGCTCTTCGCGCTCTGCGGAACGCATACAGCGCCGCCGCTCCAGGTTGCGCCGCCATAGCTCGAAGGACCCGCGGACGATATAGACACGACCGCCCCGACGTTGGACGGCCATGAGCTTGTTCGCGATCGCCAAATAGACCTGCTGGGTATGGACCTGTGCCTCGATCGCCGCCCGCTTCGGTTCCACAAGTTCTGTTTTCTTCATGCCCGCCTCGTTGAAATCGCGTGTTGCAATCCAGACATTCTGATTCTATCCTGCCGTTACAAGCATGCGCACAAAAACCGTTACAGCAGCTTCGGCGATCCCGGTGCTCATACCCGCGACGGTTGCCGATCAAGAAGGTGTGGTTGTCACTGATACACTTCTGCCGCCGTTCTTGGTGCGCGGGCTAAAGACCGACGTTCTCGACCATGGCCGTTTCTCACAGAGCTTCCGAAACGCGGAAGGGCGAGAGCTGGTTGCCGAAAAGGAAGAGTTCGTCGCTGTTGTCGAACTGATTGAAGCCTACAAGCTCCGTATGCACCCGTCCCGTAGGGGCGAGTGGAAGAGAGCCTGGAAAGAGGCGCTGCGGAAGTACGAGGGCTCCATTTTCACTTACAAAGAAACCAAGCTGCTGCCAGAAGACGAGAAAAAGAGGCGGGAGTTTGGCCGACAACTCATCGAAATTGTTGTGCCCGCATGTGGCCTTGACCTCGGGACCAAATCCCCCGAGCGGGCTGCCGACCTGTGGGACGGCTATTTCTTGCTCCGATCAGCAAAGTCCAACCCCCAACTGCTCTTAGGCCGGATCATCTCCAAACATCTCCACCAAGTCAGGGTGGTTTTGTGGTTTAGCCAGGGTCGTTTGCAGCCGGCCCTCTACTGTGGGAACGAGCGGGACGCCTTCTACGTAAGAACCATGTTGAGTCTCAATGAACGGAAGGGTTGGGCGGTTTGTCCGTACTCGCGTTGTGGTAAGGTTTTCGAGCAATCGCGGCCCGATCAAGAATGTTGTTCGACTCGGCATACGAATGCACATCGAATAGCCGTTTGGCGCACGACGTCGCGAGGACGACGTGCGATGAAGAATGACTCGGAACGGCGCAAGAGAAAGAGCGACCGAGCCCGGAACACTAAGAACAGGCAAAGAGGCAACAAGTCTCAGTAGACGATCTTAGGTCTCAGGCTGGGCCTCCAATAAGGCGAAACTTAATCACTCCACCTTGTTGCATTGCGAAACCGAACCACTCGATGCATGGCGCGGCGCGGCCTCGACACGGTGGTTCGGATGAGTCCGAAGGCTTTCTAGCAGCCCGTATGCTTCATCCTTGGGCGGAGTTCTCCCTGGCTCTGTTGCCTTGGTGATCCGCGATTCGAGTCTCGGCTGGGTCAGACAATGCGTAGCTGCGTCCGTTTTGAGGATCATGCTACATTTTCGGCAGAGGAACTGTGCAGACTCCAAAGAGAGGAAGACCGCCAGAGGTAGTTCGGCAGAACGGAACCACAGGGGTCTCTGCTGCCGGCAACACATCGGACTGCGACCGCCTTCTTTCTCGGCCGGTCGTCCTCCATCGGCGGACGAACAGGAGGATGATCGCCTTGTTGCTTCGATCCCTCAAGGGCGGGCGCCGCCAATTCATGGAGCTCGCGCATCATACTCCCAAGCTCGATCCCAAACTCGGCCCCATCGTCGCAGATTGGGACCGCATGAAGCCGGCGCTACGGAACGTGGCCGACCTCGACGCGCTCTGCGAAGCGTATGGGGTTGACCCGACGCACTTTATCGGAGTTGTCTGTGAAGCAGAACTGAAGTTCCGCGGTAGTGTTTCCATCCTGGTCGCCGCGCTCAAGATGCCGGCTGTCGTCGCAGCTTCGGTCAGAACCGCGAAGAAGAAGACTGGCGTGGCAGATCGTAAGATGCTGTTCGAGCATGCTGGTTTTCTGCCCGTTCCCCGAGGCAAACAGATTAGAATGCTCAACCACGCCGTGATAAAAACCGAAGAGAACAAAGGATGTGGCGATCCCCTCCCCTCATTTGAAAGTACCGTGGCCGAGATCGAAGAGTTGCTGAGGGACGATAAGTAGGTCAGTCTTCACCAATTTGTGCTTTTCTCTTTGGACAGAACACTCCTGGTGCCCGTTTCCTTCCACACCGAGTTGCGCCCGCGATATTGGGAGGGGCCAATTCGATGGTCGCTTGTGTCCGTGTGCATGCTCAATTCGCTCGCCTGATAAGCGAACGAGGGGCGAAGTTTGAAGGGGGCGTAACGCTTGGGACGGTATAGAGCTTGGGCGGCTTTCTATCTAGTAGATCGGGTGTCGTTTGGGTTCTGTGGGCGGAGGCAGTGTAAAATCCATGGTTGGGGGTGCCGCGCGTTGTTGAGACGCCCGCCAAGAGGCAGAAGTATCTGGATAGTACCAAATCCCCTGTTTGTCGAGACTTCGGCAGGCAGTTCGATGAAGGTTCCTTATCGTCGTTTCGGGAAGTGGAAGCCGCTGGGGACCCGTCATCACGTCCAGAGCGACCCCACACTGCACAAACTGTCTAGTTTCTTGGGGAAGCGGGCTTTGATGGACTACGTGCGCCGCGCTGCCTTCACTAACCCTGACGTCGTGTCATTGGTCGAGAAGTGGGATTCCCTGACTCCGGCAGCGCAGAGGGCCGCGACTCTTACAGACCTATGCCACGTCTCCGCGTTAAGTCGTGCCGACTTCATTGGGGCGGCGGCCAGGGGTTGCTGTCAGGCTGGCGACCGGTGCGTTCTCATTGCCTTGCAGAACATGGAGCTGCCCCAAGACGTGGAACTTGCCGTCTGTGAATGGTTCGCTTAGCGAAGAGCTCTGAAGAGCAAAGCGAGAGCGTTTCTTTTGCAGCCCAGTCGCAGCTTCGTGTAACACGAATCTATCTGATCTCCAAGAAGATACGCTGTTGTCTCTCTAACAATCTGAGAGCCGCCTTGAAGATTCTCGCCCGATACCTCCAAAGTAGCTGTTGCAGCCGCCTTTTACCGACCGGCTTTCCTGCCCTTTTCAGCGTCTTTTCTATCTTCGAGGCCACCTCTTCGATCCGTTTTAGGTTCAGATCCTCTGTGGACAGTGAGAGCCGCCGTTCGACTTTGTTGCGCTCAATGGCTACATCAGTCACTACGCCAGCATGTTGCACGGTGACGCGCCGTTCATCGCCAAGAATGCCGACCGTTCCCGGTTCCCTGCTTGGCTCGCTCTTCGGAGTTTCCTGAAGAACCAAGCGTTCTTCCCACCCGGCTGACAGAGGCTCCAATAATGGATTGTCGCGGATCAGTTGAGGCGGCAGTGGTGGGCACTTCCATCGCCCGCTCTCAGCCGTGAACCCGAGCGAGCGGATCGCGGCGGCTTCCTCGGGCGAGAGAGTGGTTTCGCCAGTTGCATCAGGCAGCCGACGAAGAACCAGCAACAGCTTGACCAGGGTCGCGTAATCGGGGGTCGGCTTCATTCCCAAGACTGTTCCACAACTCAAAAGTCTACCACTCGCCAGATTTTCTGCGGGATTTCCTGGACTCGGGAGCGGACCGCCCTTGTGCTTCTTCCGTCGAGCTTGTAACTGCCTGAAGTATTCAGGCCCTCGCTTGGCGATCTCCTTCTCACCTTTCCGTCCAAGCTTGACGGCGGCGGGATCTTTCTTCTTCGGCAAAATTCAGAGGTCTAGCTCTAATCTCCTGACCGTATTATGCATGACGACCAATCGGGCTCCAATGTGAAGGACAAGAAATTCTCTCAGAACGCGATCGCAGCACCGGCACATGTCCGAAAACCCGGGCAACGGCTGGTCGGCACCCCAGAAAATACCTCTTGACCCCGTACCATAGTCCGGGGTTTAGACTAGATTCGGAAAGTGGATAGGGATATGAAGTCGCTCACAATTGGTCGTCTTGCAAAGGAAGCCGGAGTGAATTTGGAGACCGTTCGTTTTTACGAACGTAGGGGCCTGCTGCCAAGACCGCCGCGTAGTGCCTCTGGCTATCGTTTGTTTCCGGTAGAGGCGGCACGCCGACTGAGATTTATCCGGCGCGCTCAGGAGCTTGGGTTCTCGCTTAAAGAGGTCGGAGAACTGCTGTCGCTCCGGGTGTCGCGCAGGACAACGAGCGCAGCTATTCGCGCGCGGGCTAAAACCAAGATTGCCGACATACAAGAGAAGATCAGGAGTTTGGAATCAATGAAGAAGACTTTACAGAAGCTCACAAAGGTTTGCGACGGATGCGCACCGCTTGCCGAGTGTCCAATCCTTGACAGCCTTGATCGGGAGACTCTGTGAACAGCAGATTGAAACAAGGCTTGCTGGCACTACCGAGCGTCGGTTTTTCGATGCTTCCCAAGTTAGCTTGCCCGGCGTGCTGGCCTGCCTATGCAGGATTGCTGTCATCGGTGGGTCTCGGCTTTCTCATGTCAACGGCCTACCTCCTGCCTCTGACCGCCGCGTTTTTATTTCTTGCTGTGGCAGCACTGGTGTTCAGAGCAAATAAACGCCGGGGGTACGGTCCTTTTGTGGTCGGGCTCGTTGCCGGAAGTGCCGCCCTGTTGGGTAAATTTGCATGGGAGTCCAAGCTGACCATGTACAGCGCACTCGGGCTGCTAGTTGTCGCTTCGTTATGGAATGCGTGGCCGCTCCGTGATAGCGAAGCAGCAATCTGCCCCGAATGCTAAAGAGAAGAAGTTTGATGAACTCAATTCAAAGGAGTGTGAAACACTATGGCTACAAGAAAGAAAATTGAAGTCTTCAGTGCAGGTTGTTCAACGTGCAAGGAAACAATCGAGGTCGTTAAACGCCTTGCCGGGTCTTCGCATGAGGTTGTGATCCACGATATGCAGAAGTCCGACGTGGCTTCCAAGGCGAAGCAATACGGCGTCCGAAGTGTTCCCGCCGTTGTGGTTGACGGCAAACTCGCCGGATGCTGCGCCGGACGTGGCCCGGACGAACATGTTCTGCGTACAGCTCTAGCCTAGATTTATTCGTTGAAACCTCTCAAAGGAGACGCGCTGGGCTGGCAAAAGACAGTGCCCGCCGCATAAATCAAAAACTAACCAGCTACTCTGTTGAGAACTGTTTGGGCGACACTACAAACAGCGTAGGGAGATGGAAAGTACGCTTGGCGGGCAAAAAAAAGAGTGGCCTATCCTAGGTAGAGGCCCAAGTAAAAGGATCGGAAAGAAGGGCGCAGCCCGCCCCGGCGGGCGCCCCTACAAGAGAGAAATGAGTGGAACCAAGAGCTTACGTTAGGCTTTTTGGGCCTGGCGGCGGAGGAAGGTCGGGACGTCGAGATCGTCGGCGGGAACATCTTGGCTGACTTCGCGGACGTTATTTGACTCGGGGTTTGTAAGTACAAACCCCGAACCCCGCTGCTGGTGGACGACGTTCGGCACGGCGCGCTGCATCGGTTCATCTGGCATTTCGCGGCCAGCCTTCCAGGTCTTGGGCAAGAACGATTGCTTCTGGTGGATATTTTTCTTGTTGGCGTCCTTGAAGCCTGCAGCGATGACGGTGATCTTCACTGAATCCTTCATGTTATCGTCCTGCACGGCGCCGAAAATGATGTTGGCATTTTCGTGCGCAGCTTTTTGAATGACGCTCGATGCTTCATGGACTTCGTGCAGCGTAAGGCTTGAGCTGCCGGAAATATTGATGAGGATGCCCTGCGCGCCCTGGATGGAATTGTCTTCAAGAAGGGGGCTGGCGATGGCGCGGTTGGCAGCGTCCACGGCGCGGTTCGTGCCGGTTGCGACGGCGGTGCCCATGACGGCGTAGCCCTGGCCATGCATGATGGCTTTCACATCGGCAAAGTCGCGATTGATGATGCCGGGCACGGTGATGATGTCCGAGATACCCTGAACGGCCTGACGAAGGATGTCATCAGCGATGCGGAAGGCGTCGAAGAAGCTCGTGCCGCGCTCAACGGTTTCCATCAAGCGCTCGTTGGGGATGACGATGACGGTGTCCACCGCGCCGATAAGTTCCTGAAGGGCTTGCTCGGCTTGCATCATACGGCGCTTGCCTTCGAAAGCGAATGGTTTCGTGACGACCGCGACGCTCAAGGCGCCCAATTCGCTGGCGAGCGAAGCGACAACAGGCGCCGCGCCGCTGCCGGTGCCTCCGCCGAGACCGGCCGTAATGAAAATCATGTCCGAGCCTTCCAGCGCTTCGATGATTTTTTCCGTGTCTTCGAGGGCGGCTTTGCGGCCAACCTCGGGATTGGCACCTGCGCCGAGACCCTTAGTGAGCTTCGCGCCGAGCTGCAACTTCACAGGCGCCTGAGACAGCTTCAGCGCCTGCAGATCGGTGTTCGCGGTAATGAATTCCACGCCTTCGAGCTTGGCGCGAATCATGCGATTCACCGCGTTGCACCCACCCCCGCCTACACCGATAACTTTAATCTTCGCCGGCTGCAGCTCCTCGCTGAAGCTCATGCGGATTCCTGCTTCTCTCGTCGTCATATCTTCCCCAACCTTCTCCAGTTTCGCTTGCGGCTCTCGGGCAGGGTCACGAGGCGCCGGCGAACATGGCCTTTAATTTGGATACGAGATTTCCTGAGCGCAGGGGCGCAGAGCGACGCGCCTTTGCGGCACACAGTACGAGTCCAACTATGGTTGCATATTCCGGCTGAGCCACCTGTTCCGGCAGATCAGCCAAGCCTTTTGGTTCCGCGACGCGCACGGGCAGATGGAATGATTGTTCGGCGAGTTCATCCAAACCGTGGAGCCGAGCGCCACCGCCCGCCAGGACAAATCCAGCAGGGATTTGGCCGTCCAGCCCAGCGCGCTGCAAATCGTCGCGAATCAGCGAGAGCAATTCCATAGCGCGCGGCTCGATAATGTCCGTCAACATGTGAGCAAAGATGGTGCGGGGCGGACGGTCGCCGACACTGGCAATCTCCATCGAGCCGTTTCCCTGCATGAATGCGGAAGCGGCGCAGCCGTGGCGGCGCTTGAGTCTTTCGGCTTCAGGGATCGGCGTTCGTAAGCCGACGGCGAGATCATTTGTGAAGTGATCGCCGCCAATTCCAACAGAGCTGGTGTGACGCACCACGCCGCCGCCGAAGACGATCAATTCCGTAGTGCCGCCGCCGATGTCCAGCAGACAGCAGCCAAGATCGCGCTCGTCCTGCGTTAGACAAGATTCCGCGGAAGCCAGCGGCTCAAGGACCGTATCGGTGATGAGGATGCCGGCTTTATTTGCGGCGGTGACGAGATTCTGCGTTGCGGCAACGGAAGAAGTCACCAGATGGACGTTTACTTCCAGCCGCTGGCCAAGCATGCCGATGGCGTCGCGAATGCCGTTCTGCGCATCGACAATAAACTCATGAGGAAGAACGTGTAAGACTTCGCGGTCTTCCGGAAGTGTGATGTTGCGTGCAGCATCGACGGCGCGGCGGACGTCTTCGCGCTCGATGTCTCGCGGCCGCTGTCCGAGGGTGATGCCGCCGCGGCTGTTTACTCCGCGTACGTGGCCACCGGCGACTCCGATCAGCGCTTCCTCCACCGGCACGTTGGCAACGCTTTCGGCCTCTTCGACCGCGCGACGAATGGAGCTCACGGTGGAATCAAGATTAACGATCAGGCCTTTGCGAAGTCCCTTGGACTCGGCTGCCCCGAGCGCCAGAAACCTCACCAGTTCGCCATCGACTTCCGCGATCAGCACGCAGGTCTTCGTGCTACCGATGTCCAGCCCCACCAGGTATTTGTCCTTCTTCGCCAAGCCGCCGCTCCTGCGATGAAACTATTTTGTCCTTGCGGTGGTTGTACCCGCACTCGTATCGGGATTCACAACCACTTGCCGCGAATACTGCAAATCGATGGACTGCACACGGCCGGCATTCGCCTGCCACTGCGAAAAATTGTCGACCAGCATTTTGTATTTGCCAGTGAACTCGCTCGAACCGAAGTGAATCGTCACAGCCTGCGAATCGTTGGCGTTCGCCAGCCCGGTCATCACCACGCGCAAGTCTTTCGGGTTGGAAAGGTCGATTTCACTCACGCGATCGGACGAGCCGGCGCGGACGAGATCGAGATCCTTCATGAATTCCTCGTAGGTCTGCATGCGCTTTTCGCGCTGGTCACGCGGCAGGTCTTCCGAAACGCCGGTGACGATAGGAAAATGCAATTCTTCGCCGCGCGGGCGGTCCAGAATGACGCCGTGGGCGTCAATTAGTCCCAGTTCGTTTCCGTTCCGGGTAAATGCGACGGGAGTGCGCTCCGTGAGCTCGATACGGAGGCGATTTGGCAGGATGCGCTGCACGCTGGCGGACTCGACCCAGGGAATCTGTTCGAGTTGACTCCGGCGGGCTTCCAGAGGGACGCGCAATACGCTGCGGTCCCGATCGTGGACAAACTGCAGAAGAACTGCTTCGCGGCTGACGATGCGATTGCCGTTCACTTCGATTTGATCCGGCTTCAACAGAAGCATGCTCGGCGAATAAAGAAGAAACTGCGTCCCGTAAAAGGCCGTGGTCACACCCACAGCACCGGCAAAACTCAGAACCAGAACGCGCCGATAGAACGGCCAGCCCCGGCCGCTGAACTTCTTGCGGCGGATTTCGACCGGCTTCTGACGGCGCAAATAACGCGGCTCATCGTCGGCAAGCAGCTCAGGCCGGTAAGAATCGGCTTCTGCTGCCGCAGACGCGCTCCGCTGTATGGCCTTCACGCGTTCCAAACGACCACCTCGTTCTCAAGATTTACACCGAAACTCTTCTGCACGCGCTCGCGCACGTCGGCGATGAGCATCAGCATGTCTCTTGCGGAGGCGTGGCCGGCGTTCACAAAGAAATTGGCATGGCGGTCGCTGACGCGGGCGTCGCCCACAGACAAGCCCTTGAGTCCCAGCTCATCGATCATGCGGCCGGCCGACACACCAGGAGGATTCTTGAAGATGCAGCCGGCACTCTTCTGGCCGAGCGGCTGGCTGGAGCGCCGTTTTTCGTTGCAGATACGAATCCCTTGGAGAATATCTTTGTACGGTTTGGAGGGTAGTTCCAATATCACTGCGAGCATCATATCATCGGGCGCAAAAGAAGTGTGCCGGTATTCGAAAGAAATTTGATCGCCGTGGAGGACTTCGATCTTCCGGCTAGCCACCCGGTAGAGCCTCACTTCCCGGACATAGCTGCCAATCTGCATGCCGTAGGCACCGGCATTCATGCGCAGGGCACCGCCGACGGTGCCGGGAACACCGATGAGCCCCTCCATCCCGCCGAGGTCGTTCTTCGCGCAGAAAGTGATCATTCGGCCCAGGTCTGCCGCAGCATCGACGTGCGCAAGATTGCCTTCGAGCACGACGTCGGGCTCCGGACGGACGAGTTGCAGGACCACCCAGGGCAGTTCCCCATCACCGACGAGCAAATTTGAGCCGCCGCCGAGGAACTTATGTGGGACTTGGTTGGCTTCGAGCAGTGTAAGGAGATCCGGAAGACTTTCGTGCCTCTTGATGCGGAGCAGGTCCGTTGTACCGCCGATGCCCAGAGACGTAAGGCCGGCAAGCGCGGTACCATGTTTCAGCTCAATATTTATTTCCGCGAGCTTGGCAACGATCCTGGGATCACGAATGCGCATGAGGTGTCGGATGCTCCGTTCCCAGCAAAACCATGAATTCATTGCTCGCCCGGCTGACGTTACCGGCGCCGATGGTAAGGATGGCGTCCCCAGGGCGCGCTTGCTTCAGCAGGTATTCGATGCCTTCCTGCATGGAGTGAAAATAGTGGACGTTTTTGTGACCAGCCTCGCTAATGGCGCTCGCAAGCGCCTCGCTGGTCACGCCCGGGATGGGCGCTTCGCTTGCCGCATAGATATCGAGCAGCACAAGAATATCCGCCTGATTGAACGCGCGACAGAATTCGTCCCAAAGGTGCTGAGTGCGGGTGTAGCGGTGAGGCTGAAATAGCACCAGCAGGCGATTGAACTTGCAGCCACGGGCTGCTTCGAGTGTCGCGCGAATCTCGACCGGGTGGTGGCCGTAATCGTCGACCACGGTGATGTCATTGACCACGCCTTTGATGTCAAAGCGACGACCCACGCCGGCAAACTTGATGAGGCCTTCGCGGATCAAGTCAGCAGGAACATTCAGGTACAGCGCGACGGCCGCTGCTGCCGCCGCGTTGCGGACATTGTGCATGCCCGGCGGGTGCGTTAGCCGGAACAAACCAAGATCTTCACCTCTATAGGTCAGCCGGAACTCGCTGTTCAAACCTTCCAGCTTCACGTCGCTGATCACCAGATCAGCCTGACTCGACGTTCCGTACGTAATGATGGGACGCTTCA
>WNFB01010605.1_pt1 | contig 11181 bp, 5 predicted proteins | sample 5400501 | NCBI WGS metagenome assembly WNFB01 (sample SAMN13153341, study PRJNA577476) | soil metagenome | isolation source: 200 cm saprolite under Douglas fir tree site 2 hole 1 | place: USA:California | collected 2015-04-18 | reverse complement strand
GGTCCGTGGATGCGCGCGAAGTACACCCATCTGTCTTGCCTGATCCCGTTGCGCTGGATGCCGTAGTTCGCGCACTCGATTCCAGCCGTAATCCTGCAATCGTCGCCGGCTCGCAGATTGAAGAAGACCGCGGGTGGCACGAAGTCATCGCGCTTGCGGAACATCTTAATATCGATGTCTACCAGGAACCGATCGCGCCGAGAGTGGCCTTTCCGCGAACGCATCCCCTCTTTCGTGGAAATCTCTTGCCCGCACAGCAGCCGCTTGCCGATCAGTTGGCCTTGTATGACACGGTTGTGGTTCTGGGTGCACCCATTTTTCTCTATTACGCCTACGTCCCCGGCAATTCGATTCGTCCGGGAACCAAGCTGTTCCAGATCACCAATTCGCCGCTCGACGCTTCTGCTGCGCTCGCCGGAACCAGCATCGTGGGCAATCTCGCTTCCGCGATGAAATACATTCGCAGCCACGCCGCGGCAAGAAAAAGAAACTCGGTTTCGCCGCAGCCTCCGCCGCTCGAACCCAAACCCGAATATCCCATTACGCCCGGATTTCTTTTCAGCGTGTTAAACCGCGTCATGCCGCGCGATGCGGTTGTCTGCGAAGAATGTCCGTCGTCAAAAGGAGATCTCGACAGGAATCTTCGCCTGGACCAGCCGGGATCGTTTTACTCGGTGCGCACAGGAATTCTGGGCTTCGCTCTGCCTGCGGCCGTCGGGCTGCAACTCGCGAATCCGGAGAGGAGAGTGGTCTGCCCCGTCGGTGACGGATCCATCCAGTACTCGATCCAAACGCTCTGGAGCGCGGTTCAATACAATGCGGAGGTGATTTTTGTCGTGCTGCGGAATGGAGATTACTCCGCCTTGAAAGGGTTCTGCGATTTCACGAATGTCGGACGAAATGTTCCCGGCATGGACCTGCCCGGCATCGATATGGTGAAGCTCGCCGAGGGCTACGGCCTGGCCGCAAAGGAAGTCGAACGGCCCGAAGATCTGGAGCCTGTGCTTAAAGAAGCGTTCGCGTCGCGGGGACCGCGCTTGATCAGCGTCAATGTCGCGAAAGGCGGGCAGACCTGCATGGGGATGGATCAATCTGTCATTCCCCCGAACTATGGCTGAGGACGGGCAGGCAACTTCAGCCCCCGAAGTAATCCGCCCTGAGGAAGAGAATCCATGGATGAGCTGACAAACATGAATCGCCGGGAACTTCTCAAATCGACTACCGGTATGCTCACGGGCTTGGTTGTCGCCGGAAGTCCCCTTGCCCTGATCGCGCCCGGGCGCGCGTGGGCCGTCGATCTCACGGCCCTCACGAGCGCCGATGGAACCGAACTCATGGCCATGGCGCGCACCATCGCGCCGCACGACAAGCTGGATGACGCCGCGTACGCGATGGTCATCCAGGCCATCGACAGCGATGCAGGCAAGGATGAGAGCACTCGCAAGATGCTCAAAGATGGCCTCGCTGCACTCGGCCCGGGATTTGCAGCAACTGCGGAACACGACCGCGTCGCGGCGCTGAAGAAAATAGAATTATCCGCGTTCTTTCAAGCGATGCGTCTGAAGACGGTGCAGGTTCTCTACGCCACTCCCATTGCCTACGCTTATTTTGGTTACGAGGGCGAAGCGTTTTCCAAGGGCGGATATCTTCTGCGCGGATTCAACGATCTGCGCTGGCTGCCGGAAGTGCCTCTGCAGGATAGCGGCCCGATGCCGGTCAGCTCGTAGCTGATGGATCATCATCGGCTCCGGTGCGGGTGGCGGCACGCTGGCGCATGAACTGACCCGCCGCGGCATCAAGGTAGTTTTGCTGGAAGCCGGCAAGCGGCAATCGACTGAAACTTTTTCACAGGTGCCTGGAGAAGCCTTCCTGCAACTCACGTGGCTCGATGCGCGCACGCAGAGCGGCAATTGGGGCGTCGCGCGCGATTTTCCCACTTTGCCGGTGTGGCACTGCAAGACGGTAGGCGGCACAACGGTTCACTGGACTGCTTCCTGCCCCCGGCTCCGGCCGTGGGAACTGCGCGCAAAGACAACTTATGGAGATGTTGCAGGCGCTTCGCTGATAGATTGGCCAATTTCCTACGAAGAACTCGAGAAATATTACGAAATCGCGGAACGCCGACTCGGCGTGACGCGCCGCAACGGCGTTCCCGGTTTGCCTGCTTCGAACAATTTCAAAGTCATGTATGCGGGCGCGAAGAAGCTCGGCTACAAGCAAGTGCACACGGGCCACATGGCCATCAATTCGCGCGCGTTTGACGGGCGCGGCGCGTGTATCCAACAAGGCTTCTGCGTGCAAGGCTGCAAAATTGGCGCGAAGTGGAGCACGCTATATACGGAAATCCCGCGCGCCGAAGCCACCGGAAATCTCGACCTGCGGACCGAGTCGACGGCCACGAAAATAGAGCATGGCGCCGATGGCCGCGCGAACGCGGTCGTGTACCGCGATAGGCAAGGAAAAGAGCAGAGACAGAAAGCGCGCCTCGTATGCGTGGCGGGCAACGCGATTGAGACGGCACGATTGCTGCTGCTTTCTGCGTCCGCAAAGTTTCCGCAAGGCCTCGGCAATTCGAACGGGCAGGTGGGACGGAACTATTGCCACCACATCACGGGCTTTGTCTGGGGGATTTTTGACACGCCCGTCTTTCTTTGGCGCGGAGCCACGTTGGCGGGCGTGGTCGAAGACGAAGTGATCAACGAGCCGGGGCGCGGTTTCGCCGGGGGATACCGAATGGAACTGCTCGGGCTCGATCTGCCAACTTTTGTGCAGGTGGGCTTGCCATACGGGTGGGGCAAGGACTTCGCATCCATTATCGAGAGCTACAGAAATATTGCCGGCATGTTCATCAATGGCGAGGATCTGCCGCGCGCGGACAATCGCATCACGTTGAATTCCACGGCGAAGGACGCCTACGGCTTACCGGTGGCGAATGTGCACGTGGACGAGCATTCGAACGACCAGGCCATGCGCAAACACGCACAAGGACAAATGAGCAAACTGTACGACGCCATTGGCGCAAAACGCGTCGTGCTCGGTCCGACTCCCCCCGCAACGCATAATATGTGTTCTGCCCGCATGAGTGCCTATCCGCGCGACGGCGTGACAAATGCCTGGGGCCAGGCGCATGATATTAAGAATCTGTTCATCTCCGACGGCAGCGTTTTAAGCACGCCCGGCGCGGCAAATCCCACCTTAACCATTGTGGCTCTGGCGCTGCGGCAGGCAGAGTTCATCAACCAGCAGATGAAAGCGCGCAGAATCTGAAACACAACAAACTTTTTTGAAGGGAGCAACGAGGAATTGCTGAACTGAGGAGGACATGAACCTCCAACCGCGGATTCGGTCATGATTTAGTTTGCAGCGTGGAGGCCGAATGGCGAAGGCCCGTATTCAGTCGCGGGCTCATTTGGCGAACAGTTTGTGGCAGCGGCTTATCCAAGGAAATCGTCGATCACCTCAGTGAACTGACCCGATGAAGACTCCGAATGCGGGGATGGTAAAATGAGTAAGCTGTGTTGACTCGCGCCCCATCTCCGGGGCGGCAATCAGGGGTTTCGCAGAACTTTCCCTGACTCCCTCGGCAGCGAGATTAAACTTGACCGTCCTCAATTCCGCGCTCATGTTGAGCACCACCAGAATCGCATCGGCGTTGTTTGGTTTCTTGCGTAAATAGGCGAGGACGTACGGATCTTCTCCATTCAACGGCAGATAAACTCCATCCCGTAGCGCGGGCTCGCTTTGGCGCAACGCGATCAGCCGTTTGTAGAAGGACAGAATGGAGTCGGGATCGTTCGATTCGGCCTTCACATTGTATTCCGCAGAACTGGGCGGCACGGGCAACCAAGGGCGCTGCGCCGTGCTGAACCCGGCGTTCTTCGATGCGTCCCATTGCATGGGTGTCCGTTCACCGTCGCGGCCCTTCTCTTCCGGCCAGCCGATTTTCCCGATGGGATCCTGGACGTCTTCCTTGCGAACGGGATCCGTAGTCCGCATGCCGATCTCTTCGCCGTAATACATCAGCGGGGTCGCCCGGGTGGTGAGAAGGAGCGCGGCCATCAGCTTGGCAATTTGATCGTTGTGCACGCCGTCTCCGTAACGATCCCACTGGCGCACCTGATCGTGATTGCTGAAAAAATAGTGCGGCTGCCCGCCGGCCGCATTCTTGTCTATTTCATTCAGCAGCCGGCGAAACTCCGGTGCCGAGCGCTTGTTGACGTCAGCAATCTGAAAATCCATCGGCAACTGAACCTCATCATCTTTGCCGCCGTACATCTTGGTGAGCTCTGCGATATTTGGTTCATCGGCCTCACTGATCAGCACCGGATTTCCGGGATACTCGTTCACCACCTTTCTCATTTCGCGCAGCACTTCATGAACTTCCGGCAAGTTGTCTGTGTAATTGTGGGCGATGTTCGGATCGCCATAAGCGTTCTTCCCGGGCAGAATCGGGTCGTCATGTAGGTCGGGGTCTTCAAACAAACGCGAGACGGCGTCGATTCGAAACCCGGCTACGTCCCGGTCGAGCCAGAAGCGCATGGAGTCGTACATGGCCTTCCGCACTTGAGGATTGCGCCAGTTCAGATCGGGTTGTTCCGTGTAGAAGTGATGGTAGTAATTCTGATTGGTGGTTGGGTCAAATTTCCACGCGGAATGGCCAAACCACGATTGCCAGTTGTTGGGAGGCTGCCCCGGCCCCTTGCCGTCGCGCCAGATGTACCAGTCGCGCTTCGGATTTGTGCGCGATGAACGCGATTCCGCAAACCAGGGATGTTGGTCCGACGTGTGATTGGGAACATAATCCATGATCACGCGGATGTTGCGCTTCTTCGCTTCGCTGACCATTCGATCGAAGTCCCCCAGCGTGCCGTAGAGTGGGTCGATGGCCGTGTAATCCGAAATGTCGTAGCCGAAATCCACCAGCGGCGACGGATACATGGGGCTAATCCAGATGGCGTTGATGCCCAGGTCACGAAGGTAATCCAGCCGCGACGTAATCCCGTTGATGTCGCCAACGCCGTCCCCGTTCGAATCCTGAAAGCTGCGTGGATAGATTTCGTATATGACCGCGTGCTTCCACCACGGGTCCTGTGTCTTTGAATGAGTTCGCTCCGCTTTCGAAACTTGGGCCGGCGCCTGTTGTGCCAGGCCGGGACTCGCCGAAAGACAAAGCCCAATCGTCAAAACGTGAAAGATAAACTTGGAGCGGTTCAACACAGCTGATCTCCCAGATTGCGTTCCCTCTCGACAGTGTTGCTCAAGGTTTTGCGCTCTGCTGCCTCTGCAATTGCTCCGACAACTTAAGCTCGCTCTCCGCCTCTTCCGTCCGGCCCAGTTCCCGATAAGCCTGCCCCAGCAAATGGTGCGGAATTGGATTGTTGGCTTCCATGGCGATGGCGCGCTGCAAGGCGCGCACGGCGAGGGCGGTCTCGCCTTTTTTCTCCAGGACCTTTCCCATCAGAATGTATGGCCCCGTCGAAGTAGCATCCAGCCAGATCGATCTTTGCAGCAGCTTTTCCGCTTCCTCGTACTTCTGCAAGCGGCTATAGGCGTCCGCCAGCTTGTAATACACCGCAGCTTCACCTGGATTCAGCTCTAGTTCTTTCTGAAACTGTTCGATCGCTTCCGGCAGCCGGGACTTATAGAGATAGAGTTCCCCTAGCAGCGCATGAGCCAGCGGAAGTTTGGGATCCAGTTCCACCGCCTTTTTTGCGTATTCCTCCGCAACAGGTCCAAAATCCTGCCGTAGCAGCATCCGGGCCGTAAACAGGTAGCTGGCCGCGGAATCGACCGGGACGGCAAACATCTTTGCGAAAGCCTTGCGTGCGCTTGGGTAGTCCTTCGTCTGCATATAGCAAATGCCGAGAATGTAAGCTGCGTCCACGTTCGCAGTGGGGTACCACGTTTGTACCTTTTCGAGCGGCCCAATCGCCTCTGCAGGCCTCCCCGCCAGGTAATACGACAGCCCCATCAACTGGATCGCTTCGTTGTCCTTTGGATCTTCTTCCAGCGCTTTCTTGAAGCTTGCCACCGCCTTAAGATAGTCACTCTTCTTGTAGTAGGTAGCCCCCAGTTCATGAGCAAGCCCCCTCAATTCCGGGTCTTTTAAAGCCAGTGCTTCGAGTTTCGCGATTGCCTCATCGAATTTGCCCTGCTGGGAAAGGCCGCGCGCTTCGCTCAGCGCGGATTCCGGAGACAGTGCCTCCTTTGGCTTCGGCGCTTCGATTAACTGGGCTGGCGTCTGCGCTGCATGCGTTTGAAATCCGGCAAAGCAAGCGGACGCAAGCGAGCCCGCCGCGACGAATTGAAAAAGACCGTTCAATTTTCTCATGCCATAAATCCCCAGATCAGCTTAACGGAACCCTGAAGCAAAAAAACGGGGAGCCTGTCAGGAGGCTCCCCGTTGGGGTGGTGGGGTGTCCTCGTCCTTGTTAGAAAGAGAAGCGCAGACCAAACGTCAGCAGCCGCATCGAAGTGTCTTTTTCGATGTCGCTGATCTGCCCGGCATTGCCACCGCAGTCTATGCACAGCCGATTTCCGTCGTTTGTATTGTTATTGAAGCCCAAAACGGGGTGGTTAAATATGTTGTTCGCATCCATCCGGAACTCTGCTGAATAGCGTTCCGTGATGCGGAAGTTCTTCGCGAGCGAGAGGTTTGAAGTAAACAGGTGTGGCCCGCGGAACGAATCGAAGCCGATGTTGCCGAGTGTACCCGCGGCCGGGCGGGAGAATGCCCCTCCCGAGCCGCCGACAGCCAGTGGCGTCGGAAGGGGTGTGAACCAATGGAGATTCGAAACCGAGCTTCCCGTGACGCCGAGAGGGAACGAGCCGGACGCTCGATTGGGACGGCAGAGTCCGACGTCTTCATCCAGGTTGCACTGGCTATAAGTCGGCGTCCACGGCAGACCACCGCTCCAGTTGGTTGTGCTCGTAAGTCTCCAACCCCCGACCGCGTAATCCGTCAAGGTGTTGGCATCGGACATGTATTTCTTGCCCTTGCCAAATGGCAGTTCGTACAAAATGTTTGTTACCCAAACGTGATTGCGGTTCTGGTCGTCCGGGCCATATGCGACCGCAGGGTCGATGGCGTAGTAGTTGCTATCGTGGAACCTCGCACGGGACCAGGTGTAATGCGAGACGAACTGAAGTCCCTGCGAGATTCGCTTTTCGACTTTCAACTGCAACGCATTGTAGTTGCTGCTTGCGTCCATGCCAAAGTAGTTGCCCAAATCCGACGAGCAACATACCACGTTGGTGGTTATGCCGGTAATTGGGTCGAAATAAGGGGTTGAAAACTTGTTAAAGAAAGGACGTCGGGTGTCAGGATTGGGAACCACACCAAAACCCACGATGCTTCTTGGGTTGGCGTTGTATGCCGGTCCGTCCCCCGCGAATCCGTGCGTGCCTTTGTTGCCCAGGTAGGACACTGCCACGGTCATCGTGGAGGTGAGCTGGTGCTCAACAGTGGCGTTCCACATATCAATGGCGGCTATCCGTTGTTTCGATGGACGAATCCTGGGGTCCACTGACCCGTCCGGACCCCTGAGTGGCAATATGCCCGAGGAAGGAACAGTCGGGAACACGGTCGCCGGCGGCTGGCCGGGAAGTCCAGATAGCCCCGACATGTTGTACAAGGGGACGTTGTCATTAATGCTAGCGGAATTCACGTCATGCGCGCTGATTGACTGGTGAACAAGCACGGGAAGGTTCTGGGTCACAGCGTGACCAAAGTTCGAGCCGAATACTCCGATATCGAAGCTGCGCCCATAGCCGATGCGTACGACAGTTTTCGGCCGCACTTGATACGCGATGCCGACGCGTGGCGCAAATGCGCCGAGGTAGTTTTCAATGTTGCCGTTTAATCCGAACGGACCGAAACCGCCCACTCGGAGGATGCCCTGACCGAGGTTAGCAAAACCGCCGTTACCCTTGGCATTCACGGACTCCGGGAAATAGTCCTCCCACCGCATCCCATAGGTGACCGTGAATTTGCTTGTCAAACGGAATTTATCCTGGGCATACAGGAAAAAACGCTTCTGACTTTCTGCAGCAGTCTGGCTAACACTGGCGAAGCGCTCGAAATGGGAAACATCCCCCAAAAGGAACGAAGCTAGATCCAACCCACCAGCGACGGCCCCCGGCTGACCAGTCTTAGGGTCGATGAGGGCATTGCCAGTTTCTTTGTGGTTGAAGACCAGTTGTCCCGTTCGGTTGGCGTCGCTGGGGAAGCGCAGGTTATGTGCGAAGCGCAGGTCCACGCCAAACTTCATTTCATGGTTGCCACTGATTTTGGTCCAGTTGTTCACGAACTGGTATTGATGTTCATTCTCGATCAGCGGGCAGTTGCAACGGGACGGATCGAGACCGTCACCAAAATTGGTCAGCGTGCCATCAAACTGGAAAGCCGGGAGGCCCCCGGTGGACGAATCGCTGGTGAGGTTCAGCCCAAGCAACCCCAAAGCTTGTGCCGCCGCAACGTTTGCGTCCGGCTTGATCGAATGCGGATTGTATTTGAACCACCCGAAACGGAAGTCAGTAAGCAGTGTGGTGCTGATCGCCTTGTCGAATCCCGCCGCCAGGCTGTGGTTCTTAATGTTGGAGCTGCCGCTCAGCCCTCCAACTCCACCACCTTCGCCACCTAAGCCAATGCCTAACGCAGGTTGTCCCATAAGGCTATAGTAAGCCCGCGTGTAACGGCCAAAGATATGCAAATTTCCGGGGGCCTGATAGTCTCCCCGCACGTCGAAAGCGTTCCCGTGGAATGGCCCTGAACCCGCGACGTTGAAGTTTTTGAACAGCCCAGAGCCGGGTGCCGGCTGCGGAAACAGCTTTAAGAGAGCCACAGCGACTGGAGACAACCGCCCCACTGGAATCAAGTTGCCGGTGAACGCAGTGCGTCCCACGCCGGTATTCAGATTTCCGGTGTTTGGGTCATAAATCTGGCCGCCGCCGGTAACCTGATTGAGGTATCCGCTCAGATCGCACATGCCCGTTGATGCCGTACAGCTGCTCAGGACCGTAGCGGTTGGAATGGTTACTTTGTCGGTGAAGCCATTGGCCTGTCTGGTTCCTTGATAGTCAGCAAAGTAGAACAATTTATTCTTGATGACTGCTCCACCCACCCGGCCGCCAAATTGATTCCACTTCGACGACGGAAGCTTCGCGTTGTTGAACGGATCGCGTGCTTGAGTGGCATCAGAATTCCGGAACCAGAACGCACTGCCATGGATGTCGTTGGTACCGGACCTGGTTGACGCCACCATCAAACCTGCAATCGACTTACCGAATTCGGCGTCAAAGTTACTCAGGGTAATTTTCGCTTCTTCGACGGAGTCCAAGTTAGGATTGATGATAATAATCCCCAAGATGGGGTCCTGATTGTCGGTGCCATCCAGTTCGTAACCCGTGCCGCTGAAGTGCTGGCCTTGGACGAAAGTCTGTTGCGAGCCCTGCGGATTTTCCGTGGCTGCGTGACTCCAGCCAACCAGTTGCTGCGTCCCGGGTGCGTCCAGCAGGAGTGACTGGAAATTGCGGTTTACCAAAGGGAGTTTTTCAACGTAATCCGAACTGAAATCAAGCGAAACATCAGCCCGGTCGGTCTTGAGCTGCGGAAGCTCGCCTGTGACTTCCACCGTTTGTGTGACGGCGCCAACTTGGAGTTGCGCATCGACGTGCGCTGCCGTGTCCACCTGTACCAGGACACTCGGCACGTCGTAAGCCTTGAATCCCCCCGCCTCTACTTTAACCTTATATGTGTCCGGGATCAGGTGGATCACTGAAAAATTTCCACTCTCATTTGTGGTGGTTTCTACCCTCGTGTTCTTTGTCACCGACGTCACCGTAACTTTGGCACCCGATACTGCATTTCCCTGCGGGTCTGTCACGGTCCCAATAACGCTTCCGTACACGGCCTGTCCCAGAACCCAAGCGCGAGACATAGAACCAGAATCCATCCTAGAATTGCTTGCTTTTTCATTACACCCCTCCTGAGCACCCTTACTCTTCGACTTCGAATAGAACCGCTCGCCGCACAAACAGGGAATCCGCCACGTTCGTCAGTTTGGTTCAACAGGTAGGAGGCCCGTGCCTTGACTGCACTGAGCACATTTGGGCACTCTTCAAGATGAAAATGGAATAGACGACAACCTGTTGGACCCAACAGTCCCAGCGAACAACCCCCAAACTCCTCGACCTTCTGTCGCTTCGACACCCACTGGATCCCTCTCCACACAGAGAGACCAACACCCAAAACTGGGGAGACGAAGAATTATGATGCCTTCTATCAGTTTTTTGAGTGACGTGGATAGTCTCCATGGGTCTGATACGGTTACGCCCATTAAAGTGGGGCCTTTCAATGACCTGCAAGCTGCGTTACCTTGGTGTTACAATGCCCGTTGCGGGGGTTCCCGTGTCCGACCGGGCGCAACAACTGGCACAAATCGAAAAACTCCTCAACAGCCATACCCTGCATGGCTCGGAGTCTTTGTGTAAGTTGCTGCGTTTTCTTGCAAATTGCGCATTAGAGCATCCGGGCATATCACCAAAGGAGTACCAAATCGCAACGGAGGTCTTCGGTCGCCCGAGAGACTTTGATCCTCATTTGGATTCCATGGTACGTGTCCAGGCGGGGCGCCTGCGCTCAAAGTTGGCGGAATACTACGCATCCGAGGGGGCAGAAGACCCGATTCTGGTGGAGATGCCCAAGGGTAATTACGCGCTTGGCTTTCACGTCCGGCCTCCAGAGCCCAGCCGAAACCATGCAAGCGCTTTGCACGAGTCACCGGCCGAGGCTGCGAACGCAGGCCAAGCTCCCCGTAAGTGGGTCGCTGCGGTTGTTGTGCTTTCCGTTGTTCTCGCCGCCTTCGTAGCCGTGGCTACGGACCGGTTGCTTGCCCGCAAGAGCGCCGAAGCTCGCACAACGAGCGATCTCGCCGCTGTGCCCGTGGCCTACCGTGTTTTCTGGAAAGGGTTTATTACCGGGCCGCAAGAACCCTGGATCATCTTCAGCAATGCGGCTTTCGTTGGACGTCCGGATGCCGGGATGCGCTACTACGACTCCGGCCGAGACTCACGAGCACGCGTCCTCGATTACTACACGGGAGTCGGCGAAGTGCTCGCCGTGCACGCTCTGGATAAGGTCTTTGGGCAGCTCCACCAGGAGATTCGCGTCAAGCGAGGAAG
>WNFB01005659.1_pt1 | contig 11182 bp, 10 predicted proteins | sample 5400501 | NCBI WGS metagenome assembly WNFB01 (sample SAMN13153341, study PRJNA577476) | soil metagenome | isolation source: 200 cm saprolite under Douglas fir tree site 2 hole 1 | place: USA:California | collected 2015-04-18 | reverse complement strand
CTCGCCCGCCAGCGCGGCGGTGATCACGACCTCGATGGGGATCGGCGCCAGGAGGAACGCAAGGCTCCCTGCCGCCACCGCGGCCGCCACCTCGTCGAGGTCGTGCTCGTAGGCGACCGTCGCTCCCGCGGTGTCAAGGACGCCGGCCAGCCAGGCGGTGTCCGGCGTGCCGCGGGAAGGCATCGTCCAGCGCCCCGACGAATCCGCCAGGCCGACGGTCCCCGGCCCCACCGTGGCGAGGTGGTTGGCCAACGACGCCAGGTCCCCGCCGTACGGCTCGGGGGCGGCCGCCCCCGAGAGGTCGTCGCGGTGCAGGTCCGTCACCCGGTGGATGGCCAGCAGCGCCGGCGGCTCCTCGGCAGGATCCGACACCAACGCCAGCGTCCGGTCCCAGGGCCCGCCGCCGTGGGCTGCCCGCATCTGGTCGCGGTAGGTCAGCGCCGCGGCGTAGCGATGGTGTCCGTCGGCGATCACCAGTGGCGAGTCCATGCCCCGCGAAACCGCCGCGGCCTCGGCCTCGTCCAGCCGCCACAGGCGGTGGCGGACCCCTGCGGGGTCGACGAAATCGATCAGCGCGCCCCGCTGCAACGCCGACGTAACCGCCGGTCCGACCACGCCGGGCCCCCCCACCAGCCAGATCGGCTCCAGGTTGGCCTCCGTGGTCTTCATCAGCTCCAGCCGGTCGCTGCGGGGCCTGGGCATCGTGCGCTCGTGGGGATGGATGCCGCCCGACCCGAGGGGCTCCAGCTCGAGCGCCCCGATCACGCCGCCGGAGGAGCCGGGCACGCCACCGATCTCGTAGTCCATCCGGTAGGCGAAGAGCCGTGGCCGGTCGTCGTAGACGAGGACCCCGGCGGCGATCCAGTCCCGCAGGTACGCCGCCGACCGGCTGTAGCGGTCCTGCCCGGGCTGGTCGCCAGGGAGTTCGGCACCGAGGATGATGGAGATGATGTTGTACGGATGCAGGCGTTCGAGGCGCTGGCGTTCGGCCGGCGAGATGACGTCGTATGGCGGGGTCGTCACCAAGCCAGGGTCTATGCTGGGGGCGTACAGAAGCGCCCGGAAGGGCTCGAGGGCAGCCACGGCAGGCTGTATACCACGAGTGGACACCGGGGTCCCCCTGGGGTAGAGATGTGCCGGGGCCCCCTTGGGGTAGAGAGCAGGGTCGGGGTCCCCTTAGGGGTAGAGATGTGCCGGGGCCCCCTTGGGGTAGAGAGCAGGGTCGGGGTCCCCTTAGGGGTAGAGAGCGAGGAATCGACCATGGACCAACAGGATGTCTACGACATGGTGATCCGTGGCCGTGACCTCCTCGAGCGGGGCCATCACCACGGCGCCGCCACCGTGCTCGAGCGGGCCAGCGTCCTGGAGCCCGAGAAGACGTCCATCCGCGAGGATCTCGCCCGAGCCCTCTACCTGACCGGGCAGAAGGCCCGTGCGGGCGAGCAGTTCGCCAAGGTGCTGGAGCTGGACCCTTCCAACGACTACGCCCACTTCGGCCTCGGGCTCTGCCATGCCGCGGCGGGCGACACCAAACGAGCCCTCGGCCACCTCAAGATCGCCGTGGCGATGCGTCCCGACTCCGAGGACTACCGCCAGGCGCTCGACCGGGCGCTCGAACGCCTCGCCGGATAGCGCCAGTCGTTTGGGTCGATCCCTTCTCGAGCGCTACGACGCCTTCGCCTTCGATCTCGACGGCGTCATCTGGCTCGCCCACCACATCATCGCCGAGGCCCCCGGGGCCATCCAGGCCGTCCGCGACACGGGCAAGCCCCTGCTGTTCCTCACCAACAACGCCTCCTACCTCCCCTCGTGGATCGTCGAGCGCCTTGCGGAGGGCGGCATCGCGATCACCGAGGACGAGGTCCTCACCTCCGCCTCCGCTGCCCGGACCTGGGTGGAGCGGGAGGGCCTCGTGGGGGAGCGGGCCTTCGTGCTCGGCACCAAGCCCGTCGTCGACCAGCTCGCCGACCTCCTGGAGATCGTCCCGGTGGAACGGGGTGTGAAGGTCGGCGTGGTGTTCGTCGCCCGGGACATCGAGCTCACCTACGAACGCCTGACCGCAGCCTCGGACGCAGCCCGCAGCGGTGCGGTGTTCGCCGCCTCCAACCGTGACAACGTCATGCCGATCCCCGGCGGCTTCGAGCCGGGGACGGGGTCGATCCTTGCGGCCGTCGAGGCCGCGAGCCGGCGGCGGGCGGTCTCCATCGGCAAGCCCGAGTTGCCCATGATGCAGGCCGCAGCGGAGCGGCTGGGCCACCGGCGGGTGCTGATGATCGGCGACCGCTGCGACTCCGACGTCGCCGGGGCACGGGCGATCGGGTGGGACGCCGCGCTCGTGCTCACCGGCGTGACGCAGCCGGGCGACGTCCTCGATCCCGAGCCCGACTACGTCCTCACGACCCTCGCCGACCTGAGCGGGCCCGCCGAAGCGTGAAGCTTTTGGTACCGAGAGCCCCCCTTTTCCGGCTCCTCGCTATTTGGAGTGGTGGCGACAGCGAACAGCGCCGCCGTCCAACCCAGACCCATGAACGCACGTCCGTGCCGGAGCGCCTACTTTCCTCCAAAAAGTGCGCTATCCGCACTTTTTGGAGGAAACTCACTTCCCTCAGAAGCCCCCCTTGGAGGGGATTCTGCAACAGCGATCGTTGCCGGGGGGGCCACATACAGGCCGTGAAAACATGCGCGCCAAACAGAGCCCAAACCCTGGCGTGGACCTGCGGTGGGCTTCCCGCAGCAGGGCGGCCCCTCTTTCAATGAGGGCGTCGGTTGCTCCCAGCATCGCGCATCATCCCAAGTCACAGGGCCAATGGCGTTCAGTTGCCCGCCCGAAGGGGATCCTTTTTCACGTCAGCCTACCAGCAGTCTTTTTGACGGAAACTGGCCCTGGCACCGGCGTTCTGGCGGCGTTTTCTCACACGGTCCTCGGCTGTTCCCGACCTTATTGGAACGGCGGCTGGGGTTAGAACGGCGCCTTGAGCTCGAAGTTCGACCACGGTCGGTGAGCAACCGGGTGAGCGCTTGCCAGCATAGCCTCGGATATTGCGGGCCCACCCACTCCAAACAGCGGGGAGCCGCGTTTCCTTCATGCTTCGCGGCACGGCCGCACGCACGTCACGGGCGACGCGTAAAGTGCACCGGGCCCCCGACGCCGCGGCCGGGAGCCCAGTAGCGCCGGGCGTGCCGCTGCTCCTGCACGTCGTACAGCCGGGCGAGCAGCGTGAAGGCCATGGCGAACCCCCCGTTGATGCCCGAACACAGCCCCACCAGCTCGGGCCGGTGCTTCGCCGCCGCCAGGGCCGCCACCGCCGTCGCGGCGACCACCAGCGGGACGATTGGTGGGCTGTACCACGAAGCCCCGGCGAGCTGGGCACCGGGCGGGCCGGGGACTGCCCTCCGGAGCGAGCCGCGTCCAGAACCCGATCCCCCCCACCCAGATGCCCTCGCCGAGGCTGGTCCCCGCGAACCATGCCAGCACCCGGCCCGGGTGCCCCGCGACGAGGGTGCCGAGCGCCACCCCGGCGACCGCGCCGCCCGCAGCCCAGCCGGCCGACTTCGCCATGATCGAACGCAGCCGTACCAACCGGCGCCCGCGCGGGGCTGGCCCGGCCGCAGCTCGGGCCCGCCTCACGGCCCGAGCGTCCCCCAGGGAGGCGGGAGCGGGGTGATGGGCGGCGGGGGCGGGATGATGCGGCGTTTGAGGCTACGGCGACCCCCCGTGACCACCACGAGGATCATGCCGACCACGAACCCACCCACGTGGGCACCCCAGGCCACCCCGCCGCCCCCGATCTGCTGGGAGGCGCCGGTGAACAACTGCAGGACGAACCAGAGCCCCAGCACGAGCACGGCCGGCAGCGGGACCACGACGAAGAATGCGAGGGTGAGCACCCTCGCCCGCGGGAACAGGACGAGGTAGGCGCCGAGGACCCCGGCGATCGCCCCGCTGGCACCGACGGTGGGGTAGAGCGAGGTGGCGTTGAGCGCCGTGTGGATCAGACCGGCCAGCACCCCGCAGAGCAGGTAGAAGGCGACGAACTTCGGGGCTCCCAGCGCGTCCTCGATGTTGTTGCCGAACACCCACAGGAACAGCATGTTGCCGGCGAGGTGGACCGGCCCCGCATGGAGGAACATCGACGTGACCAGGGACAGGTAGACGTTCTTGTGCGTGAAGCAGGTGCCGATGCAGCCGGTCAGGGTGAGCTGGTGGCCGTGCACGATCTCCCATGGGACCAGCCCCCAGTGGTAGAAGAACTCGGCCACGGCCGGGCCGCCGCCGGTCCCGAAGTGGGGCTCGGTGAGGAAGATGATGACGTTGAGTGCGATCAGCGTCAGCGTGACGTACGCCCGCCGCCGGGTGGGGTTATCGTCATGGATGGGAATGAGGGAGGTCGGGGGAATCATTCGAAGGAGCATACCGACCGCCGAAGCCGGCCCACACGGCCAACAGGGGGTGTCATGGGAGACAGAGCGCCGATGATCGACCAGGTCCGCGAAACGCTGCGCAAGGCGACGAAGGTCGTGGACGCCCCACGCCGCCGGACGGAGGAGGCGGTCCGCAAGATCGCGGAGCGTCCCAACATCGACCTGCTCGACGCCCCGCACCTCGCCTGGGAGTTCCTGCAGAAGGGCCGCAAGCAGGCCGAGAGGGCGAAGGCCGTCCTCGACGCCCAGGTTCGCCGCCGCTTGCGGGAGATGGGCCTCGCCACCAAGGAGGAGATGGACGCCCTCAAGCGCCGCATCACGGAGCTCGAAGCCGCATCCCATGCCGCGAAGGCCGCCGCAGCGACCGAAACCCCCGCCGCCGAGGCCAAGCAGGTCGAAACCGTCACTGCCGAAACTGAGGCGCCACCGGCGCCGGCCAAGCCCACGGCTACCCGGGCCCGACCGGCGGCACGGGCGACCCGCCCAACGGCCGGTACGCCGCGCGCCGCTCCCTCGCCCCGCGCACGCCCGGCCAAGAGGTCCGCACCCGCCGGCGAGACAAACGGCGAGAAAGCCGGCGGCAGGTGAGCGTGGACGACGTCGACGACGCTGCCGTCGATACCAGGTCGGAGCTGGAGCGCCTCAGCGCCCTCCCGCTCGACCAGCGCGCAAGCGCCCTGACGGAGACGGTGCGCCGGCTCGAGGCCGAGCTGGACGCCACGGAGGCGAGGCCGGCGGGCAACTGATGCGCCATCCCCGGCGCCGGCTCGACCGCGAGCTCGTGGAACGGGGGCTGGCGGCGGACCCGCCCGAGGCACGAAGGCTCATCGCCGAGCAGCGCATCCTCGTCGACGGCGCCCCGGCCCTCCAGCCCTCCCGGATGGTGACGGCGTCCAGCAGCCTCCACGTCCTCGGCCCGCCACGGCCGTTCGTGACCCGGGGCGGCACGAAGCTCGCGGGGGCGCTCGACGACCTCGGCGTCGCCGTGGCGGGCAGGCGGTGTCTCGACGCCGGCGCGGGCGCCGGCGGCTTCACCGACGTCCTGTTGCAGCGGGGTGCCCGCGAGGTCGTCGCCGTCGACGTCGGCTACGGCGATTTCGACTGGTCGTTGCGCAACGACCCCCGCGTCCGGCTCCTGGAGCGCGTCAACATCCGCACCGTCGATCCCGTAGCGCTCGGCCCTCCCTTCGACCTCGTCGTCGCCGACCTCAGCTTCATCTCCCTCGTGGCCGTCCTCGACCGGCTCGTGCCCGCCACCGCCCCGGTCGGCGACCTGCTGCTGATGGTCAAGCCGCAGTTCGAGGCCCCCAGGGACGATGTCGCAGCCGGTGGCGTCGTCGACGATCCGGCGGTGTGGGGCACCGCGGTCCGGCGGGTCGCCGAGGCGCTGTGGGCCCGGGGGGTCGGGACGGCCGGCCTCGCGCCGTCGCGCTTGCGGGGGGCCGAGGGCAACCAGGAGTTCTTCCTGCGTGGGCGCCACGACGCGCCCCAGCCCGACCCGGGGGTCCTGCAAGCGGCGGCGGTGGCGGCGGGGGCGCGCCCGTGAACATCGAAACCCTCGGCGTGGTGGTGCACCCCACCTCGCAAGCCGCCCAGCGCGCCTTCGAGGAGCTCACGTCGCTGGCCACCGCGGCGGGGCTCAAAGTGGTGGATGCGACCCTGGGCGGCGGCGCCGATCTCATCGTCTCCCTCGGCGGCGACGGCACGATGCTGCGGGCCGCCGGGGAGGCCACCCGCCGCGGCGTCCCCCTGCTCGGCGTCAACCTCGGCAAGATGGGCTTCCTTGCCTCCGCCGAGGCCGACAACCTGAAGGCTGCGGTCGCCGCCCTCCAGTCCGGCGACTACACCCTCGAACTGCGGATGATGCTGGACGGGGTGGCCACCCTCGCCAGCGAACCCCTGGCCGCCGCCGTCGCCCTGAACGAGGTCGTCGTCGAGAAACCCACCCCGTCCAAGGTCATCGAAGTCGACGTGTTCGTCGGCGACGAGGAGGTTGCCCGCTACACCGCCGACGGATTCATCGTGGCCACGTCGACCGGCTCCACCGCCTACTCTCTCTCGGCCGGCGGCCCGGTGGTCGAGCCCGGGCTCAACGTCATGATCCTGACGCCCGTCTGCCCCCACTCGATCCGGTGGCGCTCGGTGGTGGTGTCCCCAGACCGCCCGGTGGTCGTGCGGCTGGTCGACGGGGGAGGCGCCCTGTCCGCCGACGGGCAGCACGTGGCCCACCTGCCGGACGCCGCGGCGGTCACGGTCCAGCCCCACAAAGAGCCGCTGCGCCTCGTCCGGTTGGACCGGGACGGGTTTTTTCCGCGCTTCCAGTCCCGATTCGCCCCCGGCTCCTACCGTCCCGTCTGACCTGGGGACGGTTAGAATCCGGCCTATGTTCCGGCGGCACCCCCGGGTTGCAAGCGTTTCCGACGTCCCTACGCCCGGCGCAGTCAGGGGCGTGCTGCGCTCCGACCGGCGGACGAAGCGTCTCGTCGGCCGCCTCCAGCCGGGCGAGATCGCCCTCATCGACCACGACGACCTCGACCGCGTCGCCGCCGAAGGCCTCGTCGAGCGCAAGGTCCGCGCCGTCCTCAACGTCGGACGGTCGGCCACCGGCGCCTACCCCAACCTCGGCCCCCTGGTCCTGGCGGCAGCCGGGATCCCGCTCGTCGACGCCGTGACGCCCGACCTGTTCGAGATCGTCCGCGACGGGGACGCCGTCGAGATCGACGACGGCCGGATCCTCGTGGCCGGCGACGTGGTGGCCAAGGGCGAGCCCGTCGGGATGGAGTTCGCCCAGGAGCGCCTCGACGCCTCCAAGCGGCAGATCGGCGCCGCCCTCGAGAGCTTCGCCGAGAACACGATCGAGTACCTGCGCGACGAGCGGGAGTATCTGATCGACGCGATCCGGCTCCCTGAGATCCGCACCGGGCTGGGGGGGCGGCACGTGCTGGTCGTCGTCCGGGGGTACGGCTACAAGAAGGACCTTGCGTCGCTGCGGGGTGGCTACATCCCCGACTTCCGGCCCGTGCTCGTGGGGGTGGACGGCGGTGCCGACGCCCTCCTCGACCTCGGCCTGCGCCCGGACATCATCATCGGCGACATGGACTCGGTCACGACCGGGGCCCTCATCTGCGGCGCCGAGCTGATCCTGCACGCCTACCCCGACGGGAGGGCCCCGGGTGCCGACCGGCTCGACGCCCTGGGCCTGAAATACCGCACTTTCGAGGCCGTCGGGACGAGCGAGGACGTCGCCATGCTGCTCGCCTACGAGAAGGGGGCGGAGCTGATCGTGGCCGTCGGGTGCCACGCCAGCCTGACCGAGATGATGGACAAGGGCCGCAAGGGCATGGCCTCGACCTTCCTCGTGCGCCTGCGGGTGGGGCCGAAGCTCGTCGACGCCAAGGGGGTCAGCGAGCTGCACCGGTCCGGGCCCACCCGCCTCCAGCTCGTCGCCCTGGTCGCCGCGGCCGTGCTGACGATGGTCATCATCGTCGGCGCCTCGGGTCACCCGAACCTTGCCCAGGTCGCCGCGGGGGCGGTGAAGTTGTGGGTCCGCCACCTCACGTTCACCCTCGGACGGGCGTTCCGCTGACGAAACCGCTCGCTACCCTGTAGGCCGTGATCAACCTCCGGTACCACGTCGCCAGCTTGATCGCGGTGTTCCTGGCGCTGGGGCTCGGGATCGTCGCGGGCACCACGTTCGTCTCGCCCGAGACGGTCCGGGCGCTCAAGAACTCGTTCAACGCCCTCGACAGCCGGGACAGGACGCTGCAGTCCCAGAACAACGATCTGGCCCAGGCCAACACCGCCGTCCTTCGCTGGGCGAAGGCGAGCCGGGACCTGCTGGTCCAGGGCAAGCTGCACGGCCGGCCGGCGGTCCTCGTCTCGTTCGACACGACCCCGGGCGGCGAGGCCGCGGAGATGGCGTCCACGCTCGTGGGGGCGGGGGCCAAACTCCAGGGATCGTTCGTGCTGTCGTCCAGCCTCGCCCTGGCCGACGACGCCAGCCGGCAGGCGGCGGCCGCCGTGGTCGGCAGCGGCGTATCCTCGGCGGATGCCCTCCAGGCGGCGATTGCCCGCCAGCTTGCCGACTCGCTCGCCGGGAAGACGCCGGGGGTCCTGCAGCGCCTCATGGATGCCGGCCTTGCCAGCCCGGGCCCGGGTGTGGCCGGCGACGCCCAGCAACCGCCGGCGACCCTTGCCGTCACCGGGAGCGCCATCGTGATCCTGGCGCCGGGCCAGCCGCCGGCGGGGGCCAGAGCGGCGCCCGACCTCGGCAAGGCGATCATCATGCCGGTGGTCCGGAACCTCTCCGCGGTGCCGGTTCCGGTGCTGGTGGCAGTCGGCGAGGACGGGTCGTCGTCGCTCCCGGTCCTCGGCCCGATCCGCCAGGATGCCAGCCTGCGGGTGGTGACCGCAGACTCGGCCGACCAACCCATGGGCCAGGCTGGCATCGTGCTGGGCCTTGCCGCGGCCTTGACGACCAACGCCTGGGGCTCGTACGGGCTGGGCTCGGGGGCCACGGCCCCGCTGCCGTCGCCCCAGCCGTCAGCCTCGCCCACTGGCGCGAAATAACAGCACGTTTGCGGCTCTACCACCACGGGGATCTTCTTTGCTCCAAAAAGTGCGGATAGCGCACCTTTTGGAGCAAAGTACGCTGTCCGTCAGAGCCGCCGACGAGGCCAAGGGCTGGTGCGGAGGCGGTGCGGGTGGCCGTGCCGCCGGTGCCGCCAGGGCCGATCTCGATCTGGTGGCCGGTCGGGACGACGAGCCTCATCCTCAGCCTGGGGGCCCTGCGACTGGCGTACGGGCCGGCTTGGCCGCCGCGACTCCGACGAGCAGGGCGATAGCCCAGGGGACCCCGACCGCCATCCCCATCGCAGGGATCGCGGCCCCCGAGTCGTTGAGGACGAGGCCCAGCGCCATGGCGGCCACGGCCGCCAGCAGGCCGAACCGCAGGCCCGGCACGGCTCGCAACGGGCCTTCGACCACGCGGGCGGGGCGCAGGATGGCCACCCCGACGAAGCCCAGGGCGACCGGGACGAGCAGAGCGACGGGGGCCCTCAGGTAGATCCCGAGGTTGGCGTCGAGCTTGCGGTGGATCACGTCGCCCACCGTCCCCGCCCCGCCGCCGAGCAGCGCCGCCACGAACCGGCCGATGTGGGTCTGGGAACTGGCGGGCCGCAGGGCGTCCACGACGCCGATGCCCAGGGCGACGGCCGCCGCCGCGGCGGCCAGCAGGCCGACCTTGGCGAGGGAGAGCCGTCGCCCCGACACGAGCAGTGCCAGCAGCCCGAAGGCCGGCACCAGGGTGAGGATGCTGCCGAACTTGGCGCCGAAGACCGGGGCCCCGGCGAGGCCGACGGTGAGGAGGCCGATAAGCGCAACGATCGCCACCCCCTGCTTCGGGCGGGCACCCGCGGCCAAACCGGCGAGCAGCAGGGCAGAGGTGGCGAGCGTCGCGAAGGACACGGGCGACAGCCCGTAGAAGCGTCCCGCCACGAGCGGCGAGTAGCCGATCAGGCTGGTGATCTGCCCCCGCGACCTGGTCGCGAGGTCCCCGGCGATGGCGAGGGCCGTCACCGTCGCGACGAACACCGGCGGCCCCGAATGGCTGCGCCGCCACGGTCCCCCGACGGCGATGGCCACGACGGCGAGGGCCGCCGCCACGAGGAACGCGAACGCCGGCAGGGCCGGCCAGCGCTCCCCGCCGACCCCAGCCTGGGCCAGGCAGGCGACCGGAGCGGCAGCCACGAGGAGGCCGGTCGCCCGCAGCAACGCCGCGCCCCTGGGCGGCCCGGTGGCCCCGAGGCGGAGCCTGCGCCAGCCGGCCAGGAAGACCAGGGTGCCGATGGTAGCGAGCGCGACGTTGAACGGCACCAGCCGCCGTCCGTAGGAGACGGCGGCGGCCTGCAGCCCCAGCAGCTCCTGCAGCCGGTTGGCCCCGGCCGGCCCCGCCGGGACCGAGCGGAGGGCCTGGCCGGTCATGGAGGCGGGGGCCTTGACGCCGAGGAGCCCGAGAATGCCGGGGGCGACGTCCGGGAGCGTGACGAGCCCGTCGCGGTGCGTCGTCGCCGAGGTCATCCACCCGCCCGAGGTCGACCCGACGCCGGCCATGACGGCCGCCATCAGGCGCGGGGGCCGCCCGGCCGGCTGGTAGGGCGACAGCACGAGCAGGGTGTCCTGCGCCAGGTCGAGGCGTCCGACGAGATCGGCCAACGCGGCGTCGCCGCCGGTCAGATCGACGGCGCCGACATCGGCTGCCAACGGGTCCGTGGCGTCCATCGGGTGCGAGGGATCCGCCACCGCCGGGGCCACGGTGGCGTCGGAGGCGGCGGTGCGCAGGCCGTGCTCGTGCAGGGTCGCACCGAGGGCTCCGGGCACCGCACCGAAATGCAGCCCTGCGTTGTCGGCCAGGGTCCGGCCGCGGGCCCGGTTGCCGGCGCCGATGGTGGTCATGGCCGAATCGGCGTCGGTGTGCGCGGGCGCCGTCCGGACGGACACGGCCGCCATCGACCAGCGCTCCCCGAGCGCCCGCAGCGCGGGGGCCCGGCCGGCCGCGACGTCCTCCCACGTGACCCCGGGCATCGTGGCAATGATCACGTGGCGCGGCCGTACGGTGGCCCCGGGCAGGGCTGCCGCAGGTGGTGCAGCCCCGATCGCAGGTGGCGCGGCCCCGATCGCAGGCGCGGCCCCGATCACAGGCGCAGCCCCGATCGCAGGCGCGGCCCCGATCACAGGCGCAGCCCCGATCGCAGGCGCGGCC